>CDYK01033713.1_pt1 | contig 158119 bp, 118 predicted proteins | sample 554841 | NCBI WGS metagenome assembly CDYK01 (sample SAMEA3182102, study PRJEB8094) | gut metagenome | biome: human; feature: gut; material: Stool; isolation source: human stools | place: Canada | collected 2013-02-18
GCTTCGGCAGGGGGGGGGCTTCGGCAGGGGGGGGCTTCGGCATGGGGACTTCAACTTTTTCAAAATATTATGAGTTTCCTGTAACAATCAACGGAAATATTCGTTTATATTGTGGAACGACAAGAAAAAGAAGACAAGAGAAAGATTACAAGAGAAAGCAATAGAAAGATGAATAGAGAAGAGTCCATACAGTTCTACAAGGCGCACGCAAAACGGCTGTACAACATCAGCCTGAGGATTGTCCGCGACAGCGGGGCGGCCGAGGAGATCATGCAGGACACTATCCTCCGGTTCATCTCGTCGGATGTCGTTCCCAAAGAGCCGGCAAAGGTGGCGGCGTGGCTCGGCAGAACCTGCATCAGGATGTCCATCGACGCGGTCAGAAAGAAAAAGCGCGAGAAGCTATTTCTTGATGAATATGCGGGCGAGGTCTGTGAATATGACGACGGCGAGTCCGCCGAAGTGCCGGAAGTCAGCTTGGAGGAGGTGCGAGGGGCAATCGACTCCTTGCCGGAGTCCTACCGACTGATTCTCAATCTGGTTCTTGTGGAAGGGCTTGACTATGAGGAGATTTCTGGGCTGACGGGAGAACGCGAAGGAACGATACGGACGCAGTTTTCAAGAGGGAAGGCTAAATTGGTTGAAAAATTAAGGAGGGTAAGACAATGACGGACATTAATGAATATATTAAAAGAAACGCCTCGGCGTTTGGCACCGCGGAACTTCCGGAAGGACACGAGGTGCGGTTCGAGGCCAAGCTGGACGCCTTGCTTTCCGGGGCGGAATCCTCCGGGCGGGAAGAGCGTAAAAGGCGGAAGACCCGGATGGGAATATTCAGTGTCCTCACCACTGCTGCCGCAGCCGCCGTCGCCGCTGTCATATTCATCAACCGTCCGGAAAGGGAGGTTGACTGGTTCGCCGGCGTGGCAGATGATCCCGTGCAGGTGTATCTGACATATTCAGAGAAAGTTACCGCTCTTTACGAAGAGATACTCTCCAGGGATCTGGACGGGAGGTGGGAGACTACGGTCGGGAGCATTGCCGGCGAGAACGTCGCAATGATTGACCAGCTGACGGACGAGCTTGACGACGCTGCCAAGGCGGCCATCATGAAGGAATATTATGGAGAACTTCTTAGAGGATTGGATAAAATTAATAAAATCAAAGAGTTATGAAAAAGTTTATGATTATTGGAGCCGCCGCGCTCCTGTTGGTTTCCGGGGTTGCCGCGATTGCCGCACAGCCCGTTTCAGAGTCGCCGGCCCGCACAACCGAGGCTTCGGCCAAGACGGACTACGTTGACTGCAAGTTCAACTGCCGGGACTTCACCGGACTGGATGTGAGCGGGATCGTGAAGGTAAAGCTTGCCAAGTCCGACTTCTACAAGGTCAAGGTGACGCTGCCGGAGGAACTTGCTGAGTATCTTGATGTCCATGTCAGCGAGGGTGTCCTGAGAATCGGTTGGAGCAAGAACATTCCGTCAAGGATCCAGAGGAAACTTGGCGACTGGACCTGCACGGCAGAGGTCACCATGCCGGAGCTTCGCAAGTTGGAGATGTCCGGGGCGACAAGCCTTTCGTGCGAGGACACATTCGAACTCGGCCACAGGGACTTCTCGCTTGAGATGAGCGGGGCGAGCAGCATCAATTCGCTGAAAATCAATGCGGAAGAGCTGGAGGCTGAGATCAGCGGAGGTTGCTCATGCTCGATTTCGGGCAACTTCAGGGAAGCGGATCTGGATCTCGCCGGAGCGTCCAACGGGCGGTTCGAGATCAATGCCGACAAGCTTGAGATCGATGCCAGCGGAGCCACGAAGACCAAGGTCAACGGCGAGTTCGGAAAGGTCGGCGTGGACGCTTCCGGAGCCTGCGACGTGACGCTCACGGGAAGAACCGGCTGGTTTGAGGTGGACGCTTCCGGGGCGTGCAAGGTCAACGCGCTGAACTTCAATGCCCAGAATGCCGTGCTGGAGACTTCCGGGGCGAGCATCTGCAACGTGAACGTTGAGCGTTCGATCACGATCGAGGATGCCTCCGGAGCCTCATCAATCAACTACAAGGCCCCGAAAGACCTTGGCGTGAACATCAAGTCACTCGGCAGGTCGGCCTCGCTTAAGAGGGTCAACTAAAAGGGGCGGCCAACAGGGATCAACCAAGGGATCAACCAAGGGATCAACCAAGGGATCAACCAAGGGATCAACCAAGGGATCAACCAAGGAATCAACCAAGGAATCAACCAAGGAATCAACCAAGGGTGGTTCTCAGACAGCTTGCAGGGAGGCGTGGCAGAGGGTCGCGTCTCCCGTTTTTGCCATGAAGAGGTACTCGCCGTCGCTTGCCTTGCGGATGCCGAAGGAGACATCGTCGCCACGGTGGACCTCTCGACGGAAATTGATGTCGATCCTCGTGAATATGCCGCTCGACAAAACGCTGTCCGGCAATAGGTTGTAGAACATCTCGATGTAGTGCGTGTTGTTCATATGGCCATTGAAGTCGCACTCGCTGTAGCCGATCTCCTTGTGTCTGATGAAATCCGGCAGGAAGTCAATGATCCGTTTGGGACTCTTGCACGGAGCCGGGAGGTCAACGTCGGTCAAACCGAGTTCCGGAAAGACCGGTCTTCTGGTGGCGATGTCGATCACGCACCATTCGGTCGTTCCTCGGCCAATCTCCTCGCCCTCGGAGTCGGTGATCCGGACACACCTGTTGTAGGTAAGGCCGCTGCCCTTGACCGGCCAGACCTTTACATTGTAATTGTCATAAAGCATAGGGCGCTCGTCAATCTCGAACGCGGAACGGAGAAGAACCCAGGAGCGGCCCGCGTCCCTCATCACGTCAATGCCGCAACCTTCCTTGCGGATGTTCTGACCGATGGCGTTGATGATGCTGCCGCAGATTGAAGGCACGGTGGCGTGGCCCTGAAAGTCAATGTGCTCAGGGGCTACTGAATATTCAAAAGTGTTTACTACCTGTCTCATAGTTCCAAATCATTAAGTGAACGTAAAACAATCTGGTATTTTTTAAACGCTTGCTAAAACTGACACAAAAATAGCTCATTCGCCGTCTGTGACGAAAGAAGTGTGGTCGCTGGTGCCAAAAATGTAACAAAAGCTTGTTTTGGCGGAAAAATTGCTGTATTTTAGGGACTAATTTAAGGTTCCGCGATTTTCGTCCCAGCAGATTATGGGACAGATTCCGGAGACCGGTGACTAGAATCATAGCTATGAACACACCTTTAAGAGTCTCCAAGGGCTATGGCAGCCAAGTGAAGTACGCGGTGCTGATGCCGCTGTTCTACTTCGTGTTCTGTTTCGTCTACAACCCGTTCTCGATGTCGGCGATCTACAATGTTGGTGGAAAGTCGTGGACATTCCACCTTCTGATGCTCACCTGCATCATGGTAGGGACGCTGGCGCTGACACGGCTGGTTTTCTCATTCCTCTACAAGTATATTCCTTTCAAATGGTGGCACTATGCAGTGTGGTGCCTTGGAGAGACGTTGGTGACATCGTTCTTCTTCGCGCTCTACACGTCACTTTTCTACCGTAAGAGCGGCGGGATGCCTTACTTCACGGCTCTCCCCTACTGCTTCAAGACTGTCAGCCTGACGCTGATCTACCCTTACCTGCTGTGCATCCTGCTAAGGATCGTCTCCAACAAGAACGCAGATCTGGTCGAGGCAGGACAGAAGCCGGAGGAGTCGCTGATAAAGTTCTACGACGAGCACAAGCGGCTGAAACTGACGATTGATCCGTCGGCGGTGCTTTACGTCAGCGCGGACGCGAACTACATCAAGATCCACTACATCGAGAACGACAGGGTCAAGGCGTACCAGCTGAGGAATTCGATGAAGAGTCTTGAGGGTGACGCTCAGCGGCATGGGTTCGTGCGCTGCCACAGATCCTACTACGTGAATCCGAGGCACATCAAGGTTTTGAGCAGGGACAGGGAGGGCGTAATCTACACGGAGTTCACCCGTGAGGGAGTCGGACATATTCCGGTCAGCAAGCAGTACTATGACAGCCTCGCCAAGTTGCTGTAGCTCACCGCCTTGAGCTTCGAAAAAACCTTCGACCTAAGCCGCTGACGCGCGCTACGGACTCAGGCGCTTCGGCAGACCCTTCGATCTAAGCCGCTGACACAAGCTACGGACTCAGGCGCTTTAGCAAACCCCTTCAACCGGGCAATCGTCAGTCAGCCAAACGGCCAAGGATCCTGACATTTGGATCACGCGAGAGCTGGCCGGGATTGGTGCCAGGCTCCCCTTCGGGGACGGTCAGCCCTCTCGCGGCATAGAATTTTGTCCAGAACTCTGTCACCCTGCCGGTACTGTCGTGGAACGACATCGGAATCGTGGCGAAGACCGCCTCCGCGGCGGAATCCTCTCCGTCAGTGCAGTCTGTACCGTCAGTGCCGTCAGTGCCGTCAGTGCCGTCAGTGCCGTCAGCGGCACCCCTTTCCCGCTGCCCGCTGAAAACAAACGACATCTGCACAAGCTCCGAGCAATATACGGCGCTGTCACCAGGCATGAATATGTCATCGTAGGGAAGTCCAAGGAGCCTTCTGGCATTGTCCACGCTCGCCCTGACATCCAATCCATCGACTCTTCCCACAAGCACAGTCTCATTCTCTGACAGCCTGAGCAGAAAACTGTCCAACGGACTTTCCACAACCCCGGATTCCGGGATCGCCTCGATTACGTTCCCTTCCACATAGACAGCGACGTGGTCTATTCCAAGTCCATCCACACCCACGGTCACATCGGTGATGCCGTTGCCATTCCCATTCACGACAAAGAGCAGATCCCCATCCTTCAAATCCGGAGCGTTCGTCGAGGAGCACCCGAGCGCGATAAGGAGAAGGAGCATATAAACGGCCACGGTCTTGATCAGTCTGGTACCGCAAAAGGCCTTTTTATGTACCAACATGGCAATCATAGGCGATTGGTACATCATAGAGGCTTCTCCCGTACCGAAGCGGGAAGGTGACGAAAAACGGAAAGCAGACGGATAGCAGGAAGACGACCGATGGCGGGAAGGAGTGGACACGCGGGACAAAACGGAACCGGACATAAGACTGGGTGAAAACTCAAATGATAATGACAATACAAATGAAATGGCCTGACACCAGAAGGATGTCAAGCCATTATACTATCTGGAACACCGTCCGCCAAACTACTCGGCGGAATCATCGTCGCCTCCGTACTGGGAGATGTTGTCGTCAGGAAGGGTGCTGTCGGCGGGGGCGTCGGCGGAAGATCCAGCAACATCCTCGTTCTCGGCATCCTCCTCGCCCTCAAGCCACCTCTCAAGAGCCTCGGCGTCATCGGTCTTCACCTTGATCTTCACGAGATTGATGGAGTCATCAGTCTCGACGGTCACGGCATAGAACGTGGTGCCGTCAGGCTTCGGGTACTTCACAAGGTCAGGAAGATAGTCACTGAACCCCTTTGGATATTTCTCATTGAACGCAGCGGCAAGCGCCTCGGACATATTCTCGTAGCTTACCACGTGTCTTTTCTTCTGATCTGGTGCCATACTCATTTATAAAACCAAATAAAACTATATTCGTAACACAACCGCGGCACATCGTTCCGGAATATGAAATTCGGGAATTTCTGGCCATTGCAAGGTGACGGAAAAGGATCTTTTCAAAAGTTCCTCGTTTTCGGGTGCAATATTAAGACATTTTTCCGAATTGAGAAGCAATCGGCAAACTATTTTCTGAAAAAAAACGATTTCTGCCTCTTCTTCTTCTCCGGATCGCGCTCTACGAACACCGGTCTCATGTTTCGGGGATCGATTCCGGTGTAGTACATGACAGAAGATGTGGTCATCGGAGTAGGGGTGAAATCCTGCACCTGATCCATGTATATTCCTTTCAAAGCCGGATTCTTCGACAGATTCTCCATGTCCTTCATCGTGCAGCCCGGGTGGGAGGAGATGAAGTACGGGACGATGCCGGTCCGGCGGCCGTTCTGCGCGCAGATTTTGTCAAACTCATAGCGGAGTCTCTCGAACAGTTTGAACGAAGGCTTGGCGATGTACTGAAGAACCTTGTCCTCCGTGTGTTCCGGAGCGACTTTCATACGCCCGGATGTGTGGTCAAGAATCAAAGTCTTGAGGTAAGGCTTGGATGTCTCGTCCACAAAGCCTTTCTCATCGAGGAACAAATCGTAACGGATCCCGCTGCCGATGTAGGAATGGCGTATTCCCGGCACGGCATCGACCTTCCGGTACAACTCAAGCACCTGTTTGTGAGAGCGGTTCATATTCGGACACGGAGCCGGAAACAGACAGGATTTCCTGCGGCATTTGTCGCAAAGGTCCGGGTTCTTGCCACGCATCATATACATATTGGCCGTAGGGGCCCCGAGATCGGAGATATTCCCCGCAAAGCCTGGCATCTTGGCCAATTTCTTAACCTCAGCGACTATGGACTCCTGCGAACGGGACTGGATGAACTTACCCTGATGCGCGGCGATGGTGCAGAAATTACATCCTCCGAAGCACCCTCGGTGAGTGATGATGGAATCCTTGATCATGTCATAGGCCGGGATCCTCTTCCCCTTGTAGCGCGGATGCGGCAACCTGGTGAAAGGCAGGTCCCAGAACGAATCCATCTCCTCGGTAGTGGACGGTGAATATGGCGGATTGATCTGCACATATCCATTCCCGACAGGCTCGACGATCGTCGCAGGATGCATCATATTGGCGTGAGTCTCAATCAGATGAAAGTTCTCGGCGAACGCCTTCTTATCCTTCTTGCACTCCTCGAACGAATGAAGCACCAACGGCTCCTTGACCTTCCACTTTCCGCTCATAAGGAAAGCGATCTGCGGGATCCTATGGATTTCGTGAATATTCCTCTGCGCCTCTATGGCTCTCGTCAGCTCGATCATCGGCTTCTCCCCCATCCCGTAACAGAGATAGTCAGCCTTGCACCACTGCAATATGGACGGAACAAGTTCATCTTTCCAATAGTCATAATGGGTAAGCCGACGGAGCGAAGCCTCGACTCCCCCGATGATGACCGGAACATCGGGATAGAGTTTTTTTAATATGTTCGTATAGACACTGACCGCATAATCCGGCCTCTGTCCGGCCTTGCCTTCCGGCGTGTAGGCGTCATCGTGACGGAGACGCTTGCCGGCAGTGTAATGGTTCACCATCGAATCCATAGCACCGGCGTTCACTCCGAAATAGAGCCTCGGAGCGCCTAACTTCTTAAAATCCCTGAGGTCATCCCTCCAGTTAGGCTGCGGAACGACAGCGACCCGGTAGCCGAAATGCTGAAGCCAGCGGGCTATGCAGGCCGTGCCGAAAGAAGGGTGGTCCACAAAGGCATCACCCGTGAAAAGGATGATGTCGATGTAGTCCCACCCTAAGGCTTCAACCTCCTTTTTGGAGGTCGGGAACATATAATCCGTTTCGGACATCGGAAATATTCCTACATTCTTTCAGGCAGTTCGATTCCGAGGATGCCCATCGCCTTGCGTAGGACGGCGGAAAGCGTGTCGATCAGCACCAGACGCATCTTGAGCACATCCTCGTTCTCCTCCTTGAGGATCGGCGTGTCGTGGTAGTACTGGTTGAACTCCTTGGCGATGTCGTAGGCATAGTTGGCGATGACGGCCGGTGAATATGCCTGCGCGCCTTCGGCGATCTTAGCCGGGAATGTGTTCAGCAGCTTTATCAAACGGATCTCCTTGGCGCTGAGCTCAACCTTCCGCAGAGGAGAGGCGGAATATTCAATGCCCTTCTCCGCGGCCTTGCGCAGGATGGAGCGGATTCGCGCGTGGGTATATTGGATGAACGGGCCGGTGTTGCCGTTGAAGTCGATGGACTCTTTCGGGTTGAAGAGCATCGTTTTCTTCGGATCCACCTTGATGATGAAGTACTTAAGGGCACCAAGACCTATCATGTGATAGAGCTTCGCCTTGTCCTCCTCGCTCATGTCGGCCAGCTTGCCGGACTCGTCGGAAGTGGCTCTCGCCTCCTCGTACATCTTCTGGATGAGGTCATCGGCATCCACAACTGTTCCCTCGCGGGACTTCATCTTGCCCTCAGGCAGCTCGACCATTCCGTAGGAAAGATGGAATATGTTGTCGGACCATTCGAATCCCAACTTCTTGAGGATCAGTTTCAACACCTGGAAGTGGTAGTTCTGCTCGTTGCCGACCACATAGACGTGAGAGTCAAGGTGATATTCAGCGAAACGCCTTTCGGCCGTTCCCAGATCCTGGGTGATGTAAACCGACGTTCCGTCAGAACGGATGAGCAGTTTCCTGTCAAGTCCGTCGGCCGTGAGGTCGCACCAGACGGAGCCGTCCGGATCCTTCACGAACACGCCCATATCCAGTCCCTTCTGAACCAACTCCTTACCAAGAAGATAGGTCTGGGACTCGTAGTAAACCTTGTCGAATGTGATTCCGAGAGCCTTGTAGGACTCGTCGAAGCCCTTGAGCACCCAGCCGTTCATCCTGGCCCAAAGGTCGCGGACCTCCTTGTCGCCGGCCTCCCATTTTTGGAGCATCTCGTGGGCTTCCTTGAGGCAAGGGGCCTCCTTCTTGGCGGTCTCCTCGTCCATTCCCCCGGCAATCAAATCCTCAACTTCCTTCTTGTAGATGTCGTTGAAAGCCACGTACATATCCCCGACAAGATGGTCGCCCTTAATCCCCGTGGACTCCGGAGTCGCGCCGTTGCCGACCTTCAGCCATGCAAGCATGGACTTGCAGATGTGCACTCCCCTGTCGTTGACAAGGGTGGTCTTGATCACGTTGTTGCCGCTGGCCTTCAGAAGCCTTGACACCGAGTCACCCAGAAGGTTGTTCCTGATGTGGCCGAGGTGCAGAGGCTTGTTGGTGTTCGGCGACGAGAACTCGACCATGATGTTCTTGCCGGTCGTCGGCAGGTCACCGAAGTCCTTGTCCGCAACGATCTCTCCGAAAAGTTCGTTCCAGAAGAGATTGGAGAACAGAAGGTTAAGGAAACCTTTGACGCAGTTATATTCAGAGATTTCCGGTACGTTCGCCTTCAGCCATTCTCCGATGGCGTTGCCCGTGTTCTCCGGAGTGGAGTGCGACAGACGCAGGAGCGGGAAGACGACGAGCGTGAAGTCTCCGGTGAATTCCTTCCTTGTGACGGAGACCTGAAGCGCCGACGGTTCGATGTCGGCGTTATAGAGTGCCTTGATGGCTTCTGAAGCCTTAGAGGCGATAAAAAAAAGTTCCGGGGTCATTAACCGAGATAGGTTTTAAGAAGTTTGCTTGCGGATGGTTTCTTTAGCTTGCGGATCGCCTTCTCCTTGATCTGGCGGACTCTCTCTCTTGTGAGGTCAAGCCTCTCGCCGATCTCCTCAAGGGTCATCTCCTGACAGCCGATGCCGAAGAACGACTTGATGATCTCGCGCTCACGGGTCGTCAGGATCTGGAGAGACCTTTCGATCTCGGTGCTGAGGGACTCGTTCACAAGGCCTCTGTCGGCCATCGGCGAGTCGTCGTTAGGAATCACATCCAGAAGGCTGTTGTCCTCGCCCTCTACGAACGGGGCATCCACGGACACATGCCTTCCGGACACCCTGAGGGTGTCGGAGATCTTGTCCTGCGGGATGTCTATCATCTCGGAGAGTTCCTCATTGGAAGGGCTTCTCTCGTTCTTTTGCTCGAACTGTGAGAGGGCCTTGTTGATCTTGTTCAAGGATCCTACCTGGTTGAGCGGAAGCCTGACGATCCTGGACTGCTCGGCGAGAGCCTGAAGGATTGACTGGCGGATCCACCACACGGCGTATGAAATGAACTTGAAACCTCTGGTCTCATCGAACTTCTCGGCGGCCTTGATCAGGCCGAGGTTACCCTCATTAATCAAATCCGGAAGGCTAAGACCTTGGTTCTGGTACTGTTTCGCTACAGAAACAACGAATCTGAGATTGGCTCTCGTGAGCTTTTCAAGAGCTTTCTGGTCGCCCTTGCGGATCCTTTGGGAAAGCTCGACCTCCTCCTCCGGTGACACCAACTCCTCGCGGCCTATCTCCTGAAGGTACTTGTCCAGCGAGGCGCTCTCGCGGTTGGTGATTGACTTCGTAATCTTTAATTGCCTCATATCTACTTGTAATACACAATATTCCCTGACGGAAGGCTGTGATTCCTTTCCGCCAGGGAAAATCAGAATCTCAGCTTTCTATTCCTTGCTGAATCCGAAGAAGGCCTTTCTACCGTTGGCTGTCACGCCCTCGACGTAGACCGCCCTCTTGGCGGATTTGGCGATGTTCAAAACATCCTGAGGTGTGCCTACAGGCTGATCGTTGACATAGGTGATGATCATTCCCTCGGAAGCGCCGGCCTCAAGCATCTTGCCGGTCCCCACGGAAGTCACCTCAACACCTTTCTTCAGGCCGAACTTCTCAAGAGCCTCCTTGGAAGCCTCCTTAAGGGTCGTTCCGTAGAACGCGATCTCGCCGTCTCCGACCTCGGTACCGTTCTCGGTGCTGCTGCCCATCAGCGTGACTTCGAAATCCTTCTCATTCCCGTCACGGACAACCGTCACCTTGGCCTTGTCGCCAGGATGGAAGGAATTGACCTTCACCTGCACGGCGGAACCGTTCCTGACTGGCTTCCCGTCGATGGCGATGATCACATCACCTTCCTTAAGGCCGGCCTTGTGGGCGGAGCTGCCTTTCGCAACCTCTCTGATATATACGCCTTCCGGAGAAGAAAGTTTCATTTTTTTCAACATATCGTCAACAGAGTCGTATTTCAGCACCTTGGCGAGACCCTCGTTGAGATCCGACATCGCTATTCCGAGGACAGCCCTCTTGACGGAGCCGAAATCAATAAGGTCATCGACGATCTTCTTCACGATGTTCACCGGAACCGCGAAGGAATAGCCCGAATAAGCTCCTGTCTGTGAGACGATCGCGGTGTTGATGCCGACCAGCTCGCCTGTCTTGTTGACAAGGGCGCCACCGGAGTTGCCCGGATTCACAGCCGCGTCGGTCTGGATGAAGGACTCGATCTGGATGCCGTTGTTGTTCTCCCTCGGATCATGCGCCATGGAGCGTCCCTTGGCACTGACGATGCCGGCGGTGATGGTAGATCTGAGCTGGTAGCCCAAAGGACTGCCCACGGCCAGCACCCACTCTCCGAGCCTCAGCTGGTCGGAATCACCGAATGGAAGGGTCGGAAGTCCCTGGGCGTCAATCTTTATCAATGCGACATCGGTGGCCGGGTCTGTACCGATCACCTTAGCTTCGTAGGTCTTGTTGTTGTTCAGTGTCACCTGCACCTTGGTGGCGTTCGCGACAACGTGGTTGTTGGTCACGATGTAGCCGTCCGGACGGATGATCACACCAGAGCCGCTTCCCTGCTGCTCCCTTGTCTGAGGCTCGCCGTCCCCGAAGAAGAAGCGGAAGAACGGATCGGCCATCTGATACTTCTGCGTCACGGTCACTTCTACATAGACGACAGCGTCCACGGCGGCCTCCGCCGCATAGGTCAGGTCAGGATAGTCCGACTGTGCCAGATTGACAGTCCTTGTGACCGTCCCGTTCTCTGTCCTTGCCACTTTGTCTCCCTCATCCACGGTGGCCGCCTTAACGACACCGTAAGCCGCCAGCACGCTGAACAACACTGACAGCACCACTGTAATTAAACCTTTTTTCATTTCAGACATATTATTAAAACTTATTATTGTCAAAAACCGCCGAAAGGATCCAACCCCTTGCCTTTAACCCCGTTAAAGGTGGCCTGCCACCTTTTTCAGGACTTCCGGAACGGCGTTTCCGGAACCCAAGGCAAAAAATCAAATATGATGCCATAATATTAAGGAATATTAAGGAATATTAAGGGAATATTCGTATATTTGCCTTTTACAGAGGCCTCCCTTACGGAGTCCGCCACAACAAAGAATTTAAAAACTCTACGAATATGAAATTCAACGTATCAAGCACTGAGCTGCTGAAAGGATTGATGGACATCTCCAAGGCAATCCCCGCCAAGTCCGCGCTGCCGATTCTGGAAAATTTCCTCTTTGACCTCAAAGGCAACATCCTTGAGGTGACCGCATCGGACTCGGAACTCACGCTCAGAACAGAGATTGAAGTCGATACAACACAGGAGGAAGGCAAGATCGCCGTTCCCGCAAGGCACATGATCGATCTGCTCAAGGAACTCCCTGACCAGCCGGTCGCCATCAGCACGGCCAGCGACAGCTCCATCGAGTGCAAGTGGACGAGCGGTAACTCCGTGCTTCCTTTCTTCCCTGCCGAGGACTACCCTGAGATCAAGGGAACGGGCGACGACGCCGAGAAAATCGAGTTCCCGGCCGAGAGCCTCATCGAAGGCATCAACAGCACGATCTACGCCACGGCAGACGATGAGATCAGGCCTGCGATGAACGGTATATTCTTTGACTTCGGCCCAGAGTCCACCACCATGGTGGCCTCTGACTCGCACAAGCTGATCTGCTACACCGCGAAGGAGGTCAAGACTCCTGAGAAGTGTTCCTTCATCCTTCACAAGAAGCCGGCAGCCGTGCTGAAATCCATTCTCGGCAAGGATGACGGGACTGTTGAGATCGCATTCGACTCCAGCACGGTGCTGTTCACATTCGGCAGGACCACTATGGTATGCAGGCTGATCGTGGGCAAGTACCCTAAGTACCGTGACGTGATCCCTCAGAACAACTCCAGCGTGCTGAAGATCGACAGAGCCCTGTTCCTGAACACCGTAAGGCGTGTGGCCGTCTGCGCCAACAAGGCCTCGAACCACATCAAGCTCGACCTCAAGCCGGGACAGATGGAGATCACGGCGCAGGATCTCGGTTTCGCCATCGCCGCCTACGAGAAGATCAGCTGCGACTACAACGGTGACGAGCTTTCCATCGGGTTCAAGTCCACATTCCTCACCGAGATCCTCGCGAACATGAGCTGCGAGACTGTGGTGATGAAGTTTGCCGACGCGCGCAGGGCCGCCCTTATCATTCCTTCCGAGGACGAGGAGGAAAGCGGCAAGATCTGCGGAATCCTGATGCCTATCATGGTCTAATCCACGTAATTGACAGGCTATGGAACTTTCTCTTGAGAGGCCTCTGCTTTTCTTCGACATCGAGAGCACGGGGCTAAGCATCGTGAATGACTGCATCGTGGAACTCAGCTTCGTCAAGGTGTTCCCTGACCACCACCACGAGGTCAAGACGTGGCGTGTGTGTCCGTGGGACTACACCCTCCGCAGGCAGCACCCCATCGATCCGGGCGCCAGCCAGGTGAACGGTATCAAGGACGAGGATGTGGCCGGTGAGAAGAAGTTCATCGAGATCGCTTCCGAGGTTGTGGAATGGCTGAAGGACAGCGACCTGGCCGGCTACAACTCCACGAAGTTCGACCTGCCGATGCTGGCCGAGGAGATCGAGAGGGTGAGGGCGTACTGCAAACGCAGGATCGAGGATCCGAAGAACACTCCGGAGAACAAGGCGAAGGCCCAGGCTACACTGGAGGCGACGGACATCGACCTTCACTCCAAGCAGATGATCGACGTGCAGACAATCTACCACTACATGGAGCCACGCAACCTCAAGGCCGCCTACCGGTTCTACTGCGGCGGCGAGGACTTCGAGAACGCACACTCTGCGGAGGCTGACACGATGGCGACCTACGAGGTGCTGAAAGGCCAGCTGGATATGTACCAGTCGCCGACGAAGTACCATGAGGTGACGCTGAAGAACGATGTGGAATTCCTCTCTGGAGTGGCCGGAAGGCCCCGCACCGTGGACTACGCGGAAAGGCTGGTCCTCGGCAAGAACGACGAGCCTACGATCAGTTTCGGGAAGCACAAGGGCAGGACGGCCAGGGAGGTGTACGAGACCGAGCCGGCCTACTTCGCCTGGATCGACAACGGTGAGTTCACGATGGACACGAAGCGGCAGTTCGCCCGCCTGAAGGAGCAGTTCGAAAAGGAGAAGAGAGATGCGGCCAAGGCTCGTGAAGCAGAGATGAGCAAACCTCTTGAGGGTGAGGCGTTTGACAGCGCAATCGCCGGCCTTAAGGACAAATTCGGAGGCGGCAGGCTTTTCTAGGGTGTCCGGGCGCTTGTCGCAAGCACCGACAATGACCAGCCCCTTCTCGCCGACAACCAAGCGCGCAAGATTGATTCATGAATATAATCGTAAAGACATCGACCGGCAGGATCGTCGTGCGGCCGGACACGACATGGGAGAAGGACAATGAGGATTTCTACCCTCCTGAGTTCGTGGACGAGCTGACATATTCGCCGGTACTTTCCGCCCGCATCCTGAAGCCGGGTCGGAGCGTCGGCAGGAAATTCGCGTCAAGATACTACGACTCAGTTGGTTTCGGAGTCCTCCTCTACCCGGAGAATATGCTTGACGGCACCCCTGAAGGTTACGCCCATGCCATCTGTCTGGATCACACATCCTTTCTGCCCACGCCGATATTCCAGCCGCAAAGGCTGGAAGAAGATGGCCGATTCAGCCTATTCAGAAATGAAGTTGAACTTTTCACTTTCGACCGCCCATCCTTGAATATGATCGAGGACGCTCTTGTGGAAGCCACAAAGCTACTCTACATCCGCACCGGCGACCTCATCGCCGTAGAGTTGTCCTCCCGGACCCCGCTCACGACCCGCAACAATGCCATCACCAACATCACCGGTACTTTCGGTCAAGACAAAGTCCTTGATTTTCAGATAATATTCTAAACGACATTTCGTGATGAACAGGGTTCAGTGAAGTGTCACCACAAACCCTCCGCGCTTCGCGCTCCGTCCCTCCCAGCCTACGGCTGGGTCCCTACCGCTTATAGCCGCGGGTGGCTAAGGTTCGTGATGGCACTTCACTGAACCTGGATGGCTAAATAAAGCAATACAAAGCAAAATAAAGTATGTCATCGCATAGCAATATGATATAATTATGCATAAACTAACATAAACACGCAAGCCGCCGAAAAATCAAAAGTCAAATTTTGGTAACGTGCAAAATTTGACTTTTGCCTTTTTTCGGTGGCTGATTTCAGCGGTTATTTTTCGACGGCAAATTGATATTTATCGCTTCGACAAGCTCAGCGACCATTTATTTCATCAGGCGGTGAAAGCCGGTTGCGATGCGGTCAAGGCCTTGCTGGAGACGGGCACGCGGGCAGGCCAGATTTATTCGCATGAAGCCGTCGCGACCGTACATCACGCCGGAGTTGATCCAGACCTTCTCGGTCTGCAACAGACTGTTCTCGATGTCGTTGGCGCACATATTCAAAGCCCTTACATCCACCCAGGCCAGATAGGTGCCTTCAAGCTTGGTGACCGGGAACTCCGGCAGACGCTCCTCGAAGAACGAGACCATCGCGCGATAATTCGCGTAGACATATTCATTCAGCTCCTTGAGCCACGGCTCGCCCGCGTTGTAGGCCGCCTGAAGGGCGAGAACGCCGAAAGGATTGACATCACAGAGTTCGTTGATGTTGATGACCCGGTCGATTAGTTTCTTCCAGTCAGGGTTGTTGGTGATGATGTTGGAGATTCCGAGGCCGGCGATGTTGAAAGACTTGCTCGGCGAGTTCATCGTGACGGTGTTGTCCTGCGATGCCTGCGAGAGCGATGCCATCGGAGTGAAATGATAGCCAGGCATTTCCAGCTCGCAATGAATCTCGTCGCTGATGACGATCACGCCGTTGCGGCGGCAGATGTCGGCCACCCGCTCCAGATCCTCCCTCGGCCAGACGCGGCCGCACGGATTGTGAGGGTTGCAGAAGAGCAGCACCTTGGCCATAGGGTCGGCGGCGCGCCTCTCAAGATCCTCGAAATCAATGTACCAGGTGGCCTGATCGCCTTCGGTGTCGTAGATGAGCTTATTGATGGACAGTTCGCAGAGAGTGTTCTTCGCAGTGGAGAAGAAACAGTTGTAGGCGGGACTCTGGATGATCATCTTCGGCAGTTCGCCGTGAGGCCCGCGGCCATGATCAGGCTTCTCGACAACCTCGCCTCCGACGATCTCGTACTGTGTCAAGGCCTTGACGACCACAGACATGGCAGGTACCACGCCAGGGATGTAGCTGTACCATTCCTTCTCCGTGTGCCAGCCCCTGCGACGCTCCCACCAGTCGATGGCAGCCTCATAGTAGGAATCCGGCACATGCGTGTAGCCGAAAATCCCCTGATCGACCCTGTTCCTAAGCGCCTCCACAATCTCCGGCGCAACCTTGAAGTCCATGTCTGCCACCCACATAGGGATGACATCCTCATCAATCGGCCCGACCGGACTCTCGGCATCCCACTTCACGCAGTTGGTTCCGCGCCTGTGGGTCAGTTCATCAAAATTATATTTTCCCATAATAAATGAATATTTCCCCTCAATCACAAGCCTTGCCATCTTCTCTTATCCGCCATAACAAAAGGCGGGGAATGATTCCGGGAATGCGGCGCAAGGCAGTTTCTGACTATTCCCGGACAATTAATCTTCGAAGATAGCAAAAAACAATTATATTTGCGAGCGATGAAGACTTATGAATATATTCTGTCGGCCACGATCCTTCTCGTCAGCATCTGCGGATGTGCGAGGAAAAGCGCCGTGGCAACGGCTGCGGACGAGAGCGAGCCGTTGTTTCTGGCAGTTCGACCGCTACCGGAGGGAGGATATTCACTGATCTCACTCTCCCCTTTTGACGGTTCCCGCGACACGCTGATCATCAGCCGCCCGCTAAGCAGACTGATCGTGATGAGCACCTCGCACATCGGCTTCCTCCGCGCCATCGGCGGCGAAGACGCCATTGTCGGAGTCTCGGGCGCTGAATATGTCTACGACTCCACTGTGAGGGCAAGAATCGGCGAGGGCAGAATCCTTGACATCGGCTACGACGCAAGCCCCGACTATGAGAAGATCATGGCCCTGAAGCCGGAACTAGTCCTTACATATTCAGTGTCACCCGTCAAATCACAGTTCCTCACCAAGCTGGAATCCCTGGGAATCAGATCTTTCACCGTCAACGAGCATCTGGAAAGCCACCCCCTCGCCCGCGCCTCCTATGTCCGCCTTTTCGGAGCGCTGACAGGAAACATGTCCGCGGCGGACTCGGTTCTGGCCGTGGTCTCGAAGAATTACCAAGCCCTGAGGGACTCCGTCAGAGCCATGATGACCGTTCCGGGCGAGGATCCACAAAGCGCTGATGCCGAGCAAAGAATATGTGCAAGAAAGATTCTGGTCAACATCCCCTACAAGGATCAGTGGTTCATTCCCGGCCAGGAGAATTACCTCTCTCACCTGGTGCGAGACGCTGGCGGAGAGATTCTCGGCTCAGAGCCAGGCACTTCCATCTCCGGACAAATCTCCGTCGAGCGGGCATATTCACTCTCCAAGGAAGCCTCCCTTTGGCTGAACGTCGGATGGTGCCGCACACTAGACCAACTCCTGTCCGTCAACCCCCTCTTCGGTGACTTTCTAATGAATATTCAGAAAAACGCCGCCGCGAATGGTTTCGGCTCCGCAAGTGGTTCCGATTCAGCAGGTAGTTCCGATTCAGTGGGAAGTTCCGCTTCCGCAAGTAGTTACGCTTCAGTGGATGGATTTGTCTCCGCAGGAGGTTCCGCGTCCGTGGGAGGTTCCGCGTCCGGAGAAGGTTCCGATTCCGTGGAAGGTTCCGCTTCAGCAGGCAGTTCCGCTTCAGCAGGTAGTTCCGCTTCAGTGGATGGATTTGTCTCCGCAGGAGATTCCGCGTCCGTGGGAGGATCCGCGTCCGGAGATGAATCCACCCATGCTGATGGTCAAGCATCGCCCCAAGTCATCTGGAACGACAATTCCCGCCAAAACGCCAAAGGCGGCAACGACTTCTGGGAAAGCGGCGTGGTCCGCCCCGACCTAATCCTCCGCGACCTGATCCGAATCCTAAGCGGTAGCACCCCTGCTACTCAACTCACTTATTATCAACCCGTTGAATAAGACACCTCTCCCGCCTCAATCCATCCTCTCCTTCATCCATTCCTCTTCTTCATCCATCCATCTTCTCCATCCATCTCCTCCATCCATCTTCTCCATCCATCTCCTCCATCCATCTTCTCCATCCATCTTCTCCATCCATCTTCTCCATCCATCTTCTCCATCCATCTTCTCCATCCCTTTCCTCCATCCCTTTCCTCCATCCATCTTCTCCATCCATCTTCACCATCCATCTTCACCATCCATCCTTTCCTCAACCGCATCCCTATCCTCACCTTCTACTACGTCCTTAACCTTTTCCTCCATTACGTTCCCAATTCCAACTTCCATCACGTCTCCGATTCCATCCAACATCACGTTCTAAATTCCACCATCATTCCTTCCTAAATTTAATCCACACCCCACGAGCGACTTCTAGGCAGAATCACGCCCGCAGGGTCACGCATGATACCTTGCGAGCGAGTTTTCACGCAAATCTCGCCCGAAGACTCCCGCTTGATACCACGCGAGCGAGTTTCCACGCTATTCTCGCCCGAAGACTCCCGCTTGATACCACGCGAGCGAGTTTCCACGCAATTCCCGCCCGAAGCCTCCCGCTTGATACCCACAAAGCGACTTTCCACGCTATTCTCGCCCGAAGCCTCCCGCTTGATACCACGCGAGCGAGTTTCCACGCAAATCTCGCCCGAAGACTCCCGCTTGATACAACGCGAGCGAGTTTCCACGCTATTCTCGCCCGAAGACTCCCGCTTGATACCCACAAAGCGACTTTCCACGCAATTCTCGCCCGAAGACTCCCGCTTGATACCACCGCACAAGATAAGTATGCCGAGATGTTGGCATATTTTGAAATCTATTGATTGCGAAAAATTTTGTACTTTGATGAAAGTTTGCTATATTCGCAAAAGATGAAAGAGGGTTCTCCTCTTCGATTTATTTCCTTTTATTAACATACCGGGCAGCGGGAACAAACCTTACGGGCTGCCAGCGCGCGAGGCAGCAAGATGGGTTTTGTGACCGCACAGGTAACAAAACGACTAAGCGTATGCTTTACGATTTAATTGCGGATTTCTACGAGAAGTCCAGCGACCGCCATCCAAAGTACATTGTATTGATGGGAACTTATAATGAGAATACTTTCGATGAAATGAAAATACTTGGATTCCAAGAAGATTCGGATTCAAATGCCAGTTTTCAGGACTATGTTATGGATGGTGCCGATGAGAATTTCCTTCAAGAATATACTAAGTAACATGAAAAAAATAAGTTGCCTCAGATTAAGAGAAAATTTTCGAGGATAGATCTATTTTCGAAGAAGGAGTGTGCCGGTGGCACATGACTGATGAGAAAAGAGATGTAGACCGAAAAGATTCCTTAAGATGATGCAGGTTATTATTTGAAGGTTACTAAGGACGGTTATCAAAGCGAAATGCTTGATGTCTTATACTCGGATGTGAATTATGAAAAGATACAAGTCCGAGCCTTGGCTGACGAGGCCTTGGATGATGAAGGGCGTCATGCACCTCTCGGAGTGGTGATGGGGGATATGTTTGTCCATTTTACGGAGTCAGATCCGATGACTCCCGTCTGGTTCGTAAAACTGAATTTGGAGTCACCTCTTGACACTATCCCGGTATTTCAAATCCCGATGAGAACCGTCAAAAGACGCCTGAAGGTCATCACTTTGATGGACGCGATGTCCAAACTGTTGGAAATAAACGAAGAAAAGCATTGGACAGAGGAACTTCTTAGGGACTTCTTTGCGGCCGGGATTGACGAGGCACTCGAAATCATCACCTATGAGTTTCGAGGTCAAAAGGATATTGACGGAAATCCTGCCATATTGCATCCCCTCACTGTCGGTCTGATGGGGGCAAATGACAATGAGAAAACAGTCGGATTCCTGCACGATTTGATTGAAGACTGTGACTGGAGCATAGAAGACCTTCAAACTGAGGGCTTTCTTGATGAAGTAGTAGAAGCTGTGGATATTTTAACACATCGGAAAGATGAGGACTCATATGATGAGTACGTCAGTAAAATAATACACTCAGGTAATCGCCTGGCTATTAATGTCAAACTCAATGACCTCCACCACAATCTGCAGCGTGGCAAAGTGTCTTATGAAGCAGCCGTCGCATCAAACGATGCGGCCAAGATCAAAGAGCTAAAACGCATAAACGCCAAGCACGAGAAGGCATTGGAAATGATTAAAAATGCGGAATATGAACAATGATTTTGCAAAGTCCATCCTTGACAGCCCTTATAACAGGGTTGAGGATGGCCAAAAGATTGAATTGCTTGATATTCTGTCCAAGTACAGATACCAGCACCAAAACAGACAGCTGACAACCTATGTTGCGTATGCCGAGGATATTGGAATAACCAAGGATGAAGATCTGGCCTACCAGAACTGGATAAACGACGGCAATCCGACTGGAATTGAGTCCGACGAGCAGTTCTATGAACTTCAGCGGCTGGCTTATGGAAAGACCATTATGGAGTTATGGTGGCTCTGATTTAACTCCTTGAATAATGCTTTAATCTTTTAGGGAAAACGTAAAATCTTGATTGATTGAACATTCCGTCAGCCTCATGTCTTTTATATGTGAAAGCGGATGAATCGGATATCCCTTTTTGCTTATCCCCAGACACCAATACTTTGATTCTGGTAGAGGTAATTCCTCTTTTATGGCATCGATAACTTTGGTAAATAAACCATTGTCCTTGCCGTATTTGAATGAATTGCCAAAGCAGAAAAGAACATTACTTATGCGGCCTTTTCGTTCTTGTATAAGGGCTTTGATTTTCTTGATATTCTTTTTTGGGAGGGCTTGTAGTTTATCGGAATCCTTTAAACCAGATGGGGTTATCGCAATTTTCGGCGTGAGGTTTACGAAAAGTGCGCTATCATATTTTGTGTCTCCTTCTCCATTGTCAATTACCAAATCGCACACACGGCGAATGGTTCGGCCAATATAGTTCTCCTCCGGGTCGGTTTTTCCACCAGGATTGACTCCTACGACCAGGATTGTGTTCTTGGGGTTCTCTGTCTTGGATAACTCAAGAGAATAACGGTGTTCGCCTTTCTCCCAATCATTGGCAAGGCAGAAAAGGCTATCATTGATTTTAATAGGAGGTGTACTCATTGTAATTTTAGTTTTGTGCTTCTGCAAATATAGTGAAATTTCAATTGGCTGGACGCGGCCACGTTTTGTTTTGCAATGCGTTGGTTTCAGTGTTTTATGAAATGGGGCGTGGAATTGTGGCCAAAAAACGGCTGCGATTCCACGCTTGGGGTTAAATGATATCTGATTATCAATGAGTTATAAATTTAACCGTGGCCGCATCCCGCCACGAGAGGGCAAGCGTTTCCGAGCGGTACCGCAAGCGGCATCAAGCACTCAGCAGACGGCTTACTTCTGCCGGGATTCAATGCCCAGTCGTAGGTATAGGCCTCGTCGGCCCCGACAGAAGACTCTGCTAATTTTAAGTTTTGTCCTTTGGCCTTCAATTCGAGGAGTTCGCCGATTGAAATCTTTTCTTCCAAGCGGCGCAGAAGCGCCTCGATTGATTTGCTGTCGGCATAGTGGACAATTTGAGACGTGAAAGGCATCTCAAGCCAGATGATCTCACGCTTCGCGACATCCAAGACACCGAATACCAATCCCTTGGACAAGTTCGCCTCGCTGATTCGCACCATGTGCTGGACACATGACGGATCGTATGCTACGCCTGTTCTTTTAGAGATTTTCATTGGACAGACTGAATCCATCCAGCCGACGACTAGGTTAGGGGAGAGTGCACCGCAAGAGTAGGCATTGCATGTGAAAGTCACATACTTTGCTCCTTCCGCCTCCAGTTCAGGAATGGAAAGGTCAATATATTCAGCAGTGCCGACCATTTCCGGAATTTCCAGGATGTCTCCGGAGTGCTTTGCTCCATGGCAGGTAAGATCCCCGAAATAGCAATAACCGGTTTTCCCCTCCGGCAGTGCTATCCGGCAACTCAAATCCATGTCAAGATCCTGGGCATGTAATCCTTTTCCCCACTGGAGGAACAAGCGTACAGTTTCCCCGTCTACAGGAAAACGGGTCCCCATCAAGGCGCAGGATGCGTCTTGAACAGTCGATGTGCGGTCGCCCACACTTACAGGAATATTGTAAAGAGATGGGTCAATGTAGATGGTCTTGGCTTCAGTCTTCTTGGAAGCGAAACGGCGTTCCATAGAAGACTTGTAGATTTCATTGACACTTTTGACCATCTCCTTTCTGGCCTCGTCATTGTATAGGCCGAGTAGCTTGTTTGCATTGATACGGTGAGTTATCCCTGTAATTGGGCGCGCAACTCGTGGCACCTTTATATCAAAATAGGTCTCGGCAGCATTGCCTAATGACAATAACAACCGCGCAGGGAGTCTGTCTGCGATTTCGTCGAAAGCAGCCAATGTTTTCTCGCTGCCGAAACGAAGCATTGTGGCGAACAGGCAACGTGCAAACATCCCGGGGCGTTCCTTGAGCAGTGCAATGGTCTTGTCTGCATCGTTCTCGGAACGGGCCTTGTCCACACGGCCTTGCCAAGTAGAGTAGTCCTGCTTGTAGAAGACATCAAGAATCTCTGCCAGATGCTCCATGCCCAGTTTGCGTGAATACTCACCTAAACGGAGAGCACGGATCATACGTACCCACATGCCGCGTTTCGGATTCATGTCCTCAGCTGCCTGTGCTGCCGTCATCGGTATGGCATTCAGCCATTTGGCGACACGAAAACAAACTTTGCGGTCATATTTTTGAGCTTCAGATTCTGGGTCATCTCCCCGGCAGCATCCACACACCTATCAAGTGGCCCCGTACGGTTCAGGCAGATATCCAGATGATGCGTTCAGATAAATTGGGTTACAATGCTCCTATTGAGGTTTATGACCACAAGTATTACCGGTATTCTGACCCGGATTACAGCATAACGGACATGCCGTTGTCCCAGAATGACTATGAGGTTATGCAGGAAGCGGTCGACATGCTTCGCCAGTTGCAGGATTTTGACCAATTCTCAGAAATGAGCGATGTCGTAAGCAGTCTCCAGGACAAGTTGGCCGTTACGAAGAACAACCGCAGACCCATCGTGCATTTTGACAATGTGCCGGACTTGAAAGGGCTGAAACTGCTTAATCCATTGTACAACTACATTGCCCATAAGCAGACGCTCCGGATATCGTATCAGTCTTTTTCTGCGCGAGAGCCCCAGGAATACATATTGTGCCCATATCTACTGAAGGAATTCCGTAACCGCTGGTTCCTCTTCGGCAGTCGTGCGGCCGATCTTGTCCTGTTCAATCTCGCTCTTGACAGAATAGTAAGCATTGAACCTGCAGACATCCCTTTCCGGGAGAATCCGGATTTCGATTCTGAGCATTTCTTTGACGATGTGATTGGGGTGAGCAAGAATATGAAGGATTCCCCGCGGAAGGTAAGGTTCCGGGTGACGCGCGAGCAGAGCCGATATATCAGCACGAAGCCTATCCATCCGTCGCAGAAACTTCTGGAGATGAATGAAGAGGAAGGCAGCTGTGTCTTTCAGATTGAGGTCGTGATCAATGTTGAAATGTACTCGGTGTTCATGAGTTACGGCCCAGGTGTCAAGATCATCTATCCAAGGCAAGCCGTCAATTATATGAGGAATAAATTACATGAAGCAGCCACCCTGTATGATGAGTTCGTCGGAAGTCATTGAGATATGGAAGGTGTCTATGCCGTTGGGAATTACTATTTTTGAGTAGGTCACAGGTTTTGACTTTTTTCATATTTTAGCAATGATGGCATCGCGGATTCCCCACGAGCGACTTCTAGGCAGAATCACGCCCGCAGGGTCCCGCCCGATACCATGCGAGCGACTTTTCTCTCAATTCTCGCCCGAAGACTCCCGCTTGATACCCACAAAGCGACTTTCCACGCTATTCTCGCCCGAAGATTCCCAAGTGATACTCTGCAAGCTATAAAGCGAAAAACAAAGCATAATGGAATGGGTACTAGAAAATGGATCTGAGATGCTTGTGAATCCGTCGAAGAATTATAGACTCCTATGGTGACCTCGTTGCAGAGGGGGGCATAAGTTTTCTCCGTTATTTCAGATGCGAATAAAGAACAGCTGCTACTCGAACAACTTTTTAAGAATATTCAACTCTATGTGCAACTTTCTTGAGATCCGCTTTAGGTCGAGTTTATATTTCTTCTTTAGGACAATCGCCATGCGGCACCTCTCATCCACGCTTAAATCCGAGAGGAATCTGACCTTATATTCATTTCTTAACATTCGTTGAATGATAAGGTTAACCTCTTCATCCGACAAAACCACCAATTCGCCGATGCCTTCCGCGAGATTGAAATATGCATCAAAGTCCCTGACCACACGATTGCTATAGTTCCATGAAGACTTCAGCACTTCCTCTGCCTTACCGTTCATCACATAGGACTCAGGAAGTATCATACCCACGGTTTTGTTAAAGTAGTAATTTTCAGGCAGTTTCACCCTCGTCCTAAAAGTATTCCGGCAAAACTTATCTGAAAGATCCTTTATTTGTACTTTTTCAAAAAGTCTATTTATGTCACTGAATATCAAATTGCAAGAGCCCCATAGATAACCCGGGGCAGCGATGTTCGGACATGCCTTTAAAGGATTTCTGGCAATGTACACTATAGTGTCTTCAAGTTGCTTTTTATCTTTCACGCGAATGAGTTTGAAGCCGTAGTTTTCCGGGAGGGGGCTGTGGCCGTTTGCAATCAGGCGCGCATTTATTCTCCTGAATATGAAAGACATACAATTAACAATGTCGTTTCCGGTCGCCAAAACAAGGAAATGACCGTGATTGATCATAAAGTTAAACACCACAATGGAGACATTATGAATATACTGAGCTATCGCAACAGTGTTCATTCCGTCCACGTACTCACTCTCGTCATTAAAGAGTTGTCCTGTTTCGATCGAGTCCAGCACCACATGATAATACCATTTCGGCCATGTGCGATACTCCTTCCAAAGTTTTAGTCGTTTACGTTTAGTCATGTTTTTACATTTTTCGCCAAAATACGACAATTTTTCATATCGGATAATAAGAAACAGAAATATTTACTATCAAAAACATATATTTCTGTTTTTTATGATAAAATAATATTTTGCATCATTAATTATCAATAACTTATGTTTTTAAGCATCAAATCAAAGAGTCGTTCAAAAAATATCCGGTGAGCTCACGAAATAAGAATTCCTTCCTCATTCGTACAAGAATTCCTATCCACCGGTATCGAGTTTTGCCAGTGAACGATGAGGGCGGGATTCGGGCGGGTTGTCGCTCGCGGAGTCACATGTGGGACAACCAAGGCGGGATTCGGGCGGTTCCGCGCCCGGGGAGGGACAAGCGGGTAGTGAACGGAATATAGAAGTATGATGCTGTGAGCAGGGATGTAGGGAGTGATGTAAGCCGGGATGTCAGCGGAAATGCCAGAGGAAATGCCAGAGGGAACTGTCAGCGGAAATGCCGGCCGGGGATGGGACGGGGATTTGGTCAGCGGCCCAGGAGGAAGAGTTGGGAGGCGTGGGTGCGGGGAAGGGTTTGGAGGTTGGTTATGTCTTTTGCGGAGGGGGTTACACGGATGGAGAGGAGGTCTTTGGCGGAGGGGGTTACACGGATGGAGCGGAGGTCTTTGGCGGAGGGGGTGACACGGATGGAGAGGAGGTCTTTTGCGGAGGGGGTTACACGGATGGAGCGGAGGGCTTCGGCGGCGGAGGCGAAGGCTAGGGAGGGGGTGTTGTTGTTCTCGCTTAGGTGGCAGAGGAAGAGGTTCTTCAGGCCGGGGTGCCAGAAGCGGCGGATGGCGGAGGCGCATTCGTCGTTGCTCAGGTGGCCGTTGCCTTGGCAGATACGCATCTTTAGGTCGTGGGGGTAGGGGCCTCCTATGAGCATTCCTGAATCGTAGTTGGACTCAATCACCACGGTGTCTGCCTTCCGGGCATATTCAATGGCCTCGTCGGTCGCGCGGCCGGCGTCGGTCATCAGGAAGAAACTGACGGAAGACCATTCTATGAAATAGCCTACGGTCTGGGTCGCGTCGTGCGGTACCACAAAGTGGCTTACCAAAGGGAGATCCTCTTCGGGAACATCATCGCGCAGTCTTACTCTGACGGGGGCGGCGGGAAGGATGCGGCGGTAGGAGGCTATGTGGGCCTGGGTGAAGGTGTGATGGGAAAGGGCCTCGTGGAGAACGGCGGTGGCGTAGACCGGCTTTCCCAGATGCTTGCAGTAGGAGCCCAGGTGGCGGATGTGGTCCAGATGGTCGTGGGTCACTAGAACGGCCTGGAAGGAATCCGTGCCCAGGCCGTGCTCCACCAAGGTCTTTTTCAGGCGGCGGACACTCACGCCGGCGTCGATCAGGAGGCCGGACTTGCCGTCGGAAAGGAAATAGCAGTTGCCGCAGCTGCCGCTGGAGAGGCTCAGAAACTTCAACATCAATTCTTCTCCTCCTCACAATATTTCGAAATCACACTGTAGGCGTCGCTTACGCCAAGCTCGCCGGCGCGGGAGAGGTCTATGCAGCCTTTCTCCTTGTCCTTCAGGTAGATCAGCACCAAGCCTCTGTTGAAGTAGGCGTCGCCCATGTAAGGGTAGACATTGATGGCTTTCGTGTAGCTGTCCACCGACTCCACGAACTTGGAGGACAGGCAGTAGAGGTTGCCCAGGTTGAAATAGATGTACGGCACTCCCGGCAGGAGGCGGTCGGCGGCAAGCATGTCGTCGATGGCTTCCGAATAGTCATACGTCCGGCTGACCTGATCCCTCACACGGGCGCGGGTGGTACCCTTGTCATCCATCGTCAGGGTCTGGACATTGTTCTCGATGGAGGAGATGAAGTCGATCATCTCGGCGCGCAGCACTCCCCTGTTCAGGTAATAGAACGCCTTGTAGTACTCTGAATATTTCCCGTCGCTCTCGGCATTGACAGCGGTGTCAAACTGATTCAGCGCGGAGGTGTACTGCTTGGACTGGACATCGTAGAGGCCTCTGATGAACGCCCTGTCCGCTTCCGACAAAGAGTTCGGATTGCCGGCTGAGAGATAGGAGTCGCCGTAGATCGAGGCGTCGATGCCGTGGGCGAACACCGGCTTTACAAGCGAGTCGGAGTTGGAGACGGTCATCATCACAGGAGAATCCGAGATGAACTTGTCGATCAGAGGGTTCTCGTAGCGGTGCTTTAGGGCCACGTTCTGATTGTCACGCCGCGCCGCGAGGCTGAACTTGTACAACGATTTCAGGCGGATGTTGATGTCACGGTTCTGAAGAAGCTCATTGTCAAAGTCTTTCTTTGCGAAATCCGCGTCCAGTGCGATCAACGCGCTGTACTTCTTGGTCGTGTCGGCGAACGAGCCGGCCTCGGAGGCGTTCTTCGCGCGGTACTCCTGCACCTTCTTCTGGGCGATGTCGTAGTCCTGCTTCGAGGACTTCGCCCGTCCGAGCATATTCTTGACGTAGGATCTGTTCAGGTAGGCCTTGGCGAAGTCGGGATAAAGCTCGATCGCCTTGTCGTAGTCGTCCAGGGCGTCGAGCCAGCGGCCCATCCGGACGAAGTATGAGGCTCTGTTGTAGTAGGCCAGCACATTCTCCGGATTGATGTTGATGACGTGATCCATGTCGGCAAGCGCCTCCTCCATGTTCCCGACCTGCGCGTTGATCAGACTTCGGTTGTAGAGGGTGAGGGCGTTGCCAGGCTCGTCCCGCAGAACCCTGTTGAGGTCGCCCATCGCGGCGTTGTAGTTGTTCTGGTCGTAGTACATCAAGGCCCTGTTGAAATAGGCGAAGGTGTTCGTCGTGTCCAGGCCGATGGCCTTGTCCATGTCGCCGATGGCATCCTTGTAGTCCTTGCGCAAGGCATAGACGCGTCCCCTTCTGATGTAGCCCTCGGGGTCGAAGCGGTCCAGTTTGATCGCCCGGTTGTAGTCTTCCAAAGCCTTTGTGGTGTCGCCGAGGAAAAGATAGGAGGCGCCTCTGTTGAGAAACGCTGACGGATCCTTCGGCTCCTTTCTGATGTAGCGGTCGAAGTCGCTCACGGCCTTGTCGAACTGCTGGGCGAGGAAATAGGTCACTCCCCTGCTGAAATAGAGGCCGTTAAGTCCCGGGCGAAGCTCAAGTGCCTTTTCCAGATCCTTCAGAGCCTCGTCATATTTCCCGGAACGGCTCAGGGTGATGGCCCTGTAGTGGTAGCCGTTGGTGAAGACGGGATTCAGACGTACCGACGTGTTGAAGTCAGCCTGGGCCCCGCGAAGGTCTCCCAGATTGTACTTGGCGATGCCTCTGTAAAAGAATGTCCAGCAATCAGTCGAGTCAAGCCTCGCAAGAACGTTGAAATGGCCGATCGCCTCTGAATATTTACCGTCAGCCAGAGCCGCTCTACCTCTGAAGTTGAACACATCCTTGTCGTACTGCGCATTGGCGACCAAAGCGAGGCACAACAGGAAAAACAGAGTCAGCACTGACCTTTTCATGCAAATATATTTTACTTTAAGGCTTAAAATTCCTAATTTTGTCGTTTGCAAAGATAAACATTTATCGTGCCTTGAAGACGCATTTTTATAAATTTTTCATATTCATTCTTCTTCTGGCGGACGCGGCGGCGCTTTCCGCGCAGCAGAACAGTGTCAGGATGGTGCCTTCCGGAAGGAATGCCGAGAAATACATCTCATCCGAGAGCCTGAGAAGGGAGGTGGAGTTCCTATCGGCCCCCTCGTTCGGCGGGCGCGCCTCCGGCACAAGAGGGGCGACCGAAGCGGCGTTCTGGATCTCAAGGCATTACGCCAGCATCGGCCTGATGCCTTTCGACGGTAGCTGGAGCCGCTCGTTCAGACTCCCGGCGGAGGGCGGAACGGGCGGAATGCGCGGAACGGACGGAACGGACGGAACGGGCGGAACGGACGGAACGGGCGGAACGGGCGGAATGCGCGGAACGGGCGGAACGGACGGTGGCTCCGCATTGAAAAATGATGATGAAGGGTGCCGCGGCGCGGTGGGAAGGAATATCATCGGTTTCCTGCCGGGAAAAAACACCTCCGGGAAGGACAAGTATGTGATCATCGCCGCCCACTATGACAGCCACGGGGTCATCGACGGGAATCTCTATCCGGGAGCGGACAGCAATGCCTCCGGCGTTGTCGCCATGCTGAACCTGGCCGTGATGTTCGGGAAGATGAAGGAGCTTGGACGGGACTACGGAAAGAATCTCATCTTCGTGGCCACGGACGCCAAGGAAAGGAATTCCGCCGGGGCGGAGGCGCTGATGGCGGAAATCCGTAGCGGCAGTCTGAGGAATCCGTCCAGCGGCGAGGCGATCACCATGGACAAGATCTACGCCACCGTCGTGCTGGACATTATCGGCAGCACACTGGAGCCGATCCACAAGGGAAGGAATGACTTTCTGATCATGCTCAGCGGCGGGCAGTTCACATTTGACCTCACCCGCGCGAACGAAGGGCCGGGACTCGGACTCGACATCGCCACGAACTACTACGGAAGCCAGAGCTTCACGGAAATGTTCCACAGAAGGTTCGGCGACCAGAAGGTCTTCACGCAGAACGGGTTGACCTGCGCGGTCTTCACCTCAGGCATCACCATGCTCACCAACAAGACCTCGGACACTGCCGGGACGCTTGACTACGAAATACTACGCAAAAGAATATTCCTTATCTTCCACTGGTTGGAAAAAATACTCTGACAATGAAAGAATTCTGGTCTATGATGAAGCGCTATGTCGCGCCTTTCAAGAAATATCTCGCCGGATCGGTCGTGCTGAACATCCTTTCGGCGGTCTTCAACATATTCTCGTTCGCCATCATCGTGCCGATCCTGAGGATCCTGTTCAAGATCAACGAGACGGTCTATTCATTCACCCCCTGGAACGAGGTCTGGCAGATGCCGTTCAAGGATCTGGGGGACGCTTTCATGGGCAACGTCTACTGGCAGCTGGAGCAGCAGATCTCGACACTCGGAGCGTCGATGGTGCTGCTCTTCCTGTGCATATTCCTTGTGGTGATGACCGCGCTGAAGACGGCTTGCTACTTCGGCTCGTCCGCCGTGATGGTGCCGATCAGGACGGGTGTGGTGAAGAACATCAGGATGGACATCTACAACAAGATCCTGGCCCTTCCGCTGGGCTTCTTCTCGGAGGAGAAGAAAGGCGACATCATCGCCAGGATGAGCGGTGACGTGCAGGAGGTGGAGAATTCCATCACGGGATCGATCGAGATGCTCATCAAGAACCCTATCCTGATTTTCTTCTACTTCGCCGCCCTTCTCGTGATCAGCTGGCAGATGACGGCCTTCACCATCCTTTTCGCCCCGCTGATGATGTGGGTGATGGGTGTCGTGGGAAAGAACCTTAAGAGGAAATCGCTTGAGGTACAGCAGCTTTGGAGCGACGTGATGGCCCAGGTGGAGGAGACCCTCGGCGGGCTGCGCATCATCAAGGCCTTCATCGCCGAGAGGAAGATGTCCGAAAGGTTCGACAACGTGAGCGAGGCGATGAGGAAGAAGAGCAACCGCGTGACGATCCGCCAGTCCCTCGCCCACCCTATGAGCGAGTTCCTGGGAACGGTGCTGATCATGATAGTGCTGTGGTTCGGCGGAACCCTGATCCTGGGAGGGAAATCGACCATCGACGCGCCCATATTCATCTACTATATGGTGATCCTCTACAGCATCATCAACCCGATCAAGGATTTCGCGAAGGCAGGGTACGCCATCCCGAAGGGCATGGCCTCGATGGAGAGGATCAACAAGATACTGGACGCGGAGAATGACATCGTGGAGCCTCGGGAGCCTAAGACGCTCGGCGGATTTAACGACAGGATCACCTTCGACCACGTGAACTTCCACTACCCCGACGGACAGAGGAAGGTACTGGATGACGTGAGCCTGGAGATTCCTAAAGGCAGGACGATCGCCATCGTGGGGGCTTCCGGAGCCGGAAAATCCACCCTTGTGGACCTCATTCCGAGGTTCTACGACCCGACCGGCGGGGCGATCACCATCGACGGCACCGACATCAGGGACGTGCGGATCGCCGACCTGAGGAGCATAATCGGCAATGTCAACCAGGAGTCGATCCTCTTCAACGACAGCATTTTCAACAACATAGCCTTCGGAGTGGAGAACGCCACCATGGAAAGCGTGATCGAGGCGGCCAAGATTGCCAACGCCCACGACTTCATCATGGAGAAGGAGGGCGGCTACGACTTCAACATCGGCGACAGGGGCGTGAAACTCTCCGGCGGACAGAGGCAGAGAATCAGCATCGCCCGCGCCATCCTCAAGAACCCTCCGATCCTGATCCTCGACGAGGCCACGGCCTCTCTGGACACCGAGTCCGAGAAGATCGTGCAGGAGGCTCTCGACCGCCTGATGTCCACAAGAACCACCATCGCGATCGCCCACAGGCTTTCGACCATCAGGAACGCCGACGAGATCATCGTGATGGACGAGGGCCGGATCGTGGAGCGCGGCAGGCACGAGGAGCTGCTTGCCCAGAAAGGCTACTACAAGAAACTCAACGACATGCAGGCGCTTTAGCCTTCATGGATATATTCACGGAAGAAGATGAAAAACGTCGCCAGACAAATCAGGGTCCCGTTCATCGAGGGACTTGAAAGAATGAATATGCAGGAGCTGGATCTTGCGATGGAGAAAGGAGCCTCGAAGTTCGCGGTCTGCGAGCGTAACTGGCCGAAGGACGCGCCCTACGCCCCTGACTGCAACGGGTCGATAGCCCGCACCGAGAGTCACCTCGCTGTCATGTTCCACGTCAGGGGGCTTGACCTGCGCGCCACCGCCATTGAGGACAACGGAAACAGCTGGGAGGACAGCTGCTGCGAGTTTTTCGTGACGGATCCGTACGACGGCACCTACTACAACTTCGAGCTCACCTGCATCGGTTCCCTGCTGGCCTCCAAGAGGACAAGCAGGATCGACAAGACCCTGATCGCACCGGAACTGCTCCGGAGCGTCATCAGGCACAGTTCCCTGGAAAGAAAGGCGGTCACTATCTCCGACAGGATCTTCAGCTGGACGGTGGCCATGCTGATTCCTTTCGAACTGATTGGAATAGACAGGGACAACCTCCCGGTCAGTCTCAGGGGCAACTTCTACAAATGCGGGGATCTCACCGCCCATCCGCACTTCCTGAGCTGGAACCCGATCAAGACCACGAAACCGGATTTCCACAGACCGGAGTACTTCGGGGAGATTATTCTAAAATAGGATTCTTATGATGAGGAAAAGGAATATTCTGACATTGGCGCTGCTGGTCGTCTACCTCGGAATGGTCGGCTGGTGCTGTTTCGGGCATTTCAGCGACTTGCCTGACATCGGCCAGGACAATCTGTTCGGGATTCCTATGGACAAGGTGGTGCATTTCCTGATGTTCTTTCCCTTCCCTATCCTCTGCTACCTCGCGTTCTCCGGGATGACAGGCAGGCCGCGGCACACCGTCCTGGCCGTCGGCCTGGTCTTTCTGGCCGGTTGCCTGATCGCCGCCGGGACGGAGATCGGGCAGTCATTCACGAGCTACAGAAGCGGAGACGCGCTGGATTTCGTGGCGGACACGCTTGCGCTGGCCATTTCCTCCATCATCGTGATGATCATTGATTTGCGGATAATAAAAACACACAATAAACCGAAATGCTCAAAAGAATCATAACCGCCGCTGTCGTCGCCTGTCTGCTGACGACAAGTCTGGACGCGCAGACTGTCAAGGAGTTCAAGGACGCGGTGGACTCTCTCCAGACCCTGATGGTGGAAAGGACAAGGGTTTCCGCCCAGGTGAAGGCCAACAAGGTAGTCAGAAGAGGCTACGATCTGGATTTCTACTTCACCCCCTCGATGGGTGACTTTCCATGGAGAACAGAGGATGTCGAGTGGCTGAGACGGACGCTCAAGAGCATTCTGCCCGAATCCTGCGCGAAGTACGGCGTAGGGAAACTTCTCATCGGAAAGAGATCGCTTGAGTCCTACGTCATGCCATCCCTTGGCAACAACGGGAAACCGATCAGCGACAGGTTCAGGACCACGGACTTGCGCAACGTCCATCCGTTCGTCACAAGGACCGACGGGCAGGCGTTCGCCAAGGGGCTTACCGGACGGAACATAGCGCTATGGCAGAGCCACGGGCGGTACTTCGAGGAGAAGACGGACCGCTGGGAATGGCAGCGCGCCCCGATGCTCCACACCGTGGAGGACATGTACACGCAAAGCTACGTGCTTCCGTTCCTGATCCCGATGCTGGAGAACGCCGGAGCCTATGTGATGACACCGCGCGAAAGGGATCCGCAGACGATAGAAGTGGTCGCGGACAATGATCCGGCATTCGAGGAAGGTCGCGGGGAAGGCGTGAGGATTGAGGGAAGATATTCAGAGACAGGTTCTTGGTCAGATGCCGGTGTGGGCTTCGCAGACGCGCGGGCGACATATTCAGGTCTTGACAATCCGTTCCGGATGGGTACGGCGCGCCAGGCGGACTGCCGCGTCCGACAGAGGGGAAAGGCCGCCCGGGCATGCTGGACACCGGACTTCCCCGAAAGAGGAGAGTATGCGGTCTATGTGTCCTACAAGACGCTTCCGCACAGCACACCGTGCGCCCGCTACACGGTCAGGCACCTTGGCGGCGAGAGCGAGTTCATCGTCAACCAGAGGATGGGAGGCGGAACCTGGATCTACCTCGGCACGTTCGAGTTCGACAAAGGCACGGACGGCTGCGTCATCCTCGACAACAGCGTTCCTAAGGGCTACGATGTGCCGGGCAACGCAGTCATAACAGCGGACGCGGTTCGCTTCGGCGGCGGCATGGGCAAGATCGCCAGAGGACTTAAGGATCAGCCTGTCAATGAATATGCCACCTCAGGCATGCCGTCCTTCACGGAGGGAGCCTTCTACTGGATGCAGTGGGCCGGCGCGGACTCCACCATACTCAACAGATACGCCGACGACTACACCTCCGACTACGGAGACCGCGGCGCGTGGGTTGGCTGGATGACCGGAGGCTCAAGGACGAACCCGAAAGCGGAGGGACTGAACATTCCTATAGACCTGGCGTTCGCCTTCCACACAGACGCCGGGACCACGCCGGACGACTCCATAGTCGGCACCCTGTCGATCTACACCCTGCTCAACGACGGAAGCGACAAGTTCGCCAACGGAGAGTCAAGGCTTCAGCAGAGGATGCTCGCCGACTTCGTGCAGACAGGGATCGTGGACGATGTTCGCAAGACCTTCAACGCGGACTGGAGCAGAAGAGGGCTTTGGGACCGTTCCTACAGCGAATCCCGCACGCCGACAGTCCCTGCGATGCTTCTGGAGCTTCTTTCCCACCAGAACTTCGCCGACATGAAGTTCGGACTCGATCCTACGTTCCGTTTCACGGTCAGCAGAGCCATCTACAAAGGCATGTTGAAGTACCTCAGCGCCCGCTACGGCTGCGCCTACGCCGTACAGCCTCTGCCTGTCAACTCATTCGCCACAGCTTTCACGGACACTCCCGAAACATGTTCCAACGCCACCGTAAGGCTCAGCTGGAAGGCCACGGCTGACACCCTGGAGGCGACCGCCGCACCGAAGGGCTACATCCTCCAGACAAGGATCGACGACGGCGTGTTCGACCAGGGCAGGATCCTGGAGGAATTCAAAACCACAGGAGACGTGATCTCCACAACACTCTCCATAGCCCCCGGTCACATCTACAGCTACAGGATTGTGGCCTACAACGACGGAGGCAAGAGTTTCCCGTCCGAGACGCTCAGCGTGGGGGTTCCCGGACACGGCAGCGGCAAGAGCGTCCTCGTGGTCAACAACTTCACAAGAGTCTCCGCCCCTGCGTGGTTCGACACTCCTGAATATGCCGGATTCAACGCCGACCTCGACGCAGGTGTGCCTTACGTCAGAGAGATCAATTTCATCGGCCCGCAGTACCAGTTCCGCCGCTCGCTGCCTTGGCAGGACGATGACAATCCGGGATTCGGCGCATGCTGGACCGACGAGGCCGGCAAGGTCTTCGCCGGCAACACCTTCGACTACTGCGGAATCCACGGAAAGGCACTTATGGACGCCGGCTACGCGTTCCACTCGGCAAGCGTTTCGGCTTTCTCGGCAGACGACACTATGGCGGACTCCGACCTCGCGCTGGACATCATCTGCGGAAAGCAGATCACCACGGTCGTGGGAACGGGCAAGGTGGCCGACAGATTCTCGGTCTTCCCGCTCGGACTACAGAAAGCCGTCACGCGCTTCACCGCCAACGGTGGCAATGTGCTGGTCTCCGGTGCGAACATCGGCACGGATGTCTGGGACGGGATCTACCCGATCAGAATAGACAGCACCTACAGGGCCACGACCAAAGCCTTCGTGGAGATGACGCTGGGCTACAAGTGGATGACGAACTTCGCCAGCCGCCACGCCACGGTGGCCGCCAAGAGCAACGGACTCCTTAAGTTGAATGCTGATCAAATCTCCTTCCACAAGGATCGCAATCCACTGATCTACAATGTGGAGACCCCTGACGGCATCGTCCCTGCCAGCGACCGCGCGCAATCATTCATGCGCTACACGGACACAAACATCTCTGCCGGCACCTGCTACGAGGGCAACGGCTACAGAACCGTCTGCATCGGCTTCCCGATAGAGGTCATCAAAGACCGCGGACAGATGGGAACACTAATTGATGACATAATGAAATTTCTTGACAAATAACCAGTTATGACTCCAAGAGAATCCGAAATCATTGAACTTCTTCACAAGGAAGTCAAGCCGGCATTAGGATGCACGGAACCGATCGCGGTCGCTCTGGCAGCCGCGAGAACCATGGAAACGCTCAAAAGCAAGGCCAAGACGGTCGCTGACTATGAGATCAGTGTCGAGGTCAGCGGCAACATCCTCAAGAACGGAATGGGGGTGGGAATCCCGGGGACAGGCATGGTGGGTCTCCACATCGCCGCCGCCCTTGGCGCGGTCTGCGGGAATAGCTCCTACGGCCTGGAAGTGCTGAAAGACCTGACAGACGAGGATGTCAACTCCGCCAAAGCCCTTGTCAAGGACGGCAAGGTGAAGATCAAGGTCGCTGACAGTCCCAAAATCCTCTATGTCAAGGTGACGGTGAATACTCCGGAACACAACGCCTGGACGGTGATCGAGGATGACCACGACAGGATTGTCGAGACAGGAATTGACGGCTCCGTCTCGGACTTCAGGAAGGGAGGGAGCGGCAAGTCCTCTCCGGTCAAAGGGGCATTGGACTACAACCTGACAGTTGAGGAAATATACTCATTCGCCCTCGGCGCCGCCTTCGAGGACATCCGTTTCATCCTGGAAGACAGGGACTTGAACCTCGCGCTCGCGAAGGAAGGCCTGAAAGGCAAGTACGGTCTTGAGGTCGGCAAGTCCATCAGGGAGAACCAGCAGGAGGTCTTCGGCGATGATTTTCTGAGCTTCGCGATGGGATTGACAGCCGCCGCGTCCGACGCCAGAATGGCAGGGTGCAAACTCCCGGCGATGAGCAATTCAGGCAGCGGCAACCAGGGCATCACGGTCAGCATGCCGGTGATAGCATACGCCCTGAAGTACGACGTTGATGATGAGAAACTGGCCAGGGCATTGATCCTGAGCAACCTTGTGGCCATCCACATCAAAGGCTATCTCGGCAAGCTTTCGGCCCTGTGCGGATGCGTGATCGCGTCCACCGGCTCCTCCTGCGGCATTGTCTACCTGCGTGGAGGCAGCTACGAGCAAGTCTGCTCGGCGATCAAGAACATGATCGGCAACATCACCGGTATGGTGTGTGACGGAGCCAAGGTCGGATGTGCCATGAAAGTCGCCTCCGGCGTGGCCTGTGCCGTCCAGTCCTGTGTCCTCGCCCTCAGAGGAATCTGCATCAAGGAGACCGACGGCATCATCGACAAGGATATCGAGAAGACTATCCGGAATCTCGGCAGGATCGGCTCCGCCGGAATGCAGTCAACCGATCACCTCATCCAGCAGATAATGCTCTGCAAAGACTAGTTTAAGAATAAATCAAGCAGCGGGGCTACGTATTACCGAATCCCGCCGCCCCGAAATCTTGCATACATATTCGGAAAAAATTCTTACGCTACTACCTGGTGAACGCCGGCGCGGAGTTTTTACGAAACACGTTCAGCCGAAGAGGCCTCTGGCGCCGGTGGATTGATGAATATGCTGAAAAAGTCGAAGGGAACTGTGATAGTTTTTCATCATATTCATCAATTGGCGGCCTTCTATGCCCTCTTCGGCTGAACGTGTTTCGTAAAAGTCGGGAATGGAGTCACCCTGCAAAACGTGCTCTTATGAAGTCACCTTGCAAACCGTGTTCAGTCGGAGTCACCCTGTAAACCACGTTCTTATGGAGTAACTCTGTAAAACGTGTTTTTTAGGCATCCTGAAGCTAATCGAAAAAGGTGTCATTAAGTGACATGTTTTTCGATTAGCCGTATGTTTTCCGCTGTTACTTCCGCGTTAGTTGACCACTATCCGGATTGACGAGAATAGAGACAAAAAAACGGAACTGTTTCTTCCGCGCTAGTTGACCACTATCTCGTCGATGAAGATGAAGGCGTGGTTGCGGTTCTTGGTCACGTCGTCGCGGACGGCTTTGTACTTGATGTAGCGGGCTTTGGCGTTGACTGCTGTGCCTAGGGTGTTCAGAAGGGCGCAGGAGTCGGTGTCCGGGACCTGCAGCAGGCAGACTACTGGATCGGTGAAGGTGACACCGTCCTCGGAGAAGCGGACCTCCGTCCTGACCGGGAAACCTACCTCGGCGGAGGTGTGGGAGAGGAAGGTCGCGCCTACGTAGTGGATGTCCTTGACAGAGCCGAGGTCGATGGTGACATCGACATCACACAGGAATCCCTGCCAGCGGTTGTCCTTGTAGAACCAGCCTCCGCGAAGGCCGTCCACAAGGGCGTTGTCACCTCCGGCGGGATAGCCGGCGGAATATTTCCGGCCATTATAGGTGATACTCGCTCCGGCGGCAAGATGCTCAAGCGGAACCAGGGACTCCGGCCTCGGGCCGATCTCGTTCCTCAAATCAAAAGCGTTGTAGCCTTTTGAGCGAAGGCACTCAGCGAGCCTGACGGCATTCTCCCGGAAACGAGGATAATCCTTGCTTCCAGCCGGACTCCAGCCTATCTCGGCGATGGCGAAGGCGCGAGGGTAGAGGAGGTACTCCATGTACTCCCCTGTCGGGACGAACTCGGACCAGAGGTTGGCCTGAAGGCCGAGGATGTGGGCGACATATTCATTGTCGATGCCGTCGGTCGGGTTGAAGGAATAGACCTGCTCAAGCGGACGGTAGCCGCTGAAGGACTTCGGCTGGGAGAACGGCGCGTCCTGACTGGAGTCGAAGTAGCAGTAGTCCCCCGGAGACATCACGACATCGTGTCCCATACCGGCGGCGGTGATTCCGCCCTGCGTGCCTCTCCAGGACATCACGGCGGCACCTTCGGCGAGTCCTCCGTCCAGGATCTCGTCCCAACCGATGGCGTGGCGGCCTCTGGACTCAAGGAACCTTGTCACCCTGTTGACCAGATAGCTTTGCAGCTCGTCCACATCCTTAAGGCCCTCGGCCTCCATCCTGCGGCGGCAGTCAGGACACTCCTTCCAATTGCGCTTCGAGGCCTCGTCGCCGCCTATGTGGACATATTCATAAGGGAACATCCCGATCACCTCGTCAAGGATAGCCTCGAACATCCCGAAAGTCCCGTCCTTTCCGGGGCAGAGGTCGCCAGAGATGCGGTGTTCCGTGCCGTCCGGGCTGAGGCAGGAGAGCTCAGGATAGGCCGCCAGCACCTCACCGGAATGCCCGGGAAGTTCTATCTCCGGAATGATGTCAATATGCCTTGCGGCGGCATATTCAACAATCTCCTTCACATCGGCTTTGGTCAGATAGCCTCCCGATGCGAACGGAGCGCCTTCCAAGGAATATTCCTTCCCTCCGGCAACCCATTCCTCGTAAGTCTTCCCTACCCGCCATGCCGCCTTCCGGGTCAGTTCGGGGTATGCGTCGATCTGGATCCGCCACCCCGCGTCGTCGGTCAGGTGCAGGTGGAGCGTGCTCATCTTCACCGCAGCCATCGCATCCAACTGCTTAAGGATGAAGTCCTTGTCACGAAAATTGCGGGAAATGTCCAGCATCAGGCCTCTGTAGCGGAATCTCGGGTAGTCAAGAATCTCGCAATGACTCAGGGTGGAATCCCTGTCAAGCATCATCCCGAGGCTCGTCCTGGCGCGGTAGACACCGGTTTCCGTGAGGGCGAAGATGTCGATCCCCTTTTTCCCGACGGTGAGCCTGTAGGCCTCGTCCCGCGCGAATTCCGGAATATTCAATCCCTTGATTTCCTTGGAGAAGCGCCTGTCAGCCAGATGGACCCGAATGTCGCTCCCATCCTTTTTCAAGGAATATCCCTCACCGGAGGTCACGTATTTTACCGGGGCCGGTATGATGTCCCCGGGGCCGGAAATGGCTGACGCCGACGGCATGAGGGCCATCAGCGTCACCACAATCAAAAAAGTCTTTTTCATAAAGGCTATCTTTTGTCTATCAAAACACTCTTGATTCTTTTGAATATGTCCGTGTTCTCCATCACTCCGCTGAATCTCCAGGCGGACGCTCCATAGGAATAAAGCACCACCGGAGCCGCCGTGTGGCCTGTTGTCGAGTACTTCACGCCGAGACCGCTCTCCCCTTTAGTGAAATCCTTGCTGCCTGGAACCAGAGAGACACCGCCGGTCTCATGGTCGGCTGTCACGATCACGAGCGTTCCCTCGTGTGCGTCGGCATAGTCGAAGGCGCTGTTGACCAGTTTGTCAAACGCCTCCATTCTCCAGATCACATCCTCGGTGTTGTTGGCATGGGCGGCATGGTCGATCAGCGAGCCTTCGAACATCGCGAAGAAGCCATGCTTGTTGGCGCCGATGATCTCAAGCGTGTGCCCGGCCAGATCCGTCAGCAGGTCGGAATCCGTCTGCGTGGCCTCGATCTCCGGACCGTCATCAAACAGTCCCAGAATTGGAGTGGCCCGGGTGGTGTAGAACTCCTCAGGGGACCCGACATAGGTGAAGCCCGCGTCCTTGGCCTTCTCCACAAGGTTGACATCGGTGTATTTCGGCGCGGTGAAATACTTCCGTCCTCCTCCCACGATCACGTCAGGCCTGAACGCGATCAGATCCTCGGCGATGTTCTTTCTCTCTCCCCGTCGGGCCACATGGGCATAAAACGCCCCCGGAGTGGCGTCCAGAACGTACGATGTGACGACTATCCCCACAGACTTGCCTTTTTCCTTCGCAAGCCGGGCGATGCTGGCCGGCTTGGTGCTGTCCGGAAGCATACCGAGCATGCTGTTGTTGGTCTTGTGGCCGGTCGCCATCGCCGTGGCCGCGGCGGCGGAATCAGTGGTCTTGCTGTTGGCAGAGTAAGTCTTGACGATCGCCGCGAACTGCGAGCGGTCAAAGCAGGTCGGCCCGAAATCGTTGTTCGCCATCCAGGCGGCAGCGGCTCCAAGTCCCATTCCGTCACCGATAATCAGAATGACATTCTTAACCTTTTCATCCTTCGGAGCCTTTACCCCGGCCCTGGCCGGAGCGGCGATCAGCACCGCCAGCAAAACAAATGAGATAATCTTCTTCATCTTATTAAAAATAACAAACTAACTGTCAATTAAGCAAGTATAAGGAACACGCACGGCCGCTTGCCGATCACGACCGGAGACTTCTGCCACTCCCTGACCGTCCGGGTCATGATGGTCTCGTCCGGCATGGTGATGTCAGCGGCGATGCAAAGGCGGGTCTTCGGCTGCAGCGCGGCCAGCAGATCAGCCATCATCGAATCGTTGCGGTAGGGTGTCTCAATGAACATCTCCGTCTGGTTCAACTGTGAGGAGCGCCGCTCGATCTCGCGGATGGCCTTGCGCCGCTCATCCGTCTTGGCCGGCAGATAGCCGCAGAACGCGAAACACTGACCGTTGAGCCCCGACCCCATCAGCGCGAGCATCAGCGACGAGGGCCCGACCATCGGCACGACCTGTATTCCATGAATATGGCAGAGCGCGACCAGCCGAGCCCCCGGATCCGCCACAGCCGGCAGTCCCGCCTCGGAGATCAGCCCGACATCGGACGGCGATCCGTCCGGATCGGAAAACATTGACAGAAGACTCTCGACCTCTGAAGGTTGTGTGTGCTCGTTCAGCTCCCTGAGTTCCAATTCGCCGATGTGTCCCCTAAGCCCCGCCGCGGACAGATAGCGCCGCACCGTCCTGGCCTCTTCGACAACATATTTCCGAATCGACCTCAGACGTTCCAGCACCGGAGCCGGAATGACCTGGGCCGGATCATATTCCCCCAACGGCGAGGGAATCAAATAAAGTTTTCCTTTAGCCATATCGCACACAAAGGTACAAATTCATTTGAATATCTCCGCAGCCCCCGCAGGAAGATTTTGCGGACGGAGCCAACACGCGCCGGGCACGCTTCCGGGCAAGCCTCCGGAGCGGATCGATTTGGCCGGGAGGTGCACCAACAAGAAAAGAGGGCATACCATTGCATGCCCTCCTTCCGAATAAAGTCAACGAGTAGAGTATTTATGATGCCTTGTTATTTTTCCACATACACATAGAAACTTTTTTTCAATCCTCCACTGCCGTCGATTCCGACACTGAAAAATTCGCCTTCATTATCCTGCAGAGCTTCTATCTCGATTCCTACGTATTTGTATTCGTAGGTCACGACCCTTGCAGAGAGTGCCAAGCCACCACCTTTGTTTTCAAATAAGTAATGATCCGACCAGACAACCTCGTCCGTGGAGTTGGACGGCGTGACGGTGGCTCTGATGGACTTCGTCTGTCCCTCGACAAAAGTGAGATTCTGAGGGGTGACGTTAAGTCCCGTCGCCGGAACGGTCTTCTCGGTCACGGTCACCTTGATTGATCTGGACACATCGCCGATCTTGACGGTGATAGTGGAAGAGCCTAATTTCTTGCCCACCACCTTGAAACCATTGTACTTGCTGCTGACGACCACCTTTTTCACAGTGGCGATGCCGGCTTCCGAGGAGCTGACGGTGAAATCACCCGCAGGAAGGATGTCATCCCCGATGTAGAAATCGCCTGTGATTCCGGTCTTCTTCTTCGAGAAGTAGCAGGTCAACTCGCCACCTTCAGTGATTGTGCTCGTGGATCCGTCAGGCACCAGTTTGTCAGTGAGGAATTCAACGAACCACATCGGATAGACCGTCACGCCGGCCTTCGCGCTCGCCGCACCTGCTTTCACTTCGAGGTCGAAGCTTTCAGAATCGTCAGCCTTCTTGGCGGTGTACGACCCTCCGCCGTTGGAGGTGAGCTGGGCAGGACTCGGCCAGACAACCTCGTCCGTGGAGTTGGACGGCGTGACAGTGGCATTGATGGACTTCGTCTGTCCTTCGACGAATGCGACGCTCGAAAGGCTCAGGGTAAGTCCGGTGGCAGGAACGGCCTTGGAGGCCACGGTCACCTTGCAGGTAGCGGTCTTGCCGCCGTCCGCCGTGGTGACAGTGATGTCGGAGGTGCCGGCTTTCACGGCAGTGACTTTTCCGCTGGCGTCAACATCGGCCACGCCGGAATTGCCGCTCTTCCACGCCACGGCCTTGTTGGTGGCATTCTCCGGCATAACGATAGCTGTTAGATTAGCGGTTTCACCCTCAGTCATGCTAAGGGTAGGCTTGTCGATCGACACACCGCTTACCTTTACCGAGTCAGGCTTTGGCTGTTCTTGCTCTTTTCCACCGCATCCGGAGAACGCGATGACGGTAGCGACTGCAGACAATGCCGACAGGATTCTAAAATAAGATTTCATGATAGTTATAATAATTTAGTTCTGTAAAATAATCAGGTCTGTGTCAAGGCGTGCCTTTGTCCGGCCAACGCTCAAATCTATCACCTGCAAATATAGCGAAAAGAATCCATAAGCAATATGGCTAAAGAGGCTTTTTGCGTCTCTTTTGCCATATTTTCAGAAAAAACGACACCCGTCTCGTTCCGCAAGACGCATTTTTTACAGTTTTATGCCTAACTTCGCAGATGTTTAAACCAAAGGATCTTGAACATGGACTACGACGGTATAATTGAACTTGAAGGGATGGAATTCCACGCCTTTCACGGCTGCCTGGAGAAAGAACGGCGGGAGGGCAACACGTTTCTGGTTGACTTCCACGCCGAGACGGAGTTGAAGAAGGCTGTGAAGACCGACGACCTTAGGGAGACGGCTGACTATGGGAGGATCTACGACATAGTGGCGGAGCAGATGGCGGTGCCGTCCAACCTGCTTGAGAATGTCGCCGGCAGGATACTGGACGCCGTCCGTAAGGAGTTCAAGGACTTCCTTTTCATCAAGATAAGGGTTTCAAAGATGAAACCGCCGGTGAACGGGCCGTGCGCCTGGTCCCGTGTCACCGTGACTTATGGCGATCCAATCTGGAGGTTTTAGGATGAGGATAGCGTTTCTGACACTCGGCTGCAAGCTCAACTACGCCGAGACATCGACTTACGAGAGAGGTTTCACGGCGAACGGCCTTGAGGTCGTCCCGTGGGAGGAGCAGGCTGATGTCTACCTGATCAACACTTGCTCTGTCACGGAGAGGGCCGAGAAGAAGTGCCGCAATGTGATCCGGAAGATGCACAGGGTCTCCCCCGGAGCCAGGATCATCGTCACAGGCTGCTACGCCGAGCTTCGCCGGAACGATCTGCTGGCCATAGACGGTGTGTCGCTTGTGTTCGGCGCCAAGGAGAAGTCCCGTGTGGTTCCTGACACAATGGAACTTCTTCTGAATGTTTCCGGCGGTGCCATGTCCGCCGCCGGAAACATCACCATAGAAAAACCGATGAGCGCGGCGGAATACAAGGAGATCTCGAAGGAGACTATGGCGGCGTTCTCGTCGGAGGAAAGGACGAGGTCGTTCCTCAAGGTGCAGGACGGATGCAACAACTTCTGCGCCTACTGCACAGTGCCTTATGCGAGAGGAAACTCAAGGAATATCCCGATTTCGGAAGTGCTGGAGCAGGCCCGCAGGATAGCAGGAGCCGGAATCAAGGAGATTGTCATCACCGGAGTCAACACCGGGGACTTCGGCAGGACGACCGGCGAGAGTTTCCTCGATCTGCTGAAACGCCTCAACGACGTGGAAGGCATCGAACGCTACAGGATCTCGTCAATCGAGCCGAATCTCATAACGGAGGACATCGTGGACTGGATAGCCTCCGGCACCAAGTTCCAGCCACACTTCCATATTCCTTTACAGTCAGGGTCGGACACGATCCTCAAAAGGGTGGGCCGCCGCTACACGACGGAATTCTTCGCCGACAGGATCGACTACATCCGCTCCAGGATGGATCCGAAGGCCGGGCAGGACGACAAACCCTTCGTGTTCTTCGGGATAGATGTCATCGCCGGACTGCCCGGAGAGACAGAGGAACTGTTCGAGGAGACATATTCATTCCTCAAGGACCGCGTCAGACCGGCGTTCATCCACGTGTTCCCCTATTCCCGCCGCCCCGGAACCGTCGCCGCCGGGTGGAAGGATCAGGTCAAGGATGCCGTCAAGACGGAAAGGGTGGCAAGGCTGGAGGCGCTGTGCGGCGGGCTGCACACGGCGTTCGTGGAAAGGAACAGGGGCAGACGCTCGCAGGTGCTGTGGGAATCCGACGAGAAGGACGGGATGATGGGCGGCTACACCGGCAACTACATCCGCGTTGAGAGACCTTACGACCCGGTGCTTGTGAATATGGTGGAGGACATCACGATCTGACTGGCGATCCGGTTTATATAACACGGGTTTATAAAACAATAGAACAATATTCCAAGATTATTTTACGGAAACAAGAATAATTATATGCGCAAGGCTAGACTTACATTTCTGGGCACCGGGACTTCACAAGGAGTCCCTATCATCGGCTGCAAGTGCGATGTGTGCACATCACCGGACACAAGGGACAAGCGGTTCCGCTCATCCGTGTTCGTTGAATATGAGGGGCTTGGCATCCTCGTGGACGCCGGGCCGGACTTCAGGATGCAAATGCTCGCCCATGATCTCTGCCACCTTGACGCCATCCTGCTGACACACAACCACAAGGACCACACTGGAGGCCTTGATGACGTGCGCTCGCTCAACTACATCGACAAGCGCGCCGCCGAGATCTATTGCGAGCGGAACGTCCTCGACGATCTTATCAAGGAATATCCCTACGTCTTCGCTTTCCCGAAATACCCCGGAGCCCCGGAGTGGCATCTGCATGTCATTGACGAGAATCCGTTTCTGGTCTATCCGAACGCAAAGGACATGGAGCTGGTCTGGGTGCACGATGTCGGCTACCATTACAAGACTCTGGACGGAAGGCTGATCCCTACCGGCCGGAAACTGGAGGACATCATCGACAAGGCGGATCCCGCATCGATGGCCGCCTCGACGGGCGGCGTGGAGATCATCCCGATCCGGGGACTCCACGACAGGCTCCCGGTGCTCGGATTCCGCTTCGGGGACATCGCCTACATCACCGACATGAGCTTCATCCCGGAGAGTGAGTTTGAAAAGTTAAAGGGTCTCAGGCACGTGACTCTCAACACGGTAGGCTACAAGAAGCACCACTCGCATTTCAGTCTCGACGAGGCCCTTTCGCTTGCTGACCGCATCGGCGCCGAACACACGTGGCTCACCCACCTGTCACACACCTTCCCACGCCACGGACAGTTCGCCAAAGACCTTGAGGATCTTTGCCGCCGGCGACACATACACTCAATAGTCAGCCCGGCCTACGATGGACTCACTATCGAATAGGATCCCCGCATCCGGGCTGGCTCGTAAATGACTCGTAAACGAGACTAATGCTGAATATTCATTAATCGGATATATTTCAGAATCAGATCGTTCCATCTGGCGTCACCCGGCTTCTGGTAGCGGCAGTTGCCGTTAGGATCCGGCGTGAAGATGGTCTCGCCCTTAGGTGTCAGCTCGACCCAGCCGCGCTCAGACATGTAGAACGCGCTGTCGCCCTCAACCGCGTTGATGACGGCGAGCGGATCCCACATCTTCTGCCCCGTGTCGCACTGCGTGAACTTATAGATCCACTTGATCGGATGGGAGTCTGTCCAGCTGATGTCCTGCAGCACGACCTCCGGCTTGTAGTCCAACGGGTCGCCGACCTCGCCAGGAGAGAAGATCACGTTGACCGACTTAGGCAGCAGCTTGAAGAACCGGAGGGAATAGTCGATGGCCTGGGTGAAGTTGTAGTCAGGCTCGACGGACTCTCCGAACACACCGCCCATCGCATAGACATCGGTCACCTTCTTCGCCACAAGTTCCACACCAGTGAGCGGTGAGAACTCGTCCGGTCCGGACTCGAGCAGGCGCGCGAGCGTGGTCACGAAGCCCACTGAACAGATCTTCACCGAGCTGTCAGGCTGCGCCGCCAGTATCTTACGGTACAGCTTGTAGCCCTCCATGTAGTCATCCGTACTCTTTACGGTCTGCTTGAAAAGAGGTCTGGCATCAGTGTCGCGCGCGTAAGGGAAATTGTGGTAGGAGATGAACACCACCGGACGCTCGATGCCGGAGCGCTCAAGCCCGATCGGAATGTCAGGATAGCCGTAGAAGTTGTTCAGCGCGTCCACCGCGTCGGCGTTGGCGGCCCCCATACGGTCGATCATCACGCCCAGAAGGTTGCAGCGCCCCATATCCATGTAGCGGTAGAGCATCATCAGCGCGAAGAGGTCATCGGTAGAGCTGCCCATGTCGCAGTCGTAGATGATGCGGTTCTCCGGCATGTCGTAGTTCGACTTGACATTGATGTCCTTCGAGCAAATGTACACCGTGTGCTGTCCGTTCTCGCGGGCGAACTTCACAGCGGCGGCCAGACTGTCCTCCGGGAATATCCTGTTGCTGTCGAAATAATACTTCTTGTTCTCGGGATTGTACCATCCGCCCACAAAGCCCTCATGCTCGCGGGCATGCTTGATGACCGCCGGCAGACTCTTTTTGTCGAAGCTGTTCTGCGTGGCCGCGTAAGAGACCACAATACCTTCCCTCGGTTGGTCAAAGGTGTCGATTCCGATCGTGAAACCATCCGGATGGGCCTGGGCGAAACCCCATAAGAAATTGACAAGTTCCTTGTCACTAAGATTCACCTTGTTCCTGTTCGTCTGAGCGAAGGTGAACAAGCTGCTGGTTAATAAAGCCAATAGGATAAATAATCTCTTCATAACTCATAAAATTATAGTTTCGTAAAAATACGAAAAGAATTCTAATAAACAAGAATATATCCACGCCTGACACTTTCATTCCGCATCCCCGCAGCCGATGAAAGGATCATTCTGACACTTTATGAGTTGAAACAACTATTTGTTATGTTTCAGGATCTATAAATCGGAACGTCGCCATTGTCAATGAGTTGACGGAGAATGTCGAGATAGTCCGGCGAATGGTTTCCGGAGGGATTGCCGAATTCGGCGACGATTTCCTCAAGGGAATATTCACCATCCTTTTCATCAATATATTCAATAAGTTTCCGCCTCGTCATCTGCTGAAGGGTCCGCGCGGGAAGGGCGGCGCGGCGGGCGCGGCACACATCGCAGGTGCCGCAGTCGGCGGCCTCGGTCTGGCCGAAATAGCGGAGAAGGTAGCGGGAACGGCACTCTGAGGTCTCGCTGACATATTCAAGCATCGCCTCCGCGCGCGCATGGAAACTCTCCCTGAGCATCGCATAGCGGGACGGCATCAGATTGACGTTGCCGGGGCGCAGGCGGTCGTGGTGCAGGAACACCACATCGGCATGATCGGCAGGCACATAGCTTATCACATGAGCCAGCGACAGACCGTAGAGCGACTGCCGGAGCTGCGGAACCGTCTGACCGGCGCGGCGGGCGACATATTCCTCGTCAATCTGCTGAAGGAATGAGAATATTCCCGTGTAGCTCCGCATCAGCGCCTCCAGCACATTCGCCTGCCCCTGATCCGCCAACTCAACGTCGTAGAGCGACTTCCTGTCCACATTGATCCGCACTTTAGTCGGAATGTCAACCTCCTCTGAATATGTCAGATGCTCCGTCCGCTCAAGGTATTTGAGCGCATAGAACGCCGGAGCTCTCTGCAAACCGAACCGCTTGCAGAAATCCTCGATCTTGAACTTCAGCTGACGTCCCATTCCAGTGTCGTAGGGAATCTCGAAAAACGCATGGAGTTTCTGGTACACATCCTCTATATATTCAAGAGAAGGAAATGAGACATCCTCTATCTGCTTCGCCCGCCGCACATCGACACTGTTCCAAAGCTGCACGGCGAAGGAGCGCTTTCCGTCACGTCCGGCGCGCCCCGCCTCCTGAAAATACGCCTCCGGACTCTCCGGAAGGTCGTAATGCACCACGAAGCGCACGTCCGGCTTGTCTATTCCCATGCCGAAAGCATTCGTGCACACCATAACCCTGACCGCGCCGCTTTTCCATGCCGCCTGACGCTCCGCCCTCGCCTGACCACCAAGCCCGGCATGGTAGAACGATGCCGAAACTCCCTGAGCCCTCAGGAACTCCGAAAGTTCCTCGCATTTGCGCCGGTTGCGGGCATAGACTATTCCCGTTCCCGGCACACCGTTGCAGATGTTAAGTATCTGTGAGCATTTGTCCTCCACGTGCCGGACGATGTAGCTGAGGTTCGGCCTCTCGAAGCCGCTCTTGAGCAAGAGTTTCTCCCTGAAGCCGAGACGCTCCATGATGTCCTGCGCCACCGGTGGAGTAGCGGTCGCCGTGAGGGCGATGACAGGCGCGTCGATCCTCTCGCGGAGCTCGCCTATCCTAAGGTAGTCAGGCCGGAAATCGTAGCCCCACTGGGAGATGCAGTGAGCCTCGTCCACCACGACGAAGCTTATGTCGAGGACATCGACGTAGGACTGGAACAGCTGTGTCCCAAGCCTTTCCGGCGAGAGATAAAGAAACTTGTAGTCGCCGTAGGCGGCGTTGTTAAGAGCCAGATCGACCTCGTGGCGGCTCATTCCCGCATGGACCGCGAGCGCCCTCACCCCCCTGTCGTTCAGATTCTGGACCTGATCCTTCATGAGGGCGATGAGCGGAGTGACGACCAGAGTGATCCCCTCCCTCATCAATCCCGGAACCTGAAAACAGATTGACTTGCCACCGCCCGTGGGCATGATGGCCAGCACATCCTTCCCTTCAAGGGCCGCGGTGATGATCTCCTCCTGCATCGGACGGAAGCCATCGTAGCCCCAATATTCTTTCAACACTTCTGACGGCGACATGTTCAAAAATCGTTAAACCGTTTTATCTCAACCTTTTGCGCATTTTGCTGGCAAACTATTTGCAGTGAAGCACTGCCGGCGAAGCAAATGTACGAAATTAATCGCTTACTCATTTGAGTAATGGATAAAAATTCCTTAAATTTGCCGCGCCTTTTGTAAGGGTTCTAAAATAAGTTGCCGCTGATTCGGCGAAAATTTGCGGCAGATTGTTTTTAAGAACTGATTAGGGAATAAGTTTAACTTTATAAAAACACATTTTACTATGCCTAAGATGGATTTAAGCAAGTACGGAATCAAGAGCGTGAAGGAAGTCCTTTACAATCCGACTTACGAAGTTCTCTACAACGAGGAGACAAAGCCTGAGCTTGAGGGCTATGAGAAAGGTCAGGTGACCGAGCTCGGAGCCATCAACGTGATGACCGGCATCTACACCGGACGTTCTCCTAAGGACAAGTACATCGTTATGGACAAGAACTCCAAGGAGACTGTTTGGTGGAACACCCCTGAGTACCCTAACGACAACCACCCGATGTCCGAGAAGGTTTGGAAGGTTGTGAAGAAGACCGCCCAGCAGGAGCTCTCCGGAAAGAGGCTTTTCGTTGTCGATGGCTTCTGCGGAACCCACAAGGACACCCGCATGAAGGTACGCTTCATCATGGAGGTGGCATGGCAGGCACACTTCGTGACCAACATGTTCATCCGTCCGAAGAACCAGGAAGAGTTCGATCAGGAGCCTGATTTCGTAGTTTACTGCGCTTCAAAGGCTAAGGTCGCCAACTTCGAGGAGCTCGGACTCCGCAGCGACACCTGCGTCGCCTTCAACGTAAGCAGTAAGGAGCAGGTTATCCTCAACACCTGGTACGGCGGCGAGATGAAGAAGGGTATGTTCTCCATGATGAACTACTACCTCCCTCTTAAGGGCATCGCAGCCATGCACTGCTCGGCCAACACCGACATGAACGGCGAGAACACCGCCATCTTCTTCGGTCTCTCCGGAACCGGCAAGACAACCCTCTCCACCGATCCTAAGCGTAAGCTCATCGGCGACGACGAGCACGGCTGGGACAACAAGGGTGTGTTCAACTTCGAGGGCGGCTGCTACGCCAAGGTCATCAAACTCGACAAGGAGTCTGAACCGGACATCTACAACGCCATCCGCCGCGACGCCCTTCTTGAGAACGTGACCGTAGACGCACAGGGCAAGATCGACTTCAACGACAAGAGCGTGACCGAGAACACCCGTGTGTCCTACCCTATCTACCACATCAACAACATCGTACGTCCTGAGTCACAGGGTCCTGCCGCAAAGCAGGTCATCTTCCTCTCAGCCGACGCCTTCGGTGTCCTTCCTCCAGTTTCCATCCTTGATCCTGAGCAGACCAAGTACTACTTCCTCTCAGGCTTCACCGCCAAACTGGCCGGAACAGAGCGTGGTATCACCGAGCCTACCCCAACCTTCTCCGCATGCTTCGGACAGGCATTCCTTGAGCTTCACCCTACAAAGTACGCCGAGGAACTCGTCAAGAAGATGAAGAAGAGCGGTGCCAAGGCTTACCTCGTGAACACCGGCTGGAACGGAACCGGCAAGAGAATCTCCATCCGCGACACCCGCGGAATCATCGACGCTATCCTCAACCATAGCATCGACTCGGCTCCAACCAAGACCATCCCTTACTTCAACTTCGTGGTTCCTACAAAGCTCGAAGGTGTTGACACCCACATCCTCGACCCTCGCGACACCTACGCCGACGCCTCACAGTGGGAGGAGAAGGCAAAGGATCTCGCCGCAAGGTTCATCAAGAACTTCAAGAAGTACGAGTCCAACAGGGCCGGCAAGGCTCTCGTAAAGGCTGGTCCTCAGCTCTAATCGACAATTTGTCCAACATCCATCAGGCTGGCCAGAGTCTCTCTCTGGTCAGCCTGATTATTTTTTAGGATATTATATCTGGCAAGTTTGCATCATCCGAATATATTCCTATATTTGAAAAAAAAATAACAAATAATCAATAGCACAACGACATGAAAAGACTGACGCTCATACTCCTCACCGCGATCCTTTCGGTTCATCTTCCGGCCCAAAACCTGACAGACAAGTTCGGGAAGGTCTCCGAATGGGAAGCCGCCATGACCTCGTATGACAAGGACCCGGAGGCTGAAGCCCTTTACATCTACGACAAAAGGGATCTGGCTTTCATGAACGACTTCCGCTACGACTACAACGTCTACGTCCGGATCAAGATCTTCAGCAAGAACGCCCTTGACCTAGCGGACGTGGAGATTCCCTTCATGTCGGCCAATTCAGCGGAAAGCGTGTCAGGAGTGGCGGCGAACACCTATAACATCGTGAACGGCAAACTGGTCAAGACACCGATGCCGAAACAGAACATCTTTACCGAAAAACTCTCCGAGAACCTTTCGGTAGTCAAGTTCTCACTTCCCGAGGTGAGGGAAGGCAGCGTCATCGAGTACAAGTACAACATGAAAGTCGGCTCCATTGTCGGAATATCCGACTTCACCATTCAGCACAGGAATCCTGTGCTGCATTCCATGGTTGACATAAGGCTTCCGGAGTTCATCGGTTATTCAGTGAATTCCAGAGGAGGCTACTACCTCAACATGTTAAAGGAGAAGGACGCGAGGGTGTTCTCCCTTGGCAACTTCACATACGGTGTGAACCACATCTACTGTCACAACGACAACATTCCATCCCTGCGCGACGAGCCGATGGTCTGGTGCCTCGATGATTATCTGGCCGGTTTTGACATGGAAATCACAGGAATAAGCATCCCTGAAGCCAAGATCTACGAGGACTTCGCGAGCAACTGGAAGAACATCAACGAGACTCTGGAGAAAACAAATCTGGGTTACTATCAGAGTTCCCGGAATCCGTTCAAGGAGGAGGTCGCGGCCATAAGGGCAAAGGACATCACCGAGACTGCCAAGATGCGGGAGGTTCTCAAGCTTGTCAGCGGAAGAATAAGATTCAACGGGAAGGCCTACCTGATTCCCGACTCCCCTGCCAGCGTGGTCAAGAAAGGGTCCGGCAGCATGGCGGACATCAACAACGTCCTGTCCATCGCGCTTAAAGACTGCGGATTCAAGAACCAACTCATTCTTCTCAAGCCACGATTCGAAGGGAGACTGCCGTTTTTCCCGTCACTCCAGAAGATAAGTTCCTTCATTGTACGCGCGTCGGATTCGGAGGGCAACCATTACTACATGGACGCCACCGACAAGGATTCCGATCTCAATGTCCTGTCTCCGGAGCTTCTTGTGGACAAGGCCAGAGTCTATAAAGTCGATGGAGACGAAGGCTGGGCGGATCTTTCGGCGCTGGTCAGGAACTCCGACCAGATGATGATCATGGCGACCGTGGAAGAGAATGGTGACATCAACGGCAGATTCAACCGTATGCTGACAAACCAGAAAGCCTACACGTTCAATCACCAGCACGACAGTGCGAAATCCGAAGAGGAATTCATCGAAAAGGTTGCGAAGGACTCCGGAGTACAGGTGGACAGCTGCACGTTTTCCGGTGTGGGCACAGCCCGGGTTGTCGAGACCGTCCACTTCCGGAAGAATCCCGACAAGGCCGGAAACCTCATCTACATCCGACCTACGCTCGTTCCATTCATGACCTCCAACCCATTCAGCGACCAAATCAGGAAGCTTCCTGTGGAGTTCGAGACAATCGAGAACAATTCCTTGCAACTCACTCTCGCCATTCCTGACGGGTACACCGTGGATGAGATCCCTGGTGCATGCAACTACACCGGATGCGGCGGCGACGTCCAATTCACATTCTTTCATAAAATGGTAGGCAACAATCTGATGACACGCCTTACGCTCAACATCAACAGAGTCATTTTCAGTGTCGAGGAATATTCCGACCTGAACCAGTTGTTCGGCAAGATCGCCGAGTTGTCCAACTCCAGGATAGTCCTGAAAAAAGTGAATTAGATGAGACACCTCCTGCTTATTCTATCCGTCTGCTGCCCGCTGTCGGCACACGCCCGGCAGATGACAGCCGACGCCGTCATCCTGAGGAACGACGCGACATTCACGGTAACGGACAAGACACACGCCAGCTACAGGCACACGATCGAGTTCATGGTCACGGAGAAAGGAAAGAGACGCGCGGCGTTTTCCTGTTCGGTGAACAACGGAAGCACAAAGCTCAAATCATTCTCCGGAGAGATAAAGGACGCCACAGGAAAGGTCACAAAAATCAAAAAGTCAGACTTGAGATTCACTGAATATTCCGACGGCCTGGCTGACAGCTACGCGACCTGGTACTATTCCCCGAACATTGTCCACTATCCGGCGAAAGTAACCTACACTTTCGAGAAGCAATACACTGACGCGGTTTTGGGCTATGATCCATTTGTCCCGCTCCAGCTCGGAGAGGGTGTCATGGCAATGGAGTCAAGCTACAGGCTTGAAGTGCCGCAAGGCACCAAATTCAACTACAAGCAATTGAACTTGCAGGATGTCACTCCTGAGCGCACCACGACCAAGGATGGCGAGGTTTATGTCTGGAGAACCGGGCCTGTCCCGGCCCTTGAAGCAGAGAGGTACTCGACTCCATTGGCCGACAGAATGCCTATCGTCCTATTCTCTCCGGACGAGTTCTCTTACGAGAAGAAAGATGGTTCCAACTCTGATTGGAAAGCCGTCGGTAACTGGCTGCTTTCCCTTACGGACGGGATGGCCAACCCTCCCGCCGACCTCCAAACCAAGGTCACAGAGATAACGGAAGGCGCCACTAATGACCTTGAGAGAATCCGGAGGATCTATGAATATCTCGGCAAGACCACCCGCTACGTCAGCATCCAGCTTGGCCTCGGCGGACTTAGGCCGATTGGTCCGGAAAAGGTCTTCCAGAACAAGTTCGGGGACTGCAAGGCCCTGTCGTTCTACATGCAGACCATGCTGAAATGCTGCGGGATAGAGTCCTGCTACGTGATCCTCAACATGGGAGAAGACAGACTTATTCCTGACTTTCCTTCTCTGGGAACCTCCAACCATGCCATCGTGGCCGTGCCGATGGCGAAGGACACACTTTGGATTGAATGTACAAACCCAGATGTTCCATTAGGTTATGTCCATCCGAAGATAGCCGGCAACCATGCCCTGGTTGTCAAAAAGGACAGTTCCTATGTCACAAGGCTCCCGAAGGCTCCTGACGGAGCGAATCTGGATTCAAGGGGGATCACAGTGAACCTGAATGCGGACGGAAGCGCTAAGGTCGGGATGAATGACTATGCGCGGATGGATTTTTGGGAGGATCTGCACAGCCTGACAAAAATGTCCGAAAGCGAAAGGATCAACGAGATCATGTCAAGGATCAATCTGCCGAGGGTGACAATCTCGGACGTGAAGATAGTCTCGGAGCCGTCTCCGGAGCCGTCATGCAAGATGACCTACAAGGCAGAGGCATCCACCTACTCAAGCGTGACCGGATCACGCCTTTTCGTACCGGTCAATCCTTTCAGGAATGTAAGTGGCGGCACCACCTCGGCTAAACGGATCAATGATCTTTATTTCAGGGATGGCTATGTACTGGCTGACAAGATAGTCATGAATGTTCCGGAAGGATATTCAGTGGAAGCATATCCGGAGGATTATGAGTTTGAGAACGAGTTCGGTTCCGTACGTTTCAAGCAGGTACGCAAGATGGTTGACGGGCATCTTCGTTTTCAGTTCTGGTTCAGGTTCGAGAAAAAATCCGGAACATTTCCGAACTCCGCCTACGAGAACTTCCGTTCATCCATTCGTGCCGCCGAATCAGTCTACTACGCCAAACTCGTCCTTGTCAAGAACTAAGTAATCCTTTAAGCAATCCTTAAAAAACAACTTGGTAATCTTTGATTGTCTTTTCGGTCTAGCTATCTTTCCCCATCAGTCATGTGTCACCGGCACACTCCCTTTTCCAAAAGAAATCGATCATCGAAAACACTGCCAAATCATTACCAACTTATTGTTTAACGCTTACTGAAAACGAGCGCAATCCCGCTTATGAAAAGCAATGTGCGAACCATTCGCTATCCCTTCTGCTTATAATATCCGCTACCTTTCCTCATTATAGTATCCGCCACCTCACCTCATCATAATATTCGCTACCTCTCCTCATCATAATAATTCTCGAATATATTCCTGAGCCGCGCCGGGTCATGGATTATGTCACGCAGTTCCTGAAGGCCGGCGGCGTTCCTTGATTCAGGGATGTAGAGCTTGAGGTAACCACCGTAGTCATATTTCTCGGCCAGGTGCTCAAGCATCCTTTGCCAATGTCCTTCCTTGTCCAACTCAGGGTAATGTTCCATGCCGTACCGCACTGTACGCCAGAGGATTCTCATAGGTTCGATGTCACGGTCAGCCTCGGCGACGATCATCCCGTAGAGACTCCTGGGATCTCTGCCGCCGGATGCACGATGATCCTCCGTGGCCTGGGCGATGGTCTCTATCTGCTCCGGACTGAACCACCTTTTGAGATTCTGGTCTTCGCGGACAATCCTGCCGGAGGAAAGGTGATGCACTTCCCTGCCGTCCACCAGACCGGTGTCGTGGAACGCCGCCGCCGCAAAAAGCACGCTCTCGTCCACGTCATAGTGAGCGGACATGTTCACAGCCTCCTCGATCACCTTCCGGACGTGATCCTCCCTATGAGCCCCGTCAAAGGAAGCGTAGCGAGGAATGATCTCGCCCTCAACGTATTGCACCAGTTCCTGATTGAGCATATTCATTTTTCCATTTCACACTTCCGCCTTTTGTGTCTCCTGTAAAGCGGCCCACCTCGCACCCCGCGTCCCGAACGCCACCTCTCCGCCTTCTGTAAAACGGCCATCCTCACACCATGCGTCCCGAACGCCACCTCTGCCTTCTTCAGCGACCGCCATAGCCCCGGCGATGCCACCGCCCGCAGACAGTTGTCTTAACAGCAAATTCTCAGGGAATTACTGTTCTGCTACGAAGCCACTGCCCGCCGACAATTGTCTCAACAGCCCCTCGCAGCCCTCGGCGATGTCACGGTAGGTTCTTTCAAAGTCGCCGGTGTACCAAGGATCGGAAACATCAGAGGACTTCCCCGCATATTCCATCATCATGTGGACCTTAGTCATATTCTCCGGGCTAATTATGTGCGACAGGAGCCGCCGGTTCGAAGAGTCCATAACGACAATGATGTCATATTCAGAAGCTTCCGCATCTGAAACCCTGTGCGCACGATGTCTTTGGAACGGTACACCATGAGCCAGCAGCGTCCGCTTCGCCGGCGGATAAATGTCGTTTCCCTCCTCCTCGTAAGACACCGCCGCCGAGTCAATGCGCAAAGCCAAACCGGCCTTTCGCACCATCTCCTTCATGATAAACTCCGCCATTGGACTCCTGCAGATGTTCCCGTGGCAGACAAACAAAACACTTTTCATAACAACAAAAATAACACATTCCAGCAGATTTCCACGCCTTGCTGCCGGTCGGATCCGTCATTATTACCAGCAACACCACCTACATTTCCACCAACATTCCCGTCAGCATTCATTTTCAAACGGGATTTCTTTTGTGCGGAGGGGAGAAGAATCACGTTTTTTGTGTAAGTTTGCAGTTCCAACGGAGTGGGGGGGGGTGGGCTATGGGCGATGCGGCTGGAGGCCTTCCCGTCATGTGTGGGGATGGAAAAGCGTATAGGGATGTTGAATATTCACGAAAGTTAAATAATTGAGAATATGAAGTTTACGAATAGAATTCTGATTATGGCACTGCTGGTGGCGGGTCTTTTTGCGGCGTCTGTCGACGGGTATTGCTGGGGGCAGAAGGGGCATGATGTCACTTGCGCTGTCGCGCAGCGGCATCTTACCCGAAAGGCGGCAAGGAAGATTGACGAAATACTTGACGGGAAGACCATTGTGTACTGGGCGAATTGGATGGACAATGCCAGCCACACTCCTGAATACCGGTACACCAGCTCGTGGCATTACAGGAACACTGACGAGGGCGAGACTTTCAGCGGAGCTCCCCTTAACGAGAACGGCGATGTCGTCCGCGCCGTCAACGAGCAGATAGCGGCGTTGAAAAGCGGGAAGCTTGACAAGGAGGAGAAGGCGCTCTCTTTGAAGTTCCTGGTCCACCTTATGGGCGACCTGCATTGTCCGATGCACATGGGGCACAGGTCAGACAGCGGCGGCAACAGATGGCAGGTGCAATTCTTCAACAACGGTACGAACCTTCATTCCATCTGGGACACCGGAATCATCGAGAGCGCCCACAAATGGACATATTCGGAATGGGTCGAGCAGATTGACACCAACCCTCGGGCGAAGAACAGAAAGATGGCGGAAGGGACTCCTGAATCCTGGGGCGAGGAGACCTACGGGATCTGCAGGACAATCTACGCCTCGACTCCTGTCGGCTCCAAACTGTCCTATGACTACGTGGGCGAATGGACCGGGACGGTGGAAGTCCAGCTTCTACGCGGAGGCCTGCGGCTTGCCGCTGTCCTGAACGACATTTTCGGATAGCCCGGAGGAGCATCAGAAACCGAAATAGTTCCGGGCGTTGTTGTAGGAGATGTCGCGGACCATGCGGGCGGCGGCGTCAAACTCGCCGGACGGGATTCTGCCGGACTCGATGTCGGAGCCGATGACATCGCAGAGGATGCGGCGGAAATATTCATGGCGAGGGTAGCTGATGAAGCTCCGGGAATCGGTCAGCATACCTACGAAGCGGCTCAGAAGGCCAAGGGAGGACAGTGTGTCCATCTGACGGCGCATTCCATTCTCCTGATCAAGGAACCACCAGCCGGAGCCGAACTGCATCTTGCCGGGAACCGTGCCGTCGTTGAAATTGTAAGCCATCGTGGTCATTACCTCATTGTCCTTCGGATTGAGGCAATAGAGAATGGTCTTCGCAAGGTTGCCGGTCATGTCCAAGACATCGAAGAATCTGTTTCCGGCCACGGCTATTTGCTTGTCATTCATCGAATCACAACCTGCGTCAGGTCCGACACCATTGAATAGCCTCGTACAGTTGTTGCGCAGAGGCCCTACATGGAACTGCTGCGTCCACCCGGACTCCGCGTCCATCACGGCAAGGTCGTACAGGACGGCGCTCTTGTACTTGACAGCGTCATATTCATCAACAGGCATTCCTGAAAGGGTGGTTTTGAATATTCTTTCAATCTCGCTTTCATCATATTCCTCAGCATAGAATGTGTCGAGACCGTGGTCCGAAAGGCGGCAGCCCATCGACCCGAAGAAGTCGTGACGCTTGCGAAGAGCCTCGATCAATGTTGAATATGACCGGATCTCAACACCTGCGGCCTCGGAGAGTCTGCCAAGATATTCATTTAATGACTTGACATCCTCGATTCCCATCACCTTGTCAGGCCTCCATGTAGGCAGCACCTTTGTGCCGAACGGATGCTCAGCGATCTGCTTGTGCCAACGCAGGTCATCCGCCGGGTCATCGGTCGTGCATACCACCTCCACGTTGAACTTGCGGATAAGCGCCTGGCCGCGGAACTCCGGAGTAGCCAGCTTGGCGTTGCACTCTTCGAAGATCTCACGAGCGGTCTCCGGCTTCAGAATCCGGTCTATTCCGAAAACCCTGCTGAGTTCCAGATGAGACCAGTGATAGAGAGGATTCCGCATCAGATAAGGCATCGTCTCAGCCCATTTCTCAAACTTTTCCCAAGAGGATTTCCCGCCTGTGATATATTCCTCCGGCACACCGTTCGCCCTCAACGCGCGCCATTTGTAGTGGTCGCCGCTGTGACCGTCCACCAGCCAAAGCTGGGTGATGTCGCGGAACCGGATGTTCTCGGCGATCTCTCGTGGTGACAGGTGGCAGTGGTAGTCAATTATCGGCAGTTTCCCGGCATGGTCGTGGAACAGCCGATGCGCCGTCTCGCTGGACAGCATAAAGTTTTCGTTGATGAATGCGCTCATTATTCTATCTTTACACGGTTTCTTACGGACATCCTCCGGACAGACAACGGTGGCTCCGTCTTACAAATTTAACTACCCTGCGGATAAATCGCAAGAGAAAACAAGAGAAACCAGTGTTTTGATTCTTTAAAAAATGTTGTTATCTTTGAGCGATTACTAATAACCGACACCATCTATGATGAAAAGCAAATCCCTGAAGCCTCTTATCCTGGCCGGAATCGCGGTGACTTCATCGGCTTGCTCCGAACGTGAAGCGGAATCACCACACCCAAACATCGTTTTCATCCTCGCCGACGACCTCGGCTGGGGGGATCTCGGCTGCTACGGCCAGACAATGTTCCAGACGCCAGGCATCGATTCCCTGGCCGCGAACGGCATACGGTTCACCCAATGCTATTCCGGCACGACCGTCAGCGCGCCGTCACGCTCCTGCCTTCTGACAGGCACCCACAGCGGACACACCCCGATCAGGGGAAACGTGGAACTCGACCCTGAAGGACAGTTCCCGCTTCCTTCAGGGACACCTACTATCTTCCACGACATGAAGGCGGCGGGCTACAGGACAGGAGCTTTCGGCAAATGGGGATTGGGATTCGTCGGCACAAGCGGCGACCCGAACAAGCAAGGGATCGATGAGTTCTACGGCTTCAACTGCCAGCTTCTCGCGCACAGCTACTACGCCGACCACATCTGGCATAACTCCGAAAGGATCGAATTGAAAGACAATGTGGACTCCATTCCTTACGGACAGGGAACCTACATTCCGGACCTCATTCATGAAAAAGCCCTCGAGTTCATGGAGACTTCGGCAAAAGAGAAGCAGCCTTTCTTCCTATGGTACCCTACGACAATCCCTCACGCCGAACTGATTGTTCCGAAGGACAGCATCATCGACCGGTTCATCGGGAAATATCCGGAGACCCCGTATCACGGGACAGACAGCGGGCCGGGATTCCGCAAAGGCGGCTATTGCTCCCAGGAATATCCTCACGCGACATTCGCCGCGATGGTCACAAGACTTGACACCTACGTGAGCCAGATTGTCGCCAAACTCAAGGAACTCGGAATCTATGACAACACGATCATAATATTCTCTTCCGACAACGGACCTCACATGGAAGGAGGGGCAGATCCTGACTTCTTCGACTCCAACGGCCCTTGGAGGGGCTACAAGAGGGATGTCTACGAAGGCGGAATCCGGGTGCCGATGATAGTCGGCTGGAAGGGACGCGTCGAAGCGGGGAGAGAGTCCGGTCTCATCTGCTCGTTCTGGGACATGATGCCGACCCTTAGAGAGATGACCGGGGCAAGCGAGGACGACCTCACCGGCATGGACGGTGTCAGCCTGATCCCCGAACTGACAGGCAAGGAAGGACAAAAGGAGCATGAATATCTTTACTTCGAGTTCCAGGAACTCGGAGGCCGCCAGGCTGTCAGGAAAGGAGACTGGAAACTCGTCCACATGAACATCAGGGGCGACGACGACTGGTACGAGCTCTACAATCTCCGCGAGGATCCCGGTGAGACCCGTGACCTCATCGGCTCCCGGCCGGAGAAGTTCGAGGAACTCAAAGCCATAATGAAGGAGGCCCACGTGCCGAATCCGGATTTCCCGATCCTCAGAGAAGAGTTCCGGTAATGCTTGAGCATGAAGACATAGTTTTGACAAATGTTGCCAGAGGGGACAATGCCTCCTTCGGCGTCCTGTTCAATCACTATTATCCCAAAGTCAGGGTGTACCTGACAAACGTTCTGGAAGACAAACATTCGGCGCAGGACATCGCGCAGGACATCTTCGCCAAAATCTGGCTCCTGCGCAAAACCTTGCCCGAGATCCGTGACTTCGGCTCGTACCTTTTCGTCATGAGCAGGAACTCCTGTCTTGCCCACATGAAGAAACGCGGCAGGAGTACCTCCATTCACGATCTGGAACTGGCCGAGGAGCATGCCATAGACGAAATGCTGCACTCTGACGAGCTCAGAAACAGAATATTCAGGATCGTCGATGACATGCCGTCACGCAGAAGGCAGGTGTTCCTGATGAGCAGGGAGGAGAACAAATCGAATATGGAGATCGCGGAAATACTCTGTATCAAGAAGAAAACGGTGGAGAATCTTCTCAACGCCGCCCTCCGGCAACTACGCCGCTCGCTTAACGCGATCCTCTTTTTCTGATTTTTTTTATTTTTTTTGCAATTTCCGATGGGTGCGAAGGCCGGTTTCGCACTCTTTATTGTTGTAAGTCCGTTCTTAAATCGTTAAAACAACAAGAGATATGAATGTGCCTTTCAAAGACTGGGATTCGATTGACGGCTCATCCGTCGATGAAAAAGAGATAAGACAGGCTTGGCGTGAGACCATGCGCAGAGCCAAGGCCATGGAAAGGGCGAGCCTCACCTCGACCGCAAGGCACCGCGCGCTCAGGTTCGCAGCCGGGTTCTGCGCGGCCGCGGCGATTGCGTCCGTCGGCGTGTTCATCGGCCATAAGGCCTCAGGCGTAAGGCCGGACATGAGGCAGTGCGAAGTCATCGCCGGATCATTGCAGAAAAGCGAGGTGTCTCTTCCTGACGGCAGCAAGGTCTGGCTTAACTCGGACAGCCGTATCGCATATTCAATGACATTCGGAACCGCCGACAGGACAATCACTCTCCATGGGGAGGCCTATTTTGATGTCGCGAAGAATGAACAGATTCCTTTCATAGTCAACTCCTCCGGATTGAGTGTCAAGGCTCTGGGCACAAAATTCAACATTCGGTCATTCGAGGATGAGGACGTGACCGTCACCTTGATGGAAGGCAAGGTGCTTGCCTCCGCGGGAGAGGACAGCGCTGTCCTTCTCCCTTACGAGCAGGTCTCGCTGGACAGGACTAACGGCAGGTTAGGCGAGGTACGGCACGTGGATTCCCGCACCGCGCTTCCATGGAGGATGAGCGAGCTGGTTTTCGACAACCTTAGCCTTGAGCGCATAGCGGAGATGCTTGAGAGCATCCACAACATCGAGGTTGTCTTCAAAGATCAGACAATCAAGGAATACAAATACACAGGAGTTGTACCAAACACGTCTCCCGCCGAGGTTCTTGACATAATCTCCGAGACCTCGCCTGTGTCGTTCCGCATCAACGGCAACACCATCGTACTCAACACTAAAACAAATAAAACAAAATGAGGTACAAACTAATCCTATTGGCATCAATGATGATGCTCATGATGGCGGGGTTCGCTACTCCGTCAATGGGACAGATCACTGTCTCGGTGAAAGACAAGCCCCTCACGGAGGTCATGCCTCTTGTCGAGAAACAGGGCGGATTCAGATTCTTCTATAGCAACACCTCCCGGATCTCGATTCCAAGGTCACCCTGTCCGTGGAGAACGCCGGCATCCCCCAGACTTTGGACAAGATGTTCGCCGGACTGAGGATCGCCTACGAAATCAGGAACGAGAAACTTGTCGTGCTGACCGCACGCGAGGACAGCCGCCAGCAAGGGAAGGGCAACGGGGACAACACCGTTTCCGGCACAGTCCTGGACAAAAGCGGACAACCTGTGATCGGACTCACCATCAGGGAGAATGGCACAACCAACGGAACAGTGACGGACGAGAACGGAAGATGGTCGCTGAAGGTTTCCAAAACGGATTCCGAACTCATCTTCGAGTCCTTGGGCTACAAGACATTACGCATCAAGGCTGCCGGAAGGCAGACTGTAAATGTCACAGTCGAGGAGGACACGACCTTGCTTGACGAGATTGTAGTCGTGGGTTATGGTGTCCAGAAGAAAGTCAACATCTCTGGATCGGTGTCTTCCGTGAAGATGGATGACATCCTCCAGGATCGCCCGGTGTCCAATGTGGCCGCAGCGCTGCAAGGCGCGATTCCGGGTCTATACGTGACCACCGGATCGTCAGGAAACCTTCCGGGACAGACCGGAAAGAGACTCCAGATCAGGGGAACCTCCTCATTTTCCGGAAGCTCCAACTCGGTATCGGGCATCTCCCCTCTTGTCCTCATCGACAACGTTCCGGGAGACATCGACGCGCTGAATCCGGATGACATCGAGTCCGTGACAGTCCTGAAAGACGCCTCCTCATCAGCGATCTACGGTGCCCGCGCCGCCGCCGGCGTGATACTGATCACCACCAAGAGCCCTAAGAAAGCCGAAAGGATCTCTATCTCCTACAACGGAAGCATCGGCCTTACCAATGCCGTGAACACACCTGAAATGGTTGACATCGCGACATACATCGGTGTCTACAGGGACGCGTTCAACACCAACACGTACGGTGCGGCGCAAGACCAGAACTTCGACAAATGGATTGAATATCTCAACCTCTACAAGACCAACAAGTCCGCTCTCTCATCACAAGGAACGCTCTACGACAACGGAATATTCGTACCCGACTCCGACGGACTCAGGTACTATCTCACTGAAGAGGATCTCTACAAGAGGATGATGGAGACAGGTATAGTGGAGAACAACAATGTCTCTGTCAGCGGAGCCACCGACAGGATAAGGTTCAGGATGTCGGGAAACAACTTCCGTGAGAACGGTCCGCTCGCCGGACGTAAGGACACCTACAGCCGCACTTCCGTGAACGGCATGATCCAGACCGACATCACATCATGGTTCACACAGGAGCTGAATTTCTACTTCACGCAGCAGCACAGGAAAATGCTCATCGACGAGACAGGCTCTCTGTACGGCGTGAGGAACCTCAATTTCATGCCGGACGGCCCGGATCCGGTGAAAAAAGACGGAAAGGAATATTTTATCCGCACTCCGAGGAACGTGATTGACTACGCCAATGCCGCTAAGACCACAATTGACCAGCCTCGTATCTTCTCCAAATCAACGATAAGGCCGTTCAAGGGAATGGAGGTTGTCTTCGAATACACATACCAGAAGAATCTCACAAACTACAATTATGATTCAGGGAAGGTCATGTTCACGGACATCCAGTTGAACTACACCACAGCCCCGACTCATGACTATTCCATAGCGCGTCATTACAATGACTACCGCAGCGCGATCAACGCATATGCGACCTACAGGTTCGACATCGCCGGCAAGCATCACTTCTCCGTGATGGGCGGATTCAACCAGGAGTACTACAACTACGAATGGTACAACACCAATGCGGAGGATCAGGCTTTCCTCAACATTCCTTCGATGAGCAACGCCCAAGGACAGGTCAAGACAGCCGACAGCTATCTCAACTACGCCCTGCGAAGCGCTTTCGGACGCATCAACTACAACTACGACGAGCGCTATCTGGTCGAGTTCAGCGGACGTTATGACGGATCATCCAAATTCCCGAAAGACACCAGATTCGGTTTCTTCCCTTCTTTCTCCGTAGCATGGAACGCTACGAACGAGGCGTTCATGAGCGGTACACGCCGGTGGCTGTCAGAACTCAAGCCAAGGTTCTCCTACGGCTCGATCGGCAACCAGACTTCCGTGGGCTACTATGACTACTACTCCACCATGGGTCTGAACACCAAGAGCTATGTCTGGCTTAAAGGCGCCGACGAGAGTTATGTCACATCAATCGGCATGCCGGGAATCGTCAGCGACTCCTTCACCTGGGAGACAATCACCACCACGAACGCGGGACTTGACTTCGGACTGTTCGGCGGAAGCCTTGCCGGCTCGTTCGACTGGTTCAGACGCGACACCAAGGATATTCTTTCCCAGAGCGTCGCCCTGCCGGCTGTGCTGGGTGACTCCGCTCCGATGCAGAATGTCGGAAAGATGCGTACCACGGGATGGGAGTTCCAGCTATCCTACAAAGGCAGCATCGGGCGCGAGATCCTCTACAACGTAGGCTTCAACGTCTCGGACTACAAATCAAAGGTGATGAGTCTCAACTTCAATGAGGGAAAGAGCCTTGGCTACCTCTATGAAGGAATGATGGCCGGAGAGATCTGGGGCTACAGATGGGACGGCTTCTACACCGTGGACGACTTCAAGGACACGGCGACCTGGCAGCTAAAGGACGGCGTGACCGGAATCACCGGTTCCAGCCCGCGTCCCGGAGACTTCAAGTACAAGAATCTTAGGGACAATGAATATAGTGACGAGGACACCGGTATGATCAACTCCGGCAAGGGAACAGCCAACAATCCCGGTGACATGACCGTCATAGGCAACAGTACTCCTCGTTTCCAGTACGGATTCAATTTCAACATCTCCTATAAGGGATTCGACCTCGGAATAATGATCCAGGGTATCGGAAAGCGCGACTACGCCGCGATCAACCCTTACACCTACACATTGAGCGCCTCGGATCCAGGCTGGTTCCCAGTCTTCGCAGGAACGACTGACTACTGGAAGCCTCTGAGCACCGACTCCGGCAGCCCGGACTACTACAAGGCCGCTGACAGCGGAGCCAAACTTCCGCGCATCTACGGAAGTACCATCAAAGGCCTCTCCAACGCCTCTTCCAACCGTTTGGTCAACGATCACATGCTCCAGAGCGCGGCTTATCTGAGGGTCAAGAACCTTTCACTGTCATATTCATTCCCTAAGTCGCTGATCGGAAAAGCCGGTCTGGGCGGCCTGAAGGTTTATGTCAGCTGCGAGAACCCATTCACAGTCTCGTCTCTTCCTAAGGGCATCGATCCCGAGACTCTCGGATGGTCCTACCCTCTCTACCGCACCGTGTCATTCGGCATGAACATCAAACTTTAACCCCTAACAATCTGACAAAGATGAAAAATCACATCATATATCCAGTACTATGCGTCTGGGCATTGTTCGGAATGACCTCCTGCAATGACAGTTTCCTCGACCTTTCTCCAAAGGGTGCGATCACAGACGCGACCGCATTCACCTCATTCGAGTCCTGCTCCGACTATGTGGCAAGTCTCTACGACGTGTTCAACGGCTACACCCTGTTCCAGGGACCCGCTCCTGTCAGCGGAGCTCTCGGAACATCAACAAGAGACACCTGGTCAGGACTGCTGACAAACTACGCCTCAGGCTGGGGCACCATTCCAAACGCCTACGCCAACCAGACTGTCACGGTTCCCGTCTCAAGCAGCACCTACACTTTGCCTTACCGATGGATCCGTCAGGCCAACATCCTGCTCGCACACATCGAGGAGCCGAAAGTGACCGACGCACAGCGTAAGTACCTTGAGGCTGTCGCCAGATTCTTCAGAGCCTACTGCCACTACGCCCTTCTGGTCAATTACGGAGACTGCATCTATGCGGACGGACTTCTTACCGAGAGTTCGGAGGAACTGTACAAAAGCCGCGACTCTCGCCTGATGGTCGCCGACAGGATCCACTCGGAACTCACATGGTGCGTACAGAACATTCCTGACGAGATAGCGGAGGCGAACACCATCAACAGCACTGTCTGCAAGGCGTTCCTCTCACGTTTCTGCCTGTTCGAGGGAACATGGAGAAAGTACCATGGCATCAAAGAGGACAGTCAGTACATCTCCGGCCAGAAACTTCTTGAGGAATGCTTTGCGGTGTCCAAGGAACTGGCGGAAAAAGGAACACCTCTGTTCAGGGGCGACGGCAACGACAGGCACGAAGGCAGCGGCTGGGGTCAGATGTGGACTACCGATGACCTCGGGACGGTTCCTTCAGTGTTCCTCTATGTAAAATACGTCCAGGACATCAAGATGCACCGTCTGGGACATTTCCAGCACATAGCCAGCGCCTCTCTTGAGATGCCGCAGGCAACAGTTGACCTTTATCTTACAAAGGACGGACTTCCTATTCACAACGCCGCCGTGGAATACTTCGACTACACCAAGGCCAACGGCTACACCAAGGCCTCGAAGCCGTACGACTACGCCAACTGCGACCCTTATCTGACATTCCGTAAAAGGGATACCAGACTTGCCCAGATGGTCATTCCTCCTTACCACGTCAACCTTGTCGGCGTGAACGAAGGAGCGGCGGACAACAGCAACTGCTGGGTACCGGATGACAGCGCGGACGGGAAGTACTCCGAGTACCTCGACCAGTTCGCCTACCGCGGTACCCAGGGTAAACTGAAGGACGGCAGGACGTACTGGTGCAGTCCGAACTTCAATCTCGGCTACCATCAGATCGAGACGCACAAATCCCTTCCTTCGACCAACTGGGCGGGCAACGTTCTGGTCAATGAGCCCCACACCCAGGCTGTAAACTCACAGGACTGGAGCGGAGGAAAGACACAGTACGGTTCCGGCAAAGGATTCCAGAAAGGCCACAGCGGCTATTTTGTCTGGAAGCACGTCGCCAACTGGGACCGCCAGTACGCAAGCGGAACCGCCGATGTCTCTGACAAACCGGTGTTCAAACTGGAGGAGATCCTGCTCAACTATGCGGAGGCCGCGTTTGAACTGGGAAGATTCAATCAAGGTGTCGCCGACGCCACCATCAACAAGCTTCGTGAAAGAGCCGAGGTCGGAAGGATGGTCGTCTCCGCCATCGGAGAGGATTTCGATCCGGACAGGGACAAGAGCGTGGATCCTGTGCTTTGGGAAATCCGCCGCGAGAGGCTGATTGAGCTGATGGGTGAGAGCTTCTCGTTCGAGGACGTGCGCCGCTGGAAGAAAGCCGCGTGGTTTGTAAACAAACAGGCCTGCGGTGTCTGGGTTGACGCCGACAATGTAGGTGCGGTACGTTCCGGAACCGGCGGAGGCACAGGTCTTCTGGACAACAGCACAAGGCTTGAGGCCGACATCGCCACAGTGACGGCACAGGGAGGCGGCCACCTCTACTACTACCTCGATCCTGTGGTGGCCGGAAAGGGATGGAAAGACGCCTACTATCTGCAACCTCTTCCATCCGAGGAACTTCTCCTGAACAAGAATCTCGAACAGAACCGGGACTACTAGCCCCGGCATGATCCGGAAAAGGATAGTATGCGATTTCCTCGCATAGTACTGTCCGCTGAAGTCGGAATAACCCAATGATGTCTGACATTATGTCAGCGATTCGGTTATTGGCAGACAATTTGATATCTTTGCAGTCGCTTCGGATGGCCAAGGTTGCCATCCGGGGCGTTATTGTTGATAATTAGGAGAATCAAGATATGAGCAAAAAGAAAAACAAGGAACAGGAAGAATTGAGGCAGTCCGCACAGGCTGCCGGACAGGCTGAGAAGAAGGCTGACATTGAAAGCAAGGAGGAGACTCCCGCTGTGGACAAGGAGGCGAAGGAGATCGAGGAGAAACTCGCCAAACTGTTGAAAGAGAACGAGGAGCTGAAAGCAAGCGTTGCAAAGGAAAAGGATGACTACGTGCGTCTGATGGCCGATTTCGAGAACTTCCGCAGGCATTCCGCCGAGGCGAAGCTGGAGCTTGTGTCCTCCGCTTCTGCGGACACGATCAAAGGCCTGCTTCCGGTTCTGGATGACTGCGAAAGAGCGATGAAAATGCTTGACGAGAACTCCAAGGACGAAGTCGCCAAGGAAGGTACTGCGTTGATATTCAATAAACTGATGGCATACCTCAAGACCAGGGGGCTTGAGGTCATCAAAGCTAAGGGCGAGAAGTTCGACACCGACTTCCACGAGGCGGTGGCCCAGTTCCCGGTACCTGAAGAGGACAAGAAAGGCATCGTCTACGATGTGGTCCAGACAGGCTACACCCTTTCCGGCAAGGTCATCCGCTATGCGAAAGTCGTAGTGGGAATATAGGAGATCAGTGAATATGGCAGAGAAAAGAGACTATTACGAGGTGTTGGGGGTCGCGAAGACCGCCACAGTCGACGAGATAAAGAAGGCCTACAGGACAGCCGCGATGAAGTGGCACCCTGACCGCTGGGTTGACGGCACCGAAGCCGAGAAGAAGACCGCCGAGGAGAAATTCAAGGAGGCTTCGGAGGCATATTCAGTGCTGAGCGACCCTGACAAGAAGGCAAAGTACGACCAGTTCGGATTCGCCGGTGTGGACGATCAGCCGGGACCTGACTTCAGCGGCGGGTTCGGTAACCTGAATGACATACTGAACGACCTCTTCGGAGGCGGGTTCAGCGGGTTTAGCGGTGGCTTTTCAGGATTCAGCGGATTTGGCGGCGGTCAAGGCAGAGGCCAGCAGCAGAGGGTGATGAAGGGACGTGACATCCGTACAAGGGTGCGCCTTACCCTTGAGGAGATCGCCACCGGCGCGGAGAAGGAGATCACGATCGAAAGGAACAGGCCGTGTCCGGACTGCGGAGGACGGGGAACCAAGAACGCCTCCGATGTCAAGACCTGTCCTACATGTAACGGAACCGGTCAGACCCAGAGAGTGGTCAACTCCCTGTTCGGAAGGACGGTGACCTATTCGACCTGTCCGCAGTGCGGAGGCGAAGGAAAAGTCATTAACAATCCTTGCAGATCCTGCGGTGGCACAGGTCTGGTACGCAGACGCGAGACCGTCAAGGTCAAGATTCCGGCAGGAGTGGAGGACGGAATGCAGCTCACCATCAAGGGAGAGGGACATGCCGCGCCTCACAACGGCATCAATGGTGACCTTCTTGTCATCATTGAGGAGATCGGACATTCCAGCCTCAAGCGCGAGGGCAAGAACCTGTTCTACTCAACCATAATTTCGGTAACGGACGCCATTCTCGGAACGGAGATCACCGTACCTTGCCTTGACGGCTCGTACAAGGTCAAGGTGGACGCTGGTACCCAGTCCGGCACAGTGATGAAGCTGCGCGGAAAAGGACTCCCTGCCGTCAGCGGCTACGGAAGCGGCACAGGCGACCTCTACGTGAAGATTCTGGTCTGGATTCCGAAGAAACTGTCCTCGGACGAAAAGAACGCGTTGGAAAGCATGCGGACAAGCCGCTCGTTCACTCCAGATCCGTCCCGCGACGACAAGGCTGTGTTCGACAAGATGAAGAATATTTTCTAAGCGATCCCTAAAAAAAGACGGCAGAAATGCCTCTGGAATAAAAATAAACTCGAAAAGTTTTGGATTGAAAGAAAATATTCGTACATTTGCAGTCCGAAAAACAAGAGCAACCGCTTACGGGTCGTTATCAGATGTGCGTAATGTTGCGTAAAAATTTTTGAGAAATGGATTTGATTAAAGTTGTAGAACAGGCTTTCGCTAACGAGAAAGTCGCTACGTATCCAAAATTCAAGGCCGGTGACACAGTTACCGTAACCTACAGAATTAAGGAAGGTGACAAGGATAGACTCCAGAAGTTCAGAGGCGTGGTTATCCAGCTTAGAGGTGCTACTCCTCAGACAAAGACCTTCACAGTCCGCAAGATTTCAGGAGGTATCGGAGTTGAGAGGATTTTCCCGATTCAGTCACCATTCATTGACAGCATTGAACTGAACAAGGTCGGCAAGGTTCGCAGGGCAAGAATCTTCTATCTGCGGCAGCTTTCCGGTAAGAAGGCAAGAATCAAGGAAAAGAAGCTTGCCATAGTTAAGGAAGAGCAAGCATAGTCCTTGTAGAGATAAAGTCGGAGCGGGTCTCCGACAAACTGGTCCCCTAGCTCAACTGAATAGAGCATTTGACTACGGATCAAAAGGTTACAGGTTTGAATCCTGTGGGGATCACAAAGATGCGAGGCTATTGAACACAATCAATAAGTCTCGCATTTGTTTTGCGGAATTAGCTCAGTTGGTAGAGCGTTGGCTTCCCAAGCCGAAGGTCACGAGTTCGAGCCTCGCATTCCGCTCACAAAAGAAGAGGCCGTATCCCAAAAGGAATACGGCCTCTTCTTTTGTTTGGCAGGCTCTCACTTGCGGCAGAATTGCGTTTTGTCCACCGAAAAAGCATCTCCGTGGACAGTCAGTCCTGTTGCACGTTTTATCCACCAAAAGGGCTTTTCCGTGGACAGTCCGTTCTGCTTGCATGTTTTGTCCACCAAAAGGGCTTTTCCGTGGATGAGGCTCCACACAATAAGGGAATCACTTGATTGACAAGACCGGATCAATGGCCGGCAAGGCGGGAGCGGAGCCATATTCCCAGATTGGTGTCGTGTTCGGTGAGGCCGAGTTTGCGGCGGATGTCACTGCTGATGATGTAGTTGCGTTTCTTCTTGAGATAGTTGCCGACATCCTTGCCTTTCAGTCCGAGAACATAGAGGCAGCAGTAGCCAATCTCCCAGTCCGTCAGGCCGTGGGACTTCAGTTCAGCCACAAACTCCGGATGGCTGTCACGGAAAAGTATCATGGTCGAACGAAGAAACTCGTCCTGATCAGAGACAAGCCTGTCAAGATCCGCCTCGGCTGCCTTGTCGAAGGAATAGTCGGAAGACAATCTGGAGGCCAGGAATTTGTCCAGGACCAGCATTCTCTCACGGATGATCGACAACGCCTCGTCATCGGGCTTCTCCATCAGCCTTCTGTGGGTTTTAGTGAACATCCTGACAGCGACCATAAGTGCCGCGAGAACGAAGATGGCCAAAAGGCAAAGAAGCCAGATTGACCTGCCGCGATCCACAATCGCCTGCTTGTCGGCATAACGTTCCTCGATCATCTTCCGCTGCTGGACGGAAATGGTATCCATACTGGCAGAAAGCCCGTTCTGGTTGATTAAATTCTTATAATATAAAGCCTTACGTGCCATAGCCTCGTTGCCGGACGAGGTATAGTACTCAACGGCGATGTTGATGATGCTGTCGGAGGTGATCTCCATGCCTACCTTCTCAAGAGCGATGGTGTAGAGCAGTGCATGCCTTGCACGAAGCTCCCTTGTGCTGAGCAGACCTCGGTCTAACGAGTCAAGCTCGACGAACGCGCTGTCAGGCTGTGTCTCCAGTTTTGCCTCAGCCTCATCGAGAAAACGTTCCGCCAGACTGAACGAGCGGCCGCAGGAAGCAAAGCACAAGGCAATGACAGCAAGGAATATGATGGTTTTGGGGCTCATCGGGTTCTAAGATAGCAAAAAATTGTGAGATGTAAGACTTTGTAATGAGCCAATATTAGCCGATAAAATATAATAAGCTAATTATCAATATTTTATCATAAAATTAATAGCGATCAATTCTTGCTGATGTAAAACTATTTCCGGATAATTTTGCTAAAAAGAACATCAGTTATGAGAATCAGAAGACTATTTGCCGGAGTGGCAGTTGGCGCGGTCTGTGTGCTGGTCTCCGCTCACAGTTCGATCGCCGGGTATGTCGAAGTCAGTATTGTAGAGACAGAGACAGCGGGGAGGCCAGGGCAGACCTTCCGACAGGAGCAGGAAGCGAGCGAAGTTCTGGGGCAGGCAATTCGACAGGAGCTGGAACCGGGCGAAGTTCTGGGGCAGACCTTCCGACAGGAGCAGGAAGCGGATAAATCTCAAGAGGAATCACTTCGACAGGGACAGGAACCGGATGAGGCTCAGGAGCAGGAATGGAAACAGGAGCTGGAACAAGAACAGGAAAGAGCGGACACACTGAAGGCGGCGGTGTTCACCGGAAGAAGTGTCAGGCATTACAGCGACCATCAGAAATTCTACCTCGGAAAAGAAGACCGGGAAGGTAGCGCGACAGCATTGGAGACGCTCAAGCTGATTCCGGGAATCCTGGTCAGGGATGACGAGGTCTCAATGATGAACGGCAAAGGTCTGACGATCCTCCTCAACGGACTGCCGACCACCAGCGCTTCCCTATCCCTGCTCACCCCGGCGGACATCAAAAGCATCGACTTCTACCAGAACGCCCCGGCAAGATATTCATTCGCCGGCAGCGGCTCGATGGTCAACATCATCACCCGAAGACCCGGAATCGGCGGCAGCCTGATGCTGAACCTAAAGGAGGCGGTCACAACCCCTTGGGGCAACAACGCCGCCTCCTACCGCCAAGTCCTGAAAAACACGATGATCGGCATTGAATATTCCGGGAAACCAAGCAAGAGCGGCGGCTACGGCATCGACGAATTTCTTGGATATGAAGCCGGCGGCAATCGTTACACAAAAGAGAAAAAAGGTCTGGACACGGACTTCACACGGAACCAGCACAATGTTTCTCTGGATCTGGTCAGGATGAAAGACGAGAATAGTGCCGTGAAAGTACAATTCACGTTAGGCTACGAGAAAAAGGACTGGCCCGTAAGCCAAAGTGCCCTCAAAACCGTCACAAATCTGACAACCCAAGAATCCACGACATCTGAAGTAACTGACCACAAGGACGATTGGTCCGAATATCTCTCGCCGGCACTCGACATCTACTGGAACCGCAGATTCTCCGACAGACACGAACTGTCTGTAAACTTCGTCGCCACCGCCTACGACACCAAAAGCCGCAAAGGGTTTTATGAATATGCCGGAGTGACTCCCCTGTTATCCTCGTCAAGCCTGACCGACGGGCGGAAATATTCAGGAATCATTGAGGCCGTCTATGGCTGGACGCTTTCCGAGAAACATAAACTTGGTTTCGGGGCCAGAACCACGGCCAGCCTTGCCGAGCAAGACAGCGGTAACGGAGAAGTCACCGTCCGTTCGGACATCAACACCGATCTCGGCAGGCTGTGGTGTGAATATTCAGGAAACGCAGGAGGGTTCAGCTATTCTGTCGGAGCGGCTATGGAACATTTCGGCTACGAAACCAAGGCATCCGGAAGGCATGACTACATCTATTTCCGCCCGCTCGTCCAGCTAAACTACACATTCAACGATCACTCCTCGATGTATTTTAATTACTCAAGCAATACTTCGACTCCGAAGATCGGATGGATGGGCGATGCGTCATATTACAAGGATGACAAATGGCTCGTGAGGAGCAACCCTGAACTCGAAAGTTACACAACACGGGATGCGATGATTGGATATTCATTCAACAATTCTTGGCTCTACATCAATCCATACATCCTTGTTTATCACAATGACAATCAAATAATTCCTATTTTCAGCCACACTGACGGGCTGCTTGTTGAAAGGGATGAGAACTCGGGAAATATGATTGCCGTGATGGCCGCTCTCGGAGGCAGGATCAAGCCCTTCAGGAATATTCCCCTCTCGCTTACCGTCTATGCTATGTACAACGACCAAAGGTTGACAGGAGGCGGTGCGGACAGATCGGTCAAGAGCCTTGGCGGAATGGCGATGTTGAGATATTCAGGAAAGAAGTGGACAGCCGAGGCCATGTACAACCTGCCCTTCAAGTCCATCAGCGACATCGGCGTCTCGAAGGGCGAGAACTACGGTTACTTTGAGTTCGCCCGCAGGATCGGAAAGAACCTCCGCATCGGAGCCGGAATGCGCTACCCCTTCTACCATTGGAAAGTCAGTGAGGAAACCGCGCCCGGATCGCTTGTGACAATGAAAAACACAAGCAGGATGACAAGCCAGAAAAACACGGTCATCCTTACTTGTGTCTATAATTTCTCCTACGGAAAGAAAGTCCGGTCGGTCAATCAGAAAATCCGGAACGCTGACATCGACTCCGGACTTTAAGAATATTATCGTCCTGTCTGCCCAGGCTCTTCGACAGCCGAGGATGCAGTCAGACTAAATGATCTGATTGACGGACACTTCGACAGGCTCAGCGGCCACAGTTACCGGGACTAGGCCTCGGGGATCTCGTCGGTGGATGACGGGATGGAGAACGGGGATTTGCCTGAGCCTACTGTGAACTCGTCATCATCGTTCTTCTGGGCAGCGGGCTGGACCTCATACATTCCAGGACGGCTGCCGGAGGTCAGCTGAGTGAACTCTTCCTCGGTGATCATCTTGCAGTTGCCGTTGAACTTGGCGTCGAGCTCGACCTGGAGCCTTCTGATGTGGAGGTCGCCGTCAACCACACAGGTGTCCTTCAGGGAAAGGGTGTCCTTCACAAAGAAATTGCCGTTGATCTTACCCCAGAAGTCAGCGTTGCTGCAGATGATGTCGCCTTTGATGACGGCCTTCTCGCCGACAACCACTTTGGCCTGGGAAATGACACGTCCCTCGAATGTGCCATCAATCCTTATGTCGTTGGGAGATGTGATCTCCCCTTTGATCACTGAACCTGCCGAGATCCTGCTGATGTCGTTGACACTGGCGGAATCGGTGGAACCATAATTTGCGCTCATATTCCTAACTCTTTAATATTCAACCATTAATATTCATTAAACCAACCCTGCTCCGTGGCAGTTCTTGTACTTCTTGCCGGAACCGCACGGACACGGATCGTTGCGGCCTACCCTCTTGTCCACATGGATCGGAGTCCTGGCCTTCTGCTCGCCGTTCGTGGTAAGATCCTCGCGGCGGGTCCTCATGTTGCTCATGTCCTGGCTTCTTGGAGCCTGGGCAGGACGCGCCTCGCTGTCATCCCTCAATGGCACGAAAGCCCTGAGGAGGAATGAGAGGACATCCTCGTTGAGTTCCTCAAGCATGGAGGCAAAGAGGTTGTAGCTCTCCAGCTTGTAGACCACAAGCGGATCCTTCTGCTCGTAGGCGGCGTTCTGCACGCTCTGGCGCAGGTCGTCCATGTCGCGGAGATGCTGCTTCCAATGCTCGTCGATCTGGTAAAGGATGATCGAACGGCTCAATGCCTTGGCGATCTCCTTACCCTGGGTATTGTAGGCTTTTTCAAGATCAACGCTGAGAGTAAGCATCTTACGTCCGTCAGAAATCGGAATCGCGATGTTCTTGTACATATTCCCCTGCTTCTCGAAGATCATCTTGATGAACGGATAGACCTTCTCGGAGAGAGTGTTCATCCTACGCTCGTAGACAGCCTGCATGTGGTCGCAGAGAGCGTCGGCAAGCTTGTCACCCTTGGTGTTCGAGTAGAAACTCTCGTCGAAGCCAAGATCGATCGACAGCTGTCCCATCACATATTCCTCGAAATCCTGGTAAGGCATCCCATCGGCGTGGGACGCGATGATGGAGGCGGAGTCGATCATCATGTTCCTGACATCGATCTCGATCCTCTCGCCGGAAAGGGCGTTGCGTCTTCTTGCGTAGACGGCCTCACGCTGGTAGTTCATCACGTCGTCGTACTCAAGGAGCCTCTTACGGATGCCGAAGTTGTTCTCCTCGACTTTCTTCTGTGCGTTCTCGATTGATTTCGAGAGCATTCCGCTGACAAGTGCCTCATCGTCGGCCATGCCAAGCTTGTCCACGACACCGGCGATCCTCTCGGAGCCGAACAGGCGCATCAGCTTGTCCTCAAGAGAGACATAGAAGGCTGACGATCCCGGGTCACCCTGACGACCGGCACGTCCTCTGAGCTGACGGTCCACACGGCGGCTGTCATGCCTCTCGGTTCCGATGATGGCAAGGCCGCCCGCGTCCTTGACTTCCTGCGAGAGCTTGATGTCGGTACCACGACCAGCCATGTTGGTGGCGATGGTCACTGTGCTGGACTGGCCGGCCTGCGCGACAATCTCCGCCTCCCTGGCATGCTCCTTGGCATTGAGGACATTATGTTTGATACCCCTCAGGCGGAGCAGCTTGCTCAAAAGCTCGGAGGTCTCCACATCTGTGGTGCCGACCAGTACCGGACGCCCCTCGCCGATAAGTTCCTCGATCTTATTGATCACAGCGGCGTATTTCGCCTTCTTCGTCTTGTAGATAAGATCATCCTGGTCGTCCCTGATGACAGGGCGGTTGGTCGGAATGACCACGACATCCAGTTTGTAGATGGACCAGAACTCGCCCGCCTCTGTCTCGGCGGTACCGGTCATGCCGGCGAGCTTGTGGTACATCCTGAAATAGTTCTGCAGCGTGACGGTGGCGAAAGTCTGCGTGGCGGCCTCGACCTTGACATTCTCCTTGGCCTCGACAGCCTGGTGAAGTCCGTCGCTCCAACGGCGGCCCTCCATGATACGTCCGGTCTGCTCATCCACAATCTTGACCTTGTTGTCGATAACGATGTAGTCCACGTCCTTCTGGAACATCGCATAGGCCTTGAGCAACTGGATGACAGTGTGCACACGCTCGCTCTTGAGCGAGTAGTCCTCCATCAGCGCGTCCTTCTTCTCCTGCTTCTCCTCGGCGGAAAGTTCAGGGTTCTTCTGGATCTCGGCGATCTGGCTGCCGACATCAGGAAGCACGAAGAAATCAGGATTGGACACAGCGTTAGCGAGAAGGTCATGTCCCTTGTCGGTCATGTCCACCGAATGCTGCTGCTCGCTGATCACGAAATAAAGCTCGTCGGTGACGATGTGCATCTCCCTCTCGTTGTCCTGCATATAGTAGTTCTCGGCCTTCTGCAACAGCTGCTTCATGCCCTGCTCGCTGAGGAACTTGATGAGCGGCTGGTACTTAGGGAGTCCTTTGTAGGCACGGAGAAGGAGCATACCGCCCTCGTCCTCCTTGCCGGCGGCGATGGCTCTCTTGGCGTCGTTCAGCACCTGGGTCACGAGAGCGCGCTGCTTCTGGTAAAGACTCTCCACATAAGGTCTGAACTCCATGTACTGCTCGTCATCCTGGGCCTTGGCCACAGGACCGGAGATGATCAATGGCGTACGGGCGTCGTCGATGAGCACGGAGTCAACCTCATCGACAATGGCGTAGTGATGCTTGACCTGAACAAGGTCGGTCATGTTCACTGCCATATTGTCACGAAGGTAGTCGAAACCGAACTCGTTGTTGGTTCCGAAAGTGATCGAACAGTTATAGGCCCTCTTTCTGGCGTCGCTGTTCGGCTCATGCTTGTCGATGCAGTCCACAGAAAGACCGTGGAACATGTAGAGAGGACCCATCCACTCGGAGTCACGCTTGGAGAGGTAGTCGTTGACGGTGACGACATGCACACCCTTGCCCGCCAGGGCGTTAAGGAACACAGGAAGTGTCGCCACAAGAGTCTTGCCCTCACCGGTAGCCATCTCGGCGATCTTTCCCTGATGAAGCACAATACCACCGATCAGCTGAACATCATAGTGAACCATGTCCCAGGTCACCTCGTTGCCGCCGGCGACCCAATGGTTCTGGTAGACAGCCTTGTCTCCCTCGATGTGGACAAAATCATGATTGACGCTGAGCGCCCGGTCGAAATCGTTGGCCGTAACCTCGATGGTCGCGTTCTCCTTGAACCTGCGGGCCGTTGACTTCATGATGGCGAAAGCCTCGGGAAGCACCTCATCCAAAACCCTTTCAATCTCGGCGTCCTCATCCTTCACCAGTTTGTCGGACTCGGTCGCGAGACTTTCCTTCTCGTGTACGGGGATGTCCTCCTCCATCTTGGCCTTGATCTCCGCGATCCTCTTCTCAAACGGAGCCTCACAGTCACGGAGTCTGGCTTTCAGTTCTTCCGTCTTTGCCCTAAGTTCGTCATTAGTAAGCTTGTCAATCGGACCGTAGGCCTCCAGAACCTTGTTCAGAATAGGCCTGATCTGCTTAAGATCCCTATCGGCCTTCGAGCCGAAAACCTTCTTTAATATACTAGCTATAGCCATAAAATAATAATTGTCGTCGATTATCTTACAAATTTAATGATAATCAAAGACATTTACAATTATTAAGCCCGGAAAAAAATGGCCTGACTGTTTGTCAGTCCTGATGGGCCCCTTAGACGAGACCGGCACGCCCGGAAAGGCGGCCAAAGGGAGCCGTCAAAGAATATGAGGACCGACTTCTCAGTCAGCCAAATAGTTAAGAAGCAATTTACGAATATTGTCGGAGATGCGCTTATGGGCGTCGGTCGCGTTCTCAAGCATCTCCGCCAGGTTCTTGTACTTCACGAGCTCGCGGGTGTCGTTCTCGTTGATGAATATATAGCCCACGTACTCCTCGTAGGCATCGTCCGCCGCATGCTCCAGCTCGGTCACACGCTCGCAGGCCATCGATATGGCCGGCAGGTTCTTCTTGAGGTCCACCAGAAGGGGAATGACATCGTGGATCACCTCCGACTGCGACTTCGCCATCTGCGCCAAGTCCTTGAGCTGGTCGTCCAGCTTGGCCGGACGGTAGATCAGCACCGCCTTCGACGTGTCCTTGATGGCATCCAGGCAGTCGTCCATCGACATCGCCACGGACTGAAGATCCAACTTGTTGAGCCTCACGAAAGGATGGACGGAAAGCATCTCATGGAATTCCGTCATGAGGGCGTCGCCCTGAGCCTCGCAGGACTTTATCTCCTTCTCCATTCCGGCCCGGAGATCAATGTCATCGGTCTCGAACATGTCGACCAAAAGCGAGGATGTCTTGCTCAGGAAATCCGTCTGCTGTGTAAGAATCGGAACGAAATCGTGGCCGGCACCCCGGAAAACCATCCTTATTCTCTTCAAAAGACCCATAAATATTTTTTTATACCCGATAATTTTTTTTTGTCAAGCGCCAAATTTACAATCTATTTTGAGATTTCACCACAATTCTATAAAAAACAGAAACATTTTCATCGTTTTTCTTTTAGGAAGCACCTTTCAGACATCCTTATAACTACCTTTGCCAGTGGATTTCAGCCCGGCAGAGAGTGTCCGACGGAACCCTATCACGCATCAATCCCGCCGGATGGCCGGCCTGAACGCTCCCAGTCTCTGGACTACACTTAGCGGCGTTCTGCCGCGATATCCACTCAAATTTCGAACTTGCTTATGCTCATACCAGGAGCTCGTCCGGCAGGCCGGCGGGATAACGCGTGAATGAAAGATGGTCACTTCGGCGGGTTCTATGGCCGAAAAGTCAATCTTCGGCCAAATCGTTTTGAAATCCAGCGCAAACTTCGTAAATTGCTTTCGAAAACACAAAAAGCTATGCGACTTGCATATTGCATACACGCCCTGAACCTTTCCGGTGGCATCGAGAGGGTGCTCACGACAAAGGCCAACTATCTGGCGGATGTCCTTGGCCACGAGGTCCACATCATAACCGCAAGGCAGAAAGGCCGGAAGGAGTGCTTCAGACTCAGCGACAGGATTGTCCGACACGACCTTGATGCCAACGACAGGATGTATCTCCACAAGTACAGAAGGAGGCTCGGCGCGCTTCTCGGCACGATCAGGCCGGACATCACGGTCACCGTCTGCGACAATTCCCTCTACGCCCTTACAGGATGCGACGACGGCAGCGTCAAAGTCGGCGAGTTCCATTTCTCCCACGAGAAATTCATGATGAAATACGGCACCGGAGCATTGGGAAGAGCCTATGCGGAATTCAGGACAAGGAGGCTTGAGAGGGCGGTCCGCAAGCTCGACCGGTTCGTGGTGCTGACAAAGGCGGACAAGGAGGACTGGGAAAAGGTGAGGCCGGACGTGGAGCAGATCTACAACCCGCTGACATTTGTCTCGGACGAGGTCTCGCCGCTCACCGGAAAGCGATGTGTCGCCGTCGGACGGCTTGAGGCGCAGAAGAACTTCAAGGATCTGATCAAGGCCTGGAAGACAGTGGACGGGCGACACCCCGACTGGACCCTCAGCATCTTCGGCAAGGGCAGCCAGGAGAATGAGCTGCGGAACCTGATCAAAGACAGCGGACTGGCCGGTAAGGTCATCCTCGAAGGTGGCACGTCAGACATCCGTAAAGAGTTGCTGGACAGTTCCTGCCTTGTGATGTCATCGAGATACGAAGGGTTCCCGATGGTTCTTCTCGAGGCTTTGACAACCGGTCTGCCGATCGTCAGCTACGACTGCCCGAAGGGTCCTTCGGAGATCGTCACGATCGGCGCCAACGGCTACCTCGCCAAAGTCGGGGACACCGGCACGCTGGCACAAGGAATATGCAGTGTCATCGCCAACGAAGACCTCCGCAAGCGCTTCGGAGCCGAATCCAAAAGGCGTTCCGAAAACTTCACACTGGAAAAGACGATGGAAAGATGGGACAGGCTCTTCTCCTCCCTGACTACTTCTCGAACGAGGACTTCTCCGGAAGGATGACCTTGAACGACTCCTCCAGCGAGGACATCACCCGGTCATAGTTCCGTATGTGGACATTGTCGTTCAGGCAGACCAGCTTGTACTTACCTTCCCTGACAGCCTTGATGGCCTTCCCCGGCTTCACGACGAGCGGAAACATCTTCGTGTCATCGTAGGTGTTGTACGGCACGAAGTTCCCCTCACAGATCTGCCAGGTGCGGAACAACTCCTGGGTGTAGTCCTCCGGGCTGCGGAAACGGTTCGCGGAGACCCTGGTCAGCTCGTCGCCGGCATATTCCCAGACCTCCTCGAAAGTGGACTTGAGGTATGGCTGGGCGTTGTGTGGAATCCTGAGCGTGATGAACTTGCCGTACGGTCTCAGCAGCCTCGTGAGCCAGCTCTTTCCGCCATAGACCGGCGAGAACCACTTGTCGTGGTGTTCCCTCAGCACCTCCTTCTTGTCGAACCTCTCGTTGATGACCCTCACGTTGTTCTCCAGGCACCTGGACCAGAGACTGGCGCCGGTGTTCATCCTGAAGACCGCGATGTCGGCGGGAAGGCCGTCACGGAAAAATCTCTCCGGAGGCGTGGGAGCCGTCATGTAGAAGTCGTCGTTGAAATAGACGAAATGGTCGGCGATCCCGGGAATGTTGTGCAGGTACAGCTCAATCAGCGAGGAGTTGAACACCGGCAGGAATCTTTCAGGAATATAATCCCTGTGGCTCACCAGATGGAGTTTCGGATTCGTCTCGTCAAGCCATTCCGGCTTCTGTCCGCAGGTCACGAAATGCACCTTGCGCACCCACGGCGCGAACTTCTCCACGCCTCTAAACCAGTACTTCAGCAATCCATAGTCCCTGAAACGGGCCTCGGACAGATGATTCTTCGAATTGTCAATCTTGCCTGAATACTTCGCGAAATCAGCCTTCCAGGCCGGATCGTTCATGTCGACCCATGTAACTACGAAATCTATGTCCATAACAATTAATCCAACAGATATACAGTGAGGTCGTGACACTTGCGTCTGCCTTCCGGCGGCGGAGTCATGTAGTCGCCGAACTCCTGTATTAGCCATTCATTCCATCGTTTGAAGGCCTTGAAAGTACAGCCCTCGAACTCCAGGTCAACATATTCATCAAGCATCGCCCTTTCGAAGATCTCCCTCGTGCCGTTGTAGGTGACGGAGACCGCGCCGACCAGACGCGAGGACTCGTAAGGGTATTTAAGCACCTCTTCGTTGATCAGCTTCCACCAATGCTCCGCCCCGCGCAGGTGGGCTTCGATCTTTGAGAACAGCGGCTGGTGGAAATTGAGCAGATCGAACCTTGTGCCGCAGATGTTCAGACGGTGGGACCAATGCGTCAACTGACGTTCCCTTTTCTTTTGAAGTTCAGCGCTTTCCGGCTTACCGTCCATCGGGAATATGTCTATGTTCAGACCGAAATCATAGTCATAGCCATGCCCTTGGATACTTTTGGTCCTGACATCCTCGACCTTGGCGAAGAAATGAACGAACCTATCCCCTTCCCTGCCCTCCTTATGGCAAAGGCAGCGGTAGCGGGAACCGGGTTCCCTGCCGAATGTGGCGACAAACCTCTCGTAGTCAGGCCTCGGCATCAGCAGATCCACGTCGTCGTCCCACGGTATGAAGCCTTTGTGGCGCACCGCTCCCAGAAGCGTCCCGTAAGCCAGTGAATACCTTATGCCTTCCTTCCGGCAGAAGGAATCGACTGCCTTAAGGATGTCAAGGAGATACATTTGGATCTCCCTATGGGACAATATCTTCATAACACAAGCAAATTATGACCTGTTATTTACAAATATAAGTGTTTTTTATTAAATTTGTAAAATCTGTAGCAAAACAAGTATGCACTCATACGTTTTTCCAGGCGACCTGGACAAAGAAATAGCGGCGATCGGATCACAGCCGATCCCATACATGAGAACCGACGGGTTCTCCAAGATAAATCTCGAGAACGAGAGTATCCTCCTGGATCTGATTCATTGCCAGGGAGGAAAGGTCATCGTCTACACCGGTTCCGGAACCGGGGCGATGAGCGCCGTCGTGGAGAACTACGTCAGCACGAAGAAAAAGGCGATCGCCGTCAACGGCGGATCCTTCGGGAAGCGCTGGGTCTCGCTCTGCGGGTACTACGGCATCCCTGTCATCGACTTCAAGGTTCCGTTCGCCAAAGACATCGACTACGACGAGCTTGAGAGGATCGTAGAGGCGGAGCGCCCTGACGTGTTCCTCTGCCAGCATCACGAGACCTCGACGGGGCAGTTGTTCAATCTGGAGAGGATCTCCGGAATCTGCCGCCGGCACAATCTGTCACTGGTGGTGGATGTCATCAGCTCCTTCCTTGCCGAAGATCTGGACATGGACAGGCTCGGGATCGACATCTGTGTCACCAGCACCCAAAAGGGTCTCAACATTCCTCCGGGGCTGTCCATCCTGTTCATCAGCAAAAGGTTGGATGGTTATGAATATGCCCACAGAGGCTACTACTGGGACTTCGCGGACAACCTGTCGAACCTCAGGAGAGGACAGACGCCGTTCAGCCCGGCGACCACGATCCACCTTCAGCTTCACGCGAGGCTCAGACAGATTCTTTCGCAGGGAGGAGAGGCCGTCAACATAGCCCAGGTCCGCCACAGGGCCGAGGTCTTCCGCAAGGAGTGCCGCAGGTACGGCTGGACAATGCCCGCCGAGGTTCCGTCATCCGCCATCACCGCGATCCAGACCAAGGACACAGCCGACAGACACATATTCAACGGCCTGATCGAGCGTTACCAGACCTACATCATGCCGGGGTCTGTCCCGGGCTTCTACAGGATCTCACACATGGGCATCCAATCCGACGAGGATCTCCGCATACTTGCCGAACGCATCCACGCACTTGAATCCGAGATAGATGAATAAGGCCATTTCCAACCAGGACAGTCCACGCAAGAGGATCGTCATCACCTACGGAACCTTTGATGTTCTCCACCAGGGACACATAAACCTGCTTCGCCGGGCCAAAGAGCTGGGCGACTGGCTGATAGTAGGAGTCACCACCGACAATTTCGACCTTGAGCGCGGCAAGCTGAACACACGTGACAGCGTGATGAAAAGGGTGCAGGCCGTCAAGGACACGGGTTATGCCGACGAGGTGATCATCGAGGAATACAAAGGCCAGAAGATCGACGACATCCAGAAGTACAACGTGGATGTCTTCGCGATAGGTTCCGACTGGGAGGGCTACTTCGACTACCTCAAGGAGTACTGCGAGGTAGTCTATCTGCCACGCACCCAGGGAATTTCCAGCACAATGCTGCGGGAGAGCCAGATCTCGGTCAGGATCGGCGTGATCGGCACCGGGAGCATCGCCCTGAGATTCGTTCCCGAAGCCTCGTTCGTTAGCGGCAACGAGATCTCTGCGGCCTACAATCCCGACACCGAGGCCTGCCGGGACTTTTGCAGGACATTCGGGATCGGAACCGCGGCGAGCAGCCTGGAGGAGCTGCTCGCGAACTGCGACGCCGTCTACGTCGCCTCACCGCACTACACTCATTTCGAATATGCCAAGGCGGCCCTCGAAGCCGGAAAGGATGTGTTCTGCGAGACCCCGTTCGTGCTGCATCTGGCTGAGGCCAAGGAACTTTACGCCATCGCCGAGGCCAAGCGGCGCACTCTGATGGTGGCCCACAAGACCGCCTACTGCCCGGCGTTCAGGCATCTCGTGACGATGCTCAAGTCCGGGGTGATCGGCAAGATCGTGGACATCAACGCCTCGGTCACGACCCTCACCGACGAGCGATCCGTCAAGCTCGACCACAACCGTTTCGGAGGAAGCATGAACGAAAACGCCTGCTTCCCTCTCCTGCCGATCCTCAAGCTGCTCGGTCAGGACGTGAGGAACATCAACTTCTACTCGATAATGAAGAACGATGTGGACATGTACACGAAGGCCGTGTTCCGCTACGACAATGCCACAGCCTCCTTCCAGGTGGGTCTGGGAGCGAAGACGGAGGGCAACATGGTCATCTCGGGGACCAAGGGCTACATCTACGTTCCCGCCCCGTGGTGGAAGACCGACTACTTCGAGCAGCGTTTCGAGGATCAGAACCTCAACAGAAAGTGCTTCTTCCCGTTCATGGGCGAAGGGCTGAGGTACGAGATCAGGGAGTTCATCTCCCACATCCTCAACCCTGACCAGAGCCTCTACCTCCTGACGAAGGAGGAGATTCTGAAGATGACACAGATTCAGGAAGACTACATAAACGGCGTGAACGTCTATAAATTAAGTTAAACCATGAGACAGCTTACACTAAAGGAACTTCAACAGCTAAGCCTTGAGATCCTCAAGGATGTGGCTGATTTCTGCGAAAAGAACGGGATAAGATATTCCCTGGGCTACGGCACGCTCCTCGGTGCGGTGCGGCACAAAGGATTCATTCCTTGGGATGACGACGTGGATCTGATGATGCTGAGAGAGGACTACGAGAAATTCAGAACCATCTACAAATCAGACAAGTACACATTTTTTGACAGCCGGAACACCCCCGACTGCTACATCGCATTCGGACGTGTCTGCGACACTGAAAGGACGCTGGCAGCCAGCAGCATACCGTGGGTGAGGAAAGATGTCGGCGTGTGGATTGACATATTCCCTATCGACAGGGTTCCCGACGACATCGAGACATTCAGGAGGCTCTACGATTCGCTGTACCTTCTGATGAAGTTCAACCTCGGGATCCGGCGGGTGCACACAATCTCCTCGTCAAGGTTTCCGCTCAGAAGGAGGGGCAAGATCTGGGCCGTGAAAAGGCTGCACCCTCGCCTCATCAAAAGAGATCCTGTCGAGATCGTCGAGGACATGAACACACTGATCGGCCTGGTCTCACGGGAGCACAGCCACCATTGGTCGCAGCTGTGCTGCCCCGATGCGGGAACATGCGAGTTCTTCGCCGAGGACGAGATCAATGAATATGTCAGGATGAGATTCGAGGACAGCGAGTTCTATGTCTGGTCAGGCTACGACAAGATTCTCCGGGACTCCTACGGCGACTTCATGCAGCTTCCTCCAGAGGACAAGCGCAAGCCTCTTCAGAACTACGTCACTTTCAGCTGGAAAGACTGATCTATCGAAGGTACCTCGCGGTCCGGGAACGCCCGTCCTTGGCAAGATCCTCAGGAGTGCCGGCGAAGACGATCTCACCGCCGTTGTCACCGGCATCCGGGCCAAGGTCGATCACCCAGTCCGCGGCCTTGATGACATCCAGATTGTGTTCGACGACGATCACGGTGTGACCGCTACGGATCAGCACATCGAAAGCCTTCAGCAGTTTCTCCACGTCATAGAAATGCAGTCCAGTGGTCGGCTCGTCAAACAGGAAAAGAATCTTCTTCCTGCCATTGGACTGCTCCTCGCCGCTCTTGGACAGGAACCAGGCCAGCTTGATTCTCTGGCTCTCTCCTCCGGAAAGGGTGGAGGAACTCTGACCCAGTTTGATGTAGGAAAGTCCCACATCCACAAGAGGTTGCAGCTTATGGGCAATCTGTCTTGACAGTTCCTCCGGCTGCGAACCGAAGAAGGAGATGGCCTCCTCCACGCTCATATTCAGGATGTCGTCCACGTTCTTCCCCTTGAAGCGCACCTCAAGGATGTCAGGCTTGAAACGCTTGCCGCCGCAAGTCTCGCAGACCATCGTCACGTCCGCCATGAACTGCATCGGGATGCGCACGAAGCCGTCTCCCTGACACTCGGGGCAGCGTCCGCCGTCCTGGTTGAACGAGAAGAAGGACGGGGTGTAGCCATTGATCTTGGCATATTGCTGAGCCGCAAGGAGTTTGCGGATGTCATCGTAGACCTTGAGATAAGTCACGGCGTTCGACCGGGAACTCTTCCCTATCGGGTTCTGGTCAACATATTCAACAGCCCCGATGCGGTCGATGTTGCCGGAGATTTTTCTGAATATTCCCGGAAGGTCGCCGGTCTGGTTGATCTTGCGGTAGAGCGCCGGGTAGAGGATGTCACCGACAAGGGAGGACTTTCCGCTGCCGCTGACTCCTGAAACCACCGTCAGCACCCCCAGCGGGAACTTCACATCAATATTCTTAAGGTTGTGCTCCTGAGCGCCTTCCACGGTGATTGAATATGTCCACGGGTGCTTTTCCCTGACATAGCGGGATCTTCGCCCGGTCAGATACTGGAGCGTCAGGGAATTGTCCATGATCTTCTCGGGAACATTGCCCCCGATCTTCCCCTGGAAGACGATCCTGCCCCCGTCCACGCCGGCGTAAGGCCCCATGTCGATCAGCACATCGGCAGCCCGGATGATCTCCTCGTCATGCTCGACCACGACGAGGGTGTTGCCGATGTCCCTAAGTTTGCGCAGAACTCCGATAAGCCTCTCTGTGTCACGTGGATGGAGTCCGATGCTCGGCTCGTCAAGGATGTACATCGAACCTACAAGCGAGCTGCCCAGCGCCGTCACCAGATTGATCCTCTGGCTCTCACCGCCCGAGAGGGTGTTGCAGGCGCGGCTAAGCGTCAGGTAGGCCAGCCCGACGTCCTTGATGTACCTAAGACGCGACACGATCTCATCGACGGCCTTGTGGACAATCGAGTTCTCATAGTCGGTCAGCCTCAGGTCCGCGAAGAAGCCCAGAAGCTCGTCCACGTTCATGTCGAGAAGCTCAGCGATGTTCCTGCCGCCCATCTTCACGTAAAGCGCCTCCGGCCTGAGTCTCGTGCCGTGACATGCGTGACACGTAGTCCTGCCCGAGAAGCGGCTGAGCATGTACTTGTACTGAATCTTGTAGCGGTTGGACTCAACCCACTTGAAGAACTCGTTGATGCCGACGATCGAATCGTCGTCACCCTCAACACTATGTCCGTCCCAGACGATGTCCTTTACCTTCTGCGTGAGATTGCAGTATGGCTCGAAGATCGGGATGCCGTAACGCGGGGCCACCTTTATCATGTGATCCCTGAACCAGCCCATGGACTCGCCCCGCCAGCAGGCGATGGCTCCGTCATAGATGCTTTTCGTCTTGTCCGGGACGACCAGATCCTCACTCACACCGATGATCTTTCCGAGACCGCCGCAGACAGGACACGCTCCCAAAGGGCTGTTGAACGAGAAAAGATATTCATCAGGCTGGCGGAATGTCATGCCGTCCAGTTCGAAGCGGCTGGAATATTCCTCGACGGAATTGTCCTTGCGGAGGATGAGCCGCCCCTCCCCCATCCGGAAAGCCGTGTCAATCGAGGAGCGTAGCCTGGTCTGGAGATCCTCCCACTCATTCCCCGGCCATGGTTCGCCATCGTCCCCGTAAGGCAGGCACTCCTTGAACGCCGGCAACTTCAGACGATCGATCAGAAGATTCAGACTCTCAGGATATTCCCCCTTGTCCGCCATCCTCATGATGTCCTCGATGCGGATGATGCCATCGTCGCCGAAGAAGCGTGAATATCCTTCCTCCTTGAGCCTGAGCATCAGCTCGACCTTATCCTCCCGCGCGCCCCAGTTCAGATCCGCAAGAATGTACACGGTTCTTGAATCGCCGCTTAATATGCTAGCCATCACATCATTGATGCTGTGGCACTTGACTTCCTTTCCGCTGATTGGTGAATATGTCCTGCCGATCCGGGCGAAGATGATGCGGAGATAGTCGTAGATCTCCGTAGTGGTAGCCACCGTGGAGCGTGGGTTCTTGACGTTCACCTTCTGCTCGATGGCTATGGCCGGAGGTATGCCCTCGATCGACTCCACGTCCGGTTTGCTCATCCTTCCGAGGAACTGTCGGGCATAAGACGAAAGGCTCTCGGCGAACCGTCTCTGTCCCTCTGCGAAAAGCGTGTCGAACGCCAGCGACGACTTCCCCGACCCAGAGATACCCGTCACGACAATCAGCCTGTTCCGAGGAATCTCTACACTTATGTCCTTAAGGTTGTTGACCTTAGCCCCTTTGATGATAATATTCCCGTCCTCTGCCATAGTCCAAAATTAGCGAACCACAAAATTACGAAAAATCCCGGCATTTCGCCTCATTTCCGAACTTTAATCACCTCTGATTTATTGTCCGAATATCATTTGTTGAGCCACCGCCGTGGCTCCGCAAGCGGGACTCTGTCCTTTTCCCGCCCGCGGGGTAGCAAACGGGACTCCGCAAGCGGCATTCAGTCCTTTTCACGCCCGCGGGGTAGCAAACGGGACTCCGCAAGCGGGATTCAGCCGCTTTCCCGCCCACGGGGTAGCAAACGGGACTCCGCAAGCGGGATTCAGTCCTTTTCACGCCCGCGGGGTTACGGGAGTATGGAGTTCGACCGGGATGCTATGATGAATTTAGGGAACAAGAACAAAGAAAAGAACAAAGAAAAGAACTGAGACTTAGAGTCGGGACGGGGAATATGTACAAAAAAGCGGGTGACCTGGATTTTGGTCACCCGCTCTCGGAGTGGTGTCGGGAAGAATCGAACTGCCGACACATGGATTTTCAGTCCATTGCTCTACCATCTGAGCTACGACACCGTTTCCGTTTGGGAATGCAAATATAGGCATTTTTCTTTGGGTTGCAAATTTTTTTGAGAAGAAAACGCATTTTTCTTCGCCGAGTGGATGTTTTTGGCTAAATTCGCCAACATGACTGACAGGTTGTTCATACAGGTGATTCTTCCGCTCCGGCTGGAGTGGGAGCCGTATTATTATCTGGAGGCCAAAGGAGAACAGACTCAGCCGGCTGTCGGGCCTGCCGCCGTGGCCGGGCAAGATCATCAGCCGACCCGGCCTGCCGCCGTGGCCGGGCAAGACCATCAGCCGACCTGGCCTGCCGCCGGGCAAGATCAGCCAACGGCAAAACATGCCGCTGCCGCCGGGCAAGACCATCAGCCGACCCGGCCTGAGGCCGGACAAGCCAACCAGCCGGACGAAGCGGTGCTCAAGGTCGGGGACAGGGTCAGGGTGGACTTTGCGGGGAAGGAATATGTCGGAGTGGTCAGTGCTGTGGACGTTGGTAGGCAGGCGGAGGCTTTGGGGATTGTGGACAGGATAAAACCGATTGCCGGAAAGGCGGAGGGGTTGGCTCCGGTGTCATTGCAGGAGATTGCTTTGTGGAGGCAGATCTCCGAGTATTATTTATGTACGGTCGGGGAGGTCTATAAGGCGGCTTATCCGGCGCAGAAGGTCGCCGAGGAGGCCGTGCAGTCACGGCTGGAGGCTATGAGAGCCGAGAGGGAGGAGAAGGCCAGAGCGCGGATCGAGGACAAGGTCAGGAGGCTTAGGGAGAGGATAGAGAAGAAGGCTGAGCTGGCCGGGAAGGCCCGGAAGGAGGAGACTCGGGAGAGGTACATTAAGGAAAAGGAGGAGTTGGAGAGGGAGGTCGCGGCGGTGCTGGGGCTGAGCGGCGCCGCGGCGGTTTCAGCGAATGGAAATGGTGTGGAAAACGGGAACTGTGTAGCGGACGATAAGTGTTCAGCGGACGAAGACGCGGCGGAAAAGGATGCGGCGGCGAAAATAAACGGAAAAGGGATCGTGCTGTCGGCGGCGCAGGAGGAGGCATATTCAGAGATAAAGGAGATTTTCGGGAAGGGGAAGCCGGCGCTGCTTCATGGAGTGACGGGGTCGGGGAAGACAGAGATTTATCTGAAACTGGCGCGGGAGACGCTTGCCAGAGGTAAGAATGTGCTTTATCTTGTTCCGGAGATCGCGCTCAGCAGGCAGCTGGAGGACAGGATCAGCGAGTTGTTTCCTGAGGAACTGCTGGTGTTCCACTCCGGCGAGACCATGTCGCGGAAGCGGGAAACCGCCTCTGTCCTAAGAAGTTGCGGAGACGCGGGAAGGCGCTGTCTTGTACTCGGAACACGAAGTGCCATATTCCTTCCGCACAAGGACTTAGGACTCGTCATCATCGACGAGGAACACGACACTTCCTACAAGCAGGACTCGCCGGCGCCTAGGTATAACGGACGAGAGACGGCGATCATGATGGCCAGGATATTCGCGGCTGATGTGATCCTTGGATCGGCCACACCGTCACTTGAGTCGCTCTACAATTGCAGCGTGGGACGCTATGGACTGGTCACGCTGAGCAAACGCTACTACGATGCGGCGGACTCGGACATCGAGATCATCGACACGATCGCCGAACGGCGCAAGAACGGGATGGTCGGCAGTTTCTCACGGAAGCTGATCGACCGTGTCAACCACTGCCTGAGCCTACGGCGGCAGGTGCTGATCCTCCGGGAACGGAGGGCATATTCACCGGTCACACAGTGCCAGGAATGCGGCGTGATCCCAAAATGCCGCAGTTGCAACGTGAGCCTGAGCCTCCACAGGAGGGCGGACGGAACAGAAAGGCTCGTCTGTCACTACTGCGGAAGGGTTTATGAATATACCGGGAAGTGTCCCGAATGCGGAGGCGCGCTCAAGCCGCTCGGTGCCGGGACACAGAAGGTGGAGGAAGAGGCCGCGAGGTTGTTCCCCGGCGCAAGGATCGCAAGGCTGGACAGCGACACGGCGCAAAGCAGGAAATATGAGACCGAGGTCATCCGACAGTTTTCCAAAGGGGAGATCGACATCCTCATCGGTACGAGAATGGTCGCCAAAGGGTTTGATTTCAGCGGATTGACACTTGTGGCCGTGCTGCAGGCCGACTCCATTCTCGGACAGGAGGACTACCGGGCTGACGAGAGGGGGCTCCAGTTGCTTGAGCAGTTCAGGGGACGATGCGGCAGACGAGGTGAGAAGGGGCTTTTCGTAATCCAGACCTCGCAGCCGGATCATCCTGTCTACCAAAACATTGACGGAAAGATTGACGACAGCGGGATGATGGCCCGTTTCCTCGGAGAAAGAAAGATGTTCGGCTATCCGCCATATTCACGGGTGATCGGAGTCATCATAAAGGACTACAACCAGGCCAGGGCCGACCTTCTGAGCCGGGAACTGGCAGAGGCGATCCGCGGCGCGCTCGGCGCGGAGGCCGGATTCGCCGCCGGAGGGAAGACCGGACCGGATGTCATCGGGCCGTACGCCCCTGCCGTTGACAAGGTTTCCGGCCAGAACATACGGCAGATCAGAGTGTTGCTACCCAAAGACCGATCGCTCGCGAGGAACAAGGGGATCCTCGCCGCCACGGTGGAGCGCTTCGAGAAGGAAAGGAAATATTCAGGACACATCGCCCTTGACGTGGATCCTGCCTGAAATTGATTTTGTATCGAGATTATGTTCTTTAAGCTTGCGCTTGATCCCATCGGCAGCACTTTCGGCCTCTTTTGCTCCTCAAGAGAGCATACCGCGCTCTTGGGAAACGTTTGCCCTACTTTTCGTCTCCCGTGAGTGCTGCCGAGCACTTACTGGTGACATTATTTCCCTTTTTCGCTTCTAATAGTCTATCCGGCATCCGGAGTCCCCGTGTACAACACGACTAATCAAATTATATCGATAACCAACAGATTATTCCCGTTCCCCTAATATCAAATAAACTCTTGCGACATACACCGTTGTCAGATAATTGACAGAAACTGCAGCACCGGTCTGCGAATACAAAGCGTACATAAAATCTTCTACCATCTCAATACACTCTTCCTCTCGTCCAACCTCAGCCAAACTATACCCTAACTCCGTAATCACGTGCGGAAGGAGTATGCGGGTGCGGGAGTGGGTGTGGGGAGGTTGAGGGGATCCTTACAGTTTTGTGGTGGGTAAAGGGCGGGGCTGCAAGTTACTGCAAGTTTCTGGTGTGGTGGAGGAGAAATTCAGCTACAATTTTGTACATTTGTGTTTTCGGGTCTTCTGCCTTGGGATCGTTCATTAGGGGCTGATTGGAGGGCAGGAGGAGAGACATGGATGATAATATAAACTGTATGAATAAATTGCTATCCAAGAAATTGCTGTCCAGATTAGAAGGGTGCGGTGGTTCTGCCAAACTATCCGGGGACGGAAGGTGCCGTTTCGTTGTGCCTAGACAAAAGAGCTCATATTCATGGGACAATAGCCAAAAACGCGGAAGGAGCCGCTTTGCTGTGCCTAGACTTGGTGCGGCAATACTGTCGGTGTTTGTTATGCTCCAGCCGGCAGCCGGAGCGCGTGATGGACGCAGTGTCGGCAAGAACGAGGTTGAGCGGTCCGACTCGCCCGGCGCACTGCTGGACTCCCGGCAGATCCATCAAGGCGGTGTCACTCAGGGGACGATTCTCTCGGGGAAGGTTGTGGACACGGACGGGGCTCCTGTGATCGGGGCCGGGATCATCTCCATGCAGAATAAAGCAGCCGGGACCACCACGGATCTGGACGGGAAGTTCAGCTTCAAGGTGCCGGCGGGGACGGAATCCGTGCTGTTCTCTTCGGTCGGGATGAAAGATGTCGTCTACAGAATCACACCGGGGAAGACGGAGGACATCACTATTGTGATGGAGTGGGAAAGCACGCAGCTCGACCAGGTCGTGGTCACGGGGTACGCTCAGACTACCGTCAAAAGGATAACCGGGTCTGTGGCAGTCATCAATTCGGACAAGTTCGAGGCCAAGGCCATCTCGTCGGTGGACGCGCTGATGCAGGGTGAGGTGGCCGGCGTGGCCGTGTCTGCCACTTCAGGGCAGCCAGGAACACAGTCCCGGATCAGGATTCGAGGAGCCAACAACCTCTCGGGGACCAGCCAGCCGCTCTGGGTGGTGGATGGCGTGCCTATGCAGAGCGACTCCCCTACGCTCAGTTCTGAGCAGCTTGCGACCGGAGGGTTCGACAACATATTCGTGAACGGCATCGGCAACATCAACCCCAACGACATCGAGAGCATCACCATCCTGAAGGATGCGGCGGCTGCGGCGATCTACGGCTCCAGGGCCGCCAACGGTGTGATCGTCGTGACCACGAAGAAGGGTGAGGCGGGAAGGATGAGGATCAGCTACAACAACACTTTCACCCTCTCCATCAAGCCTCAAAGGACACTGAACCTGATGAACTCCGCAGAGAAACTGGCTTGGGAGGACGAGTTGTGGGACGAGTTCTCGGCTGAGAAGTACAAGGAGTCGCTGGAGGACAACACCGTGGTCTATCCGGTGGTCGGGGTCGTCGGGCAGATAAGGGCCGGACTCGGGAACTTCACGCGACTCAAAGGCGACACCAATGCCCAGAACGACTACATAGCCTCGCTCAGAAACAACGACACGGACTGGTACGGGCTGCTTTTCCGGAACGCGTTCTCGCAGGGGCACCATCTCTCCCTCAGCGGCGGTTCGGACAAGAATACCTACTATGTCGCCCTCGGCCTCAACGACGAGGACGGCATGCTGATCCACAACAAGTACAGAAGGTACAACATTAACACAAAGATGACCCTCAAGCCTGTGGACTGGGCAAGGATCGACATCGGAATGGAGGCCGCAAGGCAGGAGTCCAGGATGCCGTACTCCAGCGTGGATCCGTTCAACTACGCCTACTTCTCCAATCCGTACGAGAAGGCGTACAACGATGACGGATCATACGCCGCCGACAACACCTGGTTCACCCTCGGGTACTACAACGGACGCGGAGTCGAGCAGGTGATGCCGAAGAACGGTTTCAACATCCTGCGCGAGCTGGACTCGAACAGCAGTTCCACCAAGAACACCAACGGCACGTTCAGGATCCAGACGGACTTCAGGATAGCCGAGCCCCTGCACTTCGTGGGGCTGGTGTCATATTCATTCGCCGGCAACTCGACCGACAAGATCGTGGACAAGTACACCTACTCGGCGTTCCGCGACAGGCTGGGGAGCGACGACCGCTCACAGACCAACCTCTACGGCAGCATCTCGCAGAACAGGGCCAACCGGAACAGCTACGTCGCGCGCAGCCATCTCGCGTTCAACAAGACCTTCGGCAAGATCCACACTGTCAATGTGCTGGCGGGAGCGGAAGTCCGAGGCTCGGATGCCAACACGATCTTCACAAAGCGCTACAACTACGATCCGAAGACCGGCACCACTTCCCTGCCGTCAGTCAGCGGCCCGCAGGACGAATGGGTGAGGCAGGTCGAGAAACTCAACGGGGAATATTTCAGCAAGACCCGCTACGCCTCGTTCTACGCCTCGGCGGACTACTATCTCGGAAAGACGATCGTCCTTAACGCGTCGTTCCGCACCGACGGCAGCTCCAACTTCGGAAGCAACAGGCAGTTCAACCCGACATGGAGCGCGGGGGCGGCCTGGCACCTTGGCGAGGAGGAATGGATCAGGAAAGCCATTCCGAATCTCTCGCACGCTACCCTCAGGGCAGCCTACGGTTTCACGGGCGACGTAAACACCAGCACCTCCCACCTGCTTGTGATGCAGTACCTCCAGCAGCAGTACCGCTACTTCGGCGACGAGACTTTCAACCTCGGCACGATCCCTTCGGCCCCGAACCCCGACCTCGGCTGGGAGAAGACACAGGACGCGAAGGTAGGCCTGGACTTCGGCCTCTGGAAGGACCGGCTCACGGTGAACACTGAATATTACTACCGCCTCAGCACGGACGTGGTCACATCCTCGCCCGTCCAGAGCACGACAGGATTCACCTATGTTTACTTCAACGCCGCCGACATCATGAACAACGGCGTGGAGGTCACGGTCAACGGCAAACTGCTCCAGAAAAAGGACTGGACCCTGGGGGCGGCGGTCAACTTCGCCTACAACTTCAACAAGGTTCTGAAATATAAGCCCGTTTCCCAGAGTGGGATAACCTCCAAGGACCGCTACGTGGAAGGCTACCCGACCGGGGCGATCTTCAGCGGGAAATACTCCGGGATAGCCTCCGACACGGGACTCTACCAGTTCAGGCTCCGTCCGGACGCGCAGATCGCCACGGCCACCGACCTCAACAAGCCGGACAACTACCGCTACTTCCTCGGCACCACCATCGCGCCGTACACCGGCGGCTTCAACCTCAGCGCATCGTGGAAGCAGCTGAAAATCAGCGTCAGCGGAATGTTCTCCCTCGGCTCGAAGACCTACGAGAAGATGCGCTACCCGGCCAGCTACAGCAACACCTCCCACAGCGGAGTCAGCACGGAGACCGTCCAGTCCCAGTTCAGCGACCTTTACGGCAACCACCTCAACGTGGAGAAGGACAGGACGAACCGATGGACTCCTTCCCACACGACCGGAGTCAAGTACCCGCGCGTCTACGACTACTACGACGCCAGGTACAACTTCTCGTCCTACAACCCGATGGACTACAGCATCATCGACGCGGTCTACCTGAAGAACAACTCCTACGTCCGCATCAAGTCCATAATCCTGACCTACTCGCTGCCTTCGGAGGCTGTCAAGAAACTGAGGATGAGAGGATTGAGCTTCAACATCTCGATGAACAACTTCTTCACGTTCACCGGCTACGACGGTATGGATCCGGAAATCCCGGGAGCGACCTATCCGACCACCAGAAGCTTGTCCGGAGGCATCAATGTAGAATTCTAAAGAATCGGAAATGAAAAAAATAGGAATATTCATGAACATCTTCAAGCGCGCCGCCGCCCTCGCCCTTCTGGTCAGTGCCGCCGGCTGCCGGGGCTACCTCAACGTCCAGCCCCAGGGGGAGGTCATCCCCGAGACGGACGAGGAATTCGCCGCTATCATCCACAACCGCCTGCGGGACATCGAGGGCGGCGGTGATGAATATGTCATCGGGAATATGGACGCCATCAAGCATCTTGAGGGCTGCGCCGACAATCTCGACGCCAACATCCGCACCAGCGCCAGCCTCACATTCTTCGCCGGCGAGGAGATCGACAGCCGCCAGCGTGCCTACGAGGAAAGCTGGAAGATTGTCAGAGACTGCAACATAGTGATTGAGAATATGTCAGGCCGGGACACGGACATCGCCCGGGGCGCGCTTTCGGCGGCATATTCAATGAAAGGAATCATCTACTACAACCTGCTGAGGGAGTTCTGCCAGCCGTGGTCGGACGCCAAGGCCGGCGAACTTCCGGGCATCCCTGTCGTGGAGAGTTTCGGCATCAACGACAAGCCGCTGCGAGGCACCATCCGCCAGACCTACGACTACGCCAAGGCTCAGTTGGACAAGGCGCTGGCGCTCAACCCGACAGATCCGAAGTACCTGTTCACGGAATGGATCATAAAGGCCTACAAGGCGAAGCTGGAGTTCTGGTGCCAGAACTGGGACAGCGTCGTCTCTCTCTGCGAGGACATCATCGCCAGCAGCGGCGTCTCCCTCTCCCCGATTTCCGAATATGCCGGGATGATCAACGCGCAATATGAAGCCAAGGGCGAGGTGCTTGTCCGCTCGCACATCAACAACTCCAGCGAGCTGGACTGGTACTTCAGTTACTCGAAAAGCTATCTGGCCTCCCGACCGGCAAGCGCAAGACTCATCAGGCTGTTCGGAGAGAATCCTGAAAAGGATGTCCGCTATGCGGCCAGCTTCAACAGCAAAAGGATGAATGTCAAGACTCCCGAGTGCAAGGTCCGCCTTTCCGAGATCGTGCTGATGCTGGCCGAGGCCTACTATCACAAAGGGGACAACGATTCCGCCCTCAGATGGCTGAACGAGCTGCGCCGCAACAGGATCGAGGATGTCTCCGACCTGACAATGGCTTCGCTTCCGGCTGTCCGCCCCGACGACAGGATTGTTGTGGATTGTCAGGGGAAGGCCGTCACTCCCCTTCTCCAGGCCATCTTCGATGAAAGACGTAAGGAACTCTACATGGAAGGCGACCGCTGGTACGAGCTCAAGCGCAACGGCTGCCCGGAGTGGTGGGTGATCAGCAACGGATTGAAATACACCACGAGAGAGTACCTCTACACCTCTCCGATCTCCAAGTCCGACGTGGATCTGAATCCGGGACTGGAGCAGAACCCCGGCTATGTTTATTAATGACAACTTACAATTTTCAAGCATTATGAACACAAAAATAAATATAATTGCTATATTAGTCGCTGTTTTTGTCGGCGCTACCCTCTGTGGATGTTCCTACAATGAGCTTCCACCGAAGACTTCCGATGCCTCCAAAAGCTATATCAAACCGAAAGGTGAGATTCCCACCGCTGCCGAAAGGGAAGAGTTGAAGGCCATCAGGGCTGAATACGAGGCGGCGGTCAGCGCAGGCAAGGGCAAGTGAGGTTCGTGTTTTTAAGAAAAGAGTTTTGTTTTTTAATTTATAGCAGTATGTTTAAAAGAATTCTAACATTTGTGGCGGCCGCGGTGACGATCTCGTCATGCCAGAAGGATGACAAGCCGACTGTCGAGTTTGAGAAAAGCCTCTACACCGCCTATGCCAAGCGCAGCGTCGATGTGAAGGTCATCCTCAGCGAGCCGGCCACCGAGAATGTCAGTGTCATGATCAACTCCTCAGGAGCGAATGCGGGGACTGATTTCGAGCTGACCGGCGTCCCGGTCACAATCAAGGCCGGAGAGACCTCCGGCACATTCAGCGTAAAGAATCTTAATCTGACCCAGGCCAGTCCTCTGAACCTCGGGATCGAGTGTCCGTCAGGCTACGACCTCGGAACCAAGTTCGTCACCATCGTGGCTCCGGATCCGGAAGAGACGCTTGTATATTCATTCGAGTTAACCAAAGCGGACGTGCTAGGCTCCTATGTCGCCAAGATCAAGGTGACCGGCGTGACCTCCGGCGACAAGCTCTCCCTGAACGACGACGTGATCATTCCTCTCAAGATCACCGGCGAGGCTGCTCCGTACGTGGTCTTCGACCCGGCCACCAAAGCCACGGACAAAACCTATTCAGGCCCTCACGCCGTCCTCAAGGCCGGCAAGTCGGCAGCCATATTCAAGTTCTCCCTCAAGGACGGCTTCAAGGACGGGGACAAGGTAGAGGTGACCGTGGACATGGACGCAGCCGTGAGGTTCATCCCTGGTGACAATGAGAGCGCGGAGTACACCCTCTATTCAGCCAACATTCCGGAAGCGATACTCGGTACCTGGTCGTTCAGCAAGGTGTTCGCAGTGGACGAGCTTATAGGATGGTTCGAGCTGGAGGAAGACAACCCTTCTCTGCTGCCTTTGAACAATGAAGGATTCACGCTCACCTTCACAAAGGACGAGTCAGGAGTCGTGACCGTGACCCCTAATGACAAGGGAGACTTCGCCAGCTTCTTCAGGGAGGCCACAATGATTCCTACCAAGCCAATACACTATTCTTCGGAAGGGAAACCGATGGGGAAAAACGCCGTCAGCGAATGCACGATGTTCATGGCGTATGATGGTTATAAAGTCCACACGAACGCCTACTACCTTCTCTCAGCCGCCAACAGGGCTTTCAGCAAGGACAATGAGGCTATAGGCGAGGCTGTTGTTGTCTTTACCATTGTGGACGGCGATCTGACCGTAGAGTTCCGTGACTATGACAAGCCACCGTTCGGCATAAAGTGGTGGAAAGACGAGAAATTCGACCCTGACATGTTCGGTTTCGCCTCCCTCTTCACCAAGCAGTAGGGAGCAAGGCAGTATATTCAAAAAACACCGCCATCACTGAAATCCGGGTGATGGTGGTGTTTTTTTTAACGCTTACTTAGTGTTCTTTAGGATCAGAACGAAAAACTCACTCCGGCAAGTACCAGGCCCTGCATTCCCGCGCCGGCCTCTATGAAGCCACGGAAGCGCTCCCCTCCGAACTGCACTCCGGCAAGAGTCACCTGAGCCCCGAAGAACGGGTCGAATGAACGGGAGTCTGCCTCCTCGTCATAATCGTCCAGAAGAGTGACTCCGGCAGCAAGCTTCGAGTACATGGCAACGTGCGGCTTCCTGAACCAGAACATCCTCGCCGCCGGCATCAGGGCGAATCCGCTATAATTGGACTTTCCTGTCTTCACGTTGTCCTTGTTCAGCTCATCGGCTGTCCCGCCGAACCAGGAGACAGCCGCCCCGACAGAGAACGTCTTGTTCAGAGCCCGGTAATACTCAAGATTGACCGAGCCGTAAGACCTGAAGTTGTCAAATCGGGCGTAACCTGCGGTGAACACCGTGGCAAGCGCTCCGCCGAAGACGTGAGCCGCATCCACAGCCGTTACCCGGCCATAGCCCACATTGATCTCATTTCTTTTTTCCGGATTCTGGGCAAAGACAACAGGAGCGGTGACGAGAAGCGTCGCAGCCAAAGCGATAACAGTTCTTTTCATAATCTTTTCAGGATTGGTAAGTACCCCCGTTGGGAATCGAACCCAAATCGTCGGAACCGGAATCCGAAATTCTATCCATTAGACTACAGGGGCATCATTCTTGCGGTTAGCCGCAATCAGTTTACAAAAATAACAAATTAATGGCAAAACAAGAATTTTTGGCGAATCTTTCTCAAAAGAAGATTCAAAGTTTGAAATATTCCTGTTTTATGGCAGATAAAAGAGCGTCTATCATTCGGATAATCCAATAAATAATCTTATATTTGTGTATTATGAAAAAAGCATACGTATTTCCCGGTCAGGGTTCCCAGTTCCCAGGTATGGCGAAAGCGCTTTACGAGGGAAACGCCAAAGGCAAGGAATTGCTCGAGAAGGCGAATGACATACTTGGATTCAGAATCACTGACATAATGTTTGAGGGCACGCCGGATGACCTCAAGGCAACACGCGTCACACAACCGGCAATATTCCTGCACTCCGTCGTTCTGGCGAAGTGCTACGAAGGATTCAGACCTGATATGGTCGCAGGGCATTCTCTTGGTGAATTTTCCGCACTTGCCGCCGCGGAAGCCATCAGTTTCGAGGATGCCCTTCGTCTTGTCTATATCCGTGCCACCCAGATGCAGCTCTGCTGCGAGAAGGTGCCGGGGACGATGGCCGCCATCGTCGGGCTGCCGGACGAGAAGGTCGAGGAGATCTGCTCCTCATGCGAGGGCATCGTGATCCCGGCCAACTACAACTGCGGAGGCCAGGTCGTGATCTCCGGCGAGAAGACCGCCGTGGAGCAGGCCTGTGAGAAAGCCAAGGCCGAAGGTGCGAAGAGGGCTCTTCCTCTCGCCGTCAGCGGAGCGTTCCACTCCCCTCTTATGGAGCCGGCGCGCATCGAGCTCGGAAAGGCGATCGAGGAGACCAGGATCGTGGAACCTATCTGCCCGATCTACCAGAACGTCAGCGCACAGGCCGTCACAGACCCGCAGACCATCAAGAAGAATCTGCTCGCCCAGCTCACCTCACCGGTGAGATGGACCCAGTCTGTCAGGAATATGCTCGCGGACGGAGCGGACTACTTCATGGAGATCGGCCCGGGTACTGTCCTGCAAGGCTTGGTGAAGAGAATTTCGGCCGGAACCGAAGGAATCACCATCGAAGGTTTGACTACAATCTAATATATTAACATAACGTTAACGATATGGCTAAAGAAAAGAAATTCATCACTTGTGATGGTAACACTGCCGTGGCGAACGTCGCTTATCTTTTCAGCGAGAACGCCTGCATCTACCCTATCACACCATCCTCTCCGATGGCAGAGAACATTGACGAATGGGCTGCCCACGGGAAAAAGAACCTCTGGGGCGAGACAGTAAGTGTCACAGAGTTGGAAAGTGAGGCCGGTGCCTCCGGAGCAGTGCACGGCTCCCTCCAGGCCGGTGTCCTCACCACGACCTACACAGCTTCACAGGGTCTTCTCCTTATGATCCCTAACATGTACAAGATCGCCGGAGAAATGCTTCCGGCTGTCTTCCATGTCTCAGCCCGCGCGCTTGCATCACATGCCCTCTCTATCTTCGGAGACCATCAGGACGTGATGGCCTGCCGCCAGACAGGCTTCGCACTCCTCGCTTCCGGTTCAGTTCAGGAGGCTCAGGACCTCGCCGCCGTGGCTCACCTCTCAGCGATCAAGTCCAGCATTCCTTTCCTCCACTTCTTCGACGGATTCCGCACATCGCACGAGATCCAGAAGATCGAGGCTCTCGACGAGGAAGAGCTCAAGAATATGGTCAGCAAGAAGTCCCTCAAGGCTTTCCGTGACAGGGCACTCAATCCTGACGCTCCTGTCACCCGTGGTACCGCCCAGAACGGAGACGTTTACTTCCAGGCCGTGGAGTCAAGGAACAACTACTACAACGCCGTTCCGGACATCGTCGCCCGCTACATGGGTGAGATCAGCGAGATGACAGGCCGTGAGTACCGTCCGTTCACCTACTACGGAGCCGCGGACGCCGAGAACATCATCGTCGCCATGGGATCCGTCACCGAGACCATCAAGGAGACCATCGACTACCTCGCGAAGAAGGGCAGAAAGTACGGTCTTGTCACCGTTCACCTCTACAGGCCATTCGCGGAGAAATATTTCCTGAAAGTCCTTCCTAAGACTGTCAAGAGAATCGCTGTCCTTGACAGGACAAAGGAGCCGGGAGCGCTCGGAGAGCCTCTCTACCTTGACGTGAAGGCCCTGTTCCAGGGACAGAGCAACTCTCCGCTGATCATCGGCGGACGCTACGGACTGTCCTCAAAGGACACCACTCCTGCCCAGATCGTCGCCGTCTACGACAACCTTGAGCTCAACGAGCCTAAGAACGACTTCACCATCGGCATCGTCGATGACGTGACATTCAAGTCCCTCTCGATCAAGAGCGAGGTTTCCATCGTGAAGCCAGGCACGACCGAATGCAAGTTCTACGGACTCGGATCCGACGGCACCGTCGGCGCCAACAAGAACACCATCAAGATCATCGGAAGCCACACGCAGAAATATTGCCAGGCCTACTTCGACTATGACTCGAAGAAGTCCGGCGGCTACACCTGCTCTCACCTCCGCTTCGGCGACAAGCCGATCAAGGCTCCATATCTTGTCAGCACCCCTGACTTCGTGGCCTGCCACGTTCCTTCCTACCTGAGCAAGTATGACGTGCTCAAGGGTATCAAGGAGAAAGGAACCCTCCTCCTCAACTCACTCTGGGACGAGGAAGAGACCGTCAAGAGGATCCCTGACAACGTAAAGGCTGTAATCGGCAAGAAGAAGATCAAGCTCTACATCATCAACGCCACCAAGATCGCCGCTGAGATCGGACTCGGCAACAGGACCAACACGATCCTCCAGTCCGCTTTCTTCAAGATCACCGGCATCATCCCTTACGAGGAGGCCGTCAAGTACATGAAGGACGCGATCGTGAAGAGCTACGGCAACAAGGGCGAGAATGTGGTGAACATGAACTTCGCCGCCGTTGACCGTGGCGGTGAATATACCGAAGTCGCCATCCCTGCCGAGTGGGCGAAGATCTCGGCCAGGTTCGAGACCCCTAACAAGGATCGCCTCGCTCCTGCTTTCGTGAAGGACATCGCCGACGTTGTGAACTCCCAGAACGGAGACTCCCTCCCTGTCAGCGCCTTCCTGCCTTACGCCGACGGCACGATGCCTGCCGGCACTTCAGCCTACGAAAAACGTGGCGTGGCCGTCATGGTTCCAAGCTGGGATCCAGACAAGTGTATCCAGTGCAACTCCTGCGCGTTCGTCTGCCCTCACGCCGCCATCCGTCCGTTCCTGCTCACAGCCGAAGAGGCCGAGAAGGCTCCTGCCGGACTCAAGAAGGCACAGGGCAAGGCTGTTCTGAAGGAATATTCATTCGCCCTTTCAGTCTCTGTGGATGACTGTACAGGTTGCGGCAACTGCGTGGATGTCTGCCCTGCGAAGGAGAAGGCCCTCACAATGGTTTCCGCCCTCGACCAGCACTCTGAGCAGGACAACTTCAACTGGCTCGCCACCAAGGTAGGCTACAAGGACACTGTTGTCAACAAGGCAGCCAATGTCAAGAACTCCCAGTTCGCACAGCCTCTGTTCGAGTTCAGCGGTGCCTGCGCCGGTTGCGGTGAGACCCCTTACATCAAGAACATCACACAGCTCTTCGGTGACAGGATGATGATCGCTAACGCCACAGGTTGCTCTTCAATCTACGGAGCGTCATTCCCTGCTTCTCCTTATTGCACCAACGCCCAAGGTCATGGCCCGGCTTGGCAGAACTCCCTGTTCGAGGACAACGCCGAGTTCGGCCTCGGAATGAAGATCGGCTCCGACCGCGCCCGCGAGACGGTGGCCAACCTCATGACCGCCGCCCTCGACTGCGACAAGTGCCCGGATGAAGTAAAGGCACTGTTCAGGCAGTGGCTTGAGAACAAGGAGAACGGTGAGATCACCCGCGAGGTGGCTGACAAGGTCATTCCTCTCATGGAGAAGACCGACTGCCCTCACTGCAAGAAACTTCTTGACTACAAGCACTTCATCCCTGCCCGCAGCCAGTGGATCTTCGGTGGTGACGGCTGGGCCTACGACATCGGCTACGGCGGACTCGACCACGTCCTCGCCTCCGGCAAGAATGTGAACGTGCTCGTTCTCGACACCGAGGTTTACTCCAACACCGGTGGACAGAGCTCCAAGTCAACCCCTGCCGGCGCGATCGCCAAGTTCGCCGCCTCAGGCAAGAAGATCCGCAAGAAGGATCTCGGCATGATGGCCATCAGCTATGGCTATGTCTATGTCGCACAGGTGGCCATGGGTGCAAGCCCTGCACAGTACCTCAACGCCATAAAGGAGGCTGAGGCCTACGACGGTCCATCCCTGATCATCGCCTACGCTCCGTGCATCAACCACGGTCTGAAGGCTGGTATGGGTCTGAGCCAGAAGGAGGAGAAACTTGCCGTTGACTGCGGTTACTGGCACCTCTACAGGTACAACCCAGCCCTTGAGTCAGAAGGCAAGAATCCGTTCACCCTCGACTCCAAGGAACCGGACTGGACCAAGTTCCAGGACTTCCTCAAGGGAGAGGTTCGTTTCGCCTCCCTGTACAAACTCTTCCCGGACAGAGCCCAGGAACTCCTGAGCCTCACCGAAGAGTTCGCTAAAGTACGTTACGGCACCTACGCCCGCCTCGCCGGCAAGTAGTGTTCCGGTAATATAGAAGGAGGGTGGCTAAAAGTTTTAGTCACCCTCTTTATCATATTAGTAATTCCACCTCCACCCAGTCACTTCGTGACAGCCCTTGAGCGGCAAGGGATATTCATATTTTTTACGATTTTTTAGAAAATATTATTGTTTTTCATAAATTAATTAATATATTTGCAAGAGAGCAGTTCGGGGAGCGTTCCGGCTGCGGTTAACTAAAACACTTAATGATATGATTACCTGGTGGACATCACTCAGCTCGGCAATGCAGGTCCTTTGGGCCATCACACTCTCGGCATCGCTGATTTTCGTCATTCAGACGGTTCTGACCTTTCTGGGACTCGGAGGACACGACGGGGACTTTGACCTCGACACATCGGACGGCGGGTTCGACGCCGATCCATCGATGAACCTTCTGACGTTCCGCAACCTTGTCAACTTCTGCCTCGGATTCGGATGGACCGCGGTGCTTCTGAACGAAAGCATCGAATCCAACGCCCTGCTGATCATCATTTCCGTGGTCATGGGCGTCATGCTTGTGGCCATCGTCATGTGGATCTTCAAATGGCTTAGCGGGATGCAGCAGACAGGCAACATCGACGTGCACAAGTCGGCTGTCGGATGCGAGGGCAAGGTCTACCTCACCATTCCCGGCGAGCGCAAGGGCGAAGGCAAGATCCAGATCTCCATCAACAACGCCGTAAGGGAATATGACGCCATCACCGACGGGGACACGATCCGCACCGGAACGGCGATAAAGGTCACGGAAGTCATCAACGACTACACGATGCTGGTGGAGGAACTCAACCCGACCATCATCTAAAGAGCTGGCGCGAAAGCAACAACCGAGCAATCAATTATTTACGAATATATTAACACATTTTAAACCCTTTGAATATGGAACTATCCCTTATCCTCATCATCGTCGTCGTCATATTCGTGACATTCGCGGCGATTCTTAAGCGCTACCGCCGTTGTCCTTCCGACAAGGTGATGGTCATCTACGGTAAGACCGGCAAAAACAAGAGCGGATCCATCTCGTCGGCACGATGCATCCACGGAGGCGCGGCTTTCGTCTGGCCTGTGTTCCAGGACTATGCGTTCCTCGACCTCAAGCCGATCTCGATCGAGTGCAACCTTACCAACGCTCTTTCCAAGCAGAACATCCGTGTCGATGTGCCTTGCCGTTTCACCGTCGGAATCTCCACGGAGCCTGACAGCATGACAAACGCCGCCGAAAGGCTTCTCGGACTCTCCATCGACAACATCCAGAACATCGCCACCGACATCCTTTTCGGACAGCTCCGTCTGGTGATCGCCACGATGGACATCGAGGAGATCAACTCCGACCGTGACAAGTTCCTTGTGGCTGTAAGCCAGAACGTTGAGGCTGAGCTTCGCAAGATCGGTCTCAAGCTCATCAACGTGAACGTGACCGACATCCGTGACGAGTCCGGCTACATCGAGGCTCTCGGTAAGGAGGCAGCCGCCAAGGCCATCAACGACGCCAAGAAGAGCGTGGCCGAGCAGAACCGCTACGGTGAGATCGGTAAGGCCGAGGCCGACAGGGACAAGGACATCAGAATCGCCGAGACCCAGAGAGATACCCGTATCAAGACTGCCGCGGCAAACGCCCTCGCCGTGCAGGGAGAGAACACTTCCAAGATCGACATCGCAAACTCTGACGCCCAGCGCCGCGAGAAGGAGGCGGAGGCCGCCCGCCTGGCAGTGGCCGCAGAGAAGGTGCAGGCCGCGAAGGCCCTTCAGGAGGCCTACCAGAGCGAGCGTGACGCCGAGCTTGCCCGTGCCGAAAGAGAAAGGGCAACCCAGCAGGCCAACATCGTCGTACCTGCCCAGATCGACAAGGAGAAGCTCATCATCGAGGCTGAGGCCGAGGCCGAGAAGGTCCGCAGGCTGGCCAAGGGAGAGGCAGACGCCATCTTCGCCAAGATGGACGCTCAGGCCCGCGGTACCCTTGAGGTCCTCTCAAAGCAGGCAGACGGTTTCAACGAGCTCGTCAAGGCCGCTGCCGGCGATCCTCAGAAGGCCGTGCTCATGCTCATCGCGGACAAGCTCCCTGAACTCGTCAAGACTCAGGTCGAGGCTGTCAAGGGCATAAAGATCGACAAGGTTACCGTCTGGGACGGCAACGGCGAAGGAAAGAACGGCAAGACATCGACCGCGAACTTCATCTCCGGCCTGATGGGTTCCGTTCCTCCGCTCCAGGATCTTTTCAACATGGCGGGAATGAATCTGCCTGAATATCTTAAGGGAAAGGAGACCAAGCCGGAGGAGCAGCCTCAGGCGGAAACAACTGAAGAATAGTCATCATGCCAATAGTAGTAAATGTCGATGTGATGCTGGCCAGGCGGAAGATGACTTCAGCCGAGCTGGCGGAGAAGATCGGACTTTCGGCGGTGAACCTGTCGATACTTAAGACCGGGAAGGCCAAGGGTGTCCGATTCAGCACACTCGACGCCCTCTGCAAGGCATTGGACTGTCAGCCAGGAGACTTGCTTGAGTTCAGAGAAACCGACGAGTGAGCACCCTTATCAAATAACTATCTTTCAAGGAGCGGCCATAAAATGCCGCTCCTTTTCGTTATGTAACGTGAAAAAAATAACCTGCCTCAGATTAGGAGAAGATTTTCGAGGATAGATCTATTTTCGAAGAAGGAGTGTGCCGGTGGCACATGACTGATGAGAAAACAGATATAGACCGAAAAGATTCCTTAAGATGAGGCAGGTTATTTTTTGAAGGTTACTATATTTGTAGATATATTCATAAATAGGACATTAAAGACAGAGAATATGAAAAGAACATTTCTTGTGGCCGCTATGGTGGCGGCGGTTGTCTGCGTCGGGACAGATGCCTCGGCGCAGCGAAAGGTCCGGAAAGGCCAACTGGTACTCGATGGTTCCGTGGTGAATGTCAATCCGTTGGCGAGGACATCCCCGGTGGAGGACAAGCTGCTTACAAAGGGAAAGCCCGGGATCGAGTACGCGCCGACAAAGACTGTGTACCTCTACCCCAACGGACAGAATTCCGCCCAGGGAATAATCGAGAACGGAGTCGCCGTCACCGAGGGTCCGCTTGTGGCAAACGGGCTTGAGGGACCGGAAGAGGCCGGCGGATGGGGCTTCATCAGCAATGTCACCGACAGCGCGCGCATCGACATATTCATGCCAAAGAATCCGAACGGACAGATGGTCATCGTCTGCCCCGGCGGAGGCTACACGGGAATATCCACTTGGAACGAAGGGTCTTACGCCGCCAAATGGCTGAATGACCGGGACATAGCCTGCGCTGTCCTGAAGTACCGCCTGCCAAACGGCCACCGGGAGATTCCGCTCCAGGATGTTCAGAACGCCTTCCGCTACTGCCGTCACCATGCCGGCGAATGGGGTGTAAGGCAGATCGGCGTGATGGGATTCTCCGCAGGCGGACATCTTGCCAGCACGGCAGAGACCATGTACGTTGACTCGACGACGCGGCCCGATTTCGCCGTGCTCTTCTACCCCGTCATCCTGATGGACGAGAGTGCCACACACCAAGGATCGGTTGACAACCTTCTGGGCAGCAAGGACTTCTGGAAGGAAAGGGAGAACAAGCCATTCGGGGAATGGTACGATGGACTTTATGAATATGAGGGGCTGCGGAAGATGTACACCACCTACCGCGACGTAACCCCTACCACTCCCCCGACCTTCATCGGAGTAAGCACGTATGACGAGACGGTTCCGGTGACCAGCTCGGTCAAGTTCTATCAGGCCTTGGTCAGGAACAAGGTTCCTGCGGAACTCCATACCTATCCGAAAGGTCGCCACGGCTGGGGATTCACGGATCTGGGCATCGGTCTGGATCCGAAGGTCTGCAAGGACAATCTCGGTTCGTGCAGGCCGGAGTTCTCCGCCGCCCTGGAAAGATGGCTCGGGCAGCAGCTTGAGGGCGTGGACGGAAAGAAGGATAGACCGAAAGTCGCCCGGGAGCAGTTCACACGCAGGCCGGACAAGGTCGTCCACCTCTACCCTGAGGGACAGAACGTTGACAAGGGCATAGAGGGCATAACCCTTGGTCCCGGCGAGTCCAACGGCTGCACAAGGCCGGAGGAGCTGACCAAGGACATGAATCTGAAGTACACCGGAGACAGCGCGAGGTTCGAGCTTTATCTGGCCAAGAACCCTAACGGCAAGATGGTCATCATCTGCCCGGGCGGCGCCTACTGGTTCACCGCCTATGTACACGAGGGACAGTACGCAGCCGAGTGGCTCAACAGCCAGGGCATCAGCGCCGCCGTCCTTAAGTACCGTCTGCCGTTCGGCCACTGGAACGTGCCTCTGACCGATGTCCAGAACGTGTTCCGCTACTGCCGCCACCACGCGGAGGAGTGGGGTGTGAAGCAGATAGGCGTGATGGGGTTCTCCGCCGGCGGTCATCTTGCGGCCACCGCCTCCACACAGTACGTCGACGCCGTGACAAGGCCGGATTTCTCCATCCTTGTCTACCCGGTCATCTCGTCAGAGAAAGGTGTCGGCCACGAGGGCAGTTTCAACAACCTGATCGGTACGGAGAAGGCCTGGTACAACAGAAAGGGCAAGGATTTCGAGACCTGGGACGAGGGCAAGAGGCAATTCGAGGCTCTCAAGGAAAGATATTCATTGGACAAGCAGGTCAGCGCCGACACGCCGAAGACCTTCATCATATTCAGTTCCAATGACTACGGTGTCCCGCCGGAGAACGAGGTACGCTACTTCAACGCCCTCGTGAAGAACGGTGTCCCGTGCGAGATGCACGCCTTCCCTGGCGGCGGCCACGGCTACGGCTTCAAAAACGCCAAGTACTGCGACGACCCGATCGAGGAATATAGAAGCGACTTCCTAAGCGCCATGGCCCGCTTCCTTAAGGAGTTGTAACACATAATAAAACTATCACAAGCCCCTATGGCGGTTTTGCAAACGCTCGCAAAATTGTCGTAGGGGCGTTTTTTAGGGGGTATTTACCGAAAATATTTACGTTTCTTATGATTCGTATATGTTTCTTTTCGTTTTTTACGTTCACTATGCCGATATTGCGCTGGATTCGGGAACAGATCCCGAACCAATTTGACATCATTAAAAACTACTTCAACTATGGAGAACTCCGAGACAACAAAGGTCGGCATCCAAGACGCGACCGGCTGTTCTTCTATGGATCAAGACTTGTGACAAGGCAGATCAAACGTGGAGATGAAGACTATGTTCTGGCCCCGGTCAAGGTTATCTGCATTATGAATTACGAGGACGAGCATCCGAATTCCCCTGATGACAAGATCCTCTATCATTATCGTACTCAGGAAATCGAAACCGGAGAGCCTTTTGGTGGCCAAATGTCGTTCTTTCTTCTTGAATTGCCAAGAGTTATGCGATACAATGATGAATATGACAGTCCCATCGCAGGATGGTGCAGGATATTCAGAAATTTCACTATATTTGCCAAATCGAGGTCTGAAAAAGATGCCGTGTTCAATAAATTGGAAAGAGCGATGCGCGTCAGCGGCCTTGACGACAAGGAGATTGACAACTATTTCAGTGATATGATGACAGAAAAAGAAATGCGCCCGTACATCAAGGGTGCCGAGCAGCAAGGTTACCGCAAAGGCTTTAAGGAAGGTTCCGAGCAAGGCAAGGCCGAGGGAAAGGCGGAGGTCGCAAAGTCATTGTTGTCTTTGGGCTTACCCACTGATCAGATCAAGATTGCCACGGGGCTGTCTTCTGAACAGATTGAGGCCTTGAGGTAAAATTAGGATTTGAATATTTTATTAACGACAAAGAGGGCGACTGATTAAGTCGTCCTCTTTGTCGTTAATCCGGACGGAATGTCCGGGAATATATTCATTACTCGGCCTCGGCGGTCTCGCCCGGCATCATCACTACCTCGATGAAGTTGCCGGAGTTGTAGAGTCTGGCGGCGGCCTCGCGGATGCCTTCCTTGGTCAGGCCGTTGACGGCGGCCTCCCACTCCTGGTCGTAGTCGTAGCCGTTACGGAAGTAGCGGAGAATGTTGGACAGCCAGTAGGAGTTGTTGATCCTGCTCTCCGGAACATTTTTCTTGAAATTCTCCACGGTGCGGGTGAACTGCTCGTCGGTCGGGCCTTCTTCCGCCAGTTTCCTGAAACCGTCCTGGGCCAGAGTCCTGAGCTTCTCGGCAAGGGCCGGCTTGGAGTTGAAATAGACCTGAAGCAGGTAGCGTCCGTCAGGGTACTTGCGGGCGCTCGCGGAAGAGGACGCGCCATAGGTGCCGCCTTCGTCCTCGCGGAGTGTGTCCGTGTAGATCTGGTCGAGGATGTAGCTTACCGCGCTGGCGAGGGTCTGATCCTTGACAGAGAACGGCCTGTAGTCACTGTAGACCTGAAGCACGGTGGAGAGAGGAGTCTCCATCTTCTGGTCGAAGACATCCACTACCTTGCCTTTCGCGAGCTTTGGCTCAACATCCGCCCACTTGGTGGCCTTCTTTCCCTTTGGAAGAGAACCGACATATTTCTCGACAAGCGGCTTCAGGGTGTCAAGATCAACATCACCGACGATGACCATCACAGAACCGGCAACATCGGCGAAGAGCCTGCGGTAGTTCCTCTCGATGGCCTGAAGGCTGGCTTTCTCAAGCTTCTCCATAGAGATGACCTCGTTTCTCGGATCATCGTTGTAGAGTACCTTGTTCAACTCTTTCTGGAAAGCGAAGTTAGGGGTATTGAGAAGGTTAGGAAGCACGGCCTTGATCTGGGAAGTCGCGTTGTCGAACTCCTTCTGGTCGAAGCGCGGATCAACATAGTTAAGGTAGAGAAGCTGGAACGCGGTCTCAAGATCCTTCACGGAAGAGTTGCCGGAGACGCCGTTGTAGAGATTGTCTATGAACGGACTGACGCTCACCATCTTGCCGGAAAGCACCTTGGTCAGATCTGTCCCCTTGAACTTGGAAAGTCCCTGGACGCTCTGGAAGGCGCCGAAGATGCTGGCGTCAAACGACGCCAGATCCTCTGTAGGGATAAGGCTCTGTCCACCAGCCTTGTAGAAGGAGAAGAGAATCTGATCCTTCTTGTGGTCGGTAGGAAGGACGACAACCTTGGCTCCATTGGAAAGGATCCATTCCGTCGCCCCATAGACGGTCTTTGAAGTCTTCTTCACATTGCCCCCCTTCAAGGTCGAAGGATCCATCAAAGGCTCGGTGACAGCATCCGCGGCAGGAGCCTCGATCTCGGCCTTCTTCACCTCATCGATGACCTGAAGCAGCTGCCCGGCGGTCGGGGTGGCGATGCCTTCCTTCTCCGGTCCGCTGTAGACCACGACAAGGCTGTTCTCGTCAGCAAAGCCCTGGGCCAGAATCTGGTTCATCACCGTGGCGTTGATCTGTGAGAAGATTGTCTTCACCAGCTCAAGCCTGGTGGCCGGCTCCATGAATGAGTAGTTGCTGAAGAAGTGGTTGATCAGCGGATTGACGAACTCACCGTTCTTCCTGGTGTCGGCGCCGTTGGCGGCCTTCTCATAGGCGGCGAGAATGTTGTCCTTGGCTCTGGTGACCTCGCCCTCGGTCAGACCATATCTCTTAAGTCTTTCCACTTCAGTGACAAAAGCCTTGAATCCGCCAAGAATGTTGTCCTCTTTCAGGGCGACATTGGCATCGGTGCCCTCAATGGCCTCACAGAGCTTTCCGAATCCGAAGCTACCATAGAGGTAAGGTGCGTCAGCGCTGGAGGTGATGTCATTGAAACGCTCGCTCATCACGGTCTGCACGACGCTCTCGATCAGGTCAGTCATAAGGCCGACCGGTGTCGAGTTCAGCGCCTCGTCACGCGCGGCGCTCTCCCAGACCATCTCTACCGAAGCGGAAGTCGTCTCCGGATCGGTGATGACAGCCACACGCGGCTCGGTGAACTCCTTGAACTGAATCTTCTCCTTAGCCTTAGGGTTGACGGCGGCCGGAATGTCAGCGAATATCGACTTTATCTTTCCCTCGACGGCATCCACGTCAATGTCACCCACGACGATGACCGCCTGAAGATCAGGACGGTACCACGTCTGGTAGAAATTCACAAGGCTCTCCGGCTTGAACGTCTCAAGGTTCTCCTTGCTGCCGATCAAGGTGCAGGTGGCATACTTGGTGTCACCATAGAGGTAAGGAAGGGACTTCTCGAAAGTCCTCCAGCCGGCGTTCCTGCGTGAGCGCCTCTCCTCGATGATCACCGGACGCTCCTTGTCAATCTCGGCAGGATCGTTCGTCACGAAATGCGAGTAGTCGTGCAGGATCAGAAGGCAGGTGTCCACGACCGACTCCCTCACCAAAGGAATATTATTGAGCATGTAGGTGGTCTGGTCAATGCCTGTGGCGGCGTTGACATTGCCTCCGAACGAAGCCCCGATGCTCTGAAGCCAGTTAAGGATGCCCTTCTCCGGGAAGTTCTTGGTACCATTGAAGCACATGTGCTCAAGGAAATGCGCGAGACCATCCTGGTCGGGAGTCTCCTGAATCGCTCCGACGTTGGTCGCAAGGTAGAATTCCGCCCTGCCCGCCGGCTTGTCATTGTGTCTGATGTAATAGGTCAGACCGTTCTCCAACTTTCCGACCTTGACCGCCGGGTCATTCGGAAGCTGCTGCATCTGAGCGCCTGCCACGAACGCCGACGCGCCCAGAAGGAAAGCGGAGACCAGAATCAAAAATCTTTTCATAACTGAATCCTTATTAGATTATTGTTGTTCTTCTGAATATTCAAGGACATCCCCCGGCTGGCAGTCCAGAGCCCTGCAGATGGACTCCAGCGTGGAGAATCTGACCGCCTTGGCCTTCCCCGTCTTGAGGATGGAGAGGTTGGCCGGCGTTATGCCTATCTTTTCCGCAAGCGCGGCGGAAGACATCTTCCGCTTGGCCAGCATCACGTCAACATTCACTATAATCGACATCTCATTCTATTTTTTCAACAAGGCAAACTTACATCAAAATTCTCGTTATTCCAAAAAATATTTACGATTTTCGATAATTACACCATCAATGAAGCGACCAGGAACAGACACTCGCTTTAGGAAATCCGCCGATTATTATGTAAGTTTGTCATCCAAAAAGACCACACGTGACCCACAAGACAGACGGCATAATCTTCAAACTGGCTGACGAGAGTAGTTTTCGTCAATTATTTGACAGATATTACGTCACCCTGTGCATGTTCGCCAATGAATATGTCTGTGACGACCTGCTGGCGGCAGACATCGTGCAGGACTGCTTTGTAAAGCTGTGGCAGTCGCGGGATGGCTTCACCTATATTCATCAGATAAAATCATTCCTTTACACCTCCGTGCGGAACAGATCCCTGAATGAGCTGGAACATTCCAAGGTGAAGAGTGAATATGCTAGGAAAGTGATGGACTCGCACAAAGACACTTTCTTTCACGACAAGGTCATCGTCGAGGAGGCCTATCGCATCCTTCAGGAAGCCATCGACTCGTTACCCCCCGGGATGAGAAGCATCATTCTGCTGGTCCTTGAGGGAAAGACAAACCAGGAGATAGCGGAAGAGCTGAGCGTCTCGAAGGAAACCGTACACTCCCAAAAGAAGATAGCCTACCGCAAGCTGCGCGACTATCTGAAGGATTACTATTTCCTGCTCTTCTTTTTTATGTGATTTTTCCTAAAACGATACACCCTGTTCACGGGTTCACCTGTTATATTACTGTAATCTTTAACACAGGTGACTATCATGACCAATCTTTTCCATGTCGCCAGGCTCATAGCCAGGCATTTGTCCGGAAAGACAGACGAGACAGAGGAGGCGGAACTGACGCGGTGGAGAAATGAATCCGCCGGGAACGAGCGTCTCTTTCAGGAAATCTGCCAGGAAGGGAACATAACGCGGAACATACAGAAAAGACAGGACTTCAGTACGGAGGCCGGCTGGATCGGAGTGCAGCGGAAAATCCGGCGGCAATGCGCCAGACACCGGATGCTGAACGTATGCAAGTACGCTGCCGCCATCATACTTCCCGCAGCCGCGGCCATCAGCATATTCGTGGTACATAAGAACAAAGTCAACGAAATGCGCTATCTGGAGGCCCGCTCGATGGAGCAGATCATGCCGGGCGGCAATAAAGCGACCCTCACCTTGGACAACGGGGAGACCTTCGACCTGAAATCATCCTGCGGAACGGAACTGAAGGAAAAGGACGGCACGGTCATACAAGTTGATTCCGCCGCATTGCACTACGCCGGCGGCGAAGGCCGGCTGTCAGGCAGACTCGCCTACAATAAGGTAAGCGTGCCGCAAGGTGGAGAGTACCGTTTGACGCTGAGCGACGGGAGCAAGGTGTACCTTAACTCCTTGAGTTCCGTCCGTTTCCCGGCCCGGTTCGCTAAAGATGTCCGCATGGTCGAACTGGAGGGCGAGGCTTACTTCGAGGTGAGCAGGACAGGACAGCCGTTCATGGTCAAGACAAAGGGCATGACGGTCGAAGTGCTGGGAACCTCATTCAACATTTCCGCCTACGAGGACGAGGATTGCCGGACCACACTTGTCAGCGGCTCGGTAAAGGTACGGACGGAAAAAGGTGAGGCCATAGTCCTCAAGCCGTCCGAGCAGGCCACCGTCACCCGGCACGGCGACGGGATCGAGGTTCGCAACGTTGACACTTCGTTCTACACCTCTTGGATAAACGGGAAGATCAACTTCAGGGACCAGAGGCTGGAAGACATCATGAAAACCCTTGGACGCTGGTACGACATGGACGTGATCTACGCCGACAAGGCTGCGAAAGACATGCGCTTCGGCTGCTACGTCAACCGCTACGACAACATAACACCGCTGGTGGAGTTGCTGGAACAGACCGGCAGGGTCTCCGTCGACGTGAAAGGAAAGACCGTCAGAATATTCATAAATCATTAATCCAATTTATATGAAAAAACCACATAATACCAACCGGACGGGAGGATTTGGAAAATGCCTTCTCGCCGCGACGCTCGCCCTATGCTTCTTGCCTTCCCTGCTGGCGAGCGCCTCAGTGACCGGACAGGCCACTGTCACCGCAAGATTCAGGAACGCGACTCTGAATGAGGTTCTTTGGGAGATCCAGAAACAAACCGACTTCACTTTCATCTACAGCACGAGCGACGCTGAGAAAGTCAAGGTGGAGAGCCTGGACGTGAAGAACGAGCCTCTCTCCGATGTTCTTGACAAATGTCTACAGAACAGCGGGTTGACCTACAAGGTTCACAACGGGGTGATCGCCATAAGGAAGGCGGAGCCCGTGACAGTCCGTACCGAGGTGGCTGAGGAGAAAAGCAACCGGATCGCGGGCAAGGTCACCGACATCAACAACGAGCCGATAATCGGAGCCAACGTGGTCGTGAAAGGAACGAAGAACGGCATGATAACCGACCTTAACGGCGGTTTTCACCTGGACGTGGCTGACAAGGAGGTCACGCTGGTCGTGTCCTACATCGGTTTCACCACACGCGAGGTGTCCGTCGCACCCGGTGATGATGTAAGGATCACCTTGAGGGAAGACACCACCCTGCTGGAGGAAGTCATCGTGACAGGATACGGTACATTCAAGAAATCCGCCTACGCCGGTTCCGCCAGCATAGTGAAGACGGATGAGGTCAAGGATGTCCCTAACGTTTCATTCCAGCAGATGCTGGAGGGAGCGGCTCCTGGAGTAGGGGTCAGCAACGCATCAGGCATACCCGGTTCCTCGACATCCATACGTATCCGCGGCATGGGATCGTTCAATGCCTCGAATTCTCCGCTCTATGTGGTGGATGGAGTACCTGTGCTGTCCGGAAACATCGGAGCGTCCGGCAGTGATTCCGGTCTTGACGTGATGTCAACATTGAACACCTCGGACATCGAGAGCATCACGGTCATCAAAGACGCCGCCGCGGCCTCGCTTTACGGCTCCAGAGCCGCCAACGGTGTCATAATCATCAACACCAGGCAGGGCAGATCGGGAAAACCGGTCTTCACTTTGAAAACCGACTGGGGCTTCTCCGACTTCGCCATGCCTTATCTCCGGATCATGGACGGCAAGGAGCGAAGGGACATGATCCATGAAGGTCTGAGGAATTACGCCTTGACCTACAATGGTAAAGTGGTGGAAGGCGACGATGGGGTAAGCCTTCGCCCGGGCATGACCGATAACGAGGCGCACGCCTACGCTGACGCCAACATCGACCGGTACGCGCCGGTGCCTTGGTGCGGATTCACCAATTGGGATGATTACCTCTTCAGGAAAGGCAGTCATCAGAACTACGAGTTCTCCGCCTCCCACGGCAACGACAAGATCAAGTACTACACATCCATCGGATACATGAAGCACGAGGGAGTCACCATCAACTCCGGCCTGGAGCGTGTGACCGCGCGTCTGAACGTCGACTATAAGATGACGAAATGGATGAATGTAGGAGCGAGGGTGCAGTTCTCAAAAGTGAACCAGGACACCTACTCCGAAGGCCGGGCCTACACTTCCCCTATCTACGGCACACGTAACGGCGCGACCCCTTCAGACCCGGTATGGAACGAGGACGGCACATGGAACCGCGACCTTATCAAATTGGACGACCGCAACCCTATGCTGTCCAATTCCTACAACTCCAAAAAGGAATATGCCACCCGCGCTTTCAACACAGTCTTCGCAAACATCGACATCTGGAAAGGATTGCGGTTCGCATCGACGTTCAGCTATGATTTCGTGATGAACAAGTCCCGCTCATGGAAGGATCCACGCACCAGCGACGGCGACGATGAGAACGGACGTTTCAGCAAGGACTATAATGACATCACGAACATGACCTGGTCGAACATCCTGACCTATCAGACAAGGATAAGGCAAAAGCACAATCTGGATCTGTTGGCCGGTTACGAGATCAACGACAAGGAGTCCGACGGACTGGGAGTCACGATCTCCAACTTCGCGCGCTGGGACAAGCCAGAGGTAAACAATGGCGTGGTTTACCAGAGCATGGGTGGTTCCGACATGGCGACGCGCATCGTTTCGTACATCACCCGGGCCAACTATGACTACGACAGCAAGTACTATCTGGGTGCGAGCTGGAGGACGGACGGCAGTTCCCGCCTTGCGAGAGAAAACCGCTGGGGCAACTTCTGGTCGGTCTCCGGAGCGTGGAGAGTCAGCTCGGAGAATTTCATGAAACCGGTACAGGACTGGATGAACGACTTGAGGCTCAGGGTGTCATACGGAGTCAACGGAACCCTTCCATCCTCTTACTACGGCTACCTTGGATTGAGCAGCCTTACCAGCAACTACAACAACAACCCAGGCATCTCGCAGTCGCAGCTGGAGAACAAGGAACTGACCTGGGAGACGAACTACAACTTCAACTCCGGCATTGACCTGGGTTTCTTCGACTCCCGACTGAGGGTTACGTTTGAATACTACGTGCGAACAACCAAGGATCTGCTCTACAGCCGCCCTCTGTCTCTGGCGACCGGCTTCTCCAGCTACCTCTCGAACATCGGCAAGCTGAGGAACAAGGGCTACGAGTTGGAACTGCGCTCCACGAACATAGAGACGAAGGATTTCCACTGGAGCAGCAGCCTCAACTTCGGACACAACGCCAACAAGATACTGAAGCTTGACGGCAATCTCAAACAAGTGACCAGCGGAGTGAACATACACAAGGTCGGCCTGCCATATTCTACCTACTACATGATAGAATTCGCCGGCATCGACCCGGAGGACGGCGAGCCGATGTTCTACAAGAACTCCATGGATGAGAACGGAGAGTTGAACAGAGACAAGACCAAGGACCCGCGCGCGGCGGAAAAGGTGATCCTGCAATGCGCGGATCCAACCATCACGGGAGGATTCGGCAACAGTTTGTCTTACAAATGGTTCGACCTCAACTTCAATCTGAACTTCTCATTCGGTGCCTGGAGGTACAACGGTACGGCCGGCAAACTCGAGCACGGCGGCAACGGTACTTTGAACATCCCGACCTATTACAGGAAGCGTTGGCAGAAAGAGGGCGACAAGACCGACATCGAACGCTTCATAATCGGACGCTCGGTCTCCATGTCCGACTACGCCACGACAAGACGCTTGTTCAGCGGCGACTACGTTCGCTTGAAGAACCTGACCTTCGGAGTCAGACTGCCGAAGGAATGGACACGGAGAATAGGCATTGACAAGGTTCGGCTGTACGCGGCGGGCAACAATCTGTTGACGTGGGCCGCGAATGACTACTTTGACCCGGAATCAGGCTCCTCGCCAAGCTGGGAGACGCCACCTATGCGGACATACACCTTTGGCCTTGAAGTCAAATTCTAACTGATTTAATATAACTCAATGAACATGAATATGAAAAAGATACAACTCATAACCTTCAGCCTGCTTACCGCCATATTGATGGGCGGCTGCGGAAATGACTGGATGGATCTTCAGCCTTCCACCGAGATCGAGACCGAGGGTTCGCTGACCGAGCTAAGAGACTTCGAATTTGTCCTGAACGGAGCCTACAACGGCATGCAGTCCTCAAGCTACTACGGGGCCACAATGATGTGCTACGGCGACTTGACGGGAGATGACATGAAGTGCTACAAATCATCCAGCACCAATGTGAGCTACTACACATTCAAGTACAACAAGACAAACGGTCCTAGCGGCTTCTGGAGCGTGTATTACGGCATAGCCAAGAACCTGAACATCCTGCTTCGGGACATTGACAGAATCGAGCTGGTGCCTGACAGGGTGATCATCACTCCGAAGATGGAGAAGCTGACAGAGCAAGTGTACCACGATGACCTCAAGGGAGAGGCTCTGGCCATCCGCGCCCTGATGCTTTTTGACATGACGCGCCTCTACGGCTACCCTTACCTTAAGGACAACGGAGCCTCGCTGGCAGTGCCTATAATGGACAATGTGGTGGACGACAAGAACATCAAGCCGTCACGCAACACCACAGCCGAATGCTACAAGAGGATCATCGAGGATCTGACCGAGGCGGTGGGGTTGCTGCGGCCTGTCAAAAAGGAGGGTAAGATTAACAAATGGGCGGCGATGACACTGCTGAGCCGCGTCTACCTTTACAAAGGAGAGGACAGCGAGGCCTACAAGGTAGCCACCGAAGCCATCAAAGGAGCCGAAAAGCAAGGCTACAGATTGTGGACGAATGAAGAATATGCCAAAATATGGGCTACGCCTTTCAACAGCGAGCTGCTGTTCGAGATTGTGAACCTTACCACGGACAGTCCAGGCAAATCGTCAATCGGTTACATCTGCACAAAGTACAATATGATAGCGACCGACAAGTATTGGAAGAAATACCTGAAGGGAAAATCCAAGGATGTACGTCGCCAGATGGTGTCGGCCGCAAGCAGCAAGAAGCCGTATTGCCTGAAGTATCCGGCTCAGGGAGACAAGAGCTATGAGGACGCCAATGTTCCGGTGTTCCGCCTTTCGGAGCTTTATCTGAACGCCGCCGAGGCAGCCGTGAAGAACAATGACATCACGAACGCGAGGGCTTACCTAAAGCCGGTCTACGCACGTACGGGTGAGGATCTGGATGATCTGGCGGACAAGTCCATCACCTTGGATCTGGTACTGGAGCAGCGCCGCATAGAGTTCTGGGGAGAAGGACAACGTTTCTTTGACCTGATCAGGAACAACAGGAAGGTCGAGCGTAAGGACTACCTGAGCGAGGTTCCCGAAGAAGCCCGGTCTTTCGACTGGAATTACTACAAGATTGTGCTGCCGGTACCGATCCACGAGATGGAATACAACGAGAACATGGTTCAGAATCCGGAATATGAACAGCATTGAACTAAGGCGACCGCATCATCATGAAAAAGGAAAAGAACGTGATAAATAGATTCATAGGACTGCTGCTTTCCTTGTCGACGCTCGTCCTGATAAGTAGTTCCGGCACACCAGCCACGAATTATCTGCCGGAAGAGAAGAAGGAAAGCCGGAAGGAGAACGCAGCCCTGTCAATAGACGGGCCATACATCCTCTATCGTCCGGACGGCAGCGCCAGGGTCATAAGTGTGGACAAGGACAAGAACGTCATCGACCGGACCTACGAGACCTTGCCGGAGGACTTCAGCTTCCGCGTCACGGATCATAACGGGGACTATCCGTTCGAAGTGAGGCTTCATCCGGTCAGCCGTCCCGTGTGGAAGGCTCCCCGCTCCGAAAAGGTGTTTGTAATGTCCGATCCTCACGGCAGGATGGATTGCGTCGTCAGCCTGCTGCGCGGCAACGGAGTGATTGACGAGAACCTGCATTGGAGCTTCGGCGGGAATCATCTGGTCATCATCGGTGACATTTTTGACAGGGGCAAAGACGCGACCCAGATCTTCTGGCTGGTCTACAAGCTGGAAGACGAGGCGGAGAAAGCCGGCGGACGCGTCTCGTTCCTTCTGGGCAACCATGAGACGATGGTTCTGGCGGACGATCTTCGCTACACGAAGGAGAAGTACAAGAGTCTGGCGGAGGAGTTGGGGATGAGATATCCTCAGCTCTTCGGTCCAGACACCGAGCTTGGACGCTGGCTTGAGACACGCAACACGATCGAGATCATCGGAACTGACCTGTACGTTCATGCCGGGCTGGGCAGAATGTTCTATGACGAGGATCTGTCTGTCTCTCAGGTCAATGAGGAAATAAGCAAGGCTCTCTTCATGAGCAAGAGCGAGCGGAAAGCGCTTTCTCCGCTGACCGGATTCCTGTACGGGAACGAGGGGCCGCTCTGGTACCGTGGGCTGGTAAGGACAGACGAGAAGTACAATCCGATAAAGAGCAAGGACCTGAAAAAGATTCTGAAGCGTTACACGGTCGAGCGCATCATCGTCGGCCATACCATCTTTGATGACATCTCCACCTTCCATGGCGGCAAGGTCATCGACGTGAACGTTGACAACAAGAAGAACCAGGAGGAGAAAAGAGGCCGCGGCCTACTGATCGATGGTGATGACTATCTCGTCGTCGGCGACGAAGGCATCCAGAGAAACATCAACGAAACCCGATCCCCTGGCCGCAGACCAAGAAAAGATCCCTTAAGATGACACGCTCCACCAACTTGTTGTCTTTAAAGGATTACTTAAGGATTACCAAACGCTTACCAATAACCGACGAGGGTGACTTTTTTGTCATCCTCGTTGGTTATATTCACAAAACTGGCTAATTTTGTGAATATGTCTACAAAATGTTACCGGGAAGGGGTTCTGGAGGATTTCAGACTGAGAATATTCATGGCGGTGGCCGAGAAGGGCAGCTTCACTTTGGCCGCCAAGGCGCTTGGTGTGTCGCAGCCGGCTGTCAGCCAGAACATCGCGGAGCTTGAGAAGAGCCTCGGCGCGGAACTGTTTCTCCGGAGAAAAGGCTCCGTCACGCTCACTCCGAAAGGCGCGGCGTTCAAGGAATATGCCGGGAGGATCCTCTACTGGTACACGGCGACGGAAATGATGTTCGGGCCGGAGGGCAAACTCTCCGCCAACAAGCCGATCAGACTCTCCGCCGACGGATTCATCGCCAGCCATATTCTCCCCCAGGCGCTTTCAAAACTTCTGGCCTTCAATCCGTCCCTGACTTTCTCCATCCGCAGCGAATCTTCCGGAAATAATTCAGACATAAGGATTTACACCCAAAGGCACGTGACAGAGCCATCGTTCGAAGACATCGGCACGTTCTTGTTCAGCGTGACGGCATCGGCGGTAAGCTCCAATCCGGCATATTCAAAAACGACAGACCTGAAAGACCTTCCGCAGAGCGCCAGGCTTGCGGTTCCGAAGATATATTCAGAGATTTTGCCGCTTGATTTGAAGGCGCGCGTGGCGGTCGTGTCGGATTCTGCCGAAGCCATCGTGAAGTTGGTCGCAGATTCCCCAGACATCATCGGCCTGCTCCCCCATCCTGCCACACGCCAGGACCTCATCACGCTTCCCGTCTCTCTTCCGAGCCTCGCTCTTGACGTACATCTTCAGACCCCGGAAGGCCCCAATCCTATCGCCACCGCCCTCCGCCGGATTCTCTGCGACCAATTTCCGGCTTAGTAACGTAAAAAAAATAACCTGCCTCAGATTAGGAGAAGATTTTCGAGGATAGATCTATTTTCGAAGAAGGAGTGTGCCGGTGGCACATGACTGATGAGAAAACAGATATAGACCGAAAAGATTCCTTAAGATGAGGCAGGTTATTTTTTGAAGGTTACTTAGTAAACGTTAAAAAATAAGTTGGTAAAGAATTGGCGGTATTTTCGGCATAGCTACCTTTTCTCTTTTTCAAGGGTGGTCTGTCCGGCGTGATGATGAACGATGTCGTGTCGGATCCGGTCGGCACCTTCGTGAGACTGGCGACACCCTCCCCCTGACATCAACGGCCCACTCCCCTACCAGAAGGATGCTTCAAGGCGGCTTTCGGCGGCACGTGGAAGGTTAAGTTTTTTTTACGAAACGCTTTCAGTCCAAAGCTGGCCAGAAGCATCTGGAAGGCACTTTGACGTGAAAAACTTGTGACTTTGGCTTCAAGTTTTTCAGCCCGACACGGTCTCTGCGGGCATAGGAAGGTTATGTGGCTGAAGGTGTTTTGTAGAATTTAACTGGAAGTAATAGGTATTACGTGGCATCATGTAATAAAGCTTATGCGAAAGCGGATTTTGTCCATTGATTTAGTTCTGTTTCGCCCCCTGACCCAAACCAGATGTCTTGGCCTAAGTCGGCACTGTTATCGGTATAAAGAAGTGTAGTGATTATCGCATATATTCCGTCATCATTTTTCACAACTGCCAGTTGTAAACTCGGCTTTTCTTTAGTATATTTGCAGGTGAAAACGTTTGTGCCATGATGCTATTTGATGAGATAACCAATGACGGCCGTTTGTGGTCTGTCCGTTATGAAGGGGAGGAAGAGAATGCCTTGTTAGATCGTTTGCCCAGTGGAATGATGTAGAGTGGCTCCGTGCGTTCTTTTACGAGAACAAAGATGACTTGGAGTCGTATTTCAAGGTAACGGATGTGAATGAGGCTATCTATGACACGATCGAAGACAGCGACAAATTACAGTGCCTTATTCTTGATCTGAGCCCGGATGCGGATTTGGAGAAGTTGTTCCGGCCTTTGGATAATCGTCAGACTGCCGCTTTGATGCTGGATAAGGAAAAGGCCCGGCTCAAGAACGATGGTGGCCATCCCTCCTGGTTAAGGCTATATGCCATTCGTTTGGAGAAAGGAGCATTTATTGTGACCGGCGGGGCAATTAAACTAACGGCTACGATGGCAGAACGTGAGCATACGCTTCTGGAGCTGGCGAAGATGGAGAAGGTGCGTAACTTTTTGCTGGATGAAGGCATCGTGGACAAAGAAAGTTTCATCGACTATCAAGATTCACAATAGTTTATATTATTATGGGAACCGCAGTTGAAAGATTGAGACAGTATCAAGCCCCGACACCTTCAAGGTGGCGGGAGGAGGCGGAGTGGCGTCGCGCAAACCGCGCATGGCTACGTCGTTCGCAGGCTGTGGCCATGAAGATGCTTGACAGGATGGAAGAGATGAGATGGACGCAGGCACAGGTGGCGGAAAAACTTGGATGCAGTCAGCAATATGTGTCCCGGATTGTTAAGGGGAACGAGAATCTTACTCTTGAGATGTTGTCCAAGATCGAGGACAATCTGGGCGTGGAGGTATTTAAGGGTAAAGGCGGAATGTGACAATTAGGCCCAAGAATGATAAGTACATACGCACAAAAAAGAGGACGACCGTGAGTTGTGGTCGTCCTCTCTGGAATCTTGCTATGTCCGATTACTCTGCCGGGTGGATGGCTCCCATCGGGCAGACATCGGCGCAGGTGCCGCAGTCGATGCAGGCATCTGGATCGATGGTGTAAATGTCACCCTCGTGGATAGCACCCTGAGGGCACTCGCTCGCGCATGTTCCGCAAGCTACGCAATCTTCTGAAATCTTGTAAGCCATAATTCTAATAAATTAACTTGTTTTCATACTTTCCATCCCGGTTTCCCGGAAACAACATGCAAAGATAAATCTTTAAATCACAATATCAAACCCCATACCACAAAAACGACAAGCGCTATTCCTACTTTTATCGCCTTCGCCCTCACAAACGAAGACTTGCTGTCCGCCAGCAGCGGAAGCGACACGTGACCGTCCTGCACGATGGAGTTCGCCAGAAGAACCGGGAACGGTATCACGCCGCTCGCGAACAAGGTCACGAAGATCAGATGAGGGCCGGACTCGGGGATAAGGCCGACAAGGATAGCCAGGAGGATCATCAGTGCCGTGTTGTCGCTGACCCAGGACGAGATGTCGATGGCGCTGAACAGGAGTCCTATGACCAGAAGCACGCCGAAAGTCCATGCGAATATGCTCGGAAGGTGCTTACGCACAATGTGTTCCCAAAGATGTTCCTCCACGAAATGGTCGGATGCGAAGAGCAGCGCGGCGATCACCGCAAGGCTCAGGATGCCGAAAAACCAGAACGACCACTCCTCGTTGAAGAAGGCAAGACCCTCAGTCTCGCCGCCTTCCTCAAGGAAACCGAGAAGCAGCGCGGCGATGAAAAGGACGACTCCGGCAAACAGGAATATTCTTACCTTTCCGAAGTGCCTCCCCTCCTTGTGATGGTGTCCGCCCTGGCGCTCGCACCCGTCCCCGTGCAGCTCGAAGGAATCCTCCAGCCTGGTCGGCAGAGGCTTGGCCTGAGGGAAGAACCTGTCAATCAACAGCCCCGTCACCACGGCGAGGACGAACAGCGACGCGAAAAGGATCACGGCCTTCCCCGGGAACAGAGCCATCATCATGAAGGACTCGTCGCCGACGGTGGCTATCATCATCGCCACCAAAGCTCCGAAACTCAACATTCTGTGGGTGTAGAGCGAGACGGCGGCAAAACCGCCCACACAACCGGGAATCGTCCCCAGAAGGGAAGAGACAACGACCTGCGCGAAGCCGGATTTTCTCAATGACCTGAACATCCTGCCGTCCGACTCCACGTTGAACGACTCGATGATCATCATCATCACGACAACCAGGCCGGAGATCAGGACCGCGCCTCGGAGCGCGTCAAAAAACAAAGTGAAGAAGTTGGTCATATCGCAGTCAGTCTGTCACGATTCCGGTCAGATAAAGTGTAACCTGGGGCCGCAAGGGGGAATTGGTCGTCAAGGTGAGAAGGACAAGGCACTCCCCCTGAGGGAATCCGGCGGTGTCGAACGCCACCTTCAGATCACCCTTCCCGCCAGCCGGGACATCCTTGAAATCCTCGGCGGTGACGTGGGAGGTCTCCGCGTCCACCTTGTAGATCTTCAATGTTTCCTTACCGCGGTTCTCGATCCTGAACGCGCAGTCAAGCACCTTCCCGGCCTTGACCTTCCCGAAGGAATAGGTGCTGTTGTCAAGCATTGGCCGTGGCCCGCGGTTTCTCTCATCCTCCGTCAAGCCCGAGAAATTCTCTTTAGTGTAGGTGTAGATTCCCAGCTTGCCCTTTCCTTCTCCAAGCTCGGGATTAGGCTCACTGACAAGAGCCTCCGCCCCGGCGGCAGGCTTTTCCTTCCCAGCTTTCGGAGAGACCGCCGCCTTGTACACACGTCCGTCCACAACCGGCGTGGCGTAATAGTAGTTCTTCCCCCAATGATTCCTGTCAGCCGTGACCGTGTAGGACAGGCTCGCGGTGGAACGCGCCGGAACCGGATTCGGAGACAGCCTCACGGACAAGCCTTCGCTCACATCCGAGAACTTGACGTTCAGCGGCTTGCTCCCAAGGTTGGCAACAAGCATATTCCCGCTTTTCTGCTGTCCCTGGGACAGGTTCCCTCCCTTGATGTCCACCTTCTTGAGGGCAAGGTTGCCGAAGCGGATCGGATAGAGTTCCTCAAGAGAGAGCTTCTTGTCATGGCTGACTCCCCTTAGCCGCAGGACCACCGGCTGCTTCAGGCCGGAGAAATAGGCCGTGAGGGTCTTGTCAAAAGGATAGCCTTTCTCGTCATTCTTGAAAGTCACCTTGATCGTGCCGGTGCCGCCCGGGTTGATCGGCTTCTTCGTCCACTCGACATTGGTGCAGCCGCAGGAAGAGACCACATTATAGATAAGTATGGCCTTCTCACTGACATTCTTCACGGTAAAGACGGCGGTCACCGGGCCGTCAGACACAAGGATGTCACCGAAGTCATGCACCGTCTTGTCGAGCTGAACAATCCCGCCGAAAGTGTTGTTCCTGCCGGAACCTTGCGCCAAGGCGGAGCATGGCGCCAAAACCAACGGAAGGGCGATGAGGGAATATGTCACCAGACGTTTGAATATGTTCATAAAAATCTTCCTTTTAGGGGTGCTGAGTAACCTTCAAAAAATAACCTGCATCATCTTAAGGAATCTTTTCGGTCTATATCTCTTTTCTCATCAGTCATGTGCCACCGGCACACTCCTTCTTCGAAAATAGATCTATCCTCGAAAATCTTCTCTTAATCTGAGGCAACTTATTTTTTTCATGTTACTGAATGCAAATTTCTTTCCATTCGCAAATTTACCACTTATTAGGTAATCCTTAAAATAATAGCTTGGATTTTTTTTGACGCCTCCTATATACTTTTTCAAATCCGAAGTAAAATTTGTAATTTTGTACGATTGTGCGATTGATTTTGGAAATGGCGAACATACAGAACAACGACTACACAGACGACAACATACGGACCCTGGAAGGTGTCGAACACATCCGCCGGCGTCCGGGAATGTACATCGGAAGGCTTGGCAACGGCTCCAATCCGGGAGACGGCATCTATGTGCTGCTCAAGGAGATCGTCGACAACTGCATCGACGAGTTCTCCGCCGGATTCGGCAGGCAGGTCATCATCGACATCGATGGCAGACAGGTCTCTATCCGGGACTTCGGACGTGGCATTCCGCTTAATTCGGTTGTCAAGGCGACCAGTCAGCTGAACACCGGAGGCAAGTTCGACGACAAGGCTTTCAAGAAGTCCGTCGGCCTGAACGGCGTCGGCACGAAAGCCGTGAACGCCCTGTCTGAGAAGTTCTACGTCGAGTCCTTCAGGGACGGCGAAAGCTCCTGGGCGCGGTACGAGCGCGGAGAGCTGGTGGGCAGCGACAGGAAAGAGAAAGTCAGCGAGAAGAACGGAACCCTCGTGGTCTTCACACCGGACAGCACGATGTTCGGGAACTTCGAGTTCAACATGGACTACGTGGAGACCATGGTCAAGAATTACTCCTACCTTAAGAAAGGGCTGACACTTGTCCTGAACGGTGTCTCCTACAAGTCCGAGAACGGTCTTCTCGACCTGATCAAAGACACCATCTCCGAGACACCGCTCTACGAGCCGATCCATCTGGTGGGAGAGGACGTGGAGGTCGTGCTGACGCACGGCAACTCCTACGGCGAGAACATAGCCTCGTTCGTCAACGGACAGAACACCCGTGACGGTGGCACCCACCTCGCGGCGTTCAGGGAGGCCATAGCGAAGACGCTCAAGGACTTCTACAAGAAGAACTACGCTCCGGAGGACTGCCGCCAGGGCATCATCGGGGCGATCAGCATCCAGATCCAGGAGCCGAACTTCGAAGGCCAGACAAAGACCAAGCTCGGATCCACCTACATGTGGGAGAAGGAGAAGACCGACGGGAACGGCAAGAAGATTCTCAATCCCGACGGCTCCATCGAGATCGACCGCGGACCGACCATCCGCTCGTACGTCAATGACTTCATCGCCAAGAATCTGGACAACTACCTGAGAATCAACAAGGACATTGTTCCGATCATCGAGAACAAGATCAAGGAGTCCCAGGCTGAGCGCGAGGAGATCGCCGGGATCCAGAAAAAGACCAGGGAAAGGAACAAGAAGGCGAATGTCTATAACCGCAAGCTGCGCGACTGCCGCTTCCACTTCTGTGACAAGCTGCCTAAAGGCAAGCAGGATCTCGCGGAGCAGACGAGCATATTCATCACGGAGGGTGACTCCGCGAGCGGTACCATCACCAAGGTGAGGAAAGCCGAATACCAGGCGGTGTTCAGCCTTCGCGGCAAGCCGATCAACTGCTACAAGGAGAGCCGCAAGAAGGTGGCCGAGAACGAGGAGCTGAACCTGCTGGTCTCAGCCCTGGGAGTCGAGGACGACCTTGAGAACCTCCGCTACAACAACATCATCGTGGCGACCGACGCCGATGATGACGGCATGCACATCAGGATGCTCGTGCTGACCTTCTTCATGAAATATTACCCGGATCTTATCCGCCGCGGACACGTGCATATTCTTCAAACCCCTCTTTTCAGGGTGGCCAACAAGAAGGTGAGGCGCTACTGCTACTCCCCCGAGGAGAAGGAGGCCGCCGTCAGGGAGCTGAAGACCGCCGTGCAGATCACGAGGTTCAAGGGTCTGGGAGAGATCTCGTCGGACGAGTTCGTGGATTTCATCGGAGAGAACATGAGGCTGGATCTCGTCAAGCTTTCCGACGAGGAGTCCATAGCGGACATCATGGAGTTCTACATGGGCGACAACACGATCGACCGCCAGAACTTCATCAGGGCGAACCTGCGTTCCGAAGAGGAACTTGAAGACGTAAACATCTAATATTCATTGATTATGTCACGTTGGGCTAAATTTTGCGGATGGCTGCTGAAGAAGATGGGCTGGACCACGGTAGGTGGCCCCGCGCCGGAAAGCAAATGCATCATTCTCGGTGTGCCACACACTTCCGTGTGGGACTTTGTGGTCTCCTACCTCTTCTACACACAGTTCGACCGGACCGCGCACGTCATGATCAAAAAAGAGTTTTTCTTCTGGCCGGTCGGAGTGTTCCTCCGCAAGGTCGGCTGCATCCCTGTTGACAGGAGAAGCGCCGCCGCGATGGTCAAGAGCCTCATCGAGGAGATGGAGAAGGTGGACACGTTCCACCTCGCGATCGCCCCGGAAGGCACCAGAAAGGCCGTGAAAAAATGGAAGACCGGCTACCACCTCATCGCCAGAGAGGTCGGATGTCCCGTGTACATGGGCTACTTCGACTGGAAGACCAAGCGCGTCAGCATCGGCGAGAAGGTTGAGCTGACGGATGACGCGCGCGCCGACACCGACAGGATACAGGCGATCTACGAAACAATGCACTTCGAGGGCAAACACCCGGAGGGCTATATCACTCATTAAGAATAATTTATTATGCCTATTTTCAGCCAAAACAGGGAGAACTATGTCACAACCCTGGCCAAGCTATTTGAATATGCCACCGACAACTACGCCAAGCGGCCGCTCTCGCAGTTCGTCGAAGGTGGGCAGGAATATACCTTCGACAGCTTCAAGCACAAGTGCCTGGAGCTTTCACACCGGTTCAACAGATTCGGGATCAGCGCGAGGGACAAGGTAGCCATCCTTTCCAACAACATGCCCAACTGGACGGTTGCGATGTTCTCGTGCGTGCCTTTCGGACGTGTGACCGTGCCAATCCTGCCGGACTCGTCGGAAAGCGAGGTCACAAACATCATCAACCACTCGGAATGCAAGGCCATCTTCGTGTCCAGGAGGCTCCTTAAGAAACTCAGTCAGGAGGTGATCGACAAGCTGACCCTCGTGATCGACATAGAGACGTTCGACTTCATCAAGAAGGACGACAAGGCTTTCACCTGCGAGGGTCACGGTGTTGATCCACAGGCCGACGACCTTGCGTCAATCATCTACACATCAGGGACTTCCGGAAAGGCCAAAGGCGTGATGCTCAGCCACCGCAACTTCTGCCAGAACATCATCGCGGCCTACCACGCACAGAAGGCCGGGAAGCACGACCGCTGGCTCTCCATCCTGCCGATGTCGCACACCTACGAGATGGCGTTCAGCGTGCTTTACCCGCTGTACGTCGGAGGCTGCGTCTATTATATTCAAAAACCGCCCACACCGAGCATCCTGATGCAGACGATGAAGAAGGTCAAGCCGACCATCATGTGCTCCGTGCCGCTGATCATCGAGAAGGTCTACAAGAACAGTGTGGTTCCGACGGTGGAGAAGAGCCGCGTGCTTTCCTGGATGAAGGGACACACGCCGAGACTCCTCTACTGGCTCATCGGGAAGAAACTCTACGCATCCTTCGGCGGGAAACTGAAATTCTTCGGTATCGGTGGGTCAAAGCTGGATCCGACCGTCGAGGACTTCCTCAACAAGGCCGGATTCCCCTATGCGATCGGCTACGGCCTGACAGAGACCGCGCCGCTGATCACGAACGCCTGCGTGGGAAAGACGGTGGTGGGGTCGATCGGCGTGCCGGCCTACAACGTGGAGGTCAAGCTCCAGAACGTGAACCCGGAGACCGGCGAGGGCGAGATTGTCGCCAAGGGTGACAACGTGATGCTGGGCTACTACCGCGACCCGGAAAGGACACGCTCCGTGCTGACCGACGACGGATGGTTCCGCACCAACGATCTTGCCTGCAAGGATTCCAAAGGACGCTACTACATCAAGGGAAGGCTCGGGAACATGATCGTGGGGCCTTCCGGCGAGAACATCTACCCGGAGGAGATCGAACAGGTGATCAACACGTTCAACGGTGTGAATGAGTCCCTTGTGGTCGAGAGGAACGGCAAGCTGGTGGCCCTCGTCAAGTTCGACGACAACGTCCTTGACTGGAACCAGCAGCGCGAGGACAAGTTCTTCGACAACCTCCAGTCGATGAAGGAGGCTGTCCTTGAATATGTCAACAAGCACGTCAGCAAGCAGTCCAAGATCGGAGAGGTCGAGGCGATGAAAGAGGAGTTCGACAAGACCGCCACGCACAAAATCCGCCGCTTCAAGTACAAGGAAGGGGCGCAGAAAACTGGCGAAGGCGCTTCACAGGACTCTGAAAACAAACCAGAAGACAAGGCTTCTTCTCAGAAATAGCCTTTGAGAAAGGACCTCACATAGACACCGGATCCTTACCAATTCCGCTCGCGGTAAGGATTCGGTTTGTCGATTACAGGGAGGCCGGAGTCATTCTCTACCTTGACGCAATCGTGTACGCTGATCTCGGCGTCCGGCTTCCACTTTGAGAAATCATTGTCTTTGATGGTCACATCGCCGCAGAACTGCACGTCAATAACCGGCTGCCTAGGAAACAGCGGCGCATAAGACTTGGAATCAATGAATATGTTGTCAGAGATGTCGAGCGTCCCGACGCTTCTGGCATAGACAATCTGGCTGTCAAAGGTTGACACCGTGTTGCCTGAGAAAACCACACGGTTATGATAGTGGAAATCATTGCCCCTGGTCTTGGTAGGAATTTCAGGATCGATCTGGAGGATGGCCTGCGGACCGTTCGCCCCGATTGCCAGATCCGTGAACTTGTTGTTTCTAATCACGATGTCCTTTGTCCTACCGGATTCGTACCAGAAATTGGCGTCGCCGCTGACACAGATTCCAGCCATCTGCGAGGCGAAATCACAGTCCTCCACAAGCACGTCGCCATATGTCGAGAGCAGAAGGCTCCTTGCCCTGTTGTAGCGAACGGTGCAGTTCCGGATCGTGACATCCGCACCTCTGGAGATGTTCTCAAGGGCGATATTCGTTGGGTTCTCAATTCGTGTCAGATCAAAATCCATCTCGATCAGATAAGCTTTACGATCAGATTTGTCTATCGACTTGATAACGCCTGAACCTATCGGACGGAGATTGGATTTGTCCACGAAACTGATCTTATCTCCAGCGTCAGCGAATTGATTGCCAACCTGTTGGAAATGACCGAAATGCGCTCGTAAAGTATTCACCGACAGCACCGAGTCCACAAGCATATATATTCCGTGAATGTTCGCGGCATCGTCCAGCATACTCTCGAACAGGCTGTCCTCGATGGTTATCTTTCCGTTGCAGCTGACAAAGTGGGTCGCGTCAGCGGAAGTGGTCACCATCCTCGGAGAACCTTCGTGAGCCGCAGTAGAGAAACCTTTCACCCAGATATTCTCTGAATATTCAGCTATCAGTCCCATCCCGCCACTCCGGTAGATGTGGACATTCTCTATGTTTATATTCTTTGATGACAGCACTGCCATCGCCGGGAAACGTCTGTTAAGTCCAGTAGGCCCTTTGTCGTCCCAGACGCTTCCGACCGGAGGAACGTCCCTCGCGCTCAGGCGGGTGAACTCGACCACGCCGTCGCCGAGATCCCTGGCTCCCATCTCACCGGACCAATAGCCATGGTCGTAGGCGCAGGTGTCGAAGAAAGGTCTGTGGGTCTTCGGGTCGAAAAGGATGCTCTCCCCCATCGGATACTCCCAGTCATAGCCTCCGAAGAAAAGCCTGTCGCCTTCAATGCGGTACTTGGTGTCCGGGAAGACCTTGACAGTGAAGCTTCTGCTGGCCGGATCGCTGGAGAGAACCGTCCCTTCGAAGGTCCAAGGATAGTCGTAATCGACCGACACACCCTTGATGGTGACATTGGACGACTCCTTGACGGCGAACGGCACCATGCTCCCGTGGAACATGAAGTCGGAGCCGTCGCCTTCGATCGTGACATTCCTCATGTCCTTGATCAGGAAGGCTATGCGCTTGTCACCGCTGTCGTTGTTCGAGAGCGTCAGGAACTCCCGCGTCCCCTGCTCCGGATAGAACGGGTAAAGCCCCTTCCCGAAACAAATCCTCACATTACCTTTCGGATGTGACTTCAGGATTTCAACGACAACCGGAGTGTAATCCTTTACGTTCGAATCGAAAGGAACCTCAACTGTTTTCACGGAGCACGCCGTGACCACAATGCAGATAGCGGCAGCCACAATCACGGAAATCTTACGCACGATATTCATTATCTCATACAATTTTCCGTAAACTTACAAAAAACATTCTGAAGTTCCACGTCCGACCAATGCTAAGGCATCATTCCTACAGCAAAAGTCCCTTCTGGAATATTATCGGGTGAGAATAGCCACTCTTCCCCCCCCCAAAAAAAAAACAACGGATCTCCGACGCCACGGGGGCAATATAGCCGGTATTTCACCCGAGAACCTCAAAAAATTGAGCATCAAAAATCAAATAACATAACACTGAAACAGAATCATTTTATTATATTTAAGGTAAATTTGATATCGAAAAATCTATGGATAGATTAAAAATGCATACACAAGACATCGTGGATGTCAATGTTGGGATAATTGGAAAGTTGTTTCCGAATTGTCTGACAGAGAGGATTGGGGAAAATGGCAGACTGGAACACGCTATTGATTTTGACAAACTTAGGGTAGAATTGTCAAAGGGCATAGTCGAGGGGCAGCAGGAGCGGTATCAGTTCACTTGGCCGGGGAAGCGTGAGGCTATGAGAATAGCAAATACGCCAACAAATATGACTCTTCGACCAGACAGGGAAAGCAGTGTGGATTTCGATAACACAGGGAATCTCTACATTGAGGGTGATAACCTTGAGGTACTCAAGATTCTTCGAGAAGACTATCTTGGCAAAGTGAAGATGATCTACATTGATCCACCGTATAATACGGGCAACGATTTTGTCTACGAGGATGACTTCAGTCAAACATCTGGTGAGTTCAGGGGCAAGAGTGGGATGTTCGATGAAGACGGGAATATGATCCTGCAGAACTACGAGGTCAACTCCGAAAGCAACGGCAGGTTCCACACGGACTGGCTGAACATGATCTACCCAAGGCTGAAAGTTGCCAGAGATTTGCTGACAGAGGACGGTGTTATATTCATTTCGATTGATGACAATGAGGTGGAGAATCTTCGGAAGGTTTGCGATGAGGTGTTTGGGGAAAGAAATTTCATCGCGCAACTGATATGGGAAAGAGCATACTCTCCAAAAAATGACGCACGTTTCATATCCAACAGCCACGATTATGTCATAATGTTTGCTAAAAATATTGACAATTATGTAATCGGACGTCTTGATAGAACAGATGAGGCTAATGCAAGGTATCAAAATCCAGATAACGATCCTAGGGGGGTATGGAAGCCGAGTGATTTGTCAGTAAAGACATACAACGCCGAGTGCGATTATCCTATTACGACCCCTACGGGTCGTATTATAGAGCCTCCAGCAGGTCGCTGCTGGAGTCTCTCGAAAAAAGCTTTTTTCGAGAGACTCCAGGATAATAGAATATGGTTTGGAAGTGATGGGAATAGTGTACCTTGTATCAAGCGTTTTTTGACAGAGCTCAAATACGATGGTATGGCCCCTACATCCATACTATTTTATAAAGAAGTTGGTCATAGTCAAGAAGGGGCAAAAGAAGTTGTGTCTCTATTCGGAGACAAAGGAGTATTTGATGGTCCTAAACCCGTTCGCCTGCTTCAACGTCTGATCACTCTTGCCAATTTGAAGGATGATTCCATAGTTCTGGATTTCTTCTCCGGAAGCGCCACTACAGCTCACGCATTGATGAAAACCAATTTAGAAAAGGGTACTGACAGAAAATTCATTCTTGTGCAACTACCAGAGAAAGTTAGCGACAAGAAAAAGGATCAGGGTTACGGTACTATCTGCGAAATCGGCAAGGAACGCATCCGCAGAGCAGGGAAGAAGATTCTGGAGGAGCTGGCAACCAAGAAAGCCGAGAATGGATTGTTTGACAAAGAGTCCGAACCGACACGCCTCGATGTGGGTTTCCGTGTCCTGAAGCTTGACACATCAAATATGCAGGATGTCTATTACACTCCTGAGGATTCTTCCGCCGCCACACTCTTCGATGATAACGTGAAGCCTGACCGCACACCGGAAGACCTCCTCTTCCAGGTGATGCTTGAGTACAACCTTCCACTCTCCGCAAAAATCGAGAGGAAAACCATTGCCGGTAAGGAAGTGTTCAGCGTGAATGATGATTACTTGATCGCCTGCTTCGACGAGAACGTAAACGAGACAGTGATCACAGAAGTCGCCAAACGCAAGCCGCTCTATTTCATTATGCGCGACAGTTCTCTCTCCTCAGACCAGGTCGCTGATAACTTCGAGCAGATTTTCAACGCCTACAGCAAAGACACCATCAGAAGAATTTTGTAATTTAACGGATTATGAAAACAATAGAAGATTACAGAACTCTTCCGGAAGGTCAGACTTTTGACAGGAAAAGTGCACGAATAGAGCCTAAAGCATTGGCAGTCATTATGGTTGCAATGGCCAATGCCGATGGTGGAACCATTGCTATCGGTATTGAAGACGATGGAAGTGTGTCAGGCATAGATAGGTATAGCACCCATATTAACGACTTGTTACGTGTACCGTTTGATTATTGCATACCTTCCATAAATGTGCATCCGCAAAGAATCGCGTGTACAGACAAGGAAGGAAAAGAAAATCATATTCTGATACTCGATGTTGAGCAAAGCTCCTCTATGCACTCAACAACAGCTGATGATTCTTACTATAGGGTTGGTGACAAATCAAAAAAGTTGTCCTTCGATGACAGAATGCAGATAATGTTGGCTAAGGGAGTCCAATACTTTGAAGATTATCCTGTTCCTCGTGCGACTGTTGACGATATTGACTTGGACTTCGTTTCAAGTTATTGTAAAAGGATTGGTTATAAGAGAGATGCTTTATCATTTTTGCGTTCAAATGGAGATTATATTATCGTAAAGGATGGGAAAGAACAAGTAAGTGGGGCTGCTATCCTCCTCTTCGGCAAGAATCCACAGCGTTTCTTTCAACGTGCCCACATACGGTTTATCAGATATGATGGCAACGAGGAGAAAGTTGGCCGCGAAATGAATGTTGTCAAAGACGTTACATTCAAAGGAAGGATCCTCGAAATGACTCAATCTGCCATAGCTTATGTAAAGACGCAAATAAAAGAGAGGACTTATCTTGCCTCAAACGCTCTGTTCGTGACAAAACCCGAATATCCGGAATTTTGTTGGACTGAACTAATCGTGAATGCGGTTGCACATAGAGACTATTCCATCCTCGGGACGGACATTCAAGTAAAGTTGTTTGACAATCATTTCACGGTGGAAAGCCCAGGAATCCTTCCCGGAAGAGTCCGGCTGCATAATATGCGGACAACTCATTTCTCACGAAATCCTAAGATTGCCTCATTTATGAAAGAATATGAATTCATTCGTGAGTTTGGGGAGGGTATTGACAGAATGTATAGGGAATTGGAAGAAGGCGGATGGCCAAATCCTATTTTCAAACAGGATGATTTTATGTTCAGGGTCAGCCTCATAGCGAATCCACTTGTGTCAAGTGATCCAAATGATCCAAATGATCCAAATGCGATCCAAATTGATTTGAATAGTCAATTATTATTTCTCATAAAGTCAAATCCATCAATTTCCAGAAAGGAATTATCTGATAGACTAAATATTAGTGACCGTAGAGCCAGAGAGATACTTAAAGATTTGCAGGAATCTGGGGTACTAAAACGCCAAGGGACAACACGAGGTATTTGGATTATATTGAAATAATCAGAAAAGAAGATGAAATTCAACTTCAAGATACAACAGTACCAGACGGACGCCGTGGAAAGCACAGTGGCGGTTTTTGCCGGACAGCCAACACAAGGAGGATTCTTATACCGCAGGGATTTAGGAAAGAATGATGCCGGAAGGATCACTTATGAAGATGACTATGCCGGCTTCAGAAACGCCGACGTAGAACTGTCCGACCAGAATATGCTTGCCAACATCCGTAATATTCAGGAATCCAATAATATTCCTCTGTCCAAGGCTCTATCGCACGATCTCGGAAAAGTCGGCCTTGACATAGAAATGGAAACCGGAACCGGAAAGACATACGTTTACATCAAAACGATGTTCGAGCTGAACAGGCGTTACGGTTGGAGCAAGTTCATTGTCGTAGTGCCGAGCATCGCTATCAGAGAGGGTATAGCCAAGAGTTTCAAGATGCTTGAGGATCATTTTATGGAGTATTATGGCAAAAAGGCAAGATATTTCATTTATAATAGTTCCAACCTTCAGCAACTCGACTCTTTTTCAAGCGATGCCAGCATCAATGTTATGATCATCAACACCCAGGCATTCGCGTCGTCACTGAAAGAGGGGGCAAAGAACAAGGAAAGCCGCATCATATATTCTGAAAGAGATGATTTCGGAAGCAGGAAGCCAATTGATGTGATCGCCGCCAACAGGCCGATCATCATTATGGACGAACCTCAGAAGATGGAAGGCACCGCCACGCAGACAGCGTTGAGGAGATTCAAGCCATTGTTTGTACTGTATTATTCCGCTACGCATAAGACCAACCATAACTGCATCTACGCTCTTGACGCGCTTGATGCCTACAAACAGAAACTTGTCAAGAAAATCCAGGTGAAAGGCTTCGAGGTCAAAAATCTTAAGGGGACAAGCTCATACCTATACCTTGACAGCATTATTCTGTCTAAGAACAGGCCGCCAATAGTGAAGATTGAATTGGAGATCAAGGGTGCGGCCGGCATCAGGAAAGAATCCCAAAAGTTCGAGCTCCACGACAGTCTTTATGCGGTGTCAGCACTTCGGGAATATGAAGGGTTCACCATTTCAGAAATCAATGCCTGCAATGACTCGGTCACTTTCACGAACGGTGTAACAGTCCACAAAGGAGAAGTCTATGGCGACAGCAGTCAGGAAACAATGCAAAGGGTCCAGATCCGTGAGACAATAGCCTCTCACTTTGAAAAGGAACAAGAATTGTATGGCAAAGGGATCAAAACATTGTCATTGTTCTTTCTTGATGAAGTAGCTAACTACAAAAGCTACAACGAGGAAGGTGCGGAGATTAAAGGTCGATTATGGAATATATTCGAAGAAGAATATTCACATTATCTGGATGATAACCTTTCTCTATTCGACGATGACTACCAACGCTATCTAAGACATTTCGATGTATCACAAGTGCACAGAGGCTATTTTTCCATTGACAAAAAGACCGGACACAGCATTGACAGTGAGACGAAGCGCGGCAGCGACACATCCGATGACATATCGGCCTACGATCTAATTCTTAAGAACAAGGAGCGTCTGTTGAGTTTTGAGGAACCTTGCCGATTCATATTCTCACATTCGGCACTCCGCGAAGGTTGGGACAATCCGAATGTGTTCCAGATATGTACCCTTCGTCACGCAAACTCAGCCATAGCCAAGAGACAGGAGGTAGGTCGCGGCCTGCGTATCTGCGTGGACCAGCAGGGAAACCGAATGGATTATCAAGAACTCGGAGAAGATGTCCAAGAGGTTAACAAGCTGACAGTCATCACCAATGAGAGTTACACGGATTTCGTGGATGGACTTCAAAAAGAGACAAAGGAAGCTCTTCGGGAGAGGCCTACCAAAGCTGACATCAAATTCTTTGAAGGGAAAGTTGTCACTCGTGCTGACGGAGGCCGGCAGACTCTTAATGTCCAGGATGCTATGATGATTGTCGGTTATCTGCTTGGATGCGGATACGTGGATGAGAACAACAACATCACACAGAGATACAAAGAGGACCTGAAAGACAAGACATTGAAACCGATGTTCCCTGGTCTTCAGCCAGTGGAAGCGGAAGTCCACAAACTTATTCAATCAATCTATGATGAGAGAGTTGAACTTGTGAATATGGTTGAGAATGGCTACAGCACAAAGACTTCGGACAATGCCCTCAACGCCAATTTCGGCAAGAAAGAGTTTCAGGAACTTTGGAAACTGATTAACCATAAGTATGTCTATACCGTTCATTATGACAGTAAAGAACTGATTGATCACGCCGTTTGTTCAATCAACTCCAATCTGTTCGTCTCAGAGCTAAAGTATGTGATGACCATTGGTGACCAAAATGATGTGGACAGTTTTGGTGGAGAACAGACCACGACAAAAAGCATAACGACTGTCAGCACATCGACCGTTCCATATGATCTTGTCGGTGAAATCTCAAAGAGAAGCACATTGACCAGAAGGACAGCAGCTTCGATTCTACGTAGTATCAGTCCCCAGAAACTGGCGATGTTCCGCGGCAATCCGGAGGAGTTCATTACCAAGGTCAGCCGGCTGATCAAAGAAGAAAAAGCGACAATCATTGTGGAGCATATCAGGTACGACAAACTTGAGGAGACCTATGACAGCGACATATTCACAAAAGAGAAACGCAGTCAGGACATAGGCAAAGCGTACCGGGCTACAAAGAGCATCCAAGACTATGTATTCACCGACGGCATCGCTGACGACAACAACGAGAAAAAGTTCGCAAGGTCTCTTGACCAGGCCACAGAGGTTTGCGTCTATGCGAAACTGCCACGTGGCTTCCAGATTCCGACTCCGGTAGGAAATTACTCACCCGATTGGGCGATAGCGTTCAACGAGGGAACAGTGAAGCACGTTTTCTTCATCGCAGAGACCAAAGGGGATATGAGCACTATGGAACTCAGGCCGATTGAGACGGCAAAGATAAACTGCGCCAGAGCTCTTTTCAATAACTTGAGTGGTGCCGATGTCCGTTACGACTGTGTTAAGAGCTACGATGACCTTCTCACAGTGATGCAGAAATAGTGGTTGAATACCGCCCTATACGCTGAGCGATGAAATGACCAGCTACAGCGAGGACAAGGCCGAGAATGGCGAAGAGCAGCATTTCCCACCAGGGCCAGACGAGGGATAATGAATATGCCGCGTACGCGATGAGAGGGACGGAGATAATGCTGGTCACAAGTCCAGGAACATAGCCTTTGAGGGTTACAGCACGGACAATGCTGATCAGGGCGCACACTGAATATGCCATAAAGACTGTCGTCCAGACGAGTTCGGCCCATAAACCGCCGGCGAACAATGCGGCGGTCGAAAGGAGAACCGCAAGGAAACAGGCTCCAGCGGCTATGAGGAATGACTTCATATTCATTCCGGAAAGGCGGAAGAGGATATTCACTAAACTTTGGTGCGCCTCATCCGAGGATGCGCTATGATGTGATGCCCACCGTCTGGCGGTAAACACCACCTCTAACGCATGGCAAAAGGATACCGCCAGGATCGGGAGAACTATATACAGTACAGAAAGTGCGCTCATATTCGTTGTTTGTTACATTTCAGCAATATAGAGGCTCAACCTGATTTCTATGGCTGAGTCCATAGGCGTGATTCACTTCAATCTGGTTCGTCATTTGAACAGCAGCGGGACGAACCGGCTGAGGTAGATGCGCCAGTTGCGCCAGATGTGGCCGCCGTCGGACTCTACGTAGGAATATTCATAACCGGCGTCATCAAGTTTCTTGCGGAAGTCGGAGTTGGCCTGGTAGAGAAAGTCATCCTTCCCGATGCCGATCCAGAAAAGTGATGGCTTGGTGGCGAAAAGTCTCGCCAGTTTGCCGTCAAAGTCCTCATAGACACGAGATTCCTTTTCCGGGAATATGGCGGCGGAGAACAGGCCTATGTACGAGAAGGTGCCGGGATATTCCTTTGAGATGTGGAGGGAATGGAACCCGCCCATCGACAGTCCGGCTATCGCTCGTCCCTCCTTTTTGCGGATTGTACGATAGTGGGAGTCAACATATTCAATGATTTCAGGGAAGGAGGTTTCGTAGGTGCCGTCCATTGTTTTCGGAAGGTTGAACTGTGGCGGGACGAGGCCGTTGGAAGTCTCGCCCGGGGCGGCCTCCTGCGAGGCGTTGCCGTTCGGCATCACCACGATCATCGGCTTCGCCTTGCCTTGCGCGATGAGGTTGTCAAGGATCTGGGAGGCGCGGCCGAGTTCCATCCACGCCTGTTCGTCCCCGCCCATTCCGTGCAAAAGGTAAAGCACAGGGTATCTGGTCTTTCCGTTGTTTTCATAACCTGCCGGAGTGTAGACCGTCATCCTGCGCCTCATTCCAAGCGAAGGGCTGTCATACCAGACCTTCGACACCGTCCCGTGCGGCACGTCACTGACTTTGTAAAGGTCAGCCTGCCCGCCACCGACAATGAATATGCTCGTGACCGTGGCCACATCCCTTATCTGATAGACATTCGACGGGTCGTTCATACGCTGGCCGTTCACTATGAAAGAGTAGCTGTAAAGCTCCGGCTCAAGAGGGGCACTGGTATATTCCCAGACACCGTTCTGATTCTGTGTCAGTTCAGCGATGCCCGGAACCTCGAACTCGCCGTTCGGAGTGCTGATTTTCTGTGGCGGCAGAAAGTCGCCGGTCACCTGCACCCTGATCACATTCGGTGCAGAATACCTGAAAGTCACCGAATTGTCATTGTTGACCTCAGGAGAGATCACTTTTGCCCCGCTCCATAACGCCTGCTGGGCGAAAGCGTCAACCGTCATGGCAAACATGCTCATTATCACCATGACAGCCAAACAGGACAGAATTTGAATATTACGTTTCATACCCGTGGTTTTTTTTCTTTTGACACCGCAAGATAATGATTTTATTTCGGAATCGCCGCATGAGTTGCCGGCAAGGCAGAATGCAGCGGGACAAAGAATCCGCAAAATGAGTATATTTGTGGCCTACAGCAGGCTACCGCCTGCCCGAAACAGATAATTATCAATCACTGAATATGAGGGATTACATCATCGCCCTTGATCAGGGCACCAGCTCCTCCAGAGCGATAGTCTTCAATAGAAACGGCGAGGCCCAGGCCGTGCGCCAGAAAGAGTTCACACAGCATTTCCCTAAGCCAGGGATGGTCGAGCATAATCCTATGGAGATCTGGGCGACAGAGTACGCCATGATGACGGAGGCGGTCACCTCGCTGGGGCTTGGGGGCGCGGACATCGCCGCGATCGGCATCACCAACCAGCGCGAGACCACCATCGTGTGGGACGCCGAGACGGGGAAACCGGTCTACAACGCCATCGTCTGGCAGGACAGGAGGACTTCCGAGTATTGCGACTCGCTCAAGGCGGCGGGGATGACCGGGATGATCCGCCAAAAGACCGGACTGATCATCGACGCCTACTTCTCCGGCACGAAGATCCGCTGGATCCTGGAGAACGTTCCGGGAGCGAGGGAAAAGGCGGAGCAAGGTAAGCTACGTTTCGGAACCGTGGACTGCTGGCTGGTGTGGAACCTTACCGGAGGCCACGAACACGTCACCGACGTGAGCAACGCGTCCCGCACGATGCTGTTCAACATCAACACACTTGAATGGGACAAGGAACTGCTTGACCTGCTGAACATTCCGATCTCCATGATGCCGGAGGTCAAGTCTTCGTCCGAGATCTACGGCCAGACCGATCTCCTTGGAGGCGATGTCCCTGTGGCGGGAATCGCCGGCGACCAGCAGGCCGCCCTGTTCGGCCAGATGTGCACGGAAGCCGGCTCCGTGAAGAACACCTACGGAACCGGATGCTTCCTTCTGATGAACACGGGCGAGAAACCGATACTGTCAAAGAACAATCTTCTGGCCACGATAGCCTGGAAGATCGGAGACAAGGTCAACTACGCGCTTGAAGGCTCGATCTTCGTCGCCGGCTCCGTCGTACAGTGGCTCCGTGACGGACTCGGCATCATCAAGAGTTCCTCCGAGGTCGAGGCGCTGGCGGCCTCGGTGCCGGACAACGGCGGCGTGTACATGGTTCCGGCACTGACCGGTCTGGGAGCCCCGTACTGGGATCAGTACGCCAAGGGCAGCATCCTCGGCATCACACGCGGGACAACGGCGGCACACATCGCTCGCGCGGCTCTTGAGGGGATCGCGTTCCAGACGATGGACATCGTCACGGCGATGGAAAAGGATTCGGGAATACGTCTGGGCGAGCTCAAGGTCGACGGTGGCGCTTCCAGAAACAATCTTATGATGCAGTTCCAGTCCGACATCCTCGGAGCGAAGGTCATCAGGCCTAAGGTCACGGAGACCACCGCCCTGGGAGCCGCCTGTCTCGCAGGTCTGGCGGTAGGGTTCTGGAAAGACATCGAGGAGGTCAAGAAGCAGTGGCAGGCCGACCGCCTGTTCACCCCATCGATGGACGAGGCCGCCGTCAAGGCCGCCAAGGCCGGCTGGGCCGATGCCATCGAAAGGACATTGACAAAGTAATAATCTGAATCAGGAATGCCTTAGTAAGTGTTAAATAATAAGTTGGTAATCTTTTAAGGATTACTTAAGGATTACTTAATGAATAATGGAGGCCGAAAGTCATTTTCAGCCTCCCATTGTCTTTTCTGTGTTGCCGACCGGTTACCTGATCATAGGCAGCCAGGTCTGGATGTGGGAGCCTTTCCAGCAGTCCACAGAGGAGTAGTCCACCATCTTGATGTCGCCCTCGGTGGTAGGGACGAGGAACTGCATCCTTGTGCCAGGGCGCTCCGGGTCAACGATCTTGACCTTCACCTCACCCTTGGTGTCGGCGACAATCCTCACAGGCTTGTCGTAGTCCGGATCAAGGTTCTCGTCACGGGCCAGCACGAGAGGACCCCACTGAACGGCCTGGAAGTACTTGCCTTCAGGGTTGCGTCCGTTCTCAGGGGCGTTGATGAGCCTGGCCTTCATGTCGAAGATGATGTAGATGCTGTCGCCGGCCTGCCACTTGCGGTCAAGCGAGAGGTACTTGCCGGCCTCAACCTTGCCCACATGTCTGCCATTCACGGCCACGTAGGTGTTCTCACTCCACGAAGGGATGTGCAGTTTCACCGTGAACTTCTCCTTGGAGGCCGGATCAACGGAGATCCTCACCTCGTTCGCGCGAGGATATTCAGTGACGATTCCAAGCTTCACCTCGTTGCCGGCGGCTGTCCTGGCGGTGACGGTCCCGGCGTTGTAGAGATTCAGCACCGGACCTTCCTTTGACTGCATAGCCGCGACGTAAGGCAGGTAGGACAGTCCGCAAGGGCCGCTGAGATTGCAGCAGGTGACAGGCTGGCCGTCAATGTTGGTTCCCCAGCCGCTGTTGGTGACCTTCGATCCATTGAGAAGGTTCACGTAGCTGAATCCCTTGCCATCCGGCTTCATGGCGCCGAGAAGGCCGTTGTAGGCATATTTCTCGATGTAGTCAACGGCGGCAGGGTCGCCCGTGAGACGAAGATACTGTGAGCAGTACTTCATCCACGTCACGCCGACGCAGGTCTCCATCATCCTCTTGATGTCAGGATTGGTCTGCTCTACGGCGGTGTTGCTCCAGCCTTCACCGTAAAGCTTAGGCCAGTAGACATCCGAGCCGGCGTTGCCGATGATCGTAACCTCGTGATCCTTCACGTCGTTGAAGAAATTGTCGAGGCACACCTTCCATTTAGGATCGCCGGTCGCGCGGTAATATTCAGCAAGACCCTCCCAGACGGAGGTCATCTCGTAGGCCTTCGGATAAGGCTTGCCCACCTGGTAGAGAGGCGTGCCTTCATAGACCTGCTGGAATATGTTGCTGCCCTTGGAGGCTCCGGTCCTGACGATATATTCAGAGAAATCAAGGTACTCCTGCTTGCCGGTGATGAAGTAAAGCCTCATCATAGGCTCAAGGATCGATGAAGACTCGATCTTGGTGGCGCTCCATCCGAGCTGCGTGATGCCCTTCTTAGGAGCCGGACCGACCTGGTCGATAACGCTCTTCGCCTCCTTCTCCACCGCCGAAAGAACCCTCGGATCCTGCTCCACGTCAGCATAGTACTGAAGCAGGCCAAGCATGACGTACTTCCTCTCCCAGATGTCGCCGTCGCGGTCTCCAGGCTGATCGTCAACCGTGGTGCAGCTGATGCTTCCGTTGCTTCTCTCTGTCGCCATCAGCTTGTAGACCAGTTCCTTGGTCAATTCCTTGAGTTCAGGATCCTGGGTGTAGCGGTAGAGAAGAGAGTTCGTGCGGATGCTCTTTCCCGGCATCTCGCCGAGAGCGAACTGCGGACGGCCCTTGACAAAGAAGTCGATGACCTTGTCGTAAGGCATCACGCCTTTGACCCAACGGTCAATTGAACTCTGGATGTCATCGGCGAAATAGCCGTTGAAGGTCACACTTCCACCGGGAAGCGGCTCAATCACGTCATTCACCTTCTTCAGATCATTCTGGGCGAAGGCTCCGACGGAAAGCAGCATGGCTGCTGCGAAAACGATTGCTTTTTTCATTATAAGAATATTACTGATGTTTCCGAAAACGCAAAGATAACAATTTTTCCACTTCGTGCAACGAGCGGAAGGTGTTTTGGACAGTTGGACAGTACCTTTTGAATTGTGTTTTGGACATGCCGCCTCTTTGCCAAGCGGCATTTTGTTCGTATATTTGTCAAATCACATATTTTTGGTCTTATGGTAAGAATATTCTGCAAAAACACAGGAACCTTCAAGGAGTTTCCCGAAGGCACCACCTTACAGGACATCGCGCCACAGTTCGAGTTCGACAAACCGTACGACATACTCGCCGCCAAGGTGAACAACGTGGCCGAAGGGCTGAGGTTCAGAGTGTTCCACAACAGGGACGTGGAGTTTTTGGACTACCGCACCTACATCGGACGCAACTTCTACAGCAGGTCGCTGTGCTTTCTCCTCTACAAGGCCACAAGGGATTTGTTCCCGGAAAGCCGGATGACAATCCGCCGCCCGATCTCCAAGGGCTATTACTGCTCGGTCTTCAAGAATGACGGGTCAGGACTGACGGAGGCCGACGTGGATGCCATCGGAGCGAGGATGAGAGAGATTGTCGAGGCCGACATTCCGTTCAGGCGCAAGGAGATACAGATCGAGGAAGCCATCAGGATATTCAAAGAGTCCGGCGACCTCGACAAGGTGAAGCTGCTGGAGACGTGCGGCGAGGTGTACATCACCTGCTACTCGCTTGAGGATGTGACTGATTATTACTACGATGAGCTGGTCCCGAGCACCGGCTACCTCAAGACTTTCGGCGTGAAGCTCTGCCACGGAGGAATATTGCTGCGCGTCCCTGACCGCCACCATCCGGAGGATCTGGCGCCGTCCATCGAGCAGCCGAAGACCTTCGAGGTCTTCGCCGAAACTCACAAATGGAACTGGATAATGGGACTGGCGAATGTCGGGGATGTCAATGAGTCGATCCTGAAAGGCAACGCCTCGGACCTGATCCAGATTTCGGAGGCATTGCAGGAGAAGAAGATAGTACAGATCGCAGAGGAGATTGAAAGGAGGCACGACGATCCGGAGAATCCGGTCAAGCTCGTGCTGATCACCGGGCCGAGCAGCAGCGGAAAAAGCACGGTCTGCAAGAGGCTCAGCGTCCAGCTGAAGGCGTGCGGCCTGCACCCGATCTCGTTCTCCACGGACGACTACTTCGTCAATAGAGTGGACACGCCGAAACTGCCGGACGGAAGCTACGACTTCGACAATTTCGACACTGTGGACCACGAATATCTCCAGAAAGACCTCGTCAAACTACTTAACGGAGAGGAAGTAGAGGTTCCTGAATATAATTTCGTGACCGGCCGCAGAGAGTTCAACGGCAAGAACCTCAAGCTGGGCGAAAGGTCTGTGCTGCTGATCGAAGGTCTGCACGCTCTGAATCCTCGGCTGACCGAGAAAGTCCCGGACAAGGAGAAATTCAGGATATTCATAAACACAATAACTTCCATCTCGCTGGACTGCCACAACTGCATCCCGACAAGCGACAACCGCCTGCTGCGAAGGATCGTGAGGGATTACCTCAAGGGGGCGTTCACGGCACGGGAGTCGATAGCCAACTGGCCGAATGTGCGCAGGGCCGAGGTCAAGTGGATATATCCGTTCCAGGAAAACGCCGATGTGCTGTTCAACTCGGCCTATCTGGTGGAGTTCGCCGTGCTGCGCACCCACGCCGAGAGGATCCTCGCGACCGTGCCGAAGAACTGTCCTGAGTACAGCGAGGCGCACAGACTGCTGAAATTCCTGCACTACTTCGTGCCGGTCTCTGACAAGGAGATCCCGCCGACATCACTGCTGCGAGGATTCATCGGAGGGGGAAGCTATTGACATTCTTAGAAGCTGTATTTTTTGCCAACGGCAGCTAAGAAAGACATTAATATATTCATAGGTAACAATTTAAACATCTACCAACAAAATGGCAGACGAAAAGATAATATTCTCAATGAACGGTGTGGGAAAAGTTCTCCCGCACAACAACAAGGTTATTCTTAAGGACATCTACCTTTCATTCTTCTACGGGGCCAAGATCGGCATCATCGGTCTGAACGGCTCCGGAAAATCGACCCTGATGAAGATCATCGCCGGTGTGGAGAAATCCTACCGTGGCGAGGTGGTCTGGGCGCCTGGCTATTCGGTTGGCTACCTTGAGCAGGAGCCTCAGATGGATCCCGACAAGACGGTCATCGAGGTCGTGCAGGAAGGGGTCCAGGAGGTCATGGATGTCCTCAATGAATATAACGAGATCTCCCTCAAGTTCATGGAGCCGATGGACGACGACCAGATGAACGCTCTCATAGAGCGTCAGGGCGAGTTGTCAGAAAAGATCGAACATCTCGGCGGATGGGAGATCGACGCCAAGCTCGAAAGGGCTATGGACGCTCTGAACTGCCCTCCGCCTGACGCCAAGATTTCCACCCTTTCCGGTGGCGAGCGCCGCCGTGTGGCCCTGTGCCGCCTGCTTCTGCGCGAGCCGGACGTGCTGCTTCTTGACGAGCCTACCAACCACCTTGACACCGAGAGCATCCAGTGGCTTGAGGCGCACCTGAGGCAGTACAAAGGTACGGTCATCGCCGTGACCCACGACCGTTACTTCCTCGACAACGTGGCAGGATGGATCCTTGAGCTGGACAGAGGAGAGGGCATTCCGTGGAAGGGCAACTACAGCTCATGGCTGGAGCAGAAGACCAAGAGGCTGGAGATGGAGGAGAAGCAGGAGAGCAAGAGGCGCAAGACCCTCCAGCACGAGTTGGAGTGGGTGCGCATGGCTCCCAAGGCCCGTCAGGCCAAGCAGAAAGCCCGTCTTGGAGCCTACGAGAAACTGGCCTCGGCCGATTCCAAGGAGAAGGAGGCCAATTTGGAAATATACATTCCTAACGGACCGCGCCTCGGCAACAAGGTCATCGAGTTCAAGGATGTGTCCAAGGCCTACGGGGACAAGATTCTCTTCGAGCATCTTTCGTTCGCCCTTCCGCCTGCGGGAATCGTGGGCGTGATCGGCCCTAACGGCGCCGGCAAGACCACGCTGTTCAGGCTCATCATGGGCATCGAGAAACCGGACACAGGCTCTATAGACATCGGAGAGACCGTGAAGATCTCCTATGTGGACCAGCAGCACAGGAGCATCGATCCGGACAAGACAGTGTTCGAGACCATAGCCGGGAACTCCGAGTGGGTAAGGCTCGGCAACAAGGACATCAACGCCCGCGCCTGGGTGTCGAGGTTCAATTTCAGCGGCTCGGATCAGGAGAAACTCTGCGGAGTCCTTTCCGGAGGCGAGAGGAACAGGCTTCACCTTGCGCTGACCCTCAAGGACGAGGGCAACGTGCTGCTTCTGGACGAGCCGACGAACGATGTGGACGTGAACACGATCCGCGCCCTGGAGGACGGTCTGGAAAACTTCGCCGGATGCGCCGTCGTGATCAGTCACGACCGTTGGTTCCTGGACAGGATCGCCACACACATCCTCGCTTACGAGGGTGACTCCAACGTGGTGTTCTTCGAGGGCAACTACGCCGAGTACGAGGAGAACCGCAAGGCCCGTCTCGGTAACACAGAGCCTAAGAGGTTCAAGTACAAGAAATTGATGGAATAGTTTTTGCAGTGTAATGCCTTTGTGCGCCGCACTGGCGCACTATTGGTGTTGCTTTGAAGCGGCATCAGTTTTTAAAACTCATTAAAACTATAACTGTTATGGCAGCTGAATCTAAAAAGTACGAATGCCTTCGTTGCGGTTGGATCTATGATCCGGCGGAAGGCGATCCCGATGGCGGCATTAAGCCCGGAACCCCGTTCAAGGATATTCCTCAGAATTGGAAGTGTCCTGTCTGCGGCGCTGCGAAATCCGATTTCGCGGAATATTCTGAATAACGTCCCTCCGGCCACTCTGAATGACGTAGCGGAAAAGGAATGTGGATGATCAAACACCGGCGACAGAACTGGCGACGGCGTAGGCCATTGTCCAGGCGGCCTGAAGGTTGAAGCCGCCGGTGATGGCGTCCACGTCAAGGACCTCCCCGGCGAAATAGAGGCCGGGGTGGGTCTTGGACTCAAGGGTATTGAGGTTGATGTTGGAAAGAGCGACCCCGCCACAGGTGACGAACTCCTCCTTGAAGCGGCTTTTGCCACGGATCTGGTACTCGTCGTTGGTCAATGTGTTCACAAGGCGGTTCATTCCTTTGGATCCCAATTCCGCCCAGCGGGCGTCCACGCGGACTCCGCTCTTGGCTGTCAGGTAGTTCCAAAGTCTTGACGGCAGCTCGGACGGATGGGTGTTCTGAATCAGCTTATGCGAATTGTCTTTAGAAAGCGACGTGATCATGCCACGGACATCCTCCTCCCCGGAGTCACCCAACCAGCTGACAGCGAGGGTGGCGGTATAGTCATTGTCGGCGAGATAGCGCGCGGCATAGGAAGAGAGTTTCAGGATTGCCGGCCCGCTCATTCCCCAATGGGTGACAAGGAGTGGGCCGTCGGCCTTGTATTTCGTGCCGGCCAATGACGCCGACGCGTTCCCGACCACCGTGCCCATCAACTCACGGATCGGACTGCCGGGGAGGTTGAACGTGAAGAGGGACGGAACCGGCGGGACGAGCTCAAGTCCCAGACCGTCAAGGATTCCAAGGCCGGAAGGTTTCGGACTGCCTCCGGTGGTGACGATCACGATGTCAGCGAAAAAACGCCGGTCCGAAGCAGATTCGACAGGTTCAGCAACCTGCCGAGGCGTTGTCGCGCCCGATTGTCCAAGAGGCTTGCCGTTCCGGTGACCGTCTTCAAATGAAATGCTGTAACCGCCGCCGAGACAGGGAGATATTCCCGAAACCCTATGGCTTGTGTGAAGCGGCACACCTGCCCGGCGCATACCGGACAGTAAAGTGTTCACGATCTCCATCGCATCCTGTGAAGCCGGGAAAACGCAATGATCCTCCTGAAGGACAAGCCTTACCCCCTCGTTCTCGAACCACTGCCATGCACTCCGCTGGTCGAACGAACGGAAAAGGCGTTTCATGAGTTTGTCGCCGCGAGGATAAGCGGCTGAAAGAGAGGATATTCCCTCAAAGGAATTGGTCAGGTTGCATCGTCCTCCCCCGGTGATCGCCACCTTCGCCAAAGCCGTCGTCCCCGCCTCGAACACCTCCACCGAAGCGGAAGGCATCCTCCGCTTCAGCTCCACGGCGCAGAAACACCCCGCCGCCCCGGCTCCGATGATCGCGATTTTCGTGATACAAAGTTACTACAAAAAAGTGAAATGCGGAAAGATATAGTGATAGAATTGAGTTACAAGGGTTTTAGTTGAAGTGGCGATAATTCGTGAAGCCATTACAATCCCTGCCGAAGCCAAATCTTGACGCCGCAACGTTACTTGTTCGTAACCATGCCCGAAAATGCGACAAACGGGCACGAATGGCGAAACAAGACGCTATTTTATAGTGAGTTACCCACAACTCACGTAACAAATACGGTTACGGAAAAAGATTGCGCCGTTCCTCCCCGTTTTGCGTACCGACACCGGACTCTTCACAACTAATTTTGAAACCAAAAAAATTAAGGACGATGAAGAGTACATTTTCAGTAATCTACTACCTCAAGCGTCAGGTAGTGAAAAAGGACGGGACGGTTCCCGTCATGGGACGCATCACGGTGGACGGCAGCCAGACGCAGTTCAGTTGCAAGCTGAGTGTCGATCCGAAGCTGTGGGACACCAAAGGAGGACGTGTTACAGGCAGAAGTACGACAGCACTCGAAACGAACCGTATGCTTGACAAGATGCGGGTACGTATCAACAAGCATTATCAGGAAATCATGGAACGTGACAACTTCGTCACGGCTGAGAAGGTGAAGAACGCTTTTCTCGGACTGGAACACCGCTACCACACGCTGATGCAGGTGTACCGTCGTCACAATGAGGACTATGAGAAACAGGTGGAAGCAGGCATGAAAGCAAAAGGTACACTGGAAAAGTACCGTATCGTTTACAAGCACCTGCAAGAGTTCCTCGACATCCGCTACCATGTGAAGGACATCGCACTGAAAGAGCTTACCCCCGCTTTCATCTCCGACTTCGAGATGTTCCTGCGCACGGACAAACACTGCTGCACCAATACCGTGTGGCTGTACGTCTGCCCGCTACGGACGATGGTGTTCATCGCCATCAACAACGAGTGGCTGACACGCGACCCGTTCCGCGAGTATGAAATCAAGAAGGAGGAAACAACACGCAGTTTTCTGACCAAAGAGGAAATACGCCTGCTGATGGACGGGAAACTGAAAAACGCCAAACAGGAACTGTACCGTGACCTCTACCTGTTCTGCGCTTTCACCGGGTTGTCGTTCTCGGATATGCGCAACCTCACGGAAGAGAATATCCGCACCTACTTCGACGAACACGAGTGGATAAACATCAACCGCCAGAAAACGGGCGTGGTGTCCAACATCCGCCTGCTTGACATCGCCAACCGCATAATCGGCAAATACCGTGGGCTGTGCGAGAACGGCAAGATATTCCCCGTCCCGCATTATAACACGTGCCTTGCCGGTATCCGTGCCGTCGCCAAGCGTTGCGGCATCACCAAGCATATCACGTGGCATCAGAGCCGCCACACGGCAGCCACGACGGTATTTCTCTCTAATGGCGTACCTATCGAAACCGTCAGCTCCATGCTCGGACACAAGAGCATAAAGACGACGCAGATTTACGCGAAGATAACCAAAGAAAAACTCAATCAGGACATGAAGAACCTTGCCGCAAGGTTGAACAGTGTTGAGGAATTTGCAGGTTGCACCATCTAAAAAAGAGAAGCCATGAAACGTGACATAATCATCATAGAGGACAAGGCGGTCAGCGTAACCGGTAACGACGTGTGGATGACCGCCACCGAAATCGCCGGACTGTTCCATACGACCGTCCCGGCAGTGAACGCCGCCATCAAAGCCATCCGCAAGTCGGACGTGCTTAACGACTACGAGGTGTGCCGCTACATGCAACTTGAAAACGGACTGTACGCAGATGTGTACGCGCTTGAAATCATCATCCCCGTCGCCTTCCGGCTGAACACCTACAACACCCACCTGTTCCGCACATGGCTGGTGGGAAAAGCTCTCGCCAAAGAGAAACGGCAGGCATACGTGATGTTCATACAGAACGGAAAAGCCGGGTACTGCTGATTGCGCATACCACATAAGACAAGGAAACGGGCAGCACCACAAAAAGTGTCGCCCGTTTCCTTTTTTCTTGCCAACCGCGCTCACTCCAGCGGCTTGCGGTAATTTGCTTCCAGCACTTCACGCAGCCCCGTTTCCGGGTAAAGCACCTTCCCTCCCAAAAGTATGAAGGGCAACACGCGGTTGTTGCGGTATTCCTGCAAGGTGCGTCGGCTTACGCGGAGCAGTTCCGCCACCTCGCCGTCCGTCAGGTAACGTTCCCCGTCCAGCGGAGGACGGTAACTTTCCAGAAAGGCGGACAGCCATTTCGAGCCTTTGCGCATATCCTGCACCACAGAGGCTATCGGCTCGTCTTCCATCGTAAAAACATCGTTGTTCTCGTTCATCATAACTTCGGATTCAGTGGGTGAATAAATCAAATCATCTGCCGTGCGGATAGAGCGTGCCGATAAGCGGTATCAGCTGCTTCACCTCCTCCGGCTTGTAATAAAACCTGCGGTTTATCTGCGAGTAGCCGATAAGCCGCCTGTCGCGCAGCGTCTGCAACGTGCGCGAACTTATTCTCAACTGCCTACAGACTTCCTCGCCCGTGAGCCATCTTTCCATGCGCCTCGTGTCGCTTTTGCGCCTCAGGGCGGCGACCTTCTCCGAGAGTGCGCCGAATGCCGCCACCATCATCTCGAAAGTCTTTTTCTCGATAGATACTATTTCCATATTCATGCAATTATCGGTTTGCCCGCAAAGGTAACGGTACGGTCCCGAACACGTGCCGTTTTCCGCTGAAAGGCTGCCTGTTGCGCCGTTTGACCGGGTTACGGAGCCATCTTCCGTAAAAATCTTACGTGAGTCACGTAGTGAGTTGTTAAAGCCCCTTTTGTTTATTGCCGATTTTTGCTGCAGAAACAAAAAGAAAGGACTGAATATGAAAGTGATAACGATGGAAAGTTCCGCCTTCCGGTCATTGACGGAACAGATAGCGGAGATTGCGGCACACGTCCGTGCCGCCTCCGGCGACAAGAAAGCGGCATCGCCCGACAGGTTGCTCACCACACGCGAGGCGGCGCACCTGCTTAACGTGAGTACCCGCACCCTCCAGCGTATGCGCAGCGAGCAACGCATCGGTTATGTCGTGCTTCGCGGTAAATGCCGCTACCGGCAGTCGGAAATAGACCGCCTGCTTGAAGCGTGTGCCGTCAACGAGGACGCGGCAACACCGCAGGAATTGAAACGCAACCACACGCTGCGCACTGGCGGCAAACCAAAAGGAAGGAGGACATAGGTCATGGAACTGCTCACACGAAACAACTTCGAGGGCTGGATGCAGAAGCTGATGGAACGGCTCGACCGTCAGGACGAACTGCTGCTGGCGATGAAGGCTGAGGGGAAACAGCCTACTATCACGGAAAGCATCCGCCTTTTCGACAATCAGGATTTGTGCATGCTGCTCCAGATAAGCAAGCGCACACTGCAACGCTACCGCAGTGTCGGCGCATTGCCCTACAAGACACTGGGCAAGAAAACCTATTACAGCGAGGAGGATGTGCTGACATTCCTTTCCAACCATATCAAGGACTTCAAAAAAGAAGATATAGCCTTCTACAAGGCTCGTATCCATAATTTCTTTCATAAATAACCCATTAAAACATTTTTCAAATGGCAAAGAAAAAAGACGAAAAGGACGTGCTGGTAGTCCGTGATGAGAAGACGGGCGAGATCAGCGTGGTAGCCGGGCTGAATGCAGACGGCACACCCAAGCGTACCCCTGCGAAAGCTGAGAACGCGCAGAGTTTCCTGCAATTCGACCGACACGGCGACGTGCTGGACAACTTCTTCAAGAACTTCTTCCGGCAGTGCAAGGAACCCAGCCGCTTCGGTTTCTACCGCATCGCGGCAGACCAAGTGGATTCCATGCTTGGCGTGATGAAAGACCTGCTTCAGCATCCGTACCAGAACAAACAAATCCTTGCACCGCACAAAATCGACACCTTCCCTTATCAACAGCAGGTGCAGGAAGAGATGGCGGCACAAAAGACAGAGAAACAAGAACCTCAAAAACAGGAAAACATGGAACAACAGAAAGAACAGCAGGAAAGCCCGCAACAGACGCAGGGCAGACAGGGCTACCAACCCATCAACGAGAGCAAAATCAACTGGCAGGAGCTGGAGGACAGATGGGGCGTGAAGCGTGACGACCTTGAAAAGTCCGGAGACCTTACGAAGATGCTCCACTACGGCAAGTCCGACTTGGTAAAGGTCAAGCCCACCTTCGGCGGCGAATCATTCGAGCTGGACGCCCGCCTCTCCTTCAAGAAGGACGGTGAGGGAAATGTCAGCCTCGTGCCGCACTTCATCCGCAAGGAGCAGAAGTTAGATGAGTACAAGGAACACAAATTCTCCGACGATGACCGGAAGAACCTGCGCGAAACGGGCAACCTCGGCAGGGTCGTGGACATTGTGGACAGGGAAACGGGCGAAATCATCCCCTCCTACATCAGCATCGACCGCAAGACGAATGAAATCACGGACATTCCGGCAAACAAGGTGCGCATCCCGGAGCGCATCGGCAAGACGGAAATCACCAAACAGGAGCAGGACATGCTCCGCGCCGGACTGCCCGTGCGCGACAAGCTCATCGAGCGCAACGACGGCAGGAAGTTCGTCACCACCCTTCAAGTGAACGTGGAGCAGCGCGGCGTGGAGTTCGTGCCGGGAACCGGAAGGTCGCCCCGTACCGCACAGACGCAGGAAGCCAAAGGTGACACCTCGAAAAGTCAGGCGCAAGGCGGGGAAAATGCCGCACAGACCAAGAAGGAGCAACGCCGCAACACGTGGATGAACGAGGACGGCAGCATCCGCCCCATCAGCAAATGGAGCGGCGTGAACTTCACCGACAAGCAGAAAGCCGACTACGTGGCGGGTAAAGCCGTGAAACTGGAGAACGTGACCGACAAGCAGGGCTTCCATGCCACGATGTATATCAAGTTCAACCCGGAGAAGGGCCGCCCGTACCGCTACGAAACGAACCCCGACAACGCCCAGCAGGTCGCCCCGTCCAACGAGAGCCGCACACAGGTGGCGGTGAACAACGAGGGCAAAACCAACGAGGCGACAAAGAACCTGAAAGAGCCTTTGCAGAAAGGTCAGACCGCCCCGAAGGACGACCGCCAGCAACAGCAGCAGGAGAAGCCGAAAAAGAAGAACAACAAAGGCATGAAAATGTAATCCCGTGTCCGCCACTGAATCCAAAATAAAATCCAAAGTATCAACAAAAAAGCAAGAAAACATGAAGACAATCATTGCAGAAAAGCCCTCCGTGGCACGTGAAATCGCCCGCATCGTGGGCGCGACAAAGAGAGAGGAAGGATATTTCGAGGGAGGCGGCTATGCCGTGACATGGGCATTCGGACACCTCGTTCAGCTTGCCATGCCCGACGGCTACGGCGTGCGCGGATTTGTCCGTGACAACCTCCCGATTATTCCCGACACATTCACGCTCGTCCCCCGTCAGGTCAGGACGGAGAAAGGTTACAAGCCCGACAGCGGCGTGGTGTCGCAGATAAAAGTCATCAAAAGACTGTTCGACACAAGCGAACATATCATCGTGGCGACCGATGCCGGACGCGAGGGAGAGCTTATCTTCCGCTACCTCTACCACTATACGGGTTGCACCACTCCTTTCGTGCGCCTGTGGATCAGCTCTCTCACCGACAAAGCTATCCGTGAGGGACTGCGGAAACTCGAAGACGGCAGCAAATACGACAACCTCTACCTCGCCGCCAAAGCGCGGAGCGAATCCGACTGGCTCGTGGGCATCAACGGCACACAGGCGTTATCCATCGCCGCCGGACACGGCACGTATTCCGTGGGGCGGGTGCAGACACCAACGTTGGCTATGGTATGTGAACGCTACTGGGAGAACCGCCGCTTTACGTCCGAAGCATTCTGGCAGCTCCATATCGCAACGGACGGTTGCGACGGCGAAGTCGTGAAATTCTCATCCTCCGAGAAATGGAAAGAGAAAGAACCGGCGATGGAACTATATAATAAGGTAAAGGCGGCAGGTTGCGCCACTGTCACGAAAGCCGAGCGCAAGGAGAAGACGGAGGAAACTCCCTTGCTCTACGACCTGACCACGCTCCAGAAAGAAGCCAACGCCAAGCACGGCTTCACGGCGGAACAGACGCTTGAAATCGCGCAGAAACTCTACGAAAAGAAGTTGATAACCTATCCGAGAACGGGAAGCCGCTACATCCCCGAAGACGTGTTTGCCGAAATTCCCAAACTGCTCGCTTTCATCGGCACACAGCCCGAATGGAAAGACAAGGTGCGGGCAAAAGCCGCCCCGACACGCCGCAGCGTGGACGACGGCAAGGTGACAGACCACCATGCCCTGCTCGTCACGGGTGAGAAACCGCTCTTCCTCTCCAAAGAGGACAATACCATCTATCAGATGATTGCCGGGCGCATGGTCGAGGCATTCTCTGAGAAATGCGTCAAGGATGTGACCACTGTCACGGCGGAATGTGCCGGAGTGGAGTTTACCGTAAAAGGCAGCGTCGTGAAGCAAACCGGATGGCGTGCCGTCTATGGCGAGGAAAAAGAGGAAATTACCATCCCCGGCTGGCAGGAAGGCGACACGCTGACACCGAAAGGCTCGTCCATTACCGAAGGAAAGACCAAACCCAAGCCGCTGCATACCGAAGCCACCCTGCTCTCGGCAATGGAAACGGCGGGCAAGGAAATTGAGGACGACGCACTGCGGCAGGCGATGAAGGACTGTGGCATCGGTACTCCCGCCACACGCGCCTCCATCATCGAAACGCTTTTCAAGCGCGGTTACATGGAACGCTGCAAGAAGTCGCTTGTTCCCACCGAAAAAGGACTTGCCCTCAATTCCGTCGTCAAGACGATGCGCATCGCCGATGTTGCCATGACGGGCGAATGGGAAAAGGAGCTGGCGCGTATCGAGCGCGGGGAACTGTCCGACGACACCTTCCGCAAGGAGATAGAGGCGTACACACGTGAGATAACCTCCGAACTGATCTCGTGCGACAAGCTCTTCGGCAGCCGTGACTCCGGCTGCGCGTGTCCCAAGTGTGGCACGGGCAGGATGCGGTTCTACGGCAAGGTGGTACGCTGCGACAACACGGAGTGCGGACTGCCCGTGTTCCGGCTGAAAGCGGGACGCACCCTGTCCGACGATGAAATCAAAGACCTGCTCACCGAAGGGCATACCAAGCTGCTCAAAGGGTTCAAGAGCAAACAGGGCAAGAGTTTCGATGCTGTTGTCGCCTTTGACGGGGAATATAACACGACTTTTGTGTTCCCGGAGGCTAAAAAGG
>CDYK01020938.1_pt1 | contig 155277 bp, 154 predicted proteins | sample 554841 | NCBI WGS metagenome assembly CDYK01 (sample SAMEA3182102, study PRJEB8094) | gut metagenome | biome: human; feature: gut; material: Stool; isolation source: human stools | place: Canada | collected 2013-02-18
AAAGCCGCAGTCGGCAGCAGGCTCAAGACTGTCACCAGCGTCAAAAGCAGTGACAACAAGCGATGTTTAATTGACTTCATGTCTTTCTCCTTTCCAAAAAGCGCAATAAAAAGAGCAGATCTTGACGACCTGCTCTTGCGTGAAAGTTGATGATTTATTTGTTTGTGGGGGTATCCACCCGAGTGACGGAGCATCCATCGTAGAGGAAAAGCTGGACACAGTACCAGCACGGGTCACCAGTGTCATTGACACCTCTTGCCAGCCCAACGCCAATCTCAGATAGCTTTGGGTTGACCATGTTCTTGTTGTGGGTTGTCGAAGCGCTCCAATCCGCCACGGCCCGTTCGGCAAGTGTTTGGTTGGACATTGTCCAATCTGCGATGCGATGGATATTTTCGGCCATGTAGGGACAATCCGTGACGGTATTGAATTTTCCGCCATTCGGTCTTGTGTGCGAATAGACGGTATGCGCAGCCATCTCATCGGCTCGTACCTGCGCCGCCTGCATGAGCTTGTCGTTGACAGTCAGCGCGGCAACACCTTTTTCGCGGCGCAGAGCGTTGGTTCGGTCAATGATGTCCTGCTTGGCCGCAGCAGCATCGAAGGGCTCTGCTGTTTCCTGCACGGCGGCTGCGTCCGATGTTCCATTGACAGAGAGATTTGGCTGTGCAGTTTCGGACAATTTCACGTCATAACCAAGCCTTGCCATCGTGCGGCAGATCAGCACCGCCATATTTCCGCGGGTAATCTCGGCGTCCGCAACAGTTTCTTCCGCAGCAAGTCCCAACTGAACGGCAGTCCGGCAGGCAGACTGATAATCCCATACAGCATCAACATCATTCAAGCACCGCAGCATCACCGTGCAGGCCGCCGCAGAAGTAACAGGGTCATTGGAGCCGTAGCGTCCATTGCCATACCCTGCAACCAGATTATTTGCGACGCAGTAGCCCACATAGCTTTTTGCCCATTCCGGAACATCCGTAAAGCTGCAAAGGCTGCGGTAAAAGGCGCTGTCCGTTTCAAATTGCTCGGGATCTGTGACAATTCGAGTGAGCAGCGCCGCCATCTGCGCCCGTGTCAGCCCCTGCTCCAGCATCATGTCGCCGGACTCGTTGCCCAGCATAATGCCGGCTTCACTCAGATAGGCGGCAGCAGACTGCTGCGGACTTTTTTCGGCGGCAAAAGAAGTTACTGTTAAGGATAGTGCAGCAATTACAGCGAGGGAAATAACTCGGATCCGCTTCAAATGATCACGCCCCTTTCCGGTAAAAGACGGTGGTTACACTTGCGGTCATGCGTCGGGTAGCTTCGTCAAAGGTGCATTGATCAAACTCGCAAATGCCCATCCGTTCTGCCTGTTCCGCGACTTCCGCGGGAAGGTCAACAGAGATGTCCATTTTGACCCGTATTTCGTCATCTTTCCTATTTGGTCTGAAATTCTGTACCAAACTGATACTTCCTTTTGATTAAGATTCTCCAGAGTAATTTGAGGATAATACAGAAGGTTCAGGCTGTCAAAGGTTTATTTTAAATCCTTACGCCGATAAAACGGAGACACAACATTTTTTGCACAATTCCATCCGTTTTCCATCATTTTATTGAGTTATTTGCACTGCTTGAACGCAAATTCTTTTTTCAGGCTGATTGGCGAGGCAGGTAGTAAGCGTGATACGGTTGTCTGCTGTCGCCTGCAGATAGCTCCAGTCGGAATTGGAGATGGTCTTTACCAAAACGACCTCATATGTGCGGGTGCCGTAGATCGTGGTATAGGTGATGGTGTCACCGATTTCCAGATCCTTGATGCTGCCGATGGTGTACTTGGCGCCCCGGTTATGGCCGCACACGCCGATATTGCCGTCCCACGCTGAGGTGGAGCTGTAATGCCCCAGTCCCTTTTTCATGCTTTCTTTTGTTTCTCCTTCCCAGACCTTCATGTTGATGTCCAGGGATGGAATTTTCAGGGTGCCGATGCTGCCGTCCTTTCGCTCCATATCTTTGGCACTTGTATAAGCAGGCTCCTGATAGGACGAAATGACGGGTGTGACCGCTGGGATACCTACGCCACTATCCACACCGTAGATACCGGAAGCCGAACCGCCTACAGTCTGCTGTAGGCCGGGGAGTCGGAGCTTTTCCATGACGCCGGTTTGTGTGGTGCTGAGAACGCCGTAGGGAAGTTCGGGAATCTGATAATCCACAAGATTTTTGCTGCCGTAATGATACGCGGTACCGTAGGTGTCCTCATAAGAGGTCGAAGGGTAATAGTCGGTGTCCGCGGCTGTGTCAAAGGTATAGTCCGCGGCAAAAGCGCAAATAGAAAGGGATGCTGTTGCTGTCGCCGTCAATGCCATGCAGACCAGTTTCTGAAAGAGTTTCATGTTTTTACGCCTCCTGATCTTCTTCGTTTTCCTCTGTTTCATCCGCTTCACATTCTGCTTTCACTACGGCCTTTCGGCGGCATACAAGCAGCGTGCCGCCAACAGCGGCGCAAATCAGAACGATTCCACCTAAGATCCAAGGAAAGTGATCCGCAAAAAACGCTCCGACCTGAGCGGCAGACACGCCCTTGTGGTTCGCTTCTGTCCCGATATAGGTCAGAACATAAGTAACACTTTCAACACCCTCGTGGGTCACATCGCCGATATACTCCGCTGTTGTAACATAGCCTGTAGCCGCCTGATAGGACGCTTTCGCAGAGTAGGTAGCAACAGCCTGATATTGAGAGGGCATCAGCGCCTCACCCACAAGATCGGTGCCGGTGACCTGCCACTCCACATTGGCAAGGCTCAGGGTTCTGCCGTTCTTGATGGTTGTCGCGGGGACATAGGACATGTCGTTGCGGTCAAGCTGCCCGATGGTTTTGGTTTCCGTCACCGTGTAGTTTTTCGTAGCATAGCCGGCGGCTACGGTATTGAGACTGGTGTGATCCAATGCGAGGGTACCCTGAAATCTGCCGTCATCATATTCGATGGTGGGCTTAAGCTGCTCCAGAATCAGAGCAAGGTCATCTTTCGTTGTTTCAACGGTGATAACCTCGGTATGAATCCGCTTTTCTTCCACGGGATTCTCACTTTTTACAATGTCCGCAAAGGTGTAGAGATACCCTTCCAGCTCAAAGGGCTCCTCAATTAGTGCCGCAGGGTCCTGCTCAGGGGATACTGTAAAGGTTTTGATCGCTTGCTGACTGCCGTTGAGGTTTTGAACCACTGTGCCCGTAGGCACCTCCAACGCAAAGGCGTTGGAGGTAAGAACCAGCATCAGCAGCACGCAGGATATTACTCTTTTCATGTTTGGGAGAGCCTCCTTCTCAAATAATTTTTGTGATGCGCATTCCTGCCATACGGTCAGGCGGTATGCCAGATACCTGCTTCATGACGCTTTCTCCTCCTTGATCTTGTATTCTACCGCGCGCTCCGGATGTTCCCGCAGCGCGTCAAGTATTCTGATAGACTGCTCCAGTGCCTGCATTGTATCCCGCTTCTGACGCTTCACAAAGCCATGCAAAAGCAGAACATCTCCATTGGGAAGCGTGCAGAAAATGATGCGTATGAGCACTTTGCTCTTCACCCGCAGCTCCCAGAGATCCCGATAGCGCTCGATTGAAAATCGCTTGAAATGCGGTTCTTTCATTTCCGGCTTTTCAAGCTGGGTCAGGAAATACAGCCGCAGGAGGATTTTTTCCCGCAGCCGCGGATCAAGCCCATCAATAAAATCGGCGAGCGGAGCGGACTTGCTTGTTGGCTGATAGATTAGGATTCCCTTCATGGCTCCGTCACCTCCATTGCCTTGCTCAGCTTCTTCAGATGGCAGATAAAACGCTCTGCAAAGTCCCCGGCAAGCTCCGAATCACCGCTGATCCACCAAATTGGATTGGGAAGCGGCTGAGAGAGCGCGTCGTATTGCAGGCAGATCAGCAGAAACTTTTGCCGTGGTTCGGCCTGCTCCGCAGCTTCATATAGTCTCCGAAGGATCTCTGTGATCTCACAAGAATTCTGGCAAGTGTCGCACAAGTCATCAAACAATAAGCCGGAATAGGCGCGGCTCAAGGCGCCCAATGTGGCTTCGTCCACACTTCCATCTATCCTCAGAAGGCCCATACGGTGCAAACGGGCCTTCGCCCCATCGTCAAACGGATTTTGCGGTCGTGTTTTGTGGAACTGTATATTCATTTTTTTCATCTTTGTACCTCACAATGGGATAGAAAAAGGCCCGGCACCTTGCGGTGTCGAGCCTTCTGGCATAAGTCTTATTATTCTTTGTCATCTGCTTCGGCTTGCGCCGGTAGCGCGGCGGCTTCTTCGATCATGCCCACAACCAAGGTGTTCATCTGCGCGGCGTTCTGCGCAGTAATAACCGGAGCGCCGGTGCGCTCCTCAAGAGCCTTTCGTGCTACACCGGCAACCTCACCGCCCTGTCGGGCAACCTCCATACTGCCGAAAAATCCTTCCGGCTTGGAGGCTTTGGAAATATCACGGGTGGACGCCTCGGCCAGCATAGTCAAGACCAATTCGGTATCGCTCATGTTGTCCCGCAGGTTTTCCTTTTTCAGCCCCTTGAGATTCTTGTACTGCCGCGTGGTCATGCCGGACCACGTGCGGGTGATCTCATCGGTCAGAATCGCAAATTCACGCCCCTTTTCCACACCGCGTTTCTGCCACTCATCGGTAAGCTCATTTCGGATGCGGATAGAGAGCAGCCTTTGATGTACCCAATCAGGATCATAGCCCTTTTTCAGATAGGTTTCCAATGCGCGGTCGATGGCCTGCTCCGGATCAATGGTCTCCTCAATGCGTTCCCTGCCGACCTCTGCCAGCCAACGTTTCACCGGTTCCGCACGGGGGGATGGGATAGACTGAATAATGCGGAGAAGCTGCTCGGTTGTGGCAGCGTCGGTCTTATAGTTCTTTCCATCCGACGATTTCATTTTCAGTTGTACGATATTTTCGTACAACTGAGTTGCCCCCTCAGACTTCAACTTGCGCTTTAAGTCACTCCAATATCTGCGAGGGTTCTCGCTTCCAGTCAGTACATGGATTACATCGACAACAGAGAAGTACCACTCCTCTTGTTCTTCATTCCAAGCCGTGCGAATGGGTTGATTTTCAAAAAGCTGAATTTTATTCTGTTCGCTCATAGCGTTGCTATCCTTTCTCTTTCTTTTTTCGATTATACATCAGCCAATTCGCTGCCGCAAGAACTCCAGAAACAGCTCTTCTAAATCTTCATCGCCGTTCAGTTTGTCCAGATAAGGTGCAAATTTCCTACGGTCAAAGGCGATTTTCTTAGGTGGTGCAGCGCGGCGCATTTCCTCGTCTGCCCGTGCCTGCCGCCAAGCCGCGTAAAAGTCTTGATGCTCAGCGGATGGAGGTGGGCAGGTATGGGCGATCTTCTGTATGGTTGACTTATTGAGTACATATCCCTCAATGGTGCACATTTCTACAAATGCCCTTTGAGAGTCTGCATCATAATCGGCAATAAGTTCCGCACAGGCAATCGGTAACTTGCGTGGACTGTTCTCCAAAATATCAGCAAGCGGCGGAATCAGTGCTGCCAGCTTGATGGCCTTGCGGATCTCATACTCCGTCACGCCGAAGAAATCTGCGACGATCTTGCGGGCATTGTACCTTTGGCGATTCTCGCCAAAGGTCTCGCCATTGCTATCTCCATCTAACTTTTGGCGAGAATCGCCAAAAGTTGTTGAGGATGGTGTTGCGTTCCGTTGCCCGTGGCGATTGTTCTCATCAAGCAACGCCCGATACGCTTTGCCACGTTCAATGATGGTGAGGTCCTGCCGCCGCAGGAGATTGGTGGCAACGGCAATGGAAATCGCTCTTGCGTCATCGGCCTCCACGACCTCCGCAGGAATTGTTGAGTGCCCGGTCAGCCGCCACGCTTCAGTACGATTGTGTCCGGCAAGGATCTCATACTGCTCACTATTCGGAATCGGACGAACAATAATGCGCTCGTAGATGCCCTGCTCGGCAAGCTGCTGAGAGAATGCACGGAGTTTTTCGGGCGGGTAGGGATGAAATCCAATGTCTGCCGTGCGAAAAGGGCAAAGGCTTTTGATCGGCAGTTCGCAAAAGCGGGGAGCTGCCGCATCCGCCTTTGCTTGAAACATGGTTTCATAAGCCTCATTGCCTACTTCCAACTCTGATGCTTGCTGCGCTGCGCTCATGCGCCGCTTTAACAGGTCATCCATGCTTTTTTTAGCCAAGCCGCAGCACCTCCTGGGCAAGGGAGCGATAGGAGTCAGCGGCAGGATTCTTAGGTGCATAATCCAGAATGCTCATGCCTGCTGCCGGACACTCCGCAACCTTGATCGTCTGCTCAATGGGGCGGTCAAATACATGAATGCTGTCACCGTAGATCTCTCCCACGCTGGAGCGAACGCTTTGGCAGAGCTGCGGGCTGGACTGATACATGGTCAAGAGAATGCCCGCAATCTTCAAATCGGGGTTGAATCGATTCTGTACATTACGCACCATTTCTAAAACATCGGGAATCCCTTCACTGGCGAGGAAGTGTGCCTGCACCGGAATGATGCAGTAATCTGCCGCAGCCAGAGCATTAACGGTCAATAGTTCATGCTTCAGTCCACAGTCTATGATGATGTAATCATACAGTCCACACAGGGATGCCAACAGCTTGTCCAACACCTTCTCGCAAGGGTCATCTGAGATGCCAGATGCGTTATACTGTGAAAGCTGCATGACCTGCAAGCGGGCTGCAGCGTCCGCTAATCGCTTGTTGGCAGGGATCAGGTCAAGGCCGCTGCTGGTATGTAGTACAGCACGATCGAGGTGGAGCTCCAGATCCTCCGGAGAGTCAATTTGGACAAGCAGCAGCTTTGCCAGCGTATTCTTCTGTTCCCCTGGCGTATAGCCGAGGGCTGCGGTGAGATTGCCCTGGGGGTCATTGTCGATCAGCAGGACCTTTTTATCTTCAGCTGCGAGGGCAGCCGCGAGGTTCAAAGCGGTAGTTGTTTTGCCAACACCGCCTTTTTGGTTGGTGATTGCGATAGTATTCATGCTCATTTTTGAACTCTCCTCAGCAATTCGATGTGTTTCCTTCCTTTACACGGCAAATTGTAGTAATCTTCTGAAGAAACAAAATCCATCAGTGGAATTTTAGGAAAATATGTTTTATTAAAACATTTCAGAGCAATCAATTTCCCAGAATGTTTCCAGTCTAATATCTGCTTTGGGCGATATCCCAAAATCGCGCATACCTGCTTTTCTGTCAGCAGATCCGGCAGAGAGGACATTTCCTGCTCCACAGCCAACCGAATAGCGCCGCCTAATTCGCTTGAATATGGCTGCGGTGGAGTATATGGGATACAGTTGTGGCGCTTGCCCTTGAGATAGTACAATGGATTCTGTTGACGATCAGCCAAATACCTTTCAACTTCTTCCTTTGCAATTTTGTATCCAAATCCTTTTCGTTTCGGCTTCTCTGCGGATACCCTGCCGGTTTCTATCAACCACAATGCAGTTTCCTTGCATATATGTGCAATTTGGTAAAATTCTTCTTTGCTGATATAGTCTTTTTGAATATCCGAAAGACTAAGCTGCCTGTTTTTCATACCCGCACCTTCAGCCTTCTCTCCGCGTAGTCCTCGCTTAATACATAGTCAATAATGGACTCTTTGAAGATCCAGTAGTGCGGTTTAATGAAGATGGCTTTTACAAGTCCTTCGTGAATTAACTTTCGAGCAAAGCTATCGCCTATTCCACCTAACATTTCACGAAATGTTAGTACAGACACTACATCGGGGTATTGCTTGAATTGTTGTATATATCTCTTCCTTGGTTTTTCCATGATCGAACCTCCGTCTAAATTACCATTGACAGATGGGTTCGATACCTATAGTATGATTCAGTTCTCTCCTAAAACTTCAAAATTCGTTTGAGTTCTCTCCTATGTCCACCATTCCTCACGAGAAAATGGGTTGTACCGGAGTTCTCTCTTAGTTCTCTCCAAACCGCTTTTTTGAGCTGTCAGGAGAGAACACCAAGACATTCCGTATTTGCTTAATAAAAACACGAAAAAGTCAAAAAGCCAGTAATATCAACGCTTTCTGGGAACGGTGGAGTGCAGATTGCTGCGGAAAACAGAATCGATATAACCACTCAAAATCCGCCGCTGGCGACAGCGTACCGGTTCGAGTCCGGTCACCGGCACCAAGAGCAGAGGACCTGCGGCGCAGGTCCTCTGCTCTTTTCTTTGAACGGGCAAAAGAAAATCCGGATATTAAAATTGTGGTCGTTTGGCCGGGGCAGTACCGGAGTGAGGCTTTCCTCTGTGATCCCACTGTTGCACTTGAGGAGATCCGATAAGCAGCATTGTATTCCTCGGAAAATCTACAATGCTGTGCGAGCCAGTCTGTCATCGCCTTTCAGGCCGCAATCAAAGTAAGAAAAAACACGCCTGCCAAGCAGACGTGCTTTTCGTTTTGTGTCAGGGGTTTTGGCTTTTCAGCGTCTTCCGCCGAAGCCGCCTCCGCGGCCACCGCCAAATCCGCCGCTGCGACCTCCACCGAAGCCACCGCCACGGCTGCTACCGCCAAATCCGCCGAAGTTTCCGCTGCCAAAGCTGCCGCCGCGGCCGCTGCTGCCGAATCCGCCGAAGGAATTACCGGAACCGCCCGAGGGCCGTCTCGGCTGCTGGGGCGGGCGGCGGTTGCCACCGGAGGAGCCGCCGCTGCGCGGCGGTCTGGGTCCACCCTGTGGAGGACGGGGGCCGCCCGAACGGGGCGGACGCGGGCCGCGCGGAGGACGGCGTCCCCAGAAGATGGGGTGATACATCACCGTCGGCACGCCCATGCCGGGCATCATGTAGCGGCGGCGATAGCGGCGATAACGCATGCCATCAAGCATGATCCAGAGGACAAAGAATATGATGAGGATCATGATGAACATCACACCGTTGGCCGCCTCGTCCAGCGCCGCCTCGCTCTGCTGATACTGCTGGCTCAACTCCACATGGAGCGCGGCGCAAAGCGAGCGCACCGCCGCGTCATAATCGCCCTTCTGCACGTTATCCGCCATGCAGGAGGCAACAAAGCTCTGCGAAAGGCCGCTGAGCAGATCATAGAAATCGCCGCTCGCGACCAGATAATAGTCCTGCTGCTGTTTTGCGATGACCAGGATCGCATCATTTTCCGCAAGCTGCATCTCGATGGCGTAATCATACGCCGCATTCTCTATGTCGTTTGCGGATTCGGTCGTGACGACGGCCATGATGCTGCCGAACATCTTGTCCCAGTTAGCGTTATAGAGGCTGACCGCCTTTTCGGTCTTGTCCGAAAGGACGTTCGCCTCGTCGCGCACGTACTGCTCGAACGCCGCCGTGGAAAGCGAGGGATCGAGCTTTTCCCCGCCCTCCGGCGTAGAGACGGCGGGCGTCTTGTGCAGTCCCCACGCACTGGATGCGACGATCGCCAGAATCAGCACGACGATGGCGACGCCGCGTTTTTGAAAGAATTTCATATGCTTCTCCTATCCGGAGCGTCTCAGCTTCTCAGCTCCATGAGCTTCTGCTTCAGCTCGCCTTCGATGCGGCCGAGCTCGACCTCCGCTTCCTTGCGCTTCTGCGCTCCCTCGCGCTGGATGTTCACGACCTCGTCGAGCGTGGAGACGAGCTGCTCGTTCGTGTGCTGCAGCGTCTCGATATCGACGATGCTGCGCTCGGCTTCCTTTGCCGTGGCAATGGTGCCCATCATGAGCATGTCGGCGTTCTTCTTGAGAAGCTCGTTCGTCGTCTGCGCCACGGCGCTCTGCGCGGCCGTAGCCTGACGGCTGTGCTCCATGCCGAGCGCGAGCACCATCTGGCTCTTCCAGAGGGGGATGGTGTTGACGAGCGAGGACTGGATCTTTTCGACCATCAGCGTGTCGTTGTTCTGGAGAAGTCTCGTCTGCGGGCCCATCTGGAGCGACACCATGCGCGTGAGCTCCAGGTCATGCAGCTTCTTTTCAAAGCGCTCGTACTTCTGCGCGTAGTCGTTGTAGGCCTGCGCATCCTCGGCAAGGCCGCTCGCCTCCGCCTTCTTGCGCAGCTCCTCGAGCTCGCCGGAGCGGACCTCGGCCAGGCGCTTTTTGCCCGCGATGATATACATGGTCAGTTCTTTGTAGTACTTGAGGTTCAGCTCATACATCTGGTCGAGCATCGCGATATCCTTCATCAGCGTGACCTGATGCTTTTCAAGCTCAGAAACAATGCGGTTCACGCTCGTCTCGGCCTTGCCGTACTGCGCGCGCATCAGCTCGAGCTTATCCTTCTGCTTGTGGAACAGGCCTGCGAAGCCCTTCTTCTCCTCCTGACCGAAGCCCTTGACCTCGACGACGAGGTTCGAGAGCGTCTCGCCCACCTCGCCCAGGTCCTTGTTGCGCACGGAGGACAGTGCATTTTCCGAGAATGTCGCAACGCTCTTCTGCGCGGCCACGCCATAGTTGAGCACAAGGTTCGTATCCGTAATGTCGATCTTCTTCACAAACTCGTCGACAGCAGCTCTCTCCTGCTCGGTGAGCATGCTCTCATCGACCTTGACAGGCTCGACTTCCTTTTTCTCCGCCTCGGGCGCCGTGGGCGCTTCGGGCGTGAGCGTCAGCTCAGGGACGGCCTCCTGCGCCGCTTCGGTGGGGTTCAGGGTCAGCTCGGGCATCATGTTGTCGCTCATATCATTTCTCCTCCGTATTTTGGCTTTGAGTTTGTTCTTTTTCGTGCTTTTTGATGCGCTGGATGCGGCGCAGGCACAGCAGCGTGGCCAACGCCCAGATCAGCGCGGAATAGTAAAGCGTATCCCTGTGCAGATGCAGCGCGCCGATGATGCTTGCCACACACATGATGGCAAAGATTGCACAGAAGATCGGGTCGAGCCACACGCCTTTCAGCCGTTTCAATATCCACGCATTGACTTTGGCGTTGAACGCCATCACTTTCTTTCGCATCGCTTACTCCTTTATAGCTCGAGCTTGATATCGTCCTGCCCGGCGGCAGCCGTGCCGGACTCGGCATGCAGCTCGCCAGTATCCTCGCTCAGGCCCTCGCGCTTCATCATGTTTTCAAGCACCGTGATATCGGCGGAAATATCCATCGCCTCGCTGCCGAAGAGCATGTCGAGCTGCTTTTCAAAAGCCGTAACAATCGTGCCCATCATACTCTCCACGCGCTGCATGGTCGCGTCGATGTTCTCGCCGCTCACGCCCTGCGCGCCCATACGGTCATAGGCGTTCAAGAGCTTAAGGGTCGTGGGCAGGTAGTAGTCCATGAACTTGCGGATCTGCGGCAGCTTCGACGGGTCGGATTTGACCTGCGCGAAAATTTTCGCGCTCAGGTCCTCGAGCCGGTCGATGTCGGCGGAGATCTTCTCATCCTTGATGGACGTGTTGAGCCGCTTCATCTCGGAGATGGCAAGATTGCCGTCCTTGATCATCTTGTCGAGCTCCGGATTCCCGGTGGTCTCCTCCTTTTTCGGCGGGTCAGGAACTGTGACCTCCACCGTGCCGCACACGGCGTTCATGATGAAATACACCACCGCCGATACGATGGCAATAAAGATGAACTGCGGCACGCGGTAAAGCGGGAACAGCAGCGCATAAATGACCCATGTTCCCGCCGCGGCGTAATAGGGTACGGTGGATCTGCGTTTGACAGTTGCCAAGACGATCCCCTCCTGTTTTCATAAATATTTTGACTGATATATGATATCACATCGCATCAGCGCGGTCAAGCAAAGCAAGCGCTTGAAACATTGCAATATCGCACTTTTTACAAAAGAAGGCGGCGTCCGGTCCAGGACGCCGCCTTCTTGCAAAATACTGCGTTTTTCTTATTCGTTTCGGATGGCTTCGAGCGCCGAGATCTTGACCGCCTTGTTCGCGGGCTGATAGCCGGACACCAGTCCGACCAGCACCGAGAACACCAGCGCAAAAATCACGAGCTCCGGCTTGATGACGGACGTGCGCACCACGCCTTCGCCGCCGATGAGCGCCTGCTTGATAAGCTCCCACGTGACGCCCCCGCCGCCGAACGCGCCGAACGAGAACAGATTGATGATGACGGATATGATGAAGCTGAAAATAAGCCCCAAAATGCCGCCGAGAAGGCCGATGCTGCCCGCCTCCATGAGGAACATCGCGCGGATATCGCGCACATAGCAGCCGAGCGCCTTCATAATGCCGATCTCCTTCGTGCGCTCGGAGATGGACATGATCATCGTGTTCGTGATGCCGATGGCCGCGACCAGAAGCGAGATCGCACCGAGGCCGCCGAGCATCAGTTCGATCTGGCGGGTCTGCTTGTTGAGCTCGTCGCGCATGCTCTGCATAGAATACGTACTGTAGCCCAAGTCCTTGATGGACTGCTCCACATCCGACACGGCGTCGAGGCTCTCAGCCTTGACGTTGATGCTTGAATACTCGAACTTCGTGTCGGTCTTGCCGGTCAGGTCCTGAATAAGAGCTTTGAGCGCATTGATGTCCATCATCACGCCGTCGCTCGTCTCATAGCCCTTGCCTTGATCCTCCTTCATCACACCGACGACCTTGAGCTCAACCTCATAGGGGGTAGGTTCGGTGCCTGTACCGTCGTCATACGGTGTGAGTACCATGGTGATGCTCGTCTTGAGCGGGTCGAAAAACGGGTCGGGAACATTTTCGGTATCAATATTTCCGTTCTCATCCCAGACGTAACGGCTCACATAGTTTCGCCCGTCCGGCATCAGCGTATCGGTAAAGTTATAGGCAAAATACTGGCCCACGACCACCTCGTCGCTGTTTTCAGGATACCGCCCGTCCACCAGCTCAAAGCCCATGTCCTCAAGGGCGCTCGAGTCAATGCCGACAAAATTGACATAGTCGGCTGTGTAGCGGCCGTTGACGCCCGCTTTGAAGCCTACATTATATCCGTCGAGACTTGCCTTGGGCATGACGGCCTGCACGCCCGCGATCTCGTGGAAGCTCTCGACCGCCTTGTCGTCAAGCTTGCTCTCCGTCTGCGTGCCGGTGCTCTGGTTGTAGCCGCGGTAGACCTCGATGATGGAGAGGTCGCCCATATTTTTGAGCATCTGGTCGTACGACTCCTGCATGCCCGCGCCGATGGAGACCATCACGATGATGGACGTACAGCCGATGAACACGCCCAGCACCGTCAGGATCGTGCGTCCTTTGCGCCGTGACAGGCTGTCAAAGCACATTTTCAGGATGTCTGCGAATCTCATTTTTTCTGCTCCTCAGCACCCGTGGCCGCAGTCTCTTTGCTTTCAGCCGCCGCGGCTTCCGCTGCCTCCTGCTTCTCCTCGGCGAGCTCCTCTTCGTCCCACTTGTCCCAGAGCGCTTGCTCGGCCTTCTGCTTGGCCTTCTTCTTGCGGATGCGCAGCACGATGAGAAGGACGATAAGCGCAGCAACCACCGCGATGATGACGTACTTCCACGGGAAGGTGCTTGCCGGCTCGGGGTCGATCATGCCGGGATCGTCCATGCCGGGGTCGGCCGGCTCGTAGGCCATGGCCTCGACCGTCGCTTCAAAGACGCGCTCTTTCGTGTTGCCGTTGGAGTCCTCGTAGGTGATGACGATCTTGACCTGATTCTCGCCCTCCAGCTGCGGGGTCACGGCAAAAGCGATGGTGCCGTTCTTGCCGCCGTCGATCGTGCCGACGCGCTGATAGGCCGTCGGCGTGTCGATATCGCCGGAGATGGTCGCCTCAACGTTGTTGATGGCGCTCTTGCCCTTGTTGACATAGTCGATCGTCAGGCTCGTTTCCTCGCCGACATAGCCGGTGTAGGAGGTCTTGGGCTCGCTGAGCTCAAAGCGGTCGGGCTGGTAGAGGGGCACGCTCAGCGACAGCGTGGCGTTGCCCGACTTTCTTGCGTTCTGGTCAACATATTCATAGGTCACGTCGATCTTGACGTCCTGCGCGCTGGCGCTGATGAGCTGCGCGGCCTTCATCGGCACGGTGACGGTCTTGCTGCCGCTCGCGGCGACAGATTCAAAGTAGAACGTGTTCGTCGAGCCGTTGAGCATCAGGTCCTGACCGCCGGTGACGGTGACCATGACGTTTTCGATCTTGATGGTCTTGCTGGTGTTCGTGAACGAGAAGCTCAGGTTCGTGCTTGAGCCTGCCGCAACGGACGAACCGCCATAGTTGTACTTCGAGAGAATGACGATGGGCGTGGGGCTCGCAATGGTCTCCTCGTCCTTCGTATCCTTGGTAACGGTGGAGAGAACGTTCACGCTGCCGCTGGCGCTGCCGCCGGTGAGCTGCGTGCCGTTGTCATAGTAGAACGACAGGCTCGCGTCGATCGTCTGCATCTGGGACTCGATCTTGTCGGGCGCCTTGACCGTCACAGTGACGGCCGTGTCGCGGCCCGCGCGGATATCGTCGAGCATGTAGTCCTGGCTGCCCATGATGAGAAGCGATCCGGAGGATTTGAGCGTCAGGATAGGGTCGCGCATGGCGGTCGTGCCGGCGTTCTGGATGTAAACGGTGATGGTCTTCGTCTCGCCCGCGGCAATAGACGTGCTCGTGCCGTCGGAGTTGAAGACGGCGCGCGGCTCGGGAATCGTTTCCGGCGTCGGCTCGGGCTCCGGCTTCGGCTCGGTGTAGGGCACGCACTCGCGCACCGGGACGGTGTTGCCGTCCTGATAGCCGCCGCCGTTGCCTTCATAATAAATTGTAAAGGCAAGCTGCTTGCCGCTGTCGCCGGTGTAGGTCAGGCCGGTGAACGTAACGGTATATTCGCCGTTCTGTCCGCTTGCAACAGCGCTCGCCGTGCCGTCCTGAAAGCTGTCAAGGCCGCGCACGACGCGGATCGAATCGTTGCTGCCGTCCGTGCGGGATAAGTAGACCGTGATGTCCACCGTATCGCCGGTGTAAATGCTGCTTCTGCTGGCCCGGTAGCCGGTGATCAGAAAGCTGGTTCCCGCCTGTGCCGTCGTGCCTCCGCCCGTCTCTTTGGCGACATTCACAGGCAGCAGCGCTGCGCACAGCACAAGGGCAAGGCAGAGCGAGAGCAGGGATCTTGAAATGCGTTTCATGTTCGATTTCCTCCGTTATTCGATATAAGGTGCGGCGTCGATCTCCGCCTTGACCTGATTTTCTACGTTGCTGACGATCCTGCCGTCGATGAGCGTGACGATGCGGTCGGCATACTCGGTCATCTCCGGATCGTGGGAGACGAGCACGATCGTCTGGTGGAAGCGCTTGGCAAAGCCGCGGATCATGTGCATGACCTCTTTCGTTGTCTTCGAGTCGAGGTTGCCGGTCGGCTCGTCGGCGAACACGACCTCGGGGCGCGTGACGAACGCGCGTGCGATGCCCACGCGCTGCTGCTGTCCGCCGGACATCTGGTTCGGAAAGTGGTCCATGCGGTCCTTCAGTCCCACGCGGCAGAGCATTTTCTTCGCCTCCAGCAGCCGCACATCCGGGTCGATGCCCTTGAACATCAGCGGCATGGCCACGTTTTCCGCCGCCGTCAGCTCCGGCAGCAGGTTGTAGGACTGGAAGACGAAGCCGATGTGCTTCTGCCGGAAGGCCGCGAGCTGATTTTCGTTGAGCAGTGAGATCGGCACGCCGCCGATGCGCACCACGCCGCGCGTGGGCTTTTCCAGTCCCGCCAGCTGGTTGAGCAGCGTCGATTTGCCGCTGCCGGACGTGCCGAAGATGCAGCACACCTCGCCCCGCGGGATGTCGAGGTCAATATTGTGCAGTGCGACCACGTGCTCCTGCCCCATCATGTACACCTTTCGGAGCTTTCGCACCGAAATGACGGGCTTCTGGTCATTTGCCATCGCAGTTTCTCCTCAATTTTAATCTTGGGTCCATTATAATCTCATCTTATGAGGAAGTCGTTACAATCAGGCGCGATTTGGTTACAAATTATTTAAGAGTTCCTTAATTCTCGCACCGAGCCTCTTTCCTGTATTATTTAGACGGAATTTATCGAAAAATGTTTCATCCTTTTTGAAAAAAACGGCGGACTTTTTTGAAGTCCGCCGTTTTTTAAGTTCATGCCGTTTTAGTTCAGCGGCACGTCGGGCACGACGTAGACCGTCATCTCTTCGCCATTTGTGTCGATGGACACAGTGTCGTCGATGGGCTGCGTCAGCGCCGCGTCCGCATAGAGCGTGCAACCGCTGCGGCAACAGATGTTGACATACGTCCCCCTCGCCACATGGTATTCATTCACCCACCAGTCTTCGCCCCCTTCTTCCGCAGGGAGGCAGACCGTCAGCAGGCAGGCGGGTCTCGTGTCGTCCGTCGCGTACACGACATCGTTCAGAAGGTAGCGGCCTGACTTGTAGGGTTCTGTTTTGTAGGGTTCATCGTAGCTCCAGTTGTAGAGCGTCGTGCCCATCTCCGTCGCGCCGCCCTCGCCGTCCGCCATATAGTCGGTCACGGACATGGCGAGAAGCTCGCCCGTCTCGGGATCGGCGTAGTAGAGGGTGGTATAGTAGTAGTCGTCCTGATCGTCAAAGCGCGTAGTGGTCGAGAGCAGCACCGCGCCGTCCTGCTCGCTGCGCTCGTCGAGCGTTTCCTCGGCGTTTTTGGCAGCGGGATCGGCGCACTGTGGCAGTATGTCAAGGAGATACTCCGTCCCCTCGCCCGGAATGGGATAGATGTTCAGGCTTGCGTTATCGTCGCTCGTCATGCGCGTGGCGTACAGGCTGCCACACCCCTCGCTCCACAGCTCATCCTCGCCCGGGCCGCTGTTGGCGGTATAGCTGTAGTGCGAGGACATGAGGATCGTGCTGTCGCCCCCGTCCGTGTACTGCAATCTTGCGGTGTAGGCCACCTCGCCGTCCCGGTCGGTGCCCTGAATGTTCACGGTCACGGCGTCGTACTTTGCAAGCAGTACGCACGGATCGTTGACCTCGCGCAGCGTTTCGAGCGTCACGTCCATCGGCGTGTCGTCCTTGCCGCCGTTTCCATCGTCCTTGCCGCCCTGCGTGCCGCAGCCGGCAAGAAGTGCCGCGACACAAAGCGCGCCAATGCCTGCTTTCTTCCAGTTTTTCACCTTGGTTTCCTCCTTTGGGTTTGGGACGCGGAATCATTCGCGTCATGGTTGTTCTTCACTGCTGTCGGGAATGTTGCCGCTCTTTACATAGACGGTCGTGCTGCCGCCGTCCGGCCACTCGATCTCAGGGGTTTGATACTCCTGCGTCATGGCGGCGTCGTAGTAAAGCATGACGCCCTTACCACTCTCTGGGGAAAAGTACGCTGCGCTCGGCACGGTAAAGTGCTGCTCGTGCTCCTGCGCGGTGCCCGGGTCCCACACGAGCGTGATTTCATGCTTGGGAACATCGTCCGACAGCATCAGCGCGTAGAGGTCTTCCTCCGGTTCATAAGGGCGATCATAGCTGAACGTATAGCTTCCCGTGGCAAAGCAGGTGTCTTTTCCCTGCAAGTCTTTTCTGTGCCGCTCCGACTTGATCGATATCAGGTCATCGGAGGTTGGATCGACATAGAGCCATCGCAGCGAGTAGTCCGTGTCATCGTCGGTGATATAATGTTTGATCGGAAACACGAGCTGGCCGTCCTGCTCATACGGCTCTTCGGCCTCCACCGTGATACCGTCACCGGCCACGGGCAAAAACGGTTCCCGCGCGGTACTTTCTTCGTACCACTCATCCGTTCCGCAGGCGATCACACTGGCAATTCGAGCGCTGCCGTCATCATTTGTTCCAGCGATAATGCACATACCGTCCGGCACTTCATCCAGGCAGACATTCACGCTATAAATATCGTCTGCGCCGTACTCATCATAATACCAGCCGTGGCTCCAGCTTTGCAGCCGGCCTTCTTCGTCGCGCGTGTACTGGTCAGTGCTCTTGACGTCCTGACCGCCGTTGCTGCTGTCTGTGCTCTCCCGTACAATAGTCACCACCTCGTGCCGCTCGAGCAGCGCAGAGATCGTGTTCCGCTCACAGACGTCTTCATAGGTGATGGGATGTTCTTCCGCCATATCGGTCTGTTTCTCCGTCTCTCTGCAGCCCATGAGCAGCAGCGCGGCGGCAAGTGCGAGGGCACTCATTAGTCCCCAGCGGTTCATTTTGTTTCTCCTTTCATCGTCTTCTTTCCATCTTGATTATGCGGAGCTTTTTTCGTTCCGTACATTCTCTTAGACGAGAAATTTCTCAAAAAGTTTCACCCTTATGATTTTTTTAAGAAACTTTTTTCTCCTGCGAGCGGGCTCTTGCATTTTCCGCCGCCGCGGCATACAATGAGGACATATTTCACCCGGGAGGGCGTTTTTATGAACTATATTGGCATCGACCTCGGCGGCACGAACATCAAGGGCGCACTCGTGAGTGCGAAGGGCGAGATCTTAAAGGAGCATTCTATCCCGACGCGCGTCGATCTCGGCCCCGAGGCGGTCGCGGGACGCATCGGTCAGGTCATCGCGCAGCTCTCTATCGGCGAGGACACCGTCGGCGGCGTGGGCGTCGGCTGCCCCGGCACGGTGGACGACGCGAGCGGCATCGTGCGCTTTGCGGCGAACCTGAATTTTGTGAACTTCGACCTGCGAAGCGCGCTGCGCGCGCATACTGCGCTTCCCATCCACCTCGGCAACGACGCAAACGCCGCGGCGCTGGGCGAGGCGCTGTTCGGCTGCGGCCGCGGCGCGGAGAGCACCATCGTCGTCACGCTCGGCACGGGCGTCGGCGGCGGCGTGGTGCTCGGCGGCAAGCTCCTGACAGGCTACACGGGCGCGGCGAGCGAGATCGGCCACATGGTCATCGCGGAAAACGGCGAAGAGTGCACCTGCGGCAGCCGCGGATGCTTCGAAGCCTACTCCTCCGCCACGGCGCTGATCCGCGACACGAAGCGCACCATGGCCGCGCACCCCGAGAGCCTGCTGCATGCGATTGCCGCGGAGCAGGGCGGTGTCGACGGCCGCACAGCGTTTCTCGCCAAGGAGCGCGGCGACGAGGCGGGCGCGCAGGTCGTGGAGGACTACATCGAGCATCTGACCTGCGGGCTCACAAATCTTGTCAACATTTTCTTCCCCGAAGTGCTGGCCCTCTCGGGCGGCGTAGCAAATCAGGGCGACGCGCTGCTCCTGCCGCTGCGCGAAAGGGTACGCGAGCGTTCGTTTGGCTCGCGCTATGCCGTCTCGCACACGCGCATCGAGCTCTGCACGCTCGGCTACCGCGCGGGCGTGATCGGCGCGGCGATGCTCGCGCGCGAGTGAGCGTAAAATAGCGCAGGATATGATAAGGCCCTCCGCATTTCTGCGGAGGGCCTTTTTTACCGGTAGCCGTCGGGCTCGGCCGAGCCTTCGATCAAAAACTGCACCTCGTCCACGCCGCCGAGCGACAAAATGGACTGCTCGAGCGCGCTCAGCATCAAATCGCGCTCCGCCTCGTTCTCCGGCAGTGAGCCGCTCGCAGGGAGATTCAGATAGCACACGCCGTTTTCGATGCGAGAGGAGATGACCGCAAAGTCCTCCGGCAGGAGCGAGACGAGCGAATCGTCCTCCGGCCCCTGCGCGAGCGCTTCGAGCAGCGCGTTCACGCGCGTCTGGCCCTCGTAGAGCGCGAGCGTCTGCTGCTCGGCGCGCAGCTCGCCTGTCTTGCTGTCGAGGAAATAAAGCGACACGGTGATCGGCCGCAGGCCACTCTCACGCGAGGAAAGCAGCGTATCCGCCGAGAGCAGCACTTGCGTCTCGCGGTACGGCAGCTCGCGCCCGTCCGCCGTGATGCTCACAGCGTTCACATTCGGCAGCTGCGTCAGCGTCAGCGTGATGCAGTAGTCAGCGAGCGACAGGTCGATGCCCGTCAGGCGCGCATACTGTGCGCTCAAGTCGATCTGCGCGCGGCGGCCCGACACCTTGAGCGACTTGAGCGCCGTTCCCTCCGGGATGGGCGACGAGAGCGACGGCTCGTCGGGCCCTGCGAGCAGCGCCTCCATCAGCGCGCGGACACAGTCTTCGGTCTCCATCGCGCCGTCGAGCGTCAGGCGCTTTTCCTGCGCGTGGATGGCGTCGCCGCCGCCCGCGGAGTTGGGATCGCTGAGAAAATAGAGTTCGTAGCCGTTCTCGTCCATCTCCTGCGCGTGCTGGGCCGCGCAGGCGCAGAGAAGCGAAAGCAGGAGGACTAATGCCGCAGTCAGGGAAAGACGTCTTCTCATGTCTCATCCCCTCCCTCTTCGCAGCGCGGCAGGCGCACGGTAAACACCGTGCCGCCGCCCTCGCGGGCGCGGACCTCGATGCTGCCGCCGCGGCGGCGCGCCGTGTCGGCGGCGATGGAAAGGCCAAGGCCTGTACCGCCCGCGGCGCGCGAGCGCATCTTGTCCACGCGGTAGAAGCGGTCGAAAATGCGGGGCATGTCCCCCTCCGGAATGCCGATGCCATTGTCGCTGACAGTGAGAAGGCAGTCCTTTTCATCCCCCGCGAGCAGCAGCTTCACAAAGCCGCCGGGACGGTTATACTTGATGGCGTTTTCCGTCAGGTTGTAGATGATTTCGTGAATTTCATCCTCGCTCGCAAGGGTCTGTCCCTCGCGGCGAATTTCATATGAGAGGTCGACCTGCTTTTCCTCGGCCACAAGGCGCAGCATACGCACCACGCGCGCTATCACGGACGAGAGGTCGACGCGCTGCGCCTCGGGCAGCATGCCGCTGTCCAGGCGCGTCAATCGCAGCAGATTTTCCGTGATGCGCGCCAGGCGCTCGGACTCCTGCTCGATATCACCGACAAATTCGCGCACGGTCTGCGCGTCCATGTTCTCCGTCTGCAAAATGGAGTCGGACAGAAGCCTGATGCCCGCCAGCGGCGTTTTGAGCTCGTGGCTCGCGTCCGACACGAAGCGGCGGCGAGCGTCCTCCGTCGTTTGCAACCGGTCAGCCATGTCGTTGAACTCGGCGGCGAGCTCGCTGATCTCGTCGTGCCCGCCGACCTCGGCGCGGTGGCTGTACGAGCCCTCGCGCATCTTGCGGATGGCGTCGGTCAGTACACCGAAGCGCCGCGTCAGCACACGGGATAAGAGTACGCTGATCCCGCCGGCGAACACCAGCACGACCGCCGAAATCGTCAGGAGATTTCGCTGCAGGGACAGCAGCAGCTCCGCTTGCTCGGTATCGTATTCGTAGGCATACACCGCGCCGATGGTCTGGCTGTGGTAGATGACCGGCGAGGCCGCGCGGCTTTTGAACGCCTTGTCCGAAAATTCGGTGTAAAAGACGTCTTCTCCGCGAAGCGCCTGCACAAGCTCTGTATAAAAGGCGTAGCGGCCGATCGCGCCGTCGGTTTCGCGCGTGTCGTACAGCACGCGGCCCGAGGCGTCCGTCACAAGCACGCGGGAGATCCCTGTCTCCTCCACGAGCGTCATCGCACCCGCGACGTTTTCCTCGCTCAGCTCCTCAAGGCCGGAGAGCGCCGTCACCATCACCGAGACGCTGCCCTGCAGCGAGCTCTGCTTAGAGCGGAACGTCAGGTTTTCCGACGTAATGAGCGGATACGTGTTCAGCAGGATCAGCACCGCCAGAATGATGGCGATATAGCTGAAGCTGAATTTTCGCTGCAGGCTCGCATGCATCTGCACGGCGCTGCCCCCCTTCTCTTTCTTTTAGTGGGAAATCAGTCCTTCAAGTAGTACCCCACGCCCCATTTGGTCAGGATGTGCTGCGGCGCGGCGGGGTTTTCCTCGAGCTTTTCGCGAAGCCGCCGGATGTGCACATCCACTGTGCGGTAGTCGCCTGCGTAGGTGTAGCCCCAGACGAGGTCCATCAGATTTTCGCGCGAGTAAACGCGGCGCGGATTCTTGACAAGAAGCTCGATGAGGTCGTATTCCTTGGCCGTGAGCTCGACGATCTCGCCGTTTTTGACGGCGACGCGCTGCTCGGGGTCGAGCGTGATGCCGCCCGCGGTCAACAGGAGCGTTTCAGTCTGCTTTTGCTGCGGTGCGGCGTTCGCGCGGCGCAGCAGCGCGCGGATGCGCGCTTTGAGCTCTAAGATGTTGAACGGCTTTGTGATATAGTCGTCCGCGCCGGACTCAAGGCCGATGATCTTGTCGGCGTCCTCGCTGCGGGCGGTCAGCATGATGATGGGCACATTGGAAAATTCGCGGATGCGCATGCAGGCCGTCAGCCCGTCCACCTGCGGCATCATCAGATCGAGGATGATGAGGTCGAACCCGCCGCTTTTCGCCATGTCGATGGCGGTCGCGCCGTCGTAGGCGGTCTCGACCGTGTAGCCCTCGTTTTCCAGATTGAATTTCATGCCCTTGACGAGAAGCTGCTCGTCGTCAACCACCAGAATTTTCATTGCCATCCTCCTCCGTGAATGTGATCTCCGCGCGGAATCCCTCGAGCTTCGCCTCTCCGATGCCCTTGACGTTCAAAAGGTCCTCCGCCGCCGTAAAATCGCCGTGCTCTGCGCGGTAGTCGATGATCGCCTGCGCGAGCGACGGGCCGATGCCCGTCAGCGTTTCAAGCTCCTCCGCCGTCGCGGTATTGACGTTCACAAGCGTCACAACGCGCGTGGGCGCGGTGATCTCGTCGGTCTTGTCCTGCGTCGTCACGGTGTAATTCCCGTACGAGGCACCCTCGTAGGCCGTTTTGTGCAGAAAAACGAGCGAAACGGCGAACAGCACCGTCAGCGCGGCGAGCACAAGGTAGACGCCGCTGACTTTGGTTTTCTTTTCTTGCTTTTCCACGGTTGCGCTCGCCTGCCTTTTTTGCTATACTGATGTCGAAGCGTGCCGAACGGCGCGCTCCTCTTCACTGTATTCTATTTGATTGTATCATACAACGAGGTATATTTCCATGAAAAAACGCCGCTGGTTTTCACTTTTTTTATCTTTTGCGCTCCTGCTCCCGCTCTTTTCGCTCACGAGCGCTGACGCCTATGAGGACTTCACACTCGACGCGAAGGCCGGCCTTCTCATTGAGGCCGACACGGGCGAAATTCTCTATGAGAAAAACGCCCATCAGGAGAACTTCCCCGCGTCGCTCACAAAGGTGATGGTCGCGCTGCTGGTGTTTGAGGCCATCGACGAGGGCAAGATCGCGCTGACCGACTCCGTCACTGCGACGGAATCGGCGTTCGAGGGGCTCTCCAGCGACGGCAGCACGGCGAACATCGTCCCCGGCGAAACGATGACGGTCGAGCAGCTGCTCAACTGCATGCTCATCGTCTCGGCGAACGAGGCGTGCAACATTTTGGGTGAAACGCTCTGCGGCTCGGTCGACGCCTTTGTCGCGCGCATGAACGAGCGCGCGGCGGAGCTTGGCTGCGAGCACACGCACTTCGCCAACGCCACGGGTCTTCACAATTCCCAGCACTACACGACCGCGTGGGACCTCTACCTCATCACGCGCGAGGCGCTGAAGCATGACAAATTCATGGAGATCTGCAACTCCAAGAGCTACACCGTGCCCGCCACGAACATGACCGACAAGCCGCGTGAGCTGCATTCGACGAACTTTCTCATCTCCAACTGGCGCGCCCGCGGCTATGTGTACCGCGACGCGCAGGGCATCAAGACCGGCTCGACGCCCGAGGCGGGCTACTGCCTCATTTCGTCCGCCCTGCGCGGCAGCCGCCACATGATCAGCGTGGTGCTGGGCGCAGAGCGCGTGACGCTCGAGGACGGTGTGACCATCCAGACGCGCAGCTTCTCCGAAACGTCGCGCATGTTCGACTGGGGCTTTGACAACTTTGTCCTCCGCGACATTCTCTCCTCCTCCGACCTTGTGCAGGAGGTGCCCGTCGCGCTTTCGAGCGAGGCGAGCTACGTTTCGACCCACGCGGCGGAGGATATCGCCTGCCTGCTGCCCAACAATGTCGAGCCCGACATGCTTGAGCGCACCGTGACGCTCACGAACGACACGGTCGACGCGCCCGTTTCCGCGGGCGACGTGCTCGGCAAGCTGACGCTCTCCTACAATGGTAAGGTCTACGCCGAGACGGACCTCTTAGCGCTGAACGATGTATCGGCCTCGTGGTTCCTGACGGCGCAGCGCAGGGTGTCTGACTTTTTCGCAAAGCCGCTCGTCCGCATTCTGTTGATCGTGGTCGTACTGCTGATCGTCGCGCTCGTCGTCTATGTGACGATGTTCTCCCGCCGCCGTCGCTACGGCCACCGCCGCCGCGGCGCAGCACACGGCGGCTACCACGGGCGGAGAAGAAGATTCTAAGTACTTTAAAAAAGCGGTAAAGCCGCTTTTTTGAGAAAGGCCACACTCCGCTTTGTGCCTTGCCGCCGCTGGCGGCTGCGACACGCGCGGAGCGAGAGGTGTCGATCGCCACGCGCTGGTCGCGGCGATCGACGATCAAAATTCTTTGCGTCTGCGAACGCAAAAGCAAAAATGAAGGGACGCGAAAGCGTCCCTTTTTAGTTGAGTGTGATCACGTTGTTCCCCTGCGGGAACTCCACGAAGCGGATGGAGTAGATGTCGGCGGTGATGTAGGCGCTGCGGCCGGGGTGGAACAGCGTGATATAGTCGTTTCCGACCTCCTGTAGCGTACCGACCGCCACGACCGTGTTCTGCGAACCGACGAGGAAGCTCACGATGACTGCGCGGCCGATGTTGCGCGCGAGCATCCCCTTCCACGAATTGTAGGCCATCTTGTCGACGGTCTGCGACTCTTCGATCTTGTCGGGCGTGGGCTGGAACTGCCCGCTCGCGCCGCCCTGCAGCACGAGCGACATGCCCCCCGCCCCCGACGATCCTCCAAGCATTTCCTCATAGCTCTGGCTCGCGTTGTTGTTACTGTTGTTATTACTGCTATTATTGCTGCTATTATTGCTGCTATTATTGCTGCTATTATTGCTGTTGCCGCTCTGCTGCGCGCTCGCCATGGCGGGCACGGCAACCATCTGCTCATAAAGGCACGGCATGCTTTTTCCCATCTGGATCATAAAAACGTCCTCTCCCTTTCCCGTTGCTGCTGATTTGCTTTTCTCAGGTGTCGTAATACGCGGCGGTGGGGTTATAAAAACAGTGGTCGCCGATACGCATGACGAACGTCCCCACATTTGAAGGAAAATTCGCGCGGCAGGACGGCGAAAACGGGTTAAAGAACCACAGCGCCGTTCCAAGGCCGTTCAATCGGTTGCCCGCGATGGCCCAGTCCGCGATCTCGTAATGGATATCGGTCGGGCGCATGTTGTAGATGTTCTGCGGGTTGTAGCTACCGCGCTCGGTCTCGCTCGCGCAGACGAACTGCCCCGGCTGAAAGATGATATTGCGGATGCTGCCCTGCCCCACGCGCGCGTATTCGCCGCCCGTCGAGCGCACGCGGTTCATCACGACGCTCGCCACGGCTTTCATCCCATTCTCGCCCTCGCCGCCCGCCTCGCACTCGATGAGGCGCGCGAGCAGCTCCCTGTCGGAATAGGCCATGTCGATCTCCTCCCCCATTTTTTCTTCCCCGACAGTCTATGCGCTTCCCGTGCGCATGGAAACCGAGACGCGCAAAAAAAGCACCGAAAGCCGTTTTGCTTTCGGTGCTTTCGCTTTGTTCAGTTTTCCTCGTCCGGCGGCGGAAGCTCTTCCGCTTCCGGCGGCGTCGCGCCGTAGGCGCCCTTCATCTTGAGCTCCTGCCACTGCTCTTTCGTGATAAGCAGCTGGCGGGGCTTCGAGCCCTCGAACGGACCCACGATGCCGCGCGTCTCCATCTCGTCGACGATGCGCGCCGCGCGCGAATAGCCGAGCTTCAAGCGGCGCTGGAGCATCGAGACGGACGCCTGACCCGTCTCCATGACCACGTCGATCGCGGCAGGGAGCAGCTCATCCACATCGTCGGCGGCGTTCTGATCAGGCGCGGCATTGCCGCCTCCCTTGCCGCCGCCTTTCTCCTTTTCGGCGACGGCGGCGTTGATCTTGTCGATGACGGATTCGTCGTAGTCCGTCTCGCCGTTTTCCTTGACGAAGTTGACCACGCGCTCAATCTCCTCGCTCGAGATGAAGCAGCCCTGCACGCGCTTGGGCTTGCCTTCGCCCAGCGGGGCATAGAGCATATCGCCGCGGCCCACGAGCTTTTCCGCGCCCGCGGTGTCGAGGATGATGCGCGATTCCATCGCGGAAGCGACCGCGAACGCGATGCGGCTCGGAATGTTGGCCTTCATCAGGCCCGTGATGACGTCCGCGGACGGACGCTGCGTCGCGATGACGAGGTGCATGCCCGCGGCGCGGCCCATCTGTGCCACGCGGCAGATCGACTCTTCGACCTCCTTCGCCGCGACGAGCATCAAGTCGGCCAGCTCGTCGATGACGACAACGACGCTCGGCAGCTTTTTGAGCGTTTCGTCCGTCTCCGCCACCTTATTGTAGGAGGCAAGGTCCTTGACGTTGTGCTCGGAGAACATCTTGTAGCGCTTCATCATCTCGTACACGGCCCATTGCAGCGCGCCCGCAGCCTTTTTCGGGTCGGTGACGACGGGGATGAGCAGGTGCGGGATGCCGTTGTAGGGCGCAAGCTCGACCATCTTCGGGTCGACCATGATAAAGCGCACCTCTTCGGGCGTTGACTTATAGAGCATCGAGACGATCAGCGAGTTCGTGCACACGGACTTACCGGAGCCTGTCGTACCGGCGATGAGCACGTGCGGAAGCTTCGAGATATTCCCGACGATGTTCTTGCCGCTGATGTCCTTGCCGACGGCGAAAGCCGTGGTGGAAGGATGGGTGGTGAACTCCGTGGATTCGAGCACCGTGCGGATGCTGACGGGCGAAACGAGCTTGTTCGGCACCTCGACACCCACGACGGAGATCTTGTCGGGGATGGGCGCGATGCGCACGCCGCTCGCGCCCAGCGCAAGGGCGATATCGTCCTGCAAATTTGTGATCTTCGAGAGCTTCACGCCCTGACTGAGCGTGAACTCATAGCGCGTGACCGACGGGCCGCGCACCACATCGCCCGGCTGGGCGTCCACGCCGAAGCTCGTGAGCGTCTGCGCCAAGCGGCGGGAGTTGTTGCGCAGCTCCGCGCCCGCCTCAGCGGCGTTCGTCACGCTGCCCTCTTTTAAGAGCGTGATGGGCGGATACTGATATGCAGGCGGCTGGGGCTGCGCGTCGCTGCCCTCGATCTCGCGCGTGACCTCCTCGCGCGCGGCATCGACCTCGGCGCGGCGGAGCTTGTCCTCCTGCTTGTCGGTCAGCACGGCGGGAACCGTCGTTGCTGCTGCGGCTGCGGCGACGGGCGCGCCCTGCACGCTCGGCGTGGGCGCGGCAAACGGCGTGTGCATCACAGGTGCGGGTGCCGGGACGACCGGCGCGGGCGCGCTCACGGGAGCGCTCGGCGTCGTGTCAAACGGCGGCAGGTCGAAGTCGTCGGCCTCCACCGTCACAGGCTTAACGGGTGCGGACGGCGCAGCGGCGGGCGAAACGGGTGCGGCGCTCTTCGTCTCCGCGGCACTTCCGCCCGCTAACAGCTCGTCGGGGCTCTTGATATTATCGGACTTCTTGCGGAAGAAGCCGCCCGTGGGATTTTTCTTGATGACGCGCTCCTCGCCGTCGAGCGGAATGTCGATGGCGGCGTCCGGCGTATGGACCGGCGCACTGCGGCGCGGTGCATGGGTGTGCTGCGGCGGAAGGTCCTCTTCCTCCACTGGCTCATAGGGCACGCGCTCGTGCGAGCGCACGGCCTCGATCACGGCGGCAGGCGTCAAGCGGAACGCCATCATCAAAAACGCGACGAACAGCACGACGAGCAGGACCATCGCCAGCACCTTTTTCACCAGCAGCACCAGCATGATCGCAAGCGATGCAGACACCGCGCCGCCGGACTCGAGCGCGTTGCCGCTCGTCCACAGAATCTTCAAGATGCCATCCATGTTAACATACTTCTCTTTGCAGAGGGCGATGTGCATGATCGCGCCGAACACGACCGGCAGCAGCGCCGTGCCGACAAGGCAGGACGCGACGTTCCGCCCACGGTGGAAGAGCAGAATATAGCTCCCCAGCAGCAGTGCGGGCGCGACGAGGTAATAGCCCCAGCCAAAGAGCGACCGGCACAGCTTCGCCGGCTGATCGAGCAGCCACGCGCCCGACTGGAAATAGCTAAAGCCCAGGCACAGCGCCAGCACCAGCAGGATTGCGCCCGCGACCTCGCGGCGGATGGGGCGCTTTTGATTCTTCTTCGCCGTGCGCTTGCCGGAAGACGAGGAGCGGGAGGAACCCGTCGTTTTCTTTTTCGTTGTGGTGGTTTTTTTCTTCTGTTGTGCCATGATTCACCTCAGAATCAAAAATTAGTGCAGGATCGTGAGCACCAGCGTCAGCACGCCGGCGGCCCAGCAGTAATAGGCAAACGCGCCGAAACGGCCCTTGTCGGCAACATAGCGCAGCAGGCGGATACTCGCATAGCCCGACACCGCCGCGACGACGACACCGACGAGATACACGGGCACGCTGGAGAAGTCGATGCCCGCGTCGATCGCGTCTTTGAGTGTCAGGATGTTCGCCCCCAACACCGCGGGGATGGAGAGCAGGAATGCAAAGCGCACAGCGAACTTGCGCTCAAAGCCCGTGAAGCAGCCCGCCGTGATCGTCATGCCGGAGCGGGAGATGCCCGGGCACAGCGCGATGGCCTGACCGATACCGACGAGCAGCGCGTCGAGCAGCGTGGCGGTCTTTTCCGTCTTGCGGCCATGGCGCACACGGTCGCTCGCGAAGAGCAGGATGCCCGTGACGATCAGCGCGCCGCCGATAAAGTACATATTATCACTCAGCTCCGTGAAAAAACGGCGAAACGGCACCATGACGAAAAGCGGCAGCGTGCCCACAATGATGAGCAGAATAAGGCGGCGCGCAGGCGGTACGGGGTTCGGCGTGCGATGATGGGCAAGGTCGCCGATGCCGGTGAAAAACTCCACGATCATATCGCGGATATCATCCCAGTAAGCGGCAAACACCGCCACGAGCGTGCCGAGGTGGAGCAGCACGTCGAAAAAGTCGGGCACGTTGCTCGCGCCCTGGATGCTTAGTAAATGCTCCGCGATGGCAAGATGGCCGGAGGACGAGATCGGTAAAAATTCCGCGATTCCCTGCACAAGGCCGAGAACAACGGCGGTCAAAACTGACATAAAAAACAACTCCTTTTGCGTTTTGTTCTGTAATGGCAATATTCTAACAGGATAATTATAGCACAGTTGTTCGCGGAATACCACCCCGAATTGTCGCATCTTCTTTTTCTTTCCTTTTTCGGTGCATCCCTTGCGAACGCAGGGCGAATGTGCTATGATTGGCGCGGACTATCAGAAAAGGAGAGATAGAAATGACTTATAACTACCGCACCAAGGGCGTTTGCTCCAAGGAAATGCACATTGAGCTGAACGACGACCACACCATCAAGAGCGTAGAGGTCATCGGCGGCTGCAACGGCAACCTTCAGGGCATTTCGCGCCTGGTCGAAGGCATGAAGGCCGAGGATGCCATCGCGCGCATGCGCGGCATCCGCTGCGGCTTCAAGAATACCTCCTGCCCCGATCAGCTCGCCATCGCGCTGGGCGAGGCGCTGGCGCAGGACAAGCAGTAAGTCGTCATTTTTTGCCCGCGCGGTGCATCGCACGGGCAAAAAATGCATAAAATCCTGCAAAATGCCGTTTCCCTCTCTGGACAAACGGCGCTAAACTGTGTATACTGTTAAAAAATAAGCATTCAACGCACTATCAACGCAAAACATTTTGCTTTTGTCTGTCTGACGGGGGAACTTCATGGACATTGATATGGATATCAAAGAGCTCGAAGCGTTCGTCTACGTGGTGGAAAACTGCAGCTTTTCCCGCGCCGCGGAGCTGCTGCACCTGACGCAGCCGACCATCAGCTCGCACGTCTCCGCACTGGAGAGAAAACTGAATATCAAGCTCATCGTCCGCACCACGAAGGAGACCTACCCCTCCGACGCGGGCAAGCTCCTCTACAAATACGCCAAGGAGATCCTGCAGGTGCGCGAGAACGCAGCCATCGCGCTGCGCAACTTCTCGCAGGAGATGAAGGGTACGATCTCCATCGCGGCCTCCACGGTGCGCAGCCAGTATTATCTGCCGCACCTTTTGCAGGACTTCCGCGCCCGCTATCCGGACATCACCTTCAATATCCAGATGGAGGACAGTCCCAAGGTCGTGGAGCTCGTCGCCACGCGCAGCGTAGAGATCGGCTTCTGCGGCACGATGGTGGCGAGCCACAAATGCGTCTATCAGGATTTTGCCAACGACCCGATGGTGCTCATCACGCCGAACACCGAAAAGTATCAGGCCTTTGCGGGCAAGCCCTTCCCCATCAAGCAGCTCAAGGAAGAGACGTTCATCAGCCGCGAAAAGGGCAGCGGCACGTATCAGGCGGGCAAGGAACTCTTAAATGAGCTCGGCATCGACATCGCCCAGCTGCGCACCGCGGTCGAGATCCGCTCGACCGAGAGCGTCAAGCAGATGGTCAGCGAGGGTCTCGGCGTCGGTCTCATCGCGCAGAGCGCCGCGCAGGACTATGTTCAGTTCGGAAAGCTTCTCGCCTTCCCCTTCCCCGACTCGCGCTTTCGCCGCCAGCTCTATATCGTCAAGCACAAAAACAGCATTTTATCGCCCATTGCGCAGGTGTTTTACGACTATGCGCGCAAAACCAAGGAAAAAGCATCCGCCAAATAAGGCGGATGCTTTTTTACAGGGATCGCACGCTTTTTTGTCCGATTTTTTCGCGAAATTGTCATTTACTTTTTTTCCTCTCTGGTATATGATAATGCAATAGGTCAACGGCTGCGCTGCACCGGTAAAGCAGCAGGCCTTACGGGAGGGAGAGCGATGGACTGCCGCGATTCCGCACTGTTTACAGGTGTGGACGAAGCATCGTGCGAAAATATGCTGCGCTGCTTCAGCGCTTACGAGCAGCGCTTCAGCGCAGGACAGACCATCCTCACCTGCGGAGAGCAGCAGGATATGATCGGCGTGCTGCTCTCGGGCAGCGCGGCGCTTCTGCGCCTGCACGCCGACGGCAACCGCACCGTGCTTGAAAGCATGGACGAGGGCAGCGTCTTTGGCGAGGAGCTGGCGTTCACCGGCTTTCGCGACGGCAGCGCGCTCATCGAGTGCCGCGAGGACTGCCGCGTCATCTTCATGCGCTATGACCAGATCACAAAGCGCTGCGAAAACGCCTGCGCCTGCCACAGTCAGGTCGTAACGAACCTCTTCCAACTGCTCTCGAAAAAGTCCCTGCATCTGAGCCGCCGGATCGAGGTGCTCGCCTGCCGCTCCATCCGCGAAAAGCTGCTGTGCTTTTTCGAGCAGCTCGCCGACGAGCACGGCAGCCGGACGTTCCCCCTGCCGTTTTCCCTCAGCATGCTTGCCGACTATATCAGCGCCGACCGCAGCGCCATGATGCGCGAGATGCGCAAGATGCGCGAGGAGGACCTCATCAGCACCGAGGGCCGCAGCGTGACGCTGCTTTAGTTTTTTGCAAGTATTTTTCGTAAATGCAAGTTTTCCTGCATCGTCAGAATTTTGATATTCATTGACGCAAGAAAACTTTCATGATATAAACATAGCATCATTCCATATTCCCGGCGCTGCGTCCAGGAATCCCGCCTGCCGTTCTCCCCGGACGGCACGGCGCTGAATCTCAACAAAAAGGAGAATCATTCATGTATCGCATCGTGAAGAAAGAAGCGCTCAAGCCCACCGTGACCCTCTACGAGATCGAGGCGCCGATGGTGGCAAAGAAGGCCGAGCCCGGCCAGTTCATCATCCTGCGCGTCGATGAAAACGGTGAACGCATCCCCATCACCATCCACGACTTCGACCGTGAGAAGGGCACCGTCACCATCATCGTGCAGACGATCGGCGCCACCACCGAAAAGCTCAGACATAAAGCCGAGGGCGAGTACATTCAGGACTTTGTCGGCCCGCTGGGCCGCCCGACCGAGACCGAAGGCAAGAAGAAGGTCTGCGTCGTGGGCGGCGGCGTCGGCTGCGCCATCGCTTACCCCGTTTTGAAGAAGTTCCACGACTGCGGCGCGGAAGTCCACGCGGTCGTCGGCTTCAAGAATAAGGACCTCGTCATTCTTGAGGACAAGTTCCGCGCGGCGTCCAGCGTTTTGAAGCTGATGACGGACGACGGCTCTTACGGCGAGAAGGGTCTTGTCACCGATGCGCTCAAGGAGCTCATCGACGCGGGCAACCAGTATGACGAGATCTTCGCCATCGGCCCTGCCATCATGATGAAATTCGTGTCCAAGACCACCGAGCCCTACGGCATCCCCACCACCGTTTCCATGAGCCCGATCATGGTCGACGGCACCGGCATGTGCGGCGGCTGCCGCCTCACCGTCGGCGGCGAGACGAAGTTCGCCTGCGTCGACGGCCCGGACTTCGACGGTCACAAGGTCGACTGGGACGAGAGTCTCAAGCGCGGCAAGATGTACTTCGACTGGGAGCGCCACAAATACGAAGAGACCTGCAACCTGTTCAGCAAGGAGGTTCAGTAATATGCCTAACATGAGTCTGAAGAAGAACGAAATGCCCTCGCAGGAGCCCAACGTCCGCAACAAGAACTTTCTGGAGGTTGCCCTCGGCTATACCGAGGAGCAGGCGCTCGACGAAGCAGCCCGCTGCTTAAACTGCAAGAACCATCCCTGCGTCTCCGGCTGCCCGGTGCAGGTCAAGATCCCCGAATTCATCAAGAAGATCACCGAAAAGGACTATGAGGGCGCCTATCAGGTCATCCATGAGACCTCCTCCCTCCCCGCCGTCTGCGGCCGCGTCTGCCCGCAGGAGACGCAGTGCGAATCGAAGTGCATCCGCGGCATCAAGGGCGAGCCCGTCGGCATCGGCCGCCTCGAGCGCTTTGTCGCCGACTGGCACAATGCCAATGTCCAGGAAGCGCCCACCAAGCCCGCGCCCAACGGCCACAAGGTCGCGGTCATCGGCTCCGGCCCCAGCGGCCTCACCTGCGCGGGCGACCTTGCCAAGAAGGGCTACGATGTCACCGTTTTTGAAGCGCTCCACCTTGCCGGCGGCGTGCTGGTCTACGGCATCCCCGAGTTCAGACTTCCCAAGGCCATCGTGCAGAAGGAAGTCGACGGCCTGAAGGCCCTCGGTGTCAAGGTCGAGACGAACATGGTCATCGGCCGCGTCGTGTCCATCGACGAGTTGATGAGCGAGTACGGCTTCGAGGCCGTGTTCATCGGCTCCGGCGCGGGTCTTCCGATGTTCATGCACATCCCCGGCGAGAACCTCTGCGGTGTTTACTCTGCCAACGAGTTCCTGACCCGTATCAACCTGATGAAGGCTTATAAGGACGGCTCCGACACGCCCATCATGCCGCTTCAGGGCAAGAAAGTCGCCGTCGTCGGCGGCGGCAACGTCGCCATGGACGCCGCGCGCTGCTCCAAGCGCCTGGGCGCGGACGTGTACGTCGTCTACCGCCGCGGCATGGAAGAGCTCCCGGCCCGTCACGAAGAGGTCGAGCATGCCATCGAAGAGGGCATCGTCTTCAAGACGCTCAATAACCCCGTCAAGATCAACGGCGACGAGAAGGGCTATGTCTCCTCCATGACCTGCGTGGAGATGGAGCTGGGCGAGCCTGACGCCTCCGGCCGCCGCCGCCCGATCGAAAAGGTCGGCAGCGAACATGATCTGCCGGTCGACTGCGTCATCATGTCGCTCGGCACCACGCCGAACCCGCTCATCAAGAACACCACCCCGGGTCTTGAGGTCAACCGCAAGGGCGGCATCGTCGTGAACGAGGCCGGTCTCACCTCTCATCAGAACGTCTACGCCGGCGGCGACGCCGTCACGGGCGCTGCCACCGTCATCCTCGCCATGGGCGCCGGCAAGCTCGGCGCGAAGAGCATCGACGAGGCACTGAGCAAATAATTTTCGTCAGCGAAAGCGCGCAGAAGCGTACTTCTGCGCGTTTTCTCAATACCATTTCTCACGAAGGGAGAACTATTATGAATCTTTGGCATGATATTGCACCGGCGCGCGTGCGCCCTGAGGACTTTTTCGCGGTCATCGAGATCGAGAAGGGCTCGAAAAACAAGTACGAGATGGATAAAGAGACCGGCGCGCTGCGTCTCGACCGAATTCTCTACACCTCGACTCACTATCCCGCCAACTACGGCTTCATCCCCCGCACCTGGGCGGACGACGGCGACCCGCTGGACGTTCTGGTTCTCTGCTCTGAATGCATCCGCCCGCTGAGCCTCGTGGAGTGCTACCCCATCGGCGTTATTTCGATGGAGGACAGCGGCAGTCTCGATGAAAAGATCATTGCCATTCCCTTCCAGGATCCGACCTACAACACCTATCAGGACATCTCGGAGCTGCCGAACCATGTGGCAAGCGAAATCCGCCACTTCTTCCGCGTCTACAAGAGCCTGGAGGGCAAGGAGACCGTCGTCAGCGACGTCCTCGGCCGCGAGGAAGCCATCAAGATCATCATCAAGTGCCAGAACGCTTATATTGAAAAATATTGCCGTTAAAGCAAAAAAAGGGAAAGGCTGACGGCCTTTCCCTTTCTATTTTGGCATAAAGAAAGACGCATTCGAAAGAATGCGTCTTTCTTTATGCTGCATCTTCGCTTTACTAAATACTCTCCTAGTAACCTCATTAGTAACCTGAAAGCAACTCGGTAACCTCAAAAAACCTCTAAGTAACCCCAAACCTTTACGGCCTTCAGCGGCAAAAAGAGGCATATCCTCACAAAGGAAAAATCCCCGAGACCATTGAAGTTTCGGGGATTTTCAGCAAATTAGCGCTTGGAGAACTGAGGTGCGCGACGGGCGGCCTTGAGACCGTACTTCTTGCGCTCCTTCATACGAGGATCGCGCGTGAGGAAGCCGGCCTTCTTCAGGACGGTGCGGTACTCAGGGTTGACCAGCAGCAGGGCGCGGGCCACGCCGTGACGCAGAGCGCCGGCCTGACCGGACACGCCGCCGCCCTCGACGGTGGCAACGATGTCGACCTTGCCGAGCTCCTCGGTCGCGGCGAGGGGCTGACGGACGACCATCTTCAGGGTCTCGAGACCGAAATACTCGTCGATGTCGCGGCCGTTGATGGTGATAGCGCCGGTGCCGTTCTGGAAGAGGCGAACGCGGGCGACGGAGGACTTTCTACGGCCGGTGCCGTACAGATAAGGCTTCTTGGACTGATACATTCTTCTCTTCCTCCTTAGACTTCGTAGGCTTCGGGCTTCTGGGCCTGCTGCTCGTGGGTGTCACCAGCGTAGATGTGCAGGCGCTTCAGGGAGTCCTTGGTCACGGTGTTGCGGGGCATCATGCCGCGCACAGCCACGCGCATCGCAAGCTCGGGCTTCTCCTGCATGAGGATGCGATACTTGGTCTCCTTCAGACCGCCGACCCAGCCGGAGTGCGTACGATAGTACTTCTGCTCCATCTTGTTGCCGGTGAGGATGGCCTTGGAAGCGTTGATGATGATGACGTTGTCGCCGCAGTCGGCGTGCGGGGTGTAGGTGACTTTGCGCTTGCCGCGGAGCAGATCAGCCGCAGCAACGGCGGTCTTGCCCATGGGCTTGCCGGCAGCATCGATGACGTACCACTTACGCTCGATGTTGCCCTTGTTCGCCATAAAAGTGGACATGGTGTGTTTCCTCCATATTGATCTATGAATGAAAGCTTGTGCTTTACATTTTTGTTGTCCCTTGGTAAAATCGGAACGAGTTTATTTATAGCATTTGGGCGCGAGAATGTCAACACCATTTTAATTTAGCGCAAGCAATGCTCGTAAATCCTCTCGTTTTCTTTGATTATCTCTCAATTTCTCAAATCGCAAAATCGAAATTCTTTTATTTTTCGCAAGGAGCTGTACCTATGCAGGAAATCTTGGGCCTCGTGCGCCGCTGTGTTACGGACTACGACATGATCCAGGAGGGCGAGACGGTCGCCGTCGGCGTCTCCGGCGGCAAGGACTCGCTCGTCACGCTCACCGCGCTCGCGCGCCTTTCCAAATTCTACCAGAAGCCGTTCAAGGTCGTGGCCATCACGGTCGAAACGGGTGTGCCGGGCATGAGCTTTGATGCCGTGGCCGACTATTGCGCGGCGCTCGGTGTCGAGTACATCCGCGCAAACGTGCCGATCTACGAGATCGTGTTTTTGGAGCGTAAGGAGAAAAATCCCTGCTCGCTGTGCGCCAAGCTCCGCCGCGGTGCGCTTTCGACCGCGATGAACGAGCACGGCATCAAAACGATCGCGCTCGGCCACCACTACGACGACGCGGTCGAAACACTTTTGATGAATCTCCTCTTTGAGGGCCGCATCGGCTGCTTCCAGCCCGTGACATACCTGAGCCGCTCGGACGTGACGCAGATCCGCCCACTGCTCTATGTAAAGGAGCAGCAGGTGCGCAATGTCGCGGCAAAGCTCGATCTTCCCATCGTGCACAATCCCTGCCCTGCCAATGGTGAAACGCGCCGTCAGGAGGTCAAAGAGCTCATCGAGTCGCTCTCCGAGCGCTACCCAGACCTCAAGCAGAAGCTCTTTGGCGCGATGCAGCGGTATCCGCTGTACGGCTGGGATACAAAAAATTCGGAAAAGTGACGTTGTCACTTTTCCGAGAATATTTCACTGCGCTTTGTGCCTCGGTTGGTCGCTGAAAGAGGCCAATTCGACGCACGCTTCGCGCAAAGTGTTTTCTGCCACGCGCACACCCCAGGGTGGTTTCTCTTGCCGCTTTGCGACAATTCACCTCCTGTCGCGGCAGAAAACGATTAAAATCTTTTCGTGCCTATGGGCACCTGGGCAGCCGTTAGCAGCTTTGCTGCTCTACGGATGCCGCGTACCCCTCGCGGGTAAAAACTCTACGAGGCTTTTGTCCTATGTACATTAAATAAACACCAGCCTCAGCAAGATCAGCAGCGCGAGGCCCGGCACGCCGAGGACGGCGATGACAAGAGCGTTGAAAAGATTCAGCCCCAGCGAAAGCTTGGCGAGCACGCCGAGCGCGCTTAGAATGCCGAGCAGCGCAAAGCCGAGCAGCGTGTTGACGAGCAGCTTGCCCGCGAGCTTCAACGGCGCGGCGAACAGCCTGAGCACCGCGAGCAGCGCAAACACGGCAAACAGGACAAGCAGTATTTTTTCCGTTATCCCCATTTTGCGACCCCCTCGCTGCACGTTTTGTACACGGCTTCGCCGCTGCGCTCCTTGATCTGGCGCAGCAGGTAGTCATAGCGTGAGAGCTCGGCGTTGATCTCATACACGCAGGCGTCGACGAGCTCCGGCGCGCAGACCGCGTTGAAGCGCGCGTACGCCTGCGACAGCGCGACACGCGTGTCGCGCAGCTCGCTGAACAAGTCCTGCATGGATGCATCGCGCGCGACGTCACAGCGCAGCAAATTGACCTTTCGCATGTTTTCGCCCTCCCATACCTCTGCAATGTCAGTGTATGGAAAGTGTGGACAAATATTCCTCTTTTCAAACAAGGAGCCAAGTATGGAGCATGAAGATTATATGCGCGAGGCGCTGTCTCTCGCGCGCGAGGCCGCACAGGAGGGCGAGGTGCCCGTCGGCTGTGTCATCGTCAAAGACAGCGAGATCATCGGCCGAGGCCGCAACCGGCGTGAGGAACTGCAGCGCACCTCCTCGCACGCAGAGATGGAAGCCATCGCACAGGCAAATGAACGTCTGCGCTCCTGGCGGCTCGACGGCTGCACGCTCTACGTGACGCTCGAGCCCTGCCCGATGTGCGCGGGCGCGATCGTCAACGCGCGCATCCCGCGCGTCTACTATGGCGCGCGCGACGAGGCGATGGGCGCCTGCGGCGGCGTGCTGAACCTCTTTATGGAGCGCTTTCCCTTCCGCCCCGCGCTCGTGGGCGGCATTTTGAAAGACGAATGCCGCACCGTGCTGGCCGATTTTTTCCGCACGCTGCGTTCGTAAAGTGATTTCGCTTTCGTGCGTCATTTGACCGCCGGTCAGGAATTGCTACTGCGTCATTACTGCGTCCGAGATATCGACAGTTTGGCACAGTCTTGCACAGTCCCGTGCAAGCTGCAAACGACTGTGGCGCAAGGATTTTCCTTGATTTGCAAGGGTTTCCGGGTCTTCTTTCTATTTAACACTTTTGTAACACTTTCCCTCGAACTTTGTTAACATGCGTCCTTTATCTTAATCCTTGCAAGAGACAATAGCTTCTTTTCATCCAATCTTCCATCTTATAAGAAAAGGGACGCCGTGAGGCGTCCTTTTTCGTTATATTCTGATGTAGGATGGCGTCACGGATCGAAGTCCGCCGCCGCGCCGATACCGAGCGCGATGCACGCGCCGCCGGCGTAGAAGAGGATCTCGGCAAGCGTCGGGCGCGCGGCCAAGGCCGCCGCGCAAAGGATGACGCTCATCGTGCTCGCGGGCATCAGCAGCCGCGGCGCGCCGCCGCGGAAAGCAAAGGCCGCAAATTCGAGCAGCAGCACCGTCAGCGCCGCGAGCGCCAGCGTCTCGACATAGTAATGACGCAGAATCGGGTCCGCCGCGTGCTCGCGGTAGAAGAGGATCAGCGCAAGCACCATCGCGCACACAGGCACGAGCAGCGCAACGCCTGGGAACTCCGCCTTGCGGCGCAGCTCGGTCGTAGCGTACAGCAGGCATGCCGCGCCGACTGCCAGAAAAACGGACAGGATCATCGTAAGCGTCGTGCGGAGCGAGAACACCAACGAGCACACCGCCGAGCCGATCAGGGCAAAGCTGCCGAGCACCATCAGCAAGACCGCAAGCGTCGAGCGGTCAAAGGCGAAGTAGAGGTCCATGCTGCCGCACAGCTCGCGCTGAGCGGGATAGCGCCGCGCCATAATGACCGCGATGACCGCTGCGACGACGAGCACCGCAGGCAGCACCATCGTGTTTAAGTCCATCGGGACGGGAAGTCCGTCCGCGTCAAAGCCGACTGCCGGCAGGCGGAGGCGTGCCAGCGCCGCTGCCGCAGAAAAAAGCACCAGCAAAAGCCAATGAAGAATTTTCACAAAACCGAACCCTTTCTTTTTCCGGAATACGGCGCGCACAGCGCCGGAAAACATCTATTTATTGATGATAGCACACTCATCCCCGTTTGTCCATGAATCATTTTGCGGACAAGTCGGTCATACACTGATAAAAACACTGTCACTTAAGCATCGCGGCCGTGGGCCGCAGGGAGGAACACGCCTTGAAACAGCTTCTTCGCATCACGATATTATTGATCGGCCTCATCTGGATCCTCGCCTGGGCGGCGGCAGGCCGCTTTGACGACACGCCGAACACACAGGACGGCTCGGAATCTCCCCTGCCGGGCGGTGAGATCGCCGCCCCCGGCGAGCGCGACAGCGCAAAAACGCTGCGCGTCCAAATTCAGGGTGAGGTCCAGGAGATGGACATGGGCACATACCTTCTCGGCGTGCTGCGCGCGGAAATGCCCGCCTCGTTTGAGGAGGAGGCGCTCAAGGCACAGACCATCGCCGCGCGCACCTACACGCTCTATCGCATCCGCGGCGGCGGCAGCGCGAACCACCCTAACGCCGACGCCTGCGACGACCACACCTGCTGCAAGGCGTACATAAATGCCGAACAGGCCGCAGCCAACTGGGGCAGCATGGCCGTCTACTATGAGGAAAAGCTCGCACGCGCCGTGAGCGAGACGGACGGTGAGGTCATTTTGTACGACGGCGCGCCCATCCTTGCCGTGTTCTTCTCGTCCGCCGACGGCAGCACGCAGGGCGCAGGCGACGTGTGGATGAACGATCTGCCGTATCTCCAAAAGGTCGATAGCCCCGAGACGGAAGAGCTCGTACCGAACTACTACTCGGTCGCAACGTTCACGGCGGCGGAATTCAAGTCTCTCATCCTCGCCGCCAAGCCGGACGTCGACCTCTCCGGCAGCCCCGAGGGATGGATCCGCGATATCGTGCGAAACGACTCGGACTATGTCGCCTCCGTCACGGTCGGCGGCGTCAAGCTGCGCGGCAATGACCTGCGCACGATTCTCTCGCTGCGCTCGCCGTCGTTCACCGTGGAATACAAGGACAATGCCTTTACCTTCCACGTCACAGGCTACGGCCACGGTGTCGGCATGAGCCAGTACGGCGCAAATATCCTCGCCAAGCAGGGCCTTTCCGCCGAGGAAATCGTGCAGCACTATTTTTCGAACACCACCGTCGGCTATTATGACGGCTGAGGCATCGCGGATATTGCAAAGCGGCGGAAAAATTGCTATAATATTAAGATAAAATACGCAAGGAGGCGGGAGAAATGAAGAGCAAGCGTTTTTTGTGTCTGCTGCTTGTATTGCTGATGGTCTTCTCCCTCACCCCCAGCGAAACGAGGGCCGAGACGACTGTCTATTTCACCGCCGTCAACGACCAACTTTTGCCCGATCTGAGCGATGAGACGATGCCGTTCTGGTCGGGTGGGCGGCTGTATATCCCCTCCACGGTCATCACCGGCACGGACTTGGGCCTTTTCTACTCCCGCAGCCGCGACAAGAGCACCGCCGTCGTCTACCGGCAGGGCAGCGCACTGACGTTCAACTTCGCCGCCGGCACCGTCGCTGACCAGAACGACCGCCAGTACAGCGGTCCTGCCATCGTGCGCAGCGACGTTGTGTTCCTGCCGCTCGACCTTTTGACGCAGTTTTTCTCGCTCGATTATAGCTACACGCGCGTGACCTATGGTTACCTGGTCCGCGTCAAAAGTGATACGGTCGTGCTTTCCGACGCGAAGTTCATCGACGCCGCGGCTATGTCCATGGAGCAGCGCTACAACGAATATATGAAGACGCACAGCGAGTCGAACGATCCCGGCAACACACCGGATCAGAACACCGACGGCGACCGCGACCTTGTCTGTCTCGCGCTGCGTGTGACGGACGAAGAGAGCGCAAACGCCCTGCTCGACACGCTCGCAAGCAACAACGCGACGGCGACGTTTCTCTTCTCGGAAGAGCAGCTTTCCTCGCTCGGCGATCTGCTGCGCCGTGTCGTCATCAGCGGCAACGCCGCCGCGCTGCGCATCGACGCTTCCGGCGGCAGCTCACGCACGGTCAGCGCGATCGAGCGCGCAAACAACGCGCTATGGGCCGCGTGCAACGAAAAAGCGCGGCTCGTCGCGCTCTACGGCGCGTCGGACAAGACGCTGCGCGCCGTGCGCGCCGCGGGCTACTGCCCCATTGACTTTGACCTGGATTACAGCGGCGCTCTTCCCACCGCGGCGCAGGCCGCCAGCGGCATCGCGCGTCAGGCCCGCTCCGGCGGGTGCATCGCCTATCTCGGCGCTGACACCGCCGTGCAGGCAGATTGGAGCACGCTGCTCTCTCGCCTCCGCTCGTCCTCGCGTCTCATCACGGCGCTCAACGAGCTCGCGGTCACAAAGGACGCGTGACGGTTTTACAAATTGTTCAGGAAACGCGCACAGTTTTGCGTATAATAAACAATAATACAGAAGAAAGACACACGCTTGTGTGAAGGAGGAAACCAGCATGGCACGCAATATTCTTGTCGTGGAGGACGACAATAATATTTCCAACCTCATTAAGATGTATCTCGACAAAGAGGGCTTTGACGTCCGCATCGCCGCCGACGGCGGCAAGGCCGTGGAGGAATTCAAGGAAAAAGAGCCCGACCTTGTGCTGCTCGACGTGATGCTCCCCGTGCTCGACGGCTGGGGCGTGTGCGCCAAGATCCGCGAGACGTCTAAGTGCCCGATCATCATGCTCACCGCCAAGGGCGAGGTCAACGACCGCATCCACGGCCTGGAGATGGGCGCGGACGACTATGTTGTCAAGCCCTTTGAAATGAAGGAGCTGCTTGCGCGCATCAACGCCGTGCTGCGCCGCAGCGAGATCCCCGAGGACACGCACAAGCGCCTCACGTTCGACAAGCTCATCATCGACCTCGACTCCTACGAGCTCATCGTCGACGGCAAGAAGATCGACACGCCGCCCAAAGAGCTGGAGCTTCTCTACCACCTTGCCGCCACGCCGAACCGTGTCTACACGCGCAACCAGCTGCTTGACGAGGTGTGGGGCTTCGACTACTTCGGCGATTCGCGCACGGTGGACGTACACGTCAAGAGGCTCCGCGAAAAGGTCGAAAACGTCAGCGACCAGTGGGCGCTCAAGACCGTCTGGGGCGTCGGGTATAAATTCGAAGTGAAGTAATTCAGTATGCCGGAAGAAAACAAAGAGAAAACGCAGAAAAAGCGCTGGACGCTCAAAAAGGTCAAGACCCGCTGCCGCACGATCTACTGGCAGAATTTTTTGCTTACGGCAAGCGTCGTCATGCTGACGCTGGCGCTGCTCGGCAGCGCGTTCTTCGCGCTGACGTATTCCTACGCCATCGATGAGCGCAGCGAGCAGATGCAGAGCAAGGCGACGGTCGTGTCGCACATGGTGTCGTCCTACATGGAAAACGGCTCGCTCACAGGGCTGCGTGAGCTGGCAGACTTCGCTTCGAACGTGACGGATGCAGAATTTCTCATCTGCAACTCGGACGGCAACCTGCTGCTGACGACCGATACAACTCTTGTCAACCGCGTGCTGACCGTGCCGCAGGACGTGGCCGAGGGCGCGATGAGCGATGACACCTACGCCGTGCGCACCACACTCGGCGACATCTATGAGGACACGCACTTCGTCGTCGGCGTGCCGATCGTGAGCGAGGGCGCAACCGTCGGCTTTGTGCTGGCGGTGACCGGCGCGCGGGCGCTGACGACGATGTGGCGCACGTTCATCGGATTGTTTTTCATGACGGCGGTGACGGTACTGCTGCTCTCGTTCGTCGTGAGCGCGTGGGTCAGCATGCGCCAGTCGCGCCCCATCCACGAGATGGCGGAGGCGACACGCCGCTTCGCCGAGGGCAATTTCGACGTGCGCATGCACAACTACGAGGGTGTGACGGAGATCTCCGAGCTCGCCGAGTCGTTCAACAACATGGCGGACTCCTTACAGGAGACCGAACGCCAGCGCCGCGAGTTCATCGCGAACGTCTCCCATGAGTTAAAGACCCCGATGACGACCATCGCAGGCTACACCGACGGCATCTTAGACGGCACGATCCCGCCCGAGCAGGAAAAGGAGTACCTGCGCATCATCTCGGATGAGGCGCGGCGTCTGTCCCGCCTCGTGCGCCGCATGCTCGAGGTCTCGCAGCTCCAGTCGCGCGACCTGACGCGCACGAAGGCGCCGTTCGACGTGTGCGAGAGCATGCGCCGCGTGCTCATTTCGATGGAGAAGAAGATCACCGACCGCGGGCTCGATGTCGACGCCGACATTCCTGACAGCGGCATCATGGTGCTCGGCGACAACGACCTCATCACGCAGGTCATCTACAACCTGCTCGAAAATGCGGCAAAATTCGCCCGCAAGGGCTCTGCGCTCTACCTCGGCGTGACGACGCTCAACGGCAAGGCGCTGATCTCGGTTCGCAACGAGGGCGACACCATCCCCGCCGAGGAGATCCCGCTGCTGTTCGAGCGCTTCCACAAGAGCGACAAATCCCGCTCCGAGGATAAGGACGGCGTGGGCCTCGGGCTCTACGTGGTTAAAACCATTCTGGACCAGCACAAGGAGCACATCGCCGTCACAAGCGAAAACGGCCTGACGACGTTCACCTTCAGCGTGACGCTCGCCGGCGGGCAGACCGCGCAGTAAGTCTCAACAGGAGAAACACGCTATGGATCACGAGAATCAGGGGTTATCCCCGACGGTCAGCCAGAGCGGCGAGCCGCAGGAGGTCGTGCTGCGCTATGAAGCGCCCGTCACGCCCATCGTGGAGCGCTACGTGCAGCCGACACCGCTGCCCGGACAGCCGAAGAAGCATACATCACCGCGCAAAAAGCGGAAAGGGCTTAAGATCTTCCTTTTCTGCATGCTCGGCCTTCTCCTCGTCAGCGGCGTCGTCACGGCGCTGTGGCTCGGCGGCGCGTTCGACGATCACCGTTCCTATCACGACGATGATTTTGAGCAGCGCCATGACGAGGATTATTACGACAACAGCGAGCATGGCGAAACGACCATCAAGCGCCTGCCCAACACCGATCAGGTCAAGCTCCGCTACAACGAAAGCCACGGCGAGGCGCTGACGATCCAGGAGATCTACCAGAAAGTCAATCCCTCCACCGTCACGGTGCTCACCGGCAACCGCGACGGCAGCGCCATGGTCGGCACCGGCGTCATCTTCACCGAGGATGGCTACATCCTCACGAACGCCCACGTCATCGCGGGCGGCTCGGAGTGCTACGTCGTGCTCGACACGGGTGAGGATTACCGTGCGTGCCTTTTGGGGCTCGACGAAGAAAAGGACCTCGCCGTCATCAAGATCGCGGCCAGCGGCCTTCCCGCCGCGGAATTCGGCGACTCTGACGCGCTGACGGTCGGCGATCCGGTGTACGCCATTGGCAACCCGCTCGGCGTGGAGCTGCGCGGCACACTGACCGACGGCATCGTCTCCGCCATCAACCGCGACGTGTACGTCGACGGCGTGACGATGACGCTCATTCAGACGAATGCCGCGCTCAACAATGGCAACTCCGGCGGTCCGCTCATCAACGTGTACGGTCAGGTCGTCGGTATCAACACGATGAAGATGGGCTCGTCCTCCACCACGAGCGTGGAGGGCCTCGGCTTTGCCATTCCCATCGCCTCGACCGCCTATATGATCAATGACCTGATCGCCTACGGCGAGGTGCACGGCGAGGTGGTGATCGGTATCTCGGTACAGATCGCGCCCGTCATTTTAGATAGCGGCGAGACCGCTCTGCGCGTGATGGACGTCACTCCCGGCGGCCCCGGTGAGGAGGCCGGCATCCAGAAGGGTGACCTTATCGTAACGGCCGACGGCGAAGCGTTGACAAAGTCCACCGACCTTCTGCGTGTCCGCCGCCGCCATGAAGCAGGCGAAACGCTCAAGCTCTTAGTCGAGCGCGACGGCAAGCGCTTCACCGCAGACGTTGTTTTACGCGAAAGCGACACATGAGGATATCGACATGAAGAAAAAGCAATTTGCGCTTGGCTCGCTGCTCCTCGGCGCCGCCTCCTGGCTGTGCCTGTGGGGATTGCAGCACATTGAGCGCCGCATGAAAAAGAAACAGAAAAAGTAAAAAAGCAACGATCCCCGTCCGGCGGAAGGTTCCGCCGGACGGGGATCGTTTTGTACTCTGCATCAGCGCTGCTTTTTCTGGTCGTCAAAATAGCGGATCAACTTGTAAAGCAGCTCAATTTCCTCCTGCGTGTATCCGTCCAGCACAATGCTCGATGAAGCCGTAAGCCCCAGCAGATAGTCCGCCGAAACATGAAAGAGCTTTGCCAGCGTGACAACATACTGTGTTGTCGGCATGGAAAGTCCCATTTCCCACGCGTTGACGCTGCTGCGCGTCACATCGAGCCGCTTTGCCAGCTGCGCCTGCGAATAGCCCGCCTGCTCCCGTAATTGCTTTATTCTGTCACAAATCATAATGAACTCCCGCCTTTGCAGAAGGCAGCAAAAAATGCTCCAAGCAATACGATGACAGCTTTGTTTTCTGTCCCGACTGCGGTGAAAGGCTATCTCCCTCCGCGCCAAAAGTTTCTAAGCGAAACGCCCTGCTCATCGTTTGTATCGCCGCTGCTTTGCTGATCGTCGGCGGCTCGGTACACGAGCTCTCGCAGGTCAAAAGCCAAAAGGACGCCATCGAGCAGAGCAAATACGATCGTGCGCTTCAAGAATATCTGAGTACCCCTACGACCGGCGACTTGACCATTTTGTCCGACTGGACAACGCGGACGAGCCGAAACTATCTCTATATCGAAGGGACCGTGAAAAACACCAGCTCCAAAGATGTCCGCTACTATGAGATCGGCGTCAAATTTTTGGACCGCAGCGGAAATGTCGTCGACACCGACTGGACAAACGGCACGGACCTGGACGCCGGTGATTCCCAGCGATTTGAGATCATGCACAAAAAGGATATCAGCTACTCTAACATCCGGCTATACATAAAAGAAGTCAGTTAAGGAGATGTAAGATGAACATTTGTCCCAAATGCGGCAGCCCGATCCCGGGAGACGCTGTCTTCTGTATGAACTGCGGCGAAAAAATTGAAACGGCCGCGCCTGAAGCAGATTCCGCACCTGCGGAGATCACCCCCGCAGAGGAAGCTCCCATCCCCGCCAGCGGCAAAAAGCCGAAGAAAAAGAAGGCCGTTCTCCTCGTTTCCGTGCTCGCACTTCTGCTTGTCGCCGTGGCTCTTGCCAACAGTAGCCTGTTCCAAAGCAACATTGCCGCAAAAGCGGAAAAGCGTATCGTCGGCAGCTGGAACGGAGTATTTCTGGAAAATGGAGACGATACCATCCGCGCAAAAAATCTCGGTGGCTTTACCTGCACCGTTGAAAAGGGTGGTGCGGCTACAATTTCATTCTCAGAACGCTCCATTTCTGATTTATCCTTCTACTTAACTTACAGTCCCGAGAAAACAAAAGCTGTGAATGATGGCGAAAAGCTTGCCGGCTATTGTTATGATGTAAAAGCTTCGGATGATCCTGACGCCTCGGCTTTTGGATATGCTTTTGTCAGTGACGATACTTTCTCTGTCGTCATTCTTTCCGACCCTGAGCTGTCATTTGCGTTCGCTGCAAGTGATAAGTCATAAACCTCTTATTAAAAGAGCCACGGAGTATCTCTCCGTGGCTCTTTACGTCTTTCGCTTTTCACACCCTATAAATCTTCCGTTGTAAACGGATGCGGTCCGCGATCATGGCGATAAACTCGCTGTTGGTCGGCTTTCCTTTCGTGTTGGATACCGTGTAGCCAAAATAGCGCTGGAGCGTCTCAAGGTCGCCGCGGTCCCATGCGACCTCGATCGCATGGCGCACCGCGCGCTCGACGCGCGAGGGCGTGGTGCTGTAGCGGCGCGCGACCTCGGGATAGAGCACCTTTGTCACGGCGTTGATGACATCCATGTCCTGCACGGCGATAACGATGGCCTCGCGCACGTACTGATAGCCCTTGATATGCGCGGGCACGCCGACCTCGTGGATCACTGCCGTGACCTCGCGCTCAAGCGCCTGCGACTCGTCCTCGCTCTCCTCGCCTTCGTTGACCGCGCGGCGCATCTGGTCTAAAAGCGAGGTCAGCTCGCAGGGCTTGGGCATGAAGAACGATACGCCGCGGCTCATCGCCTGCGACACGATCTGATCGCGATAAAGAGCCGAGACGACAACTGTCTTCATCTGCACCTTATCCTTCGCCGCCTGCTCGAGCACGCCAAAGCCGTCAAGTCCTGGCAGCAAAAGATCCATCACAAGAAGCTGCGGCTTTCGCTCCGCTATATCCTGCGCCGCAGCCAGTCCGTCGGCTGCGCATCCCACTACGTCGAACTCGCCCGTTGCTTCCAATGCCTGTTTCAGTGCTGTGCGGAACTCCTCGTTTGCGTCCGCTAATACGACCGTGATCCTCTTGTCCATGTCATCCCGTCCTTTTCACACAAGTTTTCGCCGACCCAGCCGGCCAGCTTCAGCAGCAAAATGTGACGTCTTCGTTCTGCCATGGCTTTAAGCTAACATATTTGGACAGCGTTTTCAAGCGAGTTATGTCGAATCTAACCATCTTTTTCTAACTTTTTGCACGAAAATTTAGTTGTTTTTACGCTATCTTAACGCAATCTTTCTACTATATGGGTAGGTTATTCACTCGAAAGCCCCGCCGCAGAGAGCATATTTTCGATAAAAATACCATAACCTCTTGACGGATCATCCAGCAGGACGTGCGTGACCGCGCCAATGATCTTGCCATCCTGCAAAATCGCGCTGCCGCTCATTCCCTGCACCACGCCGCCGGTCTGCGCAAGAAGCTCCTCGTCCGTCACGCGCAGCAGCAGATTTCGCGTGCTGCCGGAAGGCGAATAGATTTTTTCGATCTCAATATCATACTCGCGTGTTTCATTGCCGGAAACGGTGGCTAAGATCGTCGCCCTGCCGGTCTTGATCTCATCCTTCTTTGCGATCGGCAGCGCCGCGCCGGTGATCTTTGCTGCGTCCTCTGCCGAGAGCTTGCCGAAAATGCCGCATTCGGTGTTGGCGTAAAGCGTTCCGCTGTCGCGCGTCAGGTCAAAGTCGCCCTTGAGCTCGCCGGGCGAGGCGCGCTCACCTTTTTTCACCGCTTTGACCGAGGCGTCCATGATGCTGCCGTGGTCGAGCGGCAGGAGCTGCCCCGTGTCCACATCCGTGACCCCGTGGCCCAGCGCGCCGAACGTGCCGCTCTGCGGATCAAAGAAGGTCATCGTGCCGATACCCGCCATACTGTCGCGCACCCAGGCGCCGAGGCGGTACTCGCCGTCCTCATCTTTCTCCGGCTCTGCGCTCAGTTCGATCGTGCGGCTGCCGCGCTTGACGGTCAGCGCCGCGGCGTCCTCGCCGTTTTCTGCCAGAAGCTGACGGAATTCCTCAATGGTGTCCAGGCTTTGCCCGCCGATGGCCGTGATGACGTCGCCCTCCTTGAGTCCGCAGTCCTTCGCCGGACTTTCCCCATCGGAAAAGCCGACGACGAGCACGCCGTCGGAAAAGAGCTTGACGCCGACGGTCTGTCCGACGGGGATCAGCTCGCTGACCGTCCGGTCCGCCGCCTGTGCAGACGGCATTGCGATCGCGGCGGCGGCAAAAAATCCCAGCAGGATCGCCGCCGCTCGCTTTTTTGTGCGATGCGTTCCATCCATTCTCTCACCCCTTTAAAAAATACGGGCGGACGGCGCGCCCTGTGCGCGCAGCGCGCAGCCGTCCGCCCAATGCCGGAAATTTTTTCTTTCTCATTTCTTTTTCTCTGTCCGGCGCATTTACTTTCTGCGCTTCGGGCAAAATTAAAAGGTGCAAAATTTTGATGCGCTGGCATCGCTTTTTGAAATGGCGCTGTAAATGCGGACAAAGAAATTCCGCAGACCAAAGTCTGCGGAATTTTGGGAATTGTTTCCATTTAACGCTCGCGGTTGAAAATTTTGAAGATGTCGTCGAACGGATCGGGCTCATCTTCGTGCTTAGCCTCTTCCTCGGCCTTTTCCTTGTCGAAGTCGAGCGGCGCAAGACCGGCAGCAGCGCTCTCGCCGCTCTGCTCGGCAGGCTTCTTATCCTTGTTGAAGTCCAGCGCGCCGGGCGCCTTGTCAAAGCCCGTGGCAATGACGGTGACGCGGATCTCGTCGTCGAGCGTCTCGTCGAACGTCGCGCCGAAGATCGTGAGCGCGTCGGGATGCACAGCCTCCTGCACGAGGGACGCTGCCTGCTCGACCTCGTCGAGGCCGATGTCCATCGAGCCCGTGACGTTGATGAGCACTCCGTGCGCACCGTTGATGGAGGTCTCCAGCAGCGGGGACGAAATGGCCATGCGCGCGGCCTCCTCGGCCTTGTTCTTGCCCGCGGCGCGGCCGACGCCCATGTGGGCAAGGCCTGCATCCTTCATAATGGCGGTCACGTCGGCAAAATCGAGGTTGATGAAGCCCGTGTCGCGGATCAGGTCAGAGATGCTCTGCACCGCCTGACGCAGCACGTCGTCCGCGATCTCGAACGCGTTGGCAAAGGTGATCTTCTGGTCGGTCGCGTGCTTGAGGCGCTCGTTCGGGATGATGACGAGCGAGTCGACCTTGGTCTTGAGCTCTTCGATGCCCGCTTCCGCCTGCGTCATGCGGCGGCGGCCTTCAAAACCGAAGGGCTTCGTCACGACGCCGACGGTCAGGATGCCCGCCTCGCGCGCGATCTCGGCAACAATGGGCGCGCCGCCCGTGCCGGTGCCGCCGCCCATGCCGGCGGTGATGAAGACCATATCGGTGTCCTCGAGCGCCTTGGCGATCTGGTTGCGGCTCTCCTCGGCGCTCTTGCGGCCGACCTCAGGGTCGGAGCCCGCGCCCTGACCGTGCGTCAGCTTTTCGCCGATCTGAATTTTATAAGTGGCGGCAGACACGTTGAGCGCCTGCTTATCTGTATTCACCGCGACAAAGTCGACGCCGCGCGCACCGGTGCGAACCATGCGGTTGACCACATTGTTGCCGCCGCCGCCAACGCCGATGACCTTGATCTTAACTACGTTTTCAGGACCGGTCTCCAATCCGAATGCCATGTCGGTTCCTCCTGCAATCTGTTGTATGGGCAAGGCACTTGCCGCTGCAAGCGCCACAATATCAGGTATTTGCTATCTTAATCATTGTATTACGGTTTTCCCGCGGGGTCAATAGCAATCGGCCATTTCGGGGAAACTTTTTTACGTCAACTTCCGCCTTTATTCCGGGATGAAGTCAGCCCTGCCGTCGTTCATCAGGTTGATCGTGCCGGTCTGATTGGCTTCAAGCTGCTCCACCACCGTGCGCACATTCCCGAGCTTGTAGGCAATGTCCGCATCCCAGGGCATTTTGACCGTAAAGCGGTCCAAATAGGTAAAGGTGATGGCCGTGCCGTCGCTCAGGTCGATCTCGCCGATCATGGAGAGAAGCTGCTTATCCTCCGCCGTGCGCAGCAGCGTGAGCAGGCGCTCGAATTTATACGAATCCTCGTCCGCAAACGCCGCCATCGCGCCGACCGCGGGCTCGACGAGCGTGCAGCCGGTCACGCGCGCGCAGCCCTCGGGGATCTGCGCCGCGCGCTCCAGAATTTTGCCCTCGTCGCTCATGAGCCATGTGCCGTTTTCGCCCGTCAGCGCGGCGGAGGCCGTGCACTCCGTCACGGTCAGAATGAGCGCGTCGGGGTATTTGCGGTTGATGACAACGGTCTCCACATACGGAAGCGTATCGAAAATGGATTGTTTGACCTTATATTTGTTCAGCAGCACAAGGTTCTGCTCCTTCTGCACGCCCGCAGCCTCGATGATCTGCTCCTCGGTATAGCGCTCGTTGCCCTCCACCACGATCATATCGATGCGGAAGAACATCGTCAGCGCGCCGAGAAATGCGGCGATCACGACCGCGAGGCACAAAAGTCTCAGCGGGAAAGAGGCTCTTCCCCGCCTGCGCCGTCTGTTTCTTCGCTTTGACGCCATAGTTTTCCTGCCTTTTTTCTTCGTTTGCTTATGTACCCGTCTCCCGCCGCACATGCGCGCCCAGCACGCCAAGGTCGCGCTCGATGCTCTCATAGCCGCGGTCGATGTGCTCGATGCGCGAAATACGCGTGAGTCCGTCGGCCTGCAGGCCCGCAATCACAAGCGCCGCGCCCGCGCGAAGGTCGGTGCACTTGACGCGCGCGCCGTGCAGGTGCTCGCGTCCCGTGACGACGGCCACGCGCCCCGCGACGCGCACCTCCGCGCCCATGCGCGCCAGCTCGTCGACATGGCGGTAACGGTTTTCAAAAATATTCTCTACAAAAACGGTGCTGCCCGCGCTTTTCAAAAGCGCCGCCATCAGCACCGGCTGCGCGTCCGTCGGAAAGCCCGGATAGGGCGCCGTGCGCACAGGGCGGATGGATCTGAGACTGCCATCACTTTGGAGGAAAACATCGTCCTCCCCGCTTTTGACCGTGCAGCCCGCCTCGCTCAGCGCGCCGGACACAGTCGAAAGCGGCCGTGGGTCGACGCCGCGAAGGCGCACCTCTCCCCCACAGCAGGCCGCGGCGCAGAGATACGTCGCGCCCACGATGCGGTCGGCGATGATGCGGTATTTCCCGCCGTGCAGCGCGCGCTTTCCCTCGACTGTAATGATCGAGCCTCCCGCGCCGCGGACGTTGCCGCCCATCGCGTTGATAAAGTTCTGTAAATCGACGATCTCCGGCTCGCGCGCGGCGTTGTAGATCGTCGTCACGCCGTCTGCGCCGCAGGCGCAGAGGAGCGCGTTTTCCGTCGCGCCCACGCTCGGCATGGGTAAGTACACATCGCTCCCGAGAAGCGTTCCGCCGCGGCACTTGAGCTCGCCGCCCGTCTCCCTGATCTCTGCCCCCAGGGCGCTCAGGGCGCTTAAGTGCAGGTCAATGGGACGCGGCCCCAGCTCGCAGCCGCCGGGATAACAGATCGTCGCTTCCTTGCAGCGCGCCAGAATCGCGCCGAGAAAGATGACCGACGAGCGCATCTCTCGCATCAGTGCGTCGGGCACGACCGCGCGGTCCATGCGCGCTGTGTCCACCACGAGCGCACTGTCCTCCCAGTGCGTGCAGCAGCCCAAGTGCCGCAAAATGGCAACGGACGCATCCACGTCCCGCAGCTTCGGACAATTTTCGATCACGCAGGTGTCCGCGCACAAAAGCGTCGCCGCCAAAATCGGCAGCACACTGTTTTTTGAGCCTTGTATCGTGAGTTCTCCGTACAGGCGCTCCCCGCCCTCTACCAACAGCTCACACATCATGTTCCCTCCCGCAAGCACATTACTTTTCCATCGTATGGCTTTTGCGGAAAATGGGTGACTGCCGGCTTTCGCAGGGCAATAGTTAGGCATTTTCAGTATAGCCATTTTGCCGCGGCGCGTCAACTTCTTTTTGCCTTGCTTTCCCGCCCGCTTTGTGGCAAAATGAGATTATTGTATTTCTCCCCGAAAGGAGTCTTTTTTCATGAAAAAAACGCTCAAAGTCGCGCTCTATATTCTGTTGGCGCTCGTTCTGATCGTGTTGGCCTACGTCATCTATGTCTTCGCCGCCTACTACCGTGTGGAGGATATGCAGAAGCTTGGCGTTGCGCACTGCGACGCCGCATCTGCCGCACCGATGGAGGGCGCGCCGCAGACCGGCGTCACCTATCGCGTTTCGTCGGCCAACGTGGGCTTCGGCGCGTACAGCGCCGATTACAGCTTCTTCATGGACGGCGGCAAGGAGAGCCGCGCCCGTAGCAGGCAAGCCGTTGATGAGAATATGCGCGGCGAGGTCTCGCTCGTCAAGGACCTTTCGCCCGACTTTGCGCTCTTTCAGGAGGTCGATATCTACGGCACGCGCAGCTGGCACATCGCAGAGGACGCTTATCTCGACGATGTGATGGAAAACAGCGAATTTAACAAGGTATTCGCGCAGAATTACGACAGCCCGTACCTCTTTTATCCTCTTATTAACCCCCACGGCGCAAACCAGTCCGGTATCCTGACGCTCTCACGCCACCCGATCTCTTCCGCCGTGCGCCGCTCGCTGCCGATCGAGACGGGCATCATGAAGCTTGTCGACCTCGATCGCTGCTACTCCGTCAGCCGCATCCCGATGGAAAACGGCAGGGAGCTGGTGCTCTATAACCTGCATCTTTCGGCCTACACGTCCGACGGCACGATCGCGACCGCGCAGCTTGAAATGCTCTGCGCCGATATGCTGGCGGAATATGAAAACGGCAACTACTGCGTCGCGGGCGGCGACTTTAACAAGGACCTGCTCGGCAATTCTGCCGAGATCTTCGGCGTTGCGGGCGGCGAGAACGACACCTGGGCGCAGCCCATCCCCGAGGGGACGATCCCCGACGGGCTCTCCCTCGTCGTGCCGTTTGACGTCAGCCATCCCGTCGCCACCTGCCGCACGGCCAACGAACCCTACAACGAGGAGACGACCTTCCGCGTGACGGTCGACGGCTTCCTCGTCTCCGACAACGTCGAAGCCGTCTCCGCCGACGTCGTTGACGCGGGCTACCGCTACTCCGACCACAATCCCATCTATATGGACTTCATTTTGAAGGCGGAATAAAGCGTCAAAAGTAAAGGAAGCGAGCCTCACGGCTCGCTTCCTTTTTATTCTCTTTCACTTGAGCAGCGTCATCACTGTGTCGTAGATGCGCTTGGTCGCGTCGGGGATGCCGAGCGCCGCCATGTTTTGAGACATCGTCTCCATCCGCTGCGGATCGTTCAGGATGCCCGCCGCGGCGGCAAAGAGCTTCTTGCCGTCAAGGCCCTCTTCCGGCAGCACGAGCGCCGCGCCGTGGTCGCCGAGCAGCGCCGCGTTCTTCTCCTGATGGTGGTTCGTCACGTTGGGCGACGGCACAAGTATCGCCGGAACGCCGAGCGCCGTCAGCTCGCTGAGCGTAGACGCGCCCGCGCGGCAGATAACGAGGTCGGCGGCGCGCATGACAGTCGCCATGTCGTAGATGTACTCGCGCACGTCGAGCGCGGGATGCTCGGTGATCTCCAGCCCGTCATCGTGCATCCACTGCTGCATCGGCTTCCAGCAGATCTCGCCGACGCCGTGGATATGGTAAAAGGGCTCCTTCGCGCTCTCAAGCGCCAGAAACTCCGCCATCGCGCGGTTCATTGCGTTCGACCCGAGGCTGCCCCAGAACGAGACGATGAGCTTGCGCCCGTCGTTCATGCCGAGCTTTTCCTTCGCCTGCTGCTTGCTGATCGTGAAGAAGTCACCGCGCACGGGCGTACCGGTCACGACCACCTTTTCGGGGTGCTTGTAGTGCGCGCGGCAGTCCTCAAAGCCAACCATGATGCGGTCGCAGTGGGGCTCTAACTGCCGCGTCGTCAGCCCCGGCACAATGTTTGACTCATGCACCGCCGTGGGGATGCCCGCCTTTGCGCCGTAGCGCACGAGCGGATAGCTCGCGTAGCCGCCGGTGCCGACGATCAGGTCGGGGTGAAAATCATTTAAGATCGCGTTCGCCTCACGCTCGGCGTGGGCGAGATTTTTGAGCGAGACAAGGTTGTGCTTGATCTCCGCAGGCCTGAACGAGCGGTGGAACGATGAAATGTTCACCGTACGGAACGGATAGTCCGTGTGCGCGATCAAATCGCGCTCCAGTCCGCGCTCCGCGCCGACGAATAAGATCTGCGTGCCCGCGTCCTTTTCCCGCATATAGCCCGCGAGCGCGAGCGCGGGGTTGACATGCCCCGCCGTGCCGCCGCAGGTAAAGATGACCTTCATAGCCGTTTTCTCCTTCCCGCGTCAGCGCATCTGGCGCGAAACGCTCAGTACGATGCCGACCTCGGCCAGCTGCACGGCAAGTGCCGTGCCGCCGTAGCTGAAAAACGGCAGCGAAATACCCGTGTTCGGGATCAGATTCGTCACGACCGCGATGTTCAGGAATACCTGCAAGGCGATCTGCGTCGTCACGCCGACGGCAAGAAGGCTTCCGAAGCGGTCGCGCGCGTGCAGGGCGATCCAGTAGCCGCGGATGACGAGCAGCGCGAACATGACCATGATGATCGTCGCGCCGACAAGGCCGAGCTCCTCGCAGATGATGGCGAAGATGAAGTCGTTGTGCTCTTCGGGCAGGAACAGAAACTTCTGCCGGCTCTTGCCAAGGCCCAGTCCAAACAATCCGCCCGAACCGATGGAGAGCAGGCTCTGCCGGATCTGATAGCCCTTATCGCGCATCCACTCTTCGTTGAACGGGTCGAGCCAGATGTCGATTCGGCTCGAGTTGTAGGTGATGATGCCGGTCGCAAAGGCGTAGATCACCAGCAGCACCAGCGCAAAGCCGAGACCGACCCAGTAGTTGCGGATACCGCCGACGTACATCATCACCGCACCGATGCCGAGCAGCAGCACCATACCGGAAAAGTGCGGCTCCTTCGCCATCAGCGCCGCAATCACGCCGAGGATGGCAACATAGGGCACGATGCCGTAGCGCAGCGTGGCCATTTTGTCTTTCTTCTTCGAAATGCTGTCGGCAAAATAGAGGATGATGCCGACCTTGGTGATCTCAGACGGCTGGAACTGGATGGGTCCGAGACGGATCCAGCGCTGCGCGCCGTGCGTCAGTCGGCCCGTGCCGATGCCCGGGATCAGAACGAGCACCAGCAGGATGATGGAAAAGATCAGCAGCATCTTCGCCACCGCGCGATAGCGCTCGTAATTGATCTTGCCGACAATAAACATCGCCGTGATACCGAGGATCGCAAAAATGCCCTGACGGATAAGGTAGTACGCGGGGTTACCCTCTTCATAGTAGGCCGAGGGGAAACTGGCGGAAAACAGCATGATCAGGCCCACGCCCACGAGCGTAAGCACCAGCAGAAGATACGGAAGATCCAGCGGTCCGCGGCCCGCTTCGCGCGCCGCCGCCTCGATGGCCTTCGCCCGCTCGCGCTGCTCCTGCCGCAGCAAGCGTTCTTCCTTGGTCATGCAGTCTTCCCCCCTTCATACTGATTGCAAACTCGCGCTCTGCGCGAGTTTGCCTCCATTTTGCAACCAAGCGTCGCAGACTTTCGCGCCCGCAGGCGCGAAATATTTTTAATCATTTTTCGCCGCGACCGGTGCGTGGCGAAAAATACTTCTCGCAGAGTGAGTGTCGAGCCGCCAAGGGCGGCGAGGCACAGAGCGCCGCGCATCCCCTCTCATTTTTGAGAAACGGCTTGCCGTTTCTCAAAAATGAAATCTGTTGAGTACTCCGAACAGCGCCGCCAGGCAGCACAGCGCACTCACGCTGGTGAACACAGCGACAAGCTTTACCTCGCTCCAGCCGCAGAGCTCGAAGTGGTGGTGCAGCGGCGCCATCTTGAAAAGGCGCTTGCCGTGCGTCGCCTTGAAGTAGATGACCTGCAAAATGTCGGACAGCGTCTCGCAGATGTAGACAAAGCCGACGGGGATCAGCACAAGCGGCATATCGTAGGCAAAGGCGAGTGCCGCCACCGTGCCGCCGAGAAACAGCGAGCCTGTGTCGCCCATGAAGACCTTGGCGGGGTGGAAATTATAGATGAGGAAGCCGAGAATTCCCCCGACGAGCGCCGCAGCATAAATGCCGAGCTGCTCATAGCCCTGCCACCAGATGGCGAGCACGGTGAAAAACAGGCCGACCGGCACCGTCACGCTGCCGGCCAAGCCGTCGATGCCGTCCGTGATGTTGACGGCGTTGACCGTGCCGACGATGACAAACGCCGCAAACACCATGTACACCCACCAGCTCATGACGATCTGCGTGTTGAAAAACGGCACGTAGAGGTTCGGCGTCAGCATACCCTCAAAGCGCATCAGGCAGAGGAACGCGACCGCCGCGGCGAGCTGGAGCAGGAACTTCTGAATGGCCGTGAGGCCGAGGTTCTGCTTGTGCTTCACCTTTTCAAAGTCGTCTAAAAAGCCGATGCCGCCGAAGATCAGCGCAAAAAAGAAGATGTAGAGGTGCTCAAAGTCCCCCGCCATCATGCCCTTCCAGCCGCAGATCAGGATAGAGACGAAGATGCCGAGGATGAACATTAAGCCGCCCATCGTCGGCGTGCCGGCCTTTCCGGCGTGCCAGGTGGGGCCGTCCTCGCGGATGCTCTGTCCGGCCTTGAGCTTTCTCAGCTCAGGGACCAGAAATTTTCCCGTGATCGCGGAGACCGCGAAGCTCAGTATGCAGGCAATGATGATCTTCATGTTCGTTTTCCTTCGCCGCGTCGGCGGCGTCCTTCCTTTGTACTTGCGCGAACCTCTCGCGCACGACCTCCCTCTCGTCGAGGTGGTATTTTATCGTTCCGATCTCCTGATAGGTCTCGTGCCCCTTGCCGCAGAGGACGACGACGTCGCGCGCTTTCGCCTCGCGCAGAGCAAAGCCGATGGCCTCGCGCCGGTTCTCGATGACGGCGAACGGCGTTCTGCTCTCCAAAATGGCGGGGAGCACATCTCGCAGGATGGTGTAAGGGTCTTCGGTGCGAGGATTGTCGCTCGTGAGAACAACGAAGTCCGAGAGCGCCGCGGCGATGCGGCCCATGCGGGGTCGCTTTGTCCTGTCGCGGTCTCCCCCGCAGCCAAAGAGCGCGATGACGCGCCCGTCGGCAAAGCCGCAGACCGTGGAGAGAATATTTTTGAGCCCGTCGGGCGTATGCGCATAGTCAATGATGACGGTGAACGGCGCATCAAGCGGTACGACCTCGCACCGCCCCTTAACGCCGACACATTCCGTCAGCGCCTTCGCCGCGTCGGAAAGCGGCACACCGAGCGCCTGCACAGCGCAGAGCGCCGCGAGCGCGTTATAGAGCGAAAAGCCGCCGGGGATGCCGATTTTCGTCTCCTCGTGGTCGAGGTCGGTGCAGGCGGTAAAGCGCACACAGTCGTTTTCGTAGCGGGCACGCCAGCCGACAAGGTCATTCGTCATGCCCTGCCCGAATGTGATCCGCTCGCTCGTAAAGCGGGCGAGCAAGCGCTCCGTCCACGCATCGTCACCGTTGACGCAGGCGATGTCACACTGGTCGAAAAGCCTCGACTTCGCGTCGCAGTAGGCCTCCATCGTGCCGTGGTAGTCGAGGTGATCCTGCGTCAGGTTCGTGAAAACACCGACGCGGAATCGGATTCCTTCTACCCTGCTCTGCATCAGCGCGTGGGACGAGACCTCCATCACGGCATAGGTGCAGCCCGCATCGACCATCTGGGCGAGCAGGCGCTGCACGGTCAGCGCGTCGGGCGTTGTGCGGTCGGTCGGGATGGTCTTGTCGCTGATCAAATTCTGATTCGTGCCGATCAGGCCGACCTTTGCGCCCTTCGTGCACTCCAAAAGCTGTTTGATAAGATACGTCGTGGTCGTTTTGCCGTTTGTGCCGGTCACGCCGACCACGGTGAGTTTTCCCGCCGGAGTACCATACCATACCGCCGCGCAAAGCGCAAGCGCTTTGTGCGCATCCGGCACTAAGATATAGGGAATTTCCGTCTCCGGCGGATGCTCGCACACGGCGCAGGCCGCGCCGCGCGCTTTGGCTTCGGCGATAAACTCGCCGCCGTCCTCCTTCTCCCCCGGCAGGGCGAAGAAGAGGAATCCCTCTTCTACCTTGCGGGAATCGAGCGCAAGGCCTCTGACTATCAGGTCAGGCGGCGCATGCGCCGTTTTGTCTTCTAATGCGGAAATAAGCTCAGATAACTGCGTTTGAAAAATTCCTTTCGGAATTGGGTCTTGCTGTCTTTAGTCGCGCACCGAGCTGTCGCTGAACTGGACGCGCACGACCGTACCGGCCTCGACCTCCGTGCCCGCGGCGATACTCTGCGAGATGGCGCGCACCGTGGACGAGCTTGCGTTCGTCGCGCCGGAAACGCCCATGATGAGCCCCGCGTTCACGATCTTCTGGTTCGCGGTCGCGGCACTGTCGCCCACGACGTTCGGGACGATGCACTTGTCAGTCGACTTCTCCGCGCCGAGGTAGAGGATGATCTCCGCGCTGTTCGGTACGATCGCGCCGCCTGCGGGCGTCTGGTCGGTGACGGTATCGCCGCTGCCGACGGTGCGGAAGCTGAAGCCGTTCGCGCTCAGGCGCTCGGCCGCCGCGTCCTTGCTGAGGCCGACGACGTTCGGCACAGTCTTATCCGCGCCGACGAGCTCTTCAGCGGTGTAGCTCGGCTCAATGCCGAGATACGGCAGGATCTCGCCCATGACGGAACTCGCCACGGGGGCGACCATGTTACCGCCGGAAACGTAGGTACCGGTCCACTTGCTCGGCTCGTCGAGCGTCAGGAGCATCATCACCTGCGGGTCATCCGCGGGGGCGAAGCACACGAACGAGACGATGACGCCGCCGCCGACCTTATCGGCCGTGCCGGTCTTGCCGCCGATGCGGTAGCCCGCGACCTGACCGTTCTTGCCCGTGCCGCTTGTGACCTCATACTCCATGATGTCGCGCACAAGCGCGGACGTCTCCTCGGAGACGACCTGACGGATGGGCGTGGAGTCGTGCTTGGAGACGACGTTGCCGTCCTGGTCGGTGATCTCTTCGACAAGATAGGGCGTATAGAGGTAGCCGCCGTTGACGCAGGCGCACTGCGCCGCCAGCAGCGCGATAGGCGTGACGTTGAAGTTCTGGCCGAAGGCGTAGCACGCCAGCGCCAGCGTCGAATATTTAATTTCGCTGTTGACGAAGCCGCTGGCCTCGCCCGTGGTGTCGACGCCGGTCTTCTCCGTCAGGCCAAAGTCCAGCATGTACTGGTAAAACTTGTCGTTGCCGATGCGAAGGCCGATGTTGATGAACGCGGGGTTGCAGGAGTTGGCGAACGCCTGCGTCAGGTTTTGCTGGCCGTGACCGGGCGCGCGCTTGGAGCAGTTGATGGTCTCGCCCTCGATCTTTACGCTGCCGCTGCAATAGAAGCCCGTGTTCAGGTCGACAACGTTTTCCTCAAGCGCCATCGCGAGCGTCAGTGTTTTGAACGTGGAGCCCGGCTCGTAGGTGTCGTTGATGGCCTTGCTGCGCCACTGCTTGTTGAGAAGGTCTCTCATGTTTTCGAGGACCTGCTCCTCCGTCATGCCGGAGGTCAGAAAGTCGTTGTAGACCGTACCGGGGGAATTCAAGTCGTAGGTCGGCAGCGACGCCATCGCCAGCACCGCGCCGGTGTTGACATCCATGACGATGCCCTCGGCGCCCTTGCCAGTGCCGAAGCGCGCCTCGAGCTCCTGCACACCTTTCTCAAGGTAATACTGGATGGTCGTGTCGAGCGTCGTGTGCAGGTCGCAGCCGTTTTCCGCGTCGAAATACTGGTCGTACTGGTAGAGCACGGAGCGGCCGTCGCGGTCGCGCGCGGTGACGACCATACCGTTCTCGCCGGTCAGCTCGTCGTTGTACGTCGCCTCAAGTCCCATCGCACCGCCGAGGTCATTGGTAAAGCCGATGACCTGTGAGGCGAGCGTCCCCTTGGGATAGGTCCTCTTGCTCGTCGGACGAATGAAAACGCCCTTCAGGTCGTTTTCATTGATGAATTCCCGCACCTTGTCGGCAAGCTCGTCATCCGCTTTTTTCTTGAGCTCTTCGTACTGCGAGTTCGTTTTCTCCATCTTTTTGAGGATGTCAGCGGGGTCAAGGTCCAGAATTTCAGCAAGGCCGCCCGCGATCAGGTTTTGATCCTGATCGTTTTCGATGATCTCCTTCGGAGAGATGAAAATATTCTCCGCCGAGGCGGACATCGCGAGGATCGTGCCGTTTCGATCGTAGATCGTGCCGCGGCTCGCCTCCACCGTGGTGCGCAGCGTTTGCTGGCGCACAGCGACGGACTGGAGCTCGTCATGCTCGGCGATCTGCCAGTGATAGAGTTGGGTGAAGAGCAGCACAAACGTCAGCACGCCGAACACGCCCAGAAGCAGCAGCGTTCTTGTCTGAATGATGCGGTTTGCGCGGCGCGCGGATTCGGGCCGTCTTTTCTGATTCTGGGGGCGTGGTGCCACAGTCGTTCATCCTCCTTAAAAATGGAAAAGGAGTAAGGAAGCTCCTTACTCCTTATGTATAGCTTCGCTCATTTGAAATATTCCACCACTGCGCATACGCCGTTGCCAAGCGACGTGAGCGCCCGCGACAAAACGTTCTGGCTCTTCTGCTGGTAGACGACCACGCTGTCGGGCTCCGACAGGTCGATGTAGTAGACCTGCGAGGCGCTGGGCTTGGCCATACCGGCCGCGGCCGCCGCCTCCTTGATGGTGGTGAGGTCAAAGGTTTTTTCGTAGCGCGTGAGCAGCGCGACATGCTCGTCCTCGAGCGCAGAGATCTCCTTCTGCACGGAGACGACCTGCGCGGAGATTTCCGTCAGCTGTGCGCGGCACATGATCATCAGCGCGACCATTGCGGCCAGCGCCATAAAGCCGCACAGCGTGCCGAGCGAGACCTTTTCGCGTTGACGGCGGACGGGCGCAGCCTTTTTCTGCACCTTCCGCTGCGGGGGACGCATGAATTCCTCGCGCTGACGCTCGTGCTCGCGCTCGTATTCACGCTCGCGGCGCAGCCTGCGCTGGCGCTCTTCGTAGGCGGGATCGTAAGCGAGATTGCCATTGACTCGTCCGCTATAGCGGCGGTATTTCATGTTCTGCTCTCTGCGGCTGGCCATGGCGATCTCCTTTCTTTTGCGTATTTTCGGCTGTTGTCAGCACTTTTCCGCGACGCGCAGCTTGGCGCTGCGGGCACGGGGATTCTCTGCGAGTTCTTCTTCGCCCGAAACGATGGGCTTTCTTGTGATGAGCTTGACCTTTGGCTTTCGTCCGCACACGCACACCGGAAATTCCGGCGGGCAGATGCAGCCCTGTGCAAGCTCCTGTAATTTTTTCTTGACGATGCGGTCTTCGAGCGAGTGGAACGTGATGACCGCGAGCCGTCCGCCCGGTTTCAGATTTTTCTCCGCCGCATCGAGCATCGGCGGAAGCTCGCCCAGCTCGTCGTTCACGGCAATGCGGATGGCCTGAAAGCTGCGCTTGGCAGGGTGCTGCTTTTCGCGCAGCGCGCTCGCGGGCATGGCCGAACGGATGATATCGGCGAGCTCAAGCGTCGTTTCGATGGGCTTTTGCTCGCGGTGCTGGCAAATTCTCTTCGCGATGGCGGGCGCATAGCGCTCCTCGCCGTATTCAAAGAGGATGCGGCGCAGCTCTTCATAAGAATAGGTATTCACGACCTCGCGCGCGGTCAGTGCGGCGGATTCGTCCATGCGCATATCGAGCGGCGCGTCCTGCTTGTAGGAAAACCCGCGCTGCGCTTCGTCGAGCTGCGGGGAGGAAACGCCGAGGTCAAAAAGCATCCCATCCACGCCGCGGACGCCCAGCTCGTGCAGCACAGCGTCGAGCGCGCTGAAATTGCTGTGGACGAGCGTGACCTTGTCCAAATAATCGCCGAGGCGGCGGTTTGCCGCTTCGATCGCGGTCTCGTCACGGTCAAGCGCAATGAGACGGCCCGTCGTCAGGCGGCGCACGATCTCGAGCGAATGTCCGGCGCGGCCGAGCGTGCCGTCCACATAGATGCCGTCGGGCTTGATGGCGAGCGCGCCGAGGCACTCGTGCAGCAGTACCGGCTTATGGCCGTAGTTCTCTTCCATATCAGAATCCCAGCTCTTCCATCACGGCGGCCAGATTCTCGGGATTGAGCTCCTCGGCCTCAATCTCTGCCCACTTCTCCGCATTCCAGATCTCGGCGCGGTTCGAAACACCGATCACGACCACGTCTTTTTCAAGGTGGGCGTAGGCTCTGAGCTTCTGCGGCAACACGATGCGCCCCTGCGCGTCCGGCTCGCACTTGGCGGCGTTGGCGAAGAGCGGGCGCATGGCCTTGGTCTTCGTGTAGGGCAGGCTTTCAAACTTTTCGGTGAAGCGCGCCCAGGAAGCGTCGGAATAGATGCTCAGGCAGGAGTCCATGCCCATGGTGACATAAAACGTGTCGCCGAGCTCCTCGCGCAGCTTCGCGGGGATAAAGAGCCGCCCCTTGGCGTCGATCGTGTGCTGATACTGACCCGTCACGGCGGCTGACCCCCTTTTTCTGTGCATTTTCGCATACAGAGGGCACGAAAGCGCGGCCTTTTCTTCATTTTGGAAAAAGCCGTGCCGCGTCCGATCTGATGCTTATGTGGGAAAGTAAGCCATTTTCATGGTATGATACACCACTTTCCCCCACCCTTGTTTTGAGTATACGAGATTCACATAAAAAATGCAAGCAGAAATTTCCCTGAGATTTCAAGCCTTTTACCGCTTTTTCCTGTGAAAATTCGGCCAGTGCACCGTATTTTTAAAACGCCTGTTCTACTTTGGTTTTGGTTAAAAAAGGGCCGCCACAATATCTTGTGGCGGCCCTTTATGCTATGCCCAAATATAGATTATGTCTACCGATCATGTCGGTTTTTGTCACTTTTGACAAAATTTTATCCGTTCTGTATCTGCTTTTCAGCTGACTGTGCCAGCTCCTCGCGGCGCTTCTGCATCTGCTCGGCAGAGGCGGCGCGGAAGCGCACGCGGGACTGCTTGACCTCCTCGAGCGCCATCTGGATGGCCTCCTCGGTGCGGCGCAGCGCATCCTCGGTGTACTCGTTGGCCACGCGGTACATTTCGCGCGAGCGGTCCTCGGCCTTTTTGATGATCTCGTGGCTCTTTTCGCGGGCGATACCGAGCACCTCGGTCTCGGAGACCTTGTTCTTCGCGTCCTGCTCGGCCTGCTGCATCATGCGCTCGACGTCGCGCTTGGCGGCCTTGACATAGTCCTCCTTTGCGCGGATGAGCTCCTGCGCGCGGGAAAGTTCCACCGGAAGCTGGGCGCGAATCTCGTCGAGCAGGTCGAGCGCCTCGTCGCGGTTCAGAATGCACTTGTCGCTCGTCAGCGGCGCGTTCTTCGCGCCGTCGATCATCTCGTAAAGCATATCCAAAAGATGCTGCACATCATTGTTCGCCATGGTCTTCTCTCCATCCTTTCACAAGCTCCGCCGCGCGCAGCGGCATATATTTTTCAAGGTCTTGTCCGTATTTGATCATTTCGCGCACCATCGTGGAGCTGATGTGCTGAAACTTCGGCTCCGCGACCAGCAGCACCGTTTCGAGCGCGCCGTCCGACACATCGCGATAGATGAGCGAAAGCTGCTGCTCGGCGTCAAAATCCACGCTGTTGCGCACGCCGCGCACGAGAAACTGCGCGTTTTTGCGCAGCGCGTAGTCGGTCAGAAGTCCGCCGCCGAGCTCAGCTTCCACATTGGGGAACTCCTCGACGCTCGCGCGCATGAGCGCGAGCTTCTGCTCGTCGGTGAACATCGGGTGCGTCTTCGTCCCGTTCGGCACGATGGACACATACACGCGGTCAAAGAGCTTCGATGCGCGCGCGATAATGTCCTGATGTCCGATCGTCACAGGGTCAAACGAGCCGGGAAACACTGCGATTCTCATGCCTCTTCCTCCACCGCGCGGTGATAGATGCTCACCTTGATCTTGCCGTAGCGGTACTCGCGATACAGTCCGTACGGCGCGGGAAGCTCGGGAAGCGTCTGGTTCTGCGGACTTTCCGCGACCATTATACCATGGGGTGATAAAATGTCAAACTGCGCGATCTTTTCCATCGCCTGCTCCAAAAGTCCGCTTTCGTACGGCGGATCGAGGAAGATGATGTCGAACCTCCCGCTCTGCGTGCCGAGCGCGGCGAGCGAATCACCGCAGATGACCTGCGCGTTTTCTTCCAGATGGCACAGCGCGAGATTTTCGCGCACGAGCTTGACCGCGTCTGCACGCTTGTCAACAAAAAGCGCGCTTTTTGCCCCACGCGAGAGCGCCTCGATGCCGAGCTGCCCCGTGCCCGCAAAAAGATCGAGCACGCGCGCATCCTCCACGTCGAACTGGATACAATTAAAAATACTTTCCTTGACCTTGTCGGTCGTCGGGCGGGTCTCCATGCCCTTGAGCTCGCCCAGCCGCCGTCCGCGCGCCGAGCCTGTGATGACTCTCATGTTTATCCCTCCGCAGCGCCCAAAGCGGGCGCAATGAACTCGTTAGTTTCCATAATACGTGAATTTCCGTTTATTTTCAATAGAGTCCTTGACATTTTCCCGCATTTTACGCAAAATATTTTCTCTTGTTATTCTGCACCGCTTCGTATATAATGATATAGTCATATCATATCGACCAGGGAGAAAGGAGTATCTTCCATGATCAGGCTACAAACCGAAAAGGGCGAAGTCAGCATTTCCGACGCCGCCCTGTCTAATATCACCGGCGCCGCGGCCACGAGCTGCTTTGGCGTCAAGGGCATGGCCTACCGCTCGATGACCGACGGGCTCGTCCACCTGCTGCGCCGCGAGGCGATGAGCAAGGGCGTGCGCATCATTCCCCACGAAGAAGGGGACATTTCCATCGAGCTGCACATCGTTGTGGAGCACGGCGTGAACATCGCCGCCGTCTGCCGCTCCATCATCAATCAGGTGCGCTATATGGTCAGCGAAAACACCGGCGCAAGCATCCGCAGCATCGACGTTTGCGTCGACAGCATGAATATGTAAAAACCGAGGAGGACATCATCCTATGCACGATACCATCAATGGTGCCATGTTCAAGGAGATGCTGCTCTTCGGCACCGTCTCCATCGCACAGGCACAGCAAGCTATCAATGATTTGAATGTATTCCCCGTTCCCGACGGCGACACGGGCACGAACATGAGTCTTACCATCCAGACCGCGGCGCAGGAGCTCAAGAAGATCGAGCCCGCGACGGTCGATCAGGCCGCCTCTGTCACGGCGTCCGCGCTGCTGCGCGGCGCGCGCGGCAACTCCGGCGTCATTCTGTCGCTTCTCTTCCGCGGCATCTCCAAGGAGCTCAAGGGCTGCAAGGAGGCCGACGGCGCGGCGTTTGCCGCCGCGCTTCAGGAGGGTGTCGCCGCGGCGTATAACGCCGTGATGAAGCCCGCCGAGGGCACGATCCTGACCGTTTCGCGTCTCGCTGCCGAGCGCGCCGTGAACGCGGCCGAGGAGCACAACAGCGTCGAGTACGTCATCGAGCAGGCCATCGCCCAGGGCGAGATCACGCTCGCGCAGACGACTGACATGAACCCCGTTCTCAAAAAGGCCGGCGTCGTCGACGCGGGCGGCAAGGGCTTCCTGCTGATTCTCGGCGGTATGCTCAGCGCCCTGCGCGGCGAGGAGCGCCCCGAGCTCACCGAAGAGAATGCACAGGAGAAGGCCGATTTCGCCATGCTCAACGAAGAGGACATCACCTTCACGTTCGACACCGTGTTCATCGTCCGCAAGAGCGGACGCAGCATTGAGCCGTTCCGCCGCTTCCTCGACGGCATCGGCGATTCGCTCGTCATCGGCGAGGACGACGAGGCTTTCAAAGTCCACGTTCACACCGACATTCCGGGCGAGGCGCTGACCGAGGCGCAGAAGTACGGCACGCTCGAGCTCGCGAAAATCGAGAACATGCGCACGCAGGCCCAGCAGCTTGCCGCGGGCGGCAAGGCCCAGTCCACCGACGACCTTGAGGCCATCGAGCAGGAGCTCGAAGCCGCCGAGCACGAAAATGCCGGTGAAGCCGAGCCCGAAAAGGACTTTGGCTTCCTCGCGGTCTGCGCGGGTAAGGGCCTTGCGAACGTCTTCACCGACCTTGGCGCCGACGGCGTCATCAGCGGCGGACAAACTATGAATCCCTCGACCGAGAGCATCCTCAAGGAGATCAAAAAGGTCCCAGCGCACACCGTTTTCGTGCTGCCGAACAACAAGAACATCATCATGGCCGCACAGCAGTGCATTGGCCTGACGGAGAAGACCGTCGTGGTCATCCCAACCGCCTCCATCCCGCAAGGCGTGAGCGCGATGATGGCCGTCGATCCCGACATGAGCGACGCAGACGCCATCGCCAAGGCGATGACGGACGCCGCGCAGTGCGTCTCCACCGCGCAGATCACCTACGCCGCGCGCAATTCCGATTTTGACGGCTTCGACATCCACGAGGGCGATTATCTGGCACTTCTGGACGGCAAGCTGCTCGGCACCGACCGCGACGTCTCCGCGCTGCTCGACGGGCTCTCCGACGAGGCAGCGTCCCGCGAAGCGGAGTTCATCACCGTCTTCTACGGCGAGGATGTGAATGAAGAGGACGCGCACAAGGCGTGCGACGCCTTCACCCGCAAGTGCCCGGATGCCGAGGTCAATCTGATCTGCGGCGGCCAGCCGGTCTATTACTATATCATCTCGATTGAATGACCCAAGCACAGCAAAGCGGAGCAGGATTTCTCCTGCTCCGCTTTTTTCTGCCCGTCAGACGTTCATCTTCCGCCCGAGGAGCTTCATCAAGAGCTCTGCGTGGCGGTATTCGTCTTCGCTCATCGCCGCAAACAGCTTGCTGAGGCACAGGTCCAGCGTCTCCTCTCCCGCGCGGGCGTAATTGTAGCCCGCGCAGGCCTCCGCATGGTAGAGGCTGCGCAGCAGCGCGCAGAGGTCGCACGTATCCGGCTGCTCCACGCACACGCGCGGGCAGTATGCCTTGCCGGTGATTAAGTAGATCGCGGCAGCCAGATCGCGCGCGTGGCGCTTCTCGTCCTCGCTCAGCGCGCGGAAGGCTCGCGCCATCTCGCGCCGCGGCGTGCACGAGGAGAGATACGCGTACACCTGCGCGTCGCCAAGTTCCTCGCGCAGAAAGCCCTGCAGCACCTCGACCGATACGCTTGCCTCGCTGCCCATGCAGCAAGGGTTCGCCTCCGCGCCCGGGAGCGTGAGCTCGCTATCCTGTGCGCTCATCTGTGTGTTTGCATTGTCCGCCATCGGGTACGGGTCCTCCCCCGGCGCGACGCGCTTCCACACCTCGCGGCATGCTTCATAGTCGCAGGCGCAGGGCTTTTTTATTTCCGTCATGTTCTTCTTCCCCTTTCCGGAACGGTTCTCGTCTCTATCCTATGCGTGCATTTTTCAGGCGTGCAGAGCCGATAGTTCCCTATTTCCCGCAGGGAAAAAGAAAATCTTGAAAATCGCACCTCTCTCGTTGATTTTTTCCATTTTTTCTGGTAAACTACATTTGTTTTGTATTTTTGCGCATTTTGTTGCATTTGCAACTTTTCATTTTCTGCCATCCGGTCCATACTAAAGACAAGCAATGGCAGTTTCTGTAAGGAGGTCTTCTTTTCATGCTGGAACTGAAGCACATCACCTATACCGTCTCCACCCCTGAGGGAGAGCAGACGATCTTAAACGACATTTCCATCGACATTCCTGACCGCAAGCTCATCGTCTTCACCGGCCCCAACGGCGGCGGCAAGACGACGCTCGCCAAGGTCATCATGGGCCTTGTCACGCCGACGGGCGGCCAGATCCTCTTCAACGGTCAGGACATCACGCACCTTGGCATCACCGAGCGTGCGAAACTCGGCATCAGCTACGGCTTTCAGCAGCCGCCGCGCTTCAAGGGCATCACGGTGCGCAACCTTCTGACCATCGCCTCGGGCGATGCAAACCTCAGCAAGGACAAGTGCTGCAAGTACCTCACGCAGGTAGGCCTCTGCGCCAACGACTATCTCGACCGCGAGGTCGACGTCTCCCTCTCCGGCGGCGAGGTCAAGCGCATCGAGATCGCAACGCTCCTTGCCCGCGGCAGCGAGCTGATGATCTTCGACGAGCCTGAGGCCGGCATCGACCTGTGGAGCTTCGCCCGCCTGACTGAGACGTTCGAGCAGCTGCGCCAGCGCGAGCTTGCGACGATGATCATCATCTCGCATCAGGAGCGCATCATCCAGCTCGCCGACGAGATCGTCGTCGTGGGCGGCGGCGAGCTCAAGCACCGCGGCAGCACAGAAGAAATTTTCCCGCTCATCATGGCGGACACGCTGGGCTCCTGCCCGGTGCTGAACAAGTAAGGAGGTAGTACACAATATGATCACCGAAATCGACGCTTCCCTGCTTGAAAAGATCGCCGACCTGACGGGCAAGCCCGTCGGCGCGTTCAACATTCGAAAGGACAGCGGATGCGAGGCGCGCCAGTCCACCGAGCACATCGCCATCGACCCGCAGCCCGAGGGCAAAAGCGGCATCATCATCCGCATCAAGGACGGTACGAAGGGCGAGCAGTGCCACATCCCCGTCATCATCAGCAAGAGCGGCGTGACCGAAATGGTCTACAACGACTTCTACGTCGGCGAAAACTGCGACGTCGACATCGTCGCAGGCTGCGGCATCCACAACTCCGGCTGCAACGAGAGCCGCCACGACGGCGTCCACACGTTCTACATTGGCAAAAACTCCCACGTGCGCTACTCGGAAAAGCACTACGGCGAGGGCGACGGCAGCGGCACGCGCGTGATGAACCCCACCACGATCGTCTACCTTGACGAGGGCGCGAGCATCCAGATGGAGACCGTGCAGATCCGCGGCATCGACTCCACCGTGCGCAAGACGAAGATCGTCTGCGGCAAGGACGCCGAGGCCGTCATCACCGAGCGCCTTCTCACTCACGGCAAACAGCACGCCGAGAGCGACATGGAGATCGAACTCAACGGTGAAGATGCGCGCGGCCGCGTCATTTCCCGCTCCGTCGCGCAGGATGAATCGCAGCAGGTCTTCCACCCCGTGGTCGTCGGCAACAGCAGGTGCTTCGGCCATGTGCAGTGCGACTCGATCATCATGGGCAAGGCCAAGATCGAATCCATTCCCGCCATCACGGCGAATTCGACCGACGCACAGCTCATCCACGAGGCCGCCATCGGCAAGATCGCAGGCGACCAGCTCTTAAAGCTCCAGACCCTTGGTCTCACCGAGGAGGAGGCCGAAGACACGATTCTCAAGGGCTTCCTCGCCTGAAAAATTTGATAGGAACCGACGAAAAAGCGCGACGCCCGAGATCGGGCATCGCGCTTTTTCTGTTGCTGTGTTGGTTCAATCGGTGAAATCAGGATAACCGTCTTTGAGAGACTCATCGTAGATCGCACGCTCGCCGCCGATGAATTTGGGACGCGTCCGCGCGGCCAGCACAATGGCCTGACCGATGCGGTTCTGCTTCAAGCGAACGGGAACGGCGACCTTTTTGAGGTGCATGCCGATCAGCGTGCCGCCGATGTCAAGTCCGGCGTCGGCGTGTATCTCTTCGAGCGCCACGGGATGGCGGAACGCTTTGTACGCGGCCGTCGCAAACGAGCTGCCCGCCTTGGGCTGAGGCAGGACGTTGACGATCTCGCCGTTCGGCACAGCCTCGTGCTCCACGATCAGCGCGCGGTTCAAATGCTCGCAGCACTGGGCGGCAAGATACACGCCCATGGGCGAAAATACGCTGGAGAGCCCTCGGAAGATGGCGTCCGCCACCTCCGGCGTCGACCAGCTGCCCACCTGATGGCCCACGACCTCGCTCGTGCTGCAGCCGATGACGACGATCTGTCCGCGGCGCAGATGTGCGATCTCCGCAAGCTCGCGCGCCGCCTCTGCCGCCTCCTGCTCCGCCTGTTCCACCAGACGATGATTTTCTACCTCATGTACGATTCCCGCCATGATCTGACACCTCTTTAGAAATTTATTATGCCAGCTTCTCCGTCACCTTGGCGCGCTCAAGCACCGTGACCAGCAGCACGCCGACCACGAGGCCGACCGCACCCTGGAAGATGTTGCCGGGGATGCTTGCCGCAGCGGCAAGGCCCTTGCCCAGCAGGAGAGAAGCGTAGCCGAAATAGCCGAGCACCATGATGATCTCGCTCACAACGCCGCCGGCGATGCGGGAGGTCGCAGTGCGGCCCATCTTTTCATACATCAGCGCAGCGACCAGCGCCATCACGCCCTTGATGACCAGGGTGCCCGGAGCGTAGTGCGCATAGCCGAGGAAAATGTCTGCCAGCATCGAGCCGATGCCGCCCGCCGCAAAGCCATACCAGGGGCCCAGCAGCCAGCCGGACAGCAGCACGAAGCAGTCGCCCAGATTCACATAGCCCTGCATCGGAGAGGGGATCTGCACGACCATCGTCGCCACGCAGACAAGCGCCGCAAGCAGTGCGGCAAGGACAAGCTTTCTGATCTTTTTATCGTTCATGATTGGGTGCTCCTTTGTTTTGATTGTTGGCCGTATTATATCCCGTCCTGGTATTATTCATATAGTCAAAACAAAACAAATTATGCAGACCAGATTTGCCCTAAGCTGGAAAAAAGCGGCGCAGCCAGTGCTGCGCCGCACATTGGGAAGGATTTAGTCCTCCTTGGTCTCCTCGGCTTCGGAAGGCTCCTTGGGTTCCTCCGCAGCGGGCGCTTCCTCTTCCGCGTCCTTCTCGATGGTCACCTCGATGATGGGCTCCTGCGCCTTCTTGGCAGCGGCAGCCTCAGCCTTGGCGGCCTCGTAAGCGGCGAGCTTCTCCTGAGAGGCTTTGATGGCCGCGACGATATCGGCGACCGCTTCGGGCGCGTCACCCTCGAGCGTGGAGACATACCACTCGCCGATGGCGCGGTAGTTCTTGTCCATGCTGCGGCGCTCAGATGCCATCTCATACTCGGTCTTGGCCTTATCGGCAACGGCATTTGCCTTTTCACCGGCAACGGCCGCGACCTGCTGTGCCTTCTCAGTCGCCACGAACGCGACGTCCTGAACCTTCTTGCTGAAGTTATCGAAAAATGCCATAATACTTTCTCCTTTCAAACCGTGTCCTCGGGTTTGTTATTGTCAGTATAAGCTACCGGGGCTTTCATTTCAATGGATAATTTACGACAAAAGTATAAATTTTTTGTGACAGCGTTCACTTTTTCTCGACCCAGCCCTGCGCGCAGCCGACGGCGCGCTTCCAGCCGCGGTACAGCTCCTCACACTCGTACTGCGCCCGCTCGGGGGTGAAGACGCGCTCGCTGCATCGAAGAGCGCGCAGCTCGTCCAAGTCCTTCCACACGCCCGCGGCCAGACCCGCGAGCGATGCCGCGCCAAACGCCGTCGTCTCGACCATCGCGGGCCGATCGACCGGAATGCGCAGCAAATCCGCCTGAAACTGCATCATCAAATCGCTGACGCTCGCGCCGCCGTCGACACGCAGAAGGGAGATCTCGCAGCCGGCGTCCTGCCGCATGGCGGTCATCAGATCGGTGACCTGATAGGCGATGGATTCGAGCACTGCGCGGGCGAAGTGCGCCTTTGTCGTGCCGCGCGTGATGCCCACGACGCAGCCGCGCGCATACATATCCCAATATGGCGCACCGAGGCCCGTGAACGCGGGCACTAAGTAAATGCCGCCGCTGTCGGGAACGGATTCTGCCAGAATGTCGCACTCGTGCGAGGTCGAAATGACTTGCAGCTCGTCGCGCAGCCATTGAATGGCCGAGCCCGCGTTGAAGACGCTGCCCTCGAGCGCGTAGGTCGTCTCGCCGTTTAAGCTCCAGCCCACCGTCGTCACCAGTCCCGCGCGCGAGCGCACTGGCGCGCCGCCGACGTTCATCAGCGTGAAGCAGCCCGTGCCGTAGGTGTTCTTCGCCTGTCCGCGCGTAAAGCAGCCCTGCCCGAACAGCGCCGCCTGCTGGTCACCCGCCGCGCCGCAGATCGGCACGCCCGCGAGCTCTTCGAGCCCTTCGATGCCCTCCGCCACCGTGCCGTAGACCTCGGAGTTGGACACGGGACGCGGCAGAATGTTCATCGGAATGTCCAGCAGCGCGCAGAGCTCTTCATCCCACGAAAGCGTGTGGATGTTGAAGAGCATCGTGCGGCTGGCGTTCGAGTAGTCCGTCACGTGGACCTTGCCGCCCGTCAGCCTCCAGATGAGCCATGTCTCCACCGTACCGAATAAAATTTCGCCGCGCTCGGCCCTTTCCCGCGCGCTGGGGACGTGGTCGAGCAGCCACTTGATCTTCGTCGCGGAAAAGTAGGCGTCGATGTGCAATCCCGTTTTCTCGGCCACAAGCTCGCTCACGCCGCGCTTTTCGCGAAGGGCATCCGCGATGTCCGCCGTGCGGCGGCACTGCCAGACGATGGCGTTGTGGATGGGCTCGCCCGTCGCGCGATCCCAAAGAATCGTCGTCTCGCGCTGGTTCGTGATGCCGATCGCCGCGACCGCGCGGCCAAGGCCCGATTCGCGCAAGGCCTGCGCGGCAACGGCGCGCTCGCTCTCCCAGATCTCGTTCGGGTCGTGCTCGACCCAGCCGGGCTGCGGATAATACTGCCGAAACGGCCGCTGCGCGTGTCCGCCGACACTGCCATCGCGCCCGAACAGAATGGCGCGCGAGCTGGTCGTCCCCTGATCGAGCGCCAAAATATACCGCTGCATGAAGATACCCCCTTGTTCATTTGGACCGCCTTATGCTATACTAATGAATAAGATTATATCATGCAGGAGGGTTTTGCGCCATGGCTATTTGCAGGGAATTTTACTTTCCCTCGTCGGACGGCTCCTCGCGCATTCACGCGGCGGAGTGGACACCCGAGAGCGGTGAGATCATCGGCGTTTTACAGATCGCGCACGGCGTGGCGGAATACGGCATGCGCTACGCGCCGTTTGCCGAATTCATGACCGAGCACGGCTTTGCCGTCGTGGCGAACGACCACCTCGGCCACGGCCTTTCCGCCGAGAAGGACGCCGACACGCTCTATTTCGGCCCGCGCGACGGCTGGAAGCATGTTGTGGACGACATGTACGCCCTGCGCTGCCGCACGAAGGAAAAATATCCCAATGTCCCCTATTTTCTCATGGGCCACTCGATGGGCTCGTTTTTAACGCGCACCTATCTCATCCGCTATCCCGGCACCGTCGACGCCGCCATCATCATGGGCACGGGGCACCAGTCCCCCGCGATCGTCACGGGCGGGCGCGCCATCGCCAAGGCCGCGGGCAAGCGCCACGGCTTCAAGGCGCACTCTCCGCGCGTGGAGGCGCTGGCTTTCGGTGCTTACAACAAGGCGTTCGCGCCCAACCGCACGGAGGTCGACTGGCTCAGCGCGAGCGACAACAATGTTGACGCCTACATTGCCGACCCCCTCTGCGGTCAGAAGGCGAGCATCGGCCTCTTCTACGAAATGCTCGGCGGCATCCGCTTCATCAGCACGCCGAAAAACATCGCGTCGATGAACCGCAACACGCCCATTCTCTTCATCTCCGGCGACAAGGACCCTGTCGGCGAGATGGGCAAGGGTGTCAAGCGCGCATACGAGGCCTTCCGCCGCGCCGGCGTGCGCGACGTGGAACTGAAGCTCTACAAGGGCCTGCGGCACGAGATTCTGAACGAAGACTGCCGTGCCGTGGTCTATAACGACCTGTGGAGCTGGATCGAAAAACATTTATGAATAAAGTCAGGAAGGCGAACCGTCAGGCGGTTCGCCTTCTTTTACTTCGGAGCAACGTTCGCGGCGTCAAAGCGTCGATATCGTGCGTCGTGAGCAGGACGCGCGCGGTCAGGATGCCGTCAAGCGTGACGAGGAACACCGCCAGCGCCGCGGCCCACTCTGGAAGCAGTGCGGCATAGCCCTCCAGAACTGGCTGCACATACCGCACGGCGAGCATCGACAATATTCCCCAGCAGATGGAAAACGGCAGGCAGATGCGGCCGTTCACGTCGCATTTGGTCGAAGAATAGTCCCAGAACTGCACTTGAAACAGCCTTTCATAGCCCCAGTGCACAGCGTATTCCATCGCCGTCGCCGCGAACATACCGAGCAAGATCTGCTCCCACGCGCCGGGGAGCTTCTCCGCCCCCAGCAATAAAATCGTGACCATTGCAAAGCCGTACACCGGACACAGCGGCAGGAACACGAAGCACCGCCGCAGCCGGTGGCTCGATCTCGTCGCTGCGGCGAAGAGCTTTTCCAAGCAATAGCCCAAAAAGCTGTAAGCAAACCAGTACCAGATATGATCCATTTCTTCCTCCGCGTCCTTTTTTTTCAGTATGGCCCGCGCAGATGGAAAAATGCGTGCCGCGCGCGTTGCAAAGCGCGGCGAATCATGGTAAAATGACAAAAAAATCGACAGGAGAACACAACTATGCCTGATACCTGGGAAGCTCTGGAACACGACTGCAAAAATTGCCGCGAATGCTCGCTGTGGGAGACGCGCACGAACGTCGTCTTCGGCGTCGGCAATCAGAATGCTGAAGTTTTATTCATCGGCGAAGGCCCCGGCGCGAACGAGGATGCGCAGGGCGTGCCATTCGTCGGCAGGGCCGGTCATCTGCTCGACGACATGCTCGAGATCATCGGCCTCAAGCGCGACGATGTGTATATCGCCAACATCGTCAAGTGCCGCCCGCCGGAAAACCGCGACCCGCTCGGCGTGGAGCAGGACGCCTGCATCGGCTATCTTCGCCGTCAGGTCGCGCTGCTGCGGCCCAAGATTATTGTCTGTCTCGGACGCATCGCGGCCATGCGCATCATCAAGCCCGACTTCAAGATCACGCGTGAGCATGGGCAGTGGTTCGAAAAGAACGGCTTTCAGATGATGGCCGTGTATCACCCTGCGGCACTGCTGCGCGATCCGCGCCGCAGGCCCGAGTCGTTTGAGGATTTCAAGGGCTTACAGCAGAAGATCAATGAGCTTTGCGAGCACACCCATGCCGTTTCCTAATGTAAATAGCATGCTTTTCGGTGCTGTGCCCTGCCAAATTCCTACATAAATAGTGTTTTTTGGATAAAAATGCTATTGACGGCCATTTTTGTGTGTGCTATATTACTACCATCCTTTTTGAAAGGACTTGGAGCTTGAGTGGTGAAGACTGTTGTAAGCAACGTTGCATATCGCTTTTACTATTACTCTTACTTTTACTTTAAGGACAAGGTAAGAGCGATTTGTGATGCCCGTAGCTGAAAGGTCTTTCGAACCAACACTTGAAGGTCACTTCAAAAAGAGTTGAGTCAAGGAACCCGCCGTATGGACCACAAGTCCTTACAGCGGGTTTTATTGTTATCAGCGAGAAATAAAAATTGGAGGAAAAAAGCATGAACACCAAACGCATCATTTCTCTTGTTGCCTCTCTTGCCCTCGTTCTCAGCCTGAGCGTGGGTCTGACCGGCTGCGGCGATAAGGCCGCACAGGACGACAATCAGGGCAGCACCGACGGCGAAGGCACGAAGTACACCGTCGGCATCTGCCAGCTCGTGCAGCACGAGGCACTCGACGCTGCCACCCAGGGCTTCATCGACGCGCTGAATGAGGCGCTGCCCGGCCAGGTCGAATTCCAGAACAAGAACGCTTCCGGCGACAACGCCAACTGCTCCACCATCGTCAACGGCTTCGTTTCCGACGGCGTTGACCTCATCATGGCGAACGCCACCGGCGCGCTGACCGCCGCCGCTGCCGCCACGAGCGACATTCCCATCCTCGGCACTTCCATCACCGCTTACGGCGTTGCTCTTGATATTGACGACTTCAACGGCACTGTCGGCGGCAACATCTCCGGCACCTCCGACCTCGCTGACCTCGAGGCTCAGGCCAACATGATCACCGAGTGGTTCCCCGAGGCCAAGAAGGTCGGCCTGCTGTTCTGCTCCGCCGAGCCCAACTCCCGCTACCAGATCGGAGAGGTCGCCAAGTGCCTCTCCGATAAGGGCATTGAAACGAAGGAATTTGCCTTTACCGACACCAACGACGTCGCTTCCGTCACGCAGTCCGCTGCCGACTACTCCGACGTTGTCTACGTCCCCACCGATAACACCGCCGCCTCCAACACCGAGGCCATCGCAAACGTTCTCGTTCCCGCGGGCGTGCCCGCCATCTGCGGCGAAGAGGGCATCTGCAAGGGCTGCGGCGTCGCGACCCTCTCCATCAGCTACTATGACCTCGGCGTGACCACCGGTAAGATGGCCGCCAAGATCCTGACCGGCGAGGCCGACATCTCCGAGATGCCCATCGAGTTCACCGAGGCCACCCCGAAGTACAACGCCTCCATGTGCGAGACGCTCGGCATCGAGCCTCTCGAGGGCTACACTGCCATCGAAGAGTAATCTGATCACATCCCCCCGCAGGCAGGGACGGGCTTAGCCCGTTCCTGCCTCAACAAGAGATAGGAGGAGAGAACCCATGAGTTTTCTTTCGTCGCTGATGAACGCCCTGCCCGGCGCTGCCGCACAGGGTCTCGCCTGGGGCATTATGGCCATCGGCGTTTACATCACCTTCCGCATTCTGGACGTGGCGGACCTGACCGTCGACGGCTCGCTGGCAACCGGCGGCGCTGTCTGCGTCATGCTGATCCGCGGCGGCTTCAATCCCTGGATCGCCCTGCTGTGCGCGATGCTCGCCGGTATGCTGGCAGGCCTCGTCACCGGTCTTTTCCACACGCGCTGCGGTATTCCGGCCATCCTCGCCGGTATCCTGACGCAGCTTGCGCTGTATTCGATCAATCTGCGCATCATGGACAGCAAGGCAAACCAGGCACTCAGCGTTGATAAATATCCGCTGCTGCTTTCGCAGCGCTATGTGCGCGAGCTCTCGATGAACAATCCCCTGCCGCTGCTGCTTCTCTTCACAGCCGCGGTCATCGCCATCCTGTACTGGTTCTTCGGCACGGAGAAGGGCAGCTCGCTGCGCGCGACCGGCGCAAACCCCCACATGGCGCGCGCACAGGGCATCAACACGAACTCGAATATCGTGCTTGGCCTGATGGTCTCGAACGGTCTTGTCGCCCTCTCCGGCGCGCTGCTGGCGCAGTATCAGGGCTCGAGCGACATCAACATGGGCCGCGGCGCCATCGTCATCGGCCTTGCCGCCGTCATCATCGGCGAGGTCATCTTCGGCAAGATCTTCACGAACTTCGGCCTCACGCTGCTGGCCGTTTCCATCGGCGCGATCATCTACTACATCGTGCTCCAGATCGTGCTGCAGCTCGGTCTGAACACCAACGACTTAAAGCTCATCACGGCGCTGATCGTGGCGGTCTTCCTCGCCATCCCCTACTGGAAGAGCAAGATGTTCCGCCGCAAGGTGCAGCCCCAGAGTGCAAAGAACGGAGGCAACGGCCATGCTTGAACTCAAGGAACTTTATAAGACCTTTAACCCCGGCACCATCAACGCCAAGACCGCGCTGAACGGCCTGAGTCTGACGCTGAACGACGGCGACTTCGTCACCGTCATCGGCGGCAACGGCGCGGGCAAGTCCACGATGCTCAACGCCACCGCCGGCACGTTCTTTGTCGACTCCGGCAAGGTCATCATCGACGGCTCCGACGTCACGAACCTGCCCGAGCACAAGCGCGCGGCATTCATCGGCCGCGTGTTCCAGGACCCGATGATGGGCACCGCCCCCTCGATGTGGATTGAAGAGAACCTCGCCCTCGCCGCCCGCCGCGGCCAGCGCCGCGGTCTTTCCTGGGGCGTGACGAAAGAAGAAAAGGAGCAGTACCGCGAGCTGCTCGGCGGTCTCGGCCTCGGCCTTGAGTCCCGCCTGACCACGAAGGTCTCGACGCTCTCCGGCGGCCAGCGCCAGGCGCTCACGCTGCTGATGGCAACGCTCAAGCGCCCCAAGCTGCTGCTGCTCGATGAGCACACCGCGGCACTCGACCCGAAGACCGCCGCCAAGGTCATGGAGCTCACCGACCGCATCGTGCGCGAGGGCCAGCTCACCACGCTGATGATCACGCACAACATGCGCGATGCCATTCAGTACGGCAACCGCCTCATCATGCTGCACGACGGCCACGTCATCCTCGACATTGCGGGCGAGGAGAAGAAGAAGCTGACCGTGCCCGATCTTCTTGAGCAGTTCACGAAGGCCAGCGGCGACGAGTTCGCCAACGACCGTGCGATCCTCTCCTAACGTTTTCTCTCTCCCCTATAAAGCACAAAAAGAGCTTGAATGCTTTGTTCAGGCTCTTTTCTTATCCTTTTTTACGCTTCCCGCAGCACGACCTCGACAATGCCGACATCGTCGGTATCGGGGTAGAAGTTCACTTGCCACGGCTCGGTGAAGCCGGTGTCGACCTCCTCCTGCACAGATCGTACCATGTCGCGGATGCCGTCACGGTCCGCGGTGAAGTACGTGAAGCGCACGGCGATGCGGCTGAGCGAACCCTCGCGCGCCGTCAGGCGCAGAAGGTCAGGCAGCGCCTCGGTGCTCGTCGCGGTGACAATGCCCGCCTGCTCCTCCGCCGTGCGGCGGTAGCCGAGGCGCACGTGCATCTCGTAATAGGCGCGCTCCTGCGTGTCGGTGTAGCTGATGTAGTCAAGAAGATACGCGCCCAGCGCCGTCTCCTCCTGCACTTCCTTACAGGCCTGCTCGGCCATGGCCGCGGCGTCTTCCTCGCTGTAAATACGCACAACGCCTTCCTCGCTGTGCTCGCCAAGGAGCAGCAGCAGCGCATTGACGAGGTCCTGATAGCTGTCGGCGCGCAGGGTGTCCGCACCCTCGTTTTCCCAGTAGACCTCGCTGTGCGGCGTGGAAACGCTGTAGGAACGCTCAAGCACGACGTTGCCGCCGCAGCCCGAGAGCGTCAGGCAGAGCGCCAGCGAAAGCGGAATGAACTTTTTGCGCACGGCGCTCCCTCCTTTTGGGCGAAATCTCTCTTTCTCAGTAGCCAAGCGGCTCGTCGACGAGCACGACCTCGGTCTCGCAGCTGCGGATGGCCTCCCACAGCACGACAAGACCGCGGCAGATGCGCTGCGGGCTCTTGCAGTCGTAGCAGCGGTCGCCGTTCACGGCACACGGCGTCTTCACGCCGAGGCGCTGCGCGTTTTTCGGTGCAGCAATGTTGCGGGCGCGCCAGAGCGCTTCGTCATAGGTCGGCGCGATCTTGTTGCTGCCGACGACGAACCACACCCTCTTGTGGCCATAGAGCGACGAGGACACACGGTTGCCCGTCCCGTCGATGTTGATGATCTCGCCCGTTTCGGCAAGGCCGTTGGCCGAGAGCAGGTAGTTGTCGCACGTCGAGGCGTTTTTGAGCACCTCGGCAGCGTTCATGCCGTCGGGCACGTTCCAGTGGCTGAACATCTTGTTGTGCTTGCCGAGGCTTTCAAAAAGCCCCATCTGAGAGAGCGTCATGCTGCCGCCGAACGACACGCTCTCTCCGTCGATCTGCGCGTTCAGATAGTCCGCCGCTTCCTTCGCCGTCGCGAAGGCAGCTACCTTGAAGCCGCGCTCTTTGAGATTCTTCTCCACCGTCGTAAGATCCATTCCTGCTTCCTCCTTGTATCCTGATATCCTTAGAGACCCTGCGGGTCGTATTCGCCAAAGCCCTCACCGAGCACCTCGCTCGCGTCGCAGACGATGAAAAAGGCGTCGGGGTCGAGCTCCTTGATATAGCGCTTGATCGAAACCGCTTCCTTCTTGCGGATGGCGCAGAACAGCAGCGGACGCTCCGCGCCCGTGTAGCCGCCCTTGCCGTTCAGGAGCGTCACGCCCATGTCGCGCCGCAGCATCTCCTGCATGATCTCCTCATACTTGTCGCTGATGATGTAGGCGACCTTCGCCGTGTTCTGACCGTAGACGACCAGATCGAGCACCTTCGTCGTGATATAGAGCGCGAGCGCGCCGTAGAGCGCGTTGTTGAGGCTGTGGAACACCGCGGCGTAGATCAGAATGATCGTCAAGTCGATGCCGAGGCAGATGTTGCCGATTGACAGCCGTTCAACGTGCGACCGTACGATCCACGCGCCGAGCTCCGAGCCGCCCGTCGTCGTCTCCTCGCGGAACAGCAGGCCCGAGGCGATGCCGAGCGTCACGCCGCCGTACAGGCACGCAAGCAGCGGGTCCATGGGCGCAAACTCGTGGATGGCCGCGACAACGTCGATCAAAATGGAGCTCAGCGTCATCGTGTAGATGGACTTGCACAAAAATGCGAAGCCGAATTTTTTAAGTCCCACGATAAAAAGCGGCACATTGAGCACGATGACCATCGTACCGACCGGCAGAATGGGTGCAAAAAAGTTAATGATCTGCGAAATACCCGTAAAGCCGCCGACCGTAAAGCCATTCGGTGCATAGAACCAATCGAACGACAAGGCATACAGCACGCAGGCAAGCGTGACAATGATATAGCTTTTCACCTGCTCGCGCAGTTTTTTATTTTTCATAAATTTTCTCCCCTCATATGTTTCTCTCAGGCTTCCGACGTCAAATCAGCGAGAGCTGCTTGTCGTCGCTGTCCTCCGTCTTGAGCAGCGCGCCCGTCGCTGGAATGCTGCGGCCGCGGTAGCGGGCAAGGTCGGTGATGCCGGTCTCCTCCGGGAAGCGCACCGTGTCGAGCACGTACTTCTTTTTGAGCGTCAAAAGCGCGACGCCCTGCGTCGTGCGCGTCGTCTTCACACCAAGAAGCGCCGTGTTGACGATCAGCACGCGCGGCTCTGTCGAATAGACGGCGATCTCGCGGTCTTCCTTGAGATGCAACAGCGCTTTGAGCGGGCTCTTGTCGCTGTAAGCGCCGGTCAGGCGGCGGCGGTTCGAGGTCGTCTTGTAGGCGGACAGCTCGACCTTCGCGGCCTTGCCGTTTTCAAAGAAGAAGATCATATAGCCGCTGTAATCGCCCGGCAGCACCATGCCCATGACGCTCTCGCCCTCGTCCATGCCGAGCTTGGCGGGCAGGTAATCGCCCAGCTGGCTCGCCTTGCCGTCGGCAAAGTCGCTCGCGCGCGTCTTGTAGACCTGCGCCTTATCGGTGAAGAACATCAGCTCGGCGGCGTTGGAGCTCTCCACGCTCATGCTGAGCGCGTCGTCCTCCTTGAACTTCTGCTCGCCGGACATGCGCAGCGACTGCGGCGTGATCTTTTTAAAGTACCCGTGCTGCGACAAAAACAGCGTCACGGGATAGTCCTCGATGGCGTCCTCCTCGCTCTCGGCGTCCTCGGCATAGTCGTAGAGGATGCCGGTGCGGCGGGGCTCGGCGTACTTTTTGCGCACGTCCTCAAGTTCGCTGACGATGATCTTGCGGATGCGTGACGGGCGCGCAAGCGTATCCTCGAGGTCTTCGATCTCCGCCTCGAGCGATGCCGTCTCCTCCACGCGCTTCAGGATATACTCGCGGTTGATATTGCGCAGCTTGATCTCGGCGACGTATTCCGCCTGGATCTGGTCGATGCCGAAGCCGATCATCAGGTTCGGCACGACGTCGGCTTCCTTCTCCGTCTCGCGGATGATCTTGATGGCCTTGTCGATGTCGAGCAGGATCTTTTTAAGGCCCTTTAAGAGGTGCAACTTGTCCTGCCGCTTTTTGAGCACGAAGTACACGCGGCGCTTGACGCTCTCGGTGCGCCACGCGCACCACTCGTCTAAAAGCTCGCGCACGCCCATCACGCGCGGCATGCCGCCGATCAGGACGTTGAAGTTGCACGACGCCGTATCCTGCAGTGTCGTCGCCTTGAAGAGCTTCTGCATCAGCTTGTCGGGGTCGGCACCGCGCTTTAAGTCGATCGTCAGCTTGAGGCCGGAGAGATCGGTCTCGTCACGCATGTCGGAAATTTCCTTGACCTTGCCCGCCTTGATGAGTTCGGCGACCTTGTCCATGATGGCCTCAGTCGTGGTGGTGTAGGGAATTTCATAAATTTCGATGAGATTTTCTTTTTTGTCGTAGCGCCAGCGGGCGCGCACCTTCACGCCGCCGCGGCCGGTGTTGTAGATGTCCTCGATGGCGCGCGGGTCGTACAGGACCTCGCCGCCGGTCGGGAAGTCGGGCGCGAGCAGCGTCTCGCTGATGCGCACCTCGGGATTTTTCAAAAAGGCGATCGTCGTGTCGCAGACCTCGCCCAAGTTAAAGCCGCACAGCTGGCTCGCCATGCCGACCGCGATGCCCTGGTTGGCCGAGACCAGGATATTCGGGAACGTTGTTGGCAGCAGCGCCGGCTCTTTCATCGAGTTATCGTAGTTGTCGACAAAATCAACGGTATCAGAGTCGATGTCGCGGAAGAGTTCGGCGCAGATGGGCGCGAGCTTCGCCTCGGTGTATCGGCTGGCCGCCCACGCCATGTCGCGCGAATAGACCTTGCCGAAGTTGCCCTTCGAGTCGACGAACGGGTGCAGCAGCGCGCCGTAGCCCTTGGAAAGGCGCACCATCGTGTCGTAGATCGCGGCGTCGCCATGGGGGTTTAAGCGCATCGTCTGTCCGACGATATTCGCGCTCTTCGTGCGCGCGCCGGTGAGAAGCCCCATCTTGTACATCGTGTAAAGGAGCTTTCGGTGCGAGGGCTTGAAACCGTCGATCTCCGGAATGGCGCGCGAAACGATGACGGACATCGCGTAGGGCATGTAGTTCGTTTCCAGCGTCTCGGTGATATTCTGCTCCACCACATCCGCGTGGAGGCCCATGACGTTCGGGTCCGCGCGGCGGTGGGTCTGCTTGGGTGTTTTGTCGCTTTTCTTCATTCGGTTACCTCAAAATCGCTCCGACGGCAATATGGCCGCCGGTCATACTATTTCTAATATATCCTATCACACTTTTTTATGCTCTGCAACACCGCGGAGGAAGAGAAAATTGCCGCAAAACGCCATTTTTTCGCCAAAGGCGCACAAAACCGGCGCGGCAGCGCATATTGGCAAAATCGCGGCGCAGAGTGTACAATGCAGATACCCCAACAGGTATGGAGGTCAAACGATGAAACAGTGTATGGACGCCGACAATCTGCACCGTCGGCTCAAAAAGATCATCGGTCAGGTGCAGACCATTGACCGCATGGTGGACGAGGACGTCCCTTGCGAGGATATTCTTGCGCAGATCAATACGGCCAAATCCGCGCTGCACGGCTGCGGCAAGGTCGTGCTTGAGGGACACATCAAGCACTGCGTGCGCGACGGCATCGAGCACGGCGACGCGGACAAAACGATCGAGAACTTTACGAAGGCGGTCGAGCGCTTTTCGAACATGGGCTGGGCAGGAGATAAACCCTCTCACGCGCTCGTTTTCAGTAGAATTGCACGAAAGAAGAGAAGCAGTTTTGTGCTGCTTCTCTCTTTTTGCGCGCTTTATAACCTATACCCCCATATATATAATAAGCCCATACCCCCTATGGTACAGAAAGGAGTCACTTCCGTGAAACTGGCAATGGAAAAGCTGGAGCATTTTTTAGAGCTGGGCGGCACAAAAAAAGATATCACACTGCTCGTGATCTCCGGCATCGCGCTGATCGCGTCGGTCTGCATCGGCGAAGACTTCACCGCGGGTGAGGTCGCGTTCATCATGCAGCTCGGCGGTCTTCTCGAAGAGCTGACCGTCGCCCGCGTGGGCAGCGACATCGCCGTGGACGCCGCGGATATCGCGCTCGTCGACGACGAAGTCAAGGAGCTGCCGCACCTCATCGCGCTCTCCAAGCGCATGATGCGCACCATCAAGCTCAATATAACATTCTCGCTCACGCTCAACTTCATCGCCATCGTGCTCGCCATCACCGGCACACTGAACCCTGTTGTCGGCGCGCTGGTCCATAACGCAGGCAGCGTGCTTGTCATCACAAACTCGGCCCTGCTGCTAAAATGGAGGCAAACCGCCTCGCAGAGTTTCGCGTCCGCAGGCGCGAAATCTGTTTGATCGTAAATTCCGACGACAGGCGCGTCGGAATTTGCTCTTTGCGCGGAGCGTGTGTCGCAGCCGCGCTGCGAGCGGCAAGGCGCGAAGCGCAGCGAATCCTTTTCAAAAAGAGTGGATTGCAAAATTGCGATCCACCCTTTTTGATTTTCTTTTATTTTCTGCGCCAGACAGAGGGCATTAAGAGGACAAGCAGCGGCATGATCTCAAGACGGCCGAGCAGCATGATGGCGCTCATCGTGAGCTTGCTGATGCCGGAGAGGAAGCCGAAGTTGCACGTCGGTCCCACTGCGCCAAGGCCCGGGCCCACGTTGCTGATGGCCGTGAGCGAGGCGGTGAACGCCGCGGTAAAGTCGATGTTGTCAAGCGACAAAATCAGCGTGCCAAGCAGCAAAATCGAGATATAGGTGAAGAAGAAGACCGAAACGGACGAGACGGTCTCCTCCGTCACGCGATGTCCGTCGAGCGTGATGGGGCGCACCTCGCGCGAGTGCATCACGCGCCGCAGATCACGCCGCAGCGACTTGCACAAAAGCACGATGCGCGAGACCTTGACGCCGCCCGCCGTAGAGCCCGCGCAGCCGCCGAAAAGCATCACCAGCACGAGGATACAGCGGCAGAACTGCGGCCAGAGGTCAAAATCCTCCGTGCAGTAGCCGGTCGTTGAAATGAGCGTTGTCACCTGAAAGGCCGCATTCTCGATGGCCGAGCCGATGTCGCGCCCCGTGCGCACGATCAGGTCCGCCGCGATCATCGCCGACGCGCCGACCACGACCAGCGAGTAAACGCGCAGCTCCTCGCTCTTGAGCGCCTCGCGGAAGCGGCGCGTCACGCAGAGGTAGAGGAGCGTAAAGTTCACGCTTGCGGCAAACATGAAGAAAATGAGGATCCAGTTGACAAGATGCGACTGATAATACGCGATGCTCGCATCCCGGATGGAAAAGCCACCGGTAGAGATCGTCGTCAGCGCCGTGGTGATCGCATCGAACAGCGGGAGGCCCGCAATGCGCAGCAGCAACGCCTCCGCCACGGTGAGCGCGATATAGATGCGGTACAGGATGCGCGCCGTCTCACCCGTGCGGGGGCGGAGCTTTGTGCTGATGGGGCCGGGGGATTCCGCTTTCATCAGGTTCACGCTGCCCTCACTGAGCTTGGGCAGCAGCGCCAGCATGAGAACGAGGATACCCATGCCGCCCATCCACTGCGTGAGCGCGCGCCAGAATTGGATGCCCTGCGGCAGCGACGCAGGCGACGGGAAGATGGACGCGCCGGTCGTCGTCAGGCCGGAGACGGTCTCGAAAATGGCGTCGATAAAGCTGCAGCTGCCGCTGAAAAAATACGGCAGCGCGCCGAACACGCTCAGCGCGATCCAGCACAGTGCCACGCAGACAAAGCCGTCGCGCGTCTGGAGCCGCGCGTTGTCCGCGCGGATGAGCGAGAGCAGCACTCCCACGCCGCCGCAGATGAGCAGCGCGTACAAAAAGGCCCTCTGGTCAACACCACCGCCGAACACGCTCAGCAGCAGCGGCGGGATCATACAAAGCGCCTCGATACAGAGAATGACGCCCACGATTCTGAGAATAAGATTTTGGTTCATAATGAAACTTCCTTGCCGCAAGCAGCCGGCACATCAGCCGAGAATATCGTTGAGGTCCTGCAAAAAGAGCTTTTTCGCCACCACGATCACGCGGTCACCCGCATGGATCTGGGAATGGCCGTTCGGGATCTCCATCCGGCCGTTGTGCACGATGGCCGCAACGAGCAGGCCGTTTCGAAAATGCAGGTCGCTGAGCGGCCGGTCGAGAAAGTGCGTGGCACTCGTCGCGGTGAATTCGACCGCCTCGATCGCGCCACCGAGGATATAGTGCAGGCTCTCCACCGCGCTGCCCTGCGAGTTGGCAAGGCCGCGGACGTAACTTGAGATCTGGCTTGCAATGATGGCCTTGGGCGAGATGACCGTGTCGAGGCCCGTGAGGTTCACGATGTCGAGATACCCCATGCGCGACATCTTCGGCACGACCTTTTTCACGCCGTAGCGCTTCGCCGTGAGCGCCATGAGGAGGTTTTCCTCATCGCGGTCCGTCACAGCGATGAACGCGTCGCAGTGGAAGATACCCTCGGATTCGAGCAGGTCGTGATTCGTGCCGTCGCCGTGGATGACGGTGACTTTCGGCAGCTTTTCCGCGAGCGTGAGACATTTGGCCTCGTCCTTTTCCACGATCGTCACGTGCGTGCCGATGTCGGTGAGCACCCAGGCAAGGTACTGTGCGATGCGGCTGCCGCCAAGGATGCTCACGCGGCGGATGGGCGCCATGGCCCTGCCCATCGAGCGCAGCACGCGCGTCGTCTCCGCGGGCGTGCCGATGACGTACACGCGGTCGCCCGTCTGCGGGACGAACGAGCCGTTCGGCACGATGACCTCTTCCCCGCGCTTGGCCGCGCACATGAGGATGCTGTTGGGATTTTCGCGGTTGTAGTCGATGAGGGACTTGCCGACAAGGCTGTCGCTCTCTTCGGTCTGAAAGCCGATGAGCTCGACAAGTCCGCTGGCAAACGTCTCCACGCTGAACGCAGACGGCACGCGCAGAATGCGCGAAATTTCCTGCGCGGCGGCATTTTCGGGGTTGATGATCATATCAAGCCCGATCTCGCGGCGCAGGATCGGTGCATCGCGGAAATACTCGGGGTTGCGTACGCGGGCGACCGTGTGCTTCGCGCCGAGCTTTTTCGCCATCAGGCAGCAGATGAGGTTGACCTCGTCGTTTTCCGAAACGGCGATGAGAAGGTCCGCCTCGCGCACGCCCGCCTCCAAAAGGGCGCTGGCGCTCGCGCCGTTGCCCTCCACACACATGACGTCGAGCATGGAGTCAACGTGGTCGAGCACGGCGTTGTTGCGGTCGATGACGACCAGATCGTGGTTTTCGCCCGTCATCTGCTCGGCGATGGCGTAGCCGACCTTACCGATACCGACAATGATGATTTTCATTTCTGTGTTTCTCCTAAATTCTCTTCGGCTTCCGCCGTGTGCTGCTTACGCAGCACCATCAAAACGCTGTTGAATTCCGCCCCCATGATCAGCATGACCGAGGCGAGATACAGCCACAAAAGCAATACGATCACCGCGCCGAGCGTGCCGTAAATGACGGAGTAGCGCGCGATGTTTTCAACATAATACGAAAAAAGGAATGACAATACGAGCCACATCACGAGCGAGAACACCGCGCCCGGCCAGATACGGTTCATCCGGTGCGACTCCTGCGCAAGGCCGTACATCATCGCGATGAGGAAGAATACGATGCCGCCGATGATAACAAAGCGCAGGCTCGACCACAGGCGGATAAAGCCGTCGCTCAGCGTGATATAGGCCGACAGGTGGCTCGACACGTAGTTCAGCACCCGCCCGCCGACGACGGACAGTCCGATGGACAAAACGACCATTAAAATCAGGCTCAGCGTATAAAGCAGGAGCTTGAGCTGATAGCGCAAAAACTGCGTGGGCCGGTGCTCGCCGTAGGCCCGGCGGACAGAGCCCAGAAGCGAGCTTGCCGCGCGGTAAGGAAAGTAAATGGAAAAAATCAGTGAGAACCACAAAAGCCGTGGGCTTGAATCGCGGCTGACATAAGTGAAATACTGCTCGATGATCTCGAGCGCCTCCTGCGGGATGAATGCGCGAATTTCATACAGAAAGCCGCTGATATCCACGGACATGATGCCGACTAAGTTGCTCAAAAAGATCAAAAGCGGGAAAAGCGCAAACAAAAGGTAGTATGTGAGCGCCGCACTGTCGCGGCCGACATGATGATCGAAGTACCGCCTGACCATCAGGTAGATGCCTTTCAAAAAGCGGTGCCGGTCAAGATACTGCTGCAAGGGCGATGCTCACCTCCTCAAAAGTCGATTTCTCTTTAATTTATGTAGTATAGCACAGCCCATTACGAAAGGGAAGCGCAAAAGCGCACCATGACATACTTTTTACAGAAATAAAGCCGGAAAAGGGGTTGACAGCACGGGAAAATGTGCATAATATAGTGCCGTTAAGTTCATACATCGTCCGGTAGGTAAGGCTACCACAAGGATACGGACTGCTGCCGCGGAGTAGTGGAGACACTATGAGAGGGTTTGAACAGGTTGCATCGAAAGCAAGGTGCCATCTAATGCAGTTTCACCGCCTCGTGATGCTAAAGCTTGAACGGTAAGGAAACTTTTCGCCAGGGGCGGGTGTTTCTTGATTGTCGCTCCCATAGCCGCGTCGCCGGACGCAGGATATGGGGGATTTTTTTATCGCAAAATTCACCTGAACACTTTGATTTGGCACTATCTTCAGAAAGGAGGAGTCGGTATGGTCGGCTTTGAAGAAATGCGCGACGAACTGCTGGAAAGAATCGAGGATCTGCTCAAGCGAAAACAATATACCGCGCTGCGCGACCTGCTTGCAGACCTGGAGCCCGCGGATATCGCCTCGCTTTTTGAAGATTTGGACGAGGACAGCATTCCCCTTTTGTTCCGGCTCCTTCCCAAAGAGCCCGCGGCGGAGGTGTTCGTCGAGCTCGATCCCGACGCGCAGGAGATGCTGATCCGCGGCTTTTCGAACACCGAGCTCAAAGAGGTCCTTGACGAGCTGTATCTGGACGATGCGGTCGACATCGTGGAGGAAATGCCCGCGAACGTCGTCAAGCGCATCTTAAAGCACGCGGACCCCGACACGCGCAAGAGCATCAATGAAATTCTCAAATACCCCGACGACAGCGCGGGCGCGCTGATGACGACGGAGTTTGTCGACTTAAAGCGCGATATGACCGTCGAGGACGCGCTCAAGCGTATCCGCCGCACCGGTACGGACAAAGAGACCATCAACGTCTGCTATGTCGTCGATCCGGCGCGCAAGCTGCAGGGTATCGTCTCGCTGCGAACGATCCTCCTCTCCGATGAGGACGACACCATCGACGAGATCATGGAGACGCACGTCATCTCTGTCTCCACGCTCGAGGATAAAGAGGACGTTGCGCAGACCTTCTCGAAGTACAACTTCATCGCCCTTCCGGTCGTCGACAAGGAAGACCGCCTCGTCGGCATCATCACGGTCGACGACGCCATCGACGTCATGGAAGAGGAGACGACCGAGGATATCGAAAAGATGGCGGCTATGCTGCCGACGGATAAGCCATACCTCAAGACGAGCGTCTGGGATACGTACAAGTCCCGTATCCCCTGGCTGCTGCTTCTGATGGTCTCGGCCACGTTCACCGGCCAGATCATCGCCCGCTTTGAAGACGCGCTCAGCGCGTTCGCCATTCTGACGGCTTATATCCCGATGCTGATGGACACGGGCGGTAACTGCGGCTCACAGGCGAGCGTCACGGTCATCCGTGGCATCTCGCTCGACGAGATCGAATTTTCCGACCTCTTCCGCGTCATCTGGAAGGAGATCCGCGTGGCGGTCGTCTGCGGCGCCACGCTTGCCGCAGCGAATTTCGTCAAGCTCATGCTTGTCGACAAGATGATCTTCGGCAATCCCATCACCATCACGGTCGCGCTCGTCATCTGCCTGACGCTCGTGGTCACAGTGTTCGCAGCCAAGGTCGTGGGCTGCACGCTGCCGCTGCTCGCCAAGAAGATCGGCTTCGACCCCGCGGTCATGGCCTCGCCGTTCATCACGACGGTCGTGGACGCCATCTCGCTGATGATCTACTTCAACTTTGCCTCGCTTCTTCTCGGAATCTGATAAAAATACGAAAAACTCTTTTCAATCGCGCATGAACTGTGTTATGATGCAAGTTGTATGGCATTGTGCAACAGTAAAGGGCGGCTGTGCCACGCACAGCCGCCTTCTTTTTTGGAGGTCATTCATGGAAGAAAAGCTCAGAGAATATGCAAAACTCCTCATCGAAGTCGGTCTGAATGTGCAGAAGGGCCAGGCCGTCGTGATCCGCTGCCCGGTCGAGTGCGCGTATTTTGCACGCCTGTGCGCCGCCGCTGCCTATAATGTCGGCTGCCGCGAAGTCGTGATGCGCTGGTCGGATGATTTTCTTGAACGCGAGCGCTTTCTGCGCGCGGATGACTCCGTGTTCGACGTCTTTCCCGCCTGGCAGGCAGAAATGCTCAACGGCTATGCTGACGAGGGCGCAGCATTTCTCAATATCTCCGCCCGTGATCCTGGGGCGCTGCTCGGCGTAGACCCCGACCGCCTGACGCGCGCGAGCCGCAGCGAGACGGCCATCCAGCCTTACGTAAGCGCCGTAATGTCCAATGCCTGCCCCTGGTGTGTCGCGTCCGTCCCCATTCCGAGCTGGGCGAAGAAGGTCTTCCCCGCTCTTCCCGAGCAGGAGGCGATGGACAAGCTCTGGGACGCGATCTTCACCTCCGTCCGCATCAGCGGCAAGGGCGACTCCGTCGCGCGCTGGCGCGAGCACGTCGCGCTGCTCAAAAGCCGCATCGCAAAGCTCAACGATCTTCACTTCACCTCGCTCTATTACCAGAACTCCCTCGGCACGAGCCTCAACATCAAGCTCCCCGAGACGCACGTCTGGGCCGGCGGCGACAACACCAGCCGCGCAGGCTTTCCGTTCGTCGCCAATATGCCGACGGAGGAGGTCTTCACCGCCCCGCTCAGAGACGGCATTGACGGCGTCGTTTACGCAGCCCTGCCGCTCGTGCACAACGGCAACATCATTGAAAACTTCCACTTCGTCATCAAGGATGGCAAGATCGTCGAGGCGCACGCGGAAAAGGGCGAGGACATTCTGAAAGCCGCCATCGCCGAGGACGAGGGCGCGGCGTATTTCGGCGAGGTCGCACTCGTTCCCTACGACAGTCCCATTTCGAACCAGAAGATTCTCTTCTACAACACGCTCTTCGACGAAAATGCGGCCTGCCACCTCGCCTTCGGTGAGGCGTACCCCGAGTGCGTCAAGGGCGGCGAGGCCATGAGCAAGGAAGAGCTCAAGGCCGCGGGCCTGAATGATTCCAACACGCATGTTGACTTCATGGTCGGCACCGCTGACCTTTCCATCATCGGCACGACGAAAGACGGGCGCGAGATTCCCGTGTTCGTCAACGGCAACTTTGCCCTGTAAAAAATGATACTGCGGGCGCTTGCCCGCTCACAAAGGAGAAAAACCATGTCTATGAATTTTAACCGCCTTTCCACCGATGACAAAATTCTCATCATGGAGGGCGCGCAGGTGCTCGGCGACGTCGTCGCGGGTGAAGGCACGGCGTTCTGGTACAACAGTGTTTGCCGCGGCGAGATGCAGAGCGTGCGCATCGGCAAGCGCTGCAACATTCAGGACCTCGCCCTGATCCACAACAAGGTCACCATCGGCGACGATGTGTCCGTCGGCCACTGCGCCACCGTCCACGGCGCGACCATCGGCGACCGCGTGATCGTCGGCATGGGCGCGACGGTGCTCGACGGCGCTGTCATCGGCAACGACTGCATCATCGGCGCGGGCGCTCTTGTCACGGGCAAGATGAACGCGCCGGACGGCTCGATGATCCTCGGCTCCCCGGCCAAGGTCGTGCGCGAACTGACGGACAAGGAAAAAGAGAGCATTCTGGCCAACGCCGCGCTCTATCTTGAAAAAAGCAAGGAATACCGCGCCCACGCCGCCAAACAGGCGTAAGGCAAGCACAGGAGGAATACTCATATGAAAATCTTAGTCATCAACGGCGCAAACATGAACATGCTCGGCCGCCGCGAGCCGGACATCTACGGCAAAGAGGACTACGCCGCCCTCTGCGCCCGCATCTATGAGCACGCGCAGAGCCGCGGTGTGGCCGTGGAGTGCTTCCAGTCCAACCACGAGGGCGCGATCATCGACGCCATTCAGGAGGCCGACACGGCGTTCGACGGCATCGTCATCAACCCCGGCGCTTACACGCATTACAGCTACGCCATCCACGATGCGCTCAAGGCCGTCAGCATCCCCGCCGTCGAGGTCCACATGTCCGACATCCAGAAGCGCGAGGAGTTCCGCCACCTGTCCGTCACCGCCCCCGCCTGCATCGCCCAGATCCGCGGACACGGGTTCGAGAGCTATACTATGGCGATCGATATGCTGGCAAAGCTCAATCCTGAGGAAAAATAAGGTTCCTGCGATAGCAGGAACACAATATTTTCCGCGCACAGCGCGGAGGGATATGCCGCCTGCGGGCGGCAGGAGCACACCCCCCATTTTCTTTCCCGAGAAAGAAAACGGGCGGTGTGACCGTCCAAAAGAAAGGCGTTTCCCATTGCAAGCGAGCAGCTCGAAGAGCTGCAATGCTTGCCGATTGCACTACCCTGCGCGCGGCGGAGCCGCGTTAGCATTGCAAGACGATTTGGCTTGCTCCTATTATCCGCTGTTGCGCAGCCGTTGGCGGCTCTTCAAGCCTCAGACCGGCAATGTCGGGGGTCGAGGGGTCCTCCCCTCGCGTTCTCTTGGGGGTTCAAGGGGGCCATTCTCTCACGTGAGAGAATGGCCCCCTTACTGCGCACTCCCGCACGCTGCGGGAAAACCAAAGACGCAGCCCCTTCGGGCTGCTCCCCCTTCCGCGCCCGCCGGGTGCCCAAAACCGCGCTCGCGCGCTTATGTTGCAAGCGCGGAACCACGTTCCGCTTTAAAAAGCGGCAGAAACGCGCTGCATTCCCACCCCTCCTCCCAGCGGCGCAGGACACCTTCTCCGTCATTTACCTCGAAGGTAAAAACGACCGCATCCTCCGTCTGCGCGCTTACGCGGTAGGTAAGCGTCACCGCCGTCATCTGCCATGGGGCGGAGCGCGCCATCGCCGCGCGGCAGGTCTTTGCGGCATCTGGCAGCAATTTCTGCTCGCAGCGGGCAAAATAGGCATCAGCGAGTGCGCGGTAATAGCGGTCGAAGCGCTTCTCGCGCCGGCTCTCTCCTTTTGTCTGCGGCAGCGTCAAGCGGGCGGTCAGGACGGTGATGTCCTCCCACTGCCAGCTTTTTTCCTGAGCAAAATCTTCTCCCAGCGTCAAACGCGGATGCTCCTTCATGCGCTTCCTCCCCGTTTTTCATTTGGGGCAGTCTATGCCGCCGCGACCAAAGCGGTGCGGCGCGAGAAAATGCGGGCGCGGCACTTTACTAATTTCGCACACTCTGCTAAACTATATGGGATATTTGCAGAAAGGAAGGCGACGGGCATGGACAGCTACGAAGCTCTCGCCGCGTCCTACGACGAGCTGACCGAGGACGTGGAATACGAAAAGCGCGCGGACTTTGTCGAAAAGCTCTTTCTGCGCGCAAAGCGCCCTGTCAGGTCGCTGCTCGACCTCGCCTGCGGCACGGGAACGATGACGGAGCTCTTCGCCCGCCGCGGCTACACGGTCACGGGCGTCGACTACTCGCCCGAAATGCTCGCGCAGGCACAGCAGAAGCTCGCCGCGATCAATTCCCCGCCGCTGCTTTTGTGCCAGTCGATGCCACAGCTCAAGTTGTTGGAAAAGGTCGACGCCGCGATCTGCTGCCTCGACAGCATCAACTATTTGACGCGTCCGCGCGACGTGCAGCGCACATTCAACCGCCTGCACGACACCATCGCCCCCGGCGGGTCGCTGGTGTTCGACATCCACGCCGTCTCGAAAATGGAAAAACTCGACGGCGAGGTGCTGCTCGACGAGCGCGAGGACGTGTTCTGCCTCTGGCGCACGCGCTACCGCAAAAACGTCAAAATGCTCGACTACGAGGTCGACCTCTTCCGCCTCCAGCCGGATGGCGCGTGGGAGCGCGACTTTGAAGAGCACCACCAGCGCGCCTACACGGTCGAAGAATTGACCGCGTGGCTCGAAGAGGCCGGTTTCACGGCCATCCGCACGCATGGCGAGCTCAAGCTGCGCCGCGCGAACGAGCGCGACGGCCGCATTTACTTCAGTTGTATCAGAAAGTGAGGAACCATATATGGAAGCACAGAAGGACTGTCTGGTCCGCGCCATCTCGAAAGATGGCTTTGTCAACGCTGTCGCGGTCTACACGCGCGGTCTGACCGAGCGCGCCCGCCAGATCCACCACACCTCCCCTGTCGCCACGGCGGCGCTTGGCCGCGCGCTCGCGGCCTGTTCGATGATGGGCAACGCACTCAAGGATAATGGCGCAAGCGTCACGATGCAGATCAAGGGCGACGGCCCGCTCGGCACCATCCTGACCGTTTCGGACTCTGAGGGCAATGTGCGCGGCTACGTGCAGAACCCCGCCGTCGATCTCGCCCTGCGCGAGGACGGCAAGCTGGACGTCGGCACCGCCGTCGGCCACAGCGGCACGCTGACGGTCATCAAGGATCTCAACATGCGCGAGCCCTACGTCGGCACGGTCGACCTGCTTGGCGGCGAGATCGCCGAGGACGTGGCCGCCTACTATGTCGAATCTGAGCAGGTGCCGTCGGCCTGCGGTCTGGGCGTTCTCATCGACCGCGACCGCAGCGTGCTCACCGCGGGCGGCTATCTCATCCAGCTCCTCCCCGGCGCGGGCGAGGACGTCATCACCAAGGTCGAGGGCGGCATCTACGCAGCTCCCAGCGTGACGAATCTCTTAAAGGAGAATTCTGATCCTGCGGTGCTGCTCAAAACGGTGCTGTCTGATTTTGACATGGAGATCCTCTCCGTCGATCCGATCGAATACCGCTGCTACTGCTCGCGCGAGCGCACGGAGCGCGCGCTGCTGTCGTTGGGGTCAAAGGAACTTGAAAAGATCGTGGACGAGCAGGGCTCTGCTGAACTCACCTGCCAGTTCTGTGACAGGGTGCAGAACTTTACCAAAGAGGATCTGACCGCCATGATCGCCGATCTGAAAAAGCAGGGAAAGTAATGCATTTCCCTTTTCAAAAAGTTTTTTGAAAAAATCAAAAAATAAGGTTGACACGGCAGGGGTTATTCTGTATAATAACCCTTGTCGTTCGCCGAAGCGATTATTTCGAGTGGGGAGCATAGCTCAGCTGGGAGAGCATCTGCCTTACAAGCAGAGGGTCACAGGTTCGAGCCCTGTTGTTCCCACCATAAATTCGGCCAGGTAGTTCAGCTGGTTAGAACGCCGGCCTGTCACGCCGGAGGTCGAGGGTTCGAACCCCTTCCTGGTCGCCATTCATCAGGCTGCAATAGCGGCTTGATATGCCTCGGTAGCTCAGTTGGTAGAGCAGCGGACTGAAAATCCGCGTGTCGCCAGTTCGATTCTGGCCTGAGGCACCATTTGCGGGCGTAGCTCATCTGGTAGAGCGCCACCTTGCCAAGGTGGAGGTAGCGAGTTCGAGCCTCGTCGCCCGCTCCACAAATGAAAAAGGAGCAAACATTTTGCTCCTTTTTCTATACGGTGACATAGCCAAGTGGTAAGGCAAGGGTCTGCAAAACCCTCATTCCCCAGTTCAAATCTGGGTGTCACCTCCAGAAGTCAGGATTTCAAGCAAAAATGTTTGAAATCCTTTCTTTTTATATAAAATTAGTTGCATTTTCATGTTCTCTAAATCTTGGTTTTTCTCTGAAAATCGCCCGAAATCTCCGTTTAGGGGAAAGGGTCTGTTCTTTGGAGGACACGATGAGAATGGTCAAAATGAAGCCGAAGCCCATGGATTTGGAAACCGCGATGCAAAAATTTCTGCTGGTCAAGGAATCACAGCACACAGGCGAAGAAACGATGAAGGACTACCGAAATTGCCTCGCTCGGTTCTTAGCCGACAGCCACAACAGCTTAGACTATCCCCTGCTCGAAAGCGATGTGCTGACATTTTTTGCCGCAATCCCCGACACCTCCCCTGCCCGCTATAATAAACCGTTCCAGACCATCAACGCATTTCTGAATTGGGCGCTTGAGCAAGAACTCATCGGGAAGAATCCCATCAAGGTTCATAAGCTCCATAAGCGGCGGGACGATGGAAACATCAAGCCTCTTCCCGTGGACAAGCTGCAAGCCTTTCTTGCTTCACTGGACAAGTCTACCTACACCGGTCTCAGGGATTATGTGATTTGTATGCAGTGTTCATCAACGAAGGAATCCCGCAGGCGGAGCGTTTGGCAAAGCTCAACGCCATTGCCATCAGCCAGATGAAGGTGCTGACGGAGGATCACAGAATGCTGCAGTTCAACGAGGCGAAAGAAATAGAATCATAAAAATAAAAAATCCCGTGCAATAAATCGTCCTTTCCGTGCATTACACGGATGACAGGAGAAAAAAGCCCATGCTCAGTATGCTGATGACAACCGAATATGCGCCGCCAGAGGATCGACACGAGCTGCAGCAGTTGCTGATTCACATTGCCGGCGGTGAGCGTGAAGCTCTTGCGGAACTGTACCAGCGCACGCGGGCAGCGGTGTACGGCTTAGCGCTTTCCTACCTCAAAAACGCGCAGGACGCGCAGGATCTCACACAGGATGTCTATGTGCAGGTGTGGGACTGCGCAGAGCAGTACCGTTCCACCGGCTCGCCGATGGGGTGGCTTCTGACCGTATGCCGCAACCTCTGTCTGATGCGCCTGCGGCGCGAAGAACGCCATGCCGCGCTCAGCGAGGAGGAATGGAATGCCATTCCCGCGCAGGAGTGCGGTTTGGATGCCGACGAGCGCGCACTGCTGCAAGGCGCGTTGGCAAGACTCGCTGATGAGGAGCGGCGCATTGTGCTGCTTCACGCGGTCACGGGCATGAAGCACCGGGAGATCGCGGCGCTGCTGGAGCTGCCGCTTCCCACCGTCCTGTCGAAATATCACAGAGCATTGAAAAAGATGCGAATTTTTCTGGAAGGAGACGACGCCCGATGACCAATGAAAAAATGGAGCAGCGTCTGGCCGCGGCGGTCGAAAAGACCGCGCCAAACGATGCGAACGGCGTTCTCTCTCGCTGCGAAGAGCGGAAAGGAACGGTAATTCCCATGACAACAAAGAAAACGACGAAGAGAAGATGGACATCACTCATTGCCGCCTGCCTTGCGGTAATGCTGCTCGGCGGAGGGCTGTTCTACCAGCGGGCAAACGCGGTGGCCTCCGTGGTGTCGCTGGATGTGAACCCCAGCATTGAGCTGAAGGTGAATCGGAGCGAAAAGGTGCTTGTCTGCACGCCGCTCAATGAGGATGCAAAAGCCATCCTGGCGGATATGGGCAACGGCGCAGATCTCAAGGGCGCGAAGCTCGACGTGGCTGTGAATGCCATTGTTGGCAGCCTTGTGCGAAACGGCTATCTCGACAGCATTTCCTCTGCCATCATGATCTCGGTGGAGGACAAGGATACCGCTCGCGCGGAAAAACTCCAGCGCGAGCTGACGAGCACCGTGGACGGTGTTTTGCAGACAAGCGAATCGAGGGCGTCCGTCCTGACGCAGACGCTGACGCAGGACGCAGGACTTACGCAGCAGGCGCGGGAAAACAGCATTTCCACCGGAAAGGCGGCGCTGGTGAACCGTGTGCTTGCACTGAACCCTGCCCTGAAGTTTGACGCGCTGGCAAAGCTCTCGGTCGAAGAGCTGAAAGATCTCGCCGAGGCGGGCGCACCCGCCATGCCCATCGGCAAGGATGCCGCCGCCTACGCTGCGGAGCAGTATGCCGGGACAACGGCGGTGGATTCCGTTACAGCGGAGGTCGATCCCGAACTCGACGAATCCCCGGCGCATTACGAAGTAGAGCTGCAAACGGCATGGGGCGAGTTTGAATATCTGGTGGACGCCTATACCGGCAAGGTGCTCAGCGGGCAGAAAGATTTATTGGCTGCCGTTTCCGCACCGAATGATACGACGAAGCCTGCTGATCAAAAGCCCGCGCCGTCCGGAACGGTGCAGGATATCGGCTACACCAAGGCAAAGTCCATCGCCCTGAACCATGCGGGCGTGAGCGAGAGCAAGGCGTATGACATGGACATCGAGCTGGACGACGAGGACGGAACGCTCGTCTACGAGGTCGAGTTCAAGTCCGGCAATATGGAATATGACTACGAGATCGACGCGGCCTCCGGCACGATCCTCAAGCACGAGGCGGAGCTGGACGACTGATACGATTATCAAGGATTGATTTAGAAAAATATCCGAATGGAAGCCGCCTGACAGAAGTTAGGATTTCAAGCAGAAATGTTTGGAATCCTTTCTTTTTGTATTGAATTAGTTGTATTTTCGTGTTTTTCAAATCTTGTTTTTTCTCTGAAAATCGCCCGAAATCTCCGTTTAGGGGAAAGGGTCTACATTTTTTACTCTGTTTTCCCTCTGATTTTCCCTTTACGGCAAATCGATCAAGGCCTGTGCTGCTTGGCACAGGCCTTGTTTGTTTTCTTCAGAATACCGCCGTCAGCAGCATGTAGTAGCCGCAGGCGATGAGGACGGTGAGCAGAAACAGCGGCAGGAGCTTTTTGACCGTGGCGAAAAATGTGACGCCGAAATAGTCTGAGATGATCGCCGTGCAGATGTGCGTGGGACTCAGCTGGCTCGAGGCGAAGCTGACGTTCATCAGCAGCGCCAGCAGAAATGCGCCGCCGTCAGGAATCATGGTGTAGGCCAGCGGGATAAAGGCCGCGGCCGCGGCGCTTGAGCCCGCGACCAGCGTGCCGAACGCGTACAGAATCACAAGCACCAGAAATGCCGCTGATGCTGCACGCCACGATAACGCCCGTAAACGTCGGCACCATAGCCTCGGGAATGTGGCGGAGGTACGTGGCGACCGCCGCCTTTTCATCGTTTTTGAGGTGGTCGCCCGCCATCGTGTCCACCATGCCGCCGCAGATCGTCACGGTGGCGGGGCCCTGCATCAGGCCGATGAACATGCAGGCAAGCGACGTGTTGAGCCTCGGGTCGCGCATTAGCCCATTCATCGCCCGCTGTGCATCCTCGAACCGATGGCGCAGGTCAAGCTCGTAGACAAGCACCGAGATCACGTACATCGCAAGGTTCACCGACCAGACGTCCCAGCCCGTGAGCGTGTGCAGCGCCGTCTGCCCCGCCGTGGCGAGCGGCAGGCGGAACATCACGATCATCAGGAGTGAACCAAAAATCATCGCAAGATAAAGGGGCAGGCTTTTGTTGAGCAGGGCGAGGATCACCACAAAGATGATCAGAACTTTGATAAGTGCCATGGTGCTGACTTCCTCTCTCCATTTCCCGCGCAAAGCAAGAAAAAGGCCGGGCGGCCACTTTTAGGGTACCGTCCGGCCAAAATGCTATTGCGTAGTGCCTTAGTGCTTCTCTCAGGACTTCTGCTCTCTCGGCAGCAGGTGAATAGCGTGCTTCGGGCAACTGGGCGCACAGATGGTGCAGCCCCAGCACTTGTCCGCATCGTAGTGCACCTTGCGGTTGTCATCCTTGTAAAACGCGCCGAAGTTGCAAATCTTCGTGCACTTGCCGCAGTTGACGCACTCGTCCTCGTGCCAGTCGATCTTTCAGTTGGATTCGGGATAGATCAGGCGGGAGCCGGCCTTATACCGTCCTTTCTACCGCCCGTACTACGTCGCGTTCTACGGCGAGATGAAGATGGGCAAAAAGGTGCGCTACATCGCCATCGAGGCCGACGGCTACAAGACCGACAGCTCCCTGTAAGAGAGTGAGCCCCCACATTTCAAGAGGTACGATCCGATATGAATACTGTTACGCTTGGCGGCACCGCCACCATCAACGACCTCGTCAGTGTCGCGCGCTTTGGCGCGAAGGTCGCGTTTTCCAAAGAATATGAAGAGCGCGTCAACCACTGCCGCGCCCATGTCGACCGCTTCAGTCACGAGGGCAAGGCCATCTATGGTCTGACCACGGGCCTTGGTGACAACTGGAAGAAGTTCATCCCCGAAAAGGACCGCGAGACGATCCAGCGCAACAACATCTACGCCCACACCTGCGCCGTCGGCGAGCCCATCGCCGAGGAGTGCACGCGCGCAATGATGTTCGTCATGCTCTGCCACTTCGGCTCCGGCCATACGGGCATCCGTCTTGAAACGCTCGCGCTGATCCGTGACATGCTCAACGCGGGCATCAGCCCCGTCGTCCCCAGCCACGGCTCTGTCGGCTATCTGACGCTCGAGGGCCACATCGGCATGGTGATGATCGGCGAGGGCAAGGCCACCCATCAGGGCGAAACGCTTGACGGCGCAGAGGCGCTCAAGCGCGCGGGACTCAAGCCCGTCGTGCTTTCTTCCAAAGAAGGCCTTATCCTGCTCTCCGGCACCACGTCCGTCACCGCGTTCGCGTCGCTTGCGATCTATGACGCGCAGACGACGCTCGCTATCGAGCTCAACTCGTCCGTCGACAACCCGCTCATCTTCGATGAAGAGGACGGCGGTGCGGTCGCGCTGATGGGCTGCAACGCCGACGGCACCTATGCCGGTATGGCGTCCGACAACCTCTGCATCGCGATCACGGATCTGTGCAAAATGAGCAACAGCCGCATCGACCGCCTGCTCAACAGCTTGGTGAGCGAGCTGCCGGCGTTCCTCAACAAGAACGCCGACTTCAGCAACGGTCTCATGATGATCCAGTACGCCTCCGCGGGTCTTCAGGGCGAGTTGCGTATCCTCGCGCACCCCGCCGTGGTCGACAATCTGACCACCTGCGCCAACCAGGAGGACTATGTCAACATGGGCTACAACGCCGCCAAGAAGGCCTATGACTCGATGCACCTCGCCAAGTATATCCTCGCCGCCGAGCTCATCTGCGACGGTCAGGCGCTCGACTGCTACGAGGATAAGCGCTGTGCCAAGGGCACGCAGGCTATCTACGACCTGCTCCGCAGCAAGGTGCCCGAGATGGACAACGACATGCCCCCCACGCCATATCTCGAGGCCGTCGCCCAGCAGATCATCGACCGCGCGTATATCCGAATCGTGGAAGCAAGCGTCGGCGCGCTGAAGTTCTAAAGGAGAATGCCATGATCGAGCACGAACACGTCCATGAGCACAGCCACGGGCACCCCCATGTGCACGGGCATGTCCATGACCCCGAGCAGACGAAAAAGATCAGCAACCGCCTTGCGCGCGCCATCGGGCACCTCGAATCCATCAAAAAGATGGTGGAGGACGACCGTAACTGCTCCGAGGTGCTGATCCAGCTCGCCGCGGTGGAGTCCGCCATCCGCTCGACCAGCCGCCAGATTTTGCGCAACCACATGGAGACCTGCGTCACCGCCGCCATCCAGCAAAATGACGAGGAGACGCTCTCCGAGCTTTACCGCGCGATCGACGAGCTTCTAAAATGACAAGTGAAAAAACGTCCGGCTGAATATCAGCCGGACGTTTTTTATTGGAATGTTCTTCCTTTTGCATAGCGGGCAAAAATGCGCGCAAACTAAGCGCGGCAAACGCCAAAACAATTTTTTGGGAGGACAAATCCATGACCGATCATACCAATAACGGCTGCTCCTGCACGCCCAACACCTCTATTCGCTGCGCCGTGACCAACTGCGCCAACCACTGTAAGGACGCCCAGTACTGCGGTCTGAACGCCATCCAGGTCGGTACGCACGAGGCCAACCCCACCATGGACCAGTGCACCGACTGCCAGAGCTTCAAGAAGCAGTAATTTTTGCAGCCGCCCCTCAGGCGGCCGCTACATAGCATCAAAAAGGCGGTGACAGCATGACGGAAAAGGGCAAATACCGCGTCTGCGGCGCGCTCGCAGGCACGGTGAACGGCTTATTCGGCGGGGGCGGCGGCATCCCGCTCGCGTTTTTGCTGCGCTCGTGGGCAAAGCTCTCCGACAAGACGGCGCTTGCGACCTGCGTGGCTGTCATCTTCCCGTTCTGCCTTGTGTCGGTACTCGTGTATGCGTTCCGCGGCGCGCTGCCGCTCGGAGAGGCGCTCCCCTACCTTGTCGGCGGGCTTGCAGGCGGATGGATCGGCGGCAGGCTCTTCAAGGACGTGCCGAACACATGGCTCAAACGCATTTTCGCGCTGTTTCTGCTCTATGGCGCGGTGAGGTACCTTCTGTGACGGACTGGCTCTTTCCCGCGCTCTGCGGGCTTTTGACGGGAATTCTCTCGTCCTGGGGCGTCGGCGGCGGGACACTGCTTCTTTTATGCATGACGCTCTTTTTCGGCGTGGAGCAGCGCACAGCGCAGGCCATCAACCTGCTCTATTTTCTGCCAACCGCGGGCATCTCGCTCTTCGCGCATCGCAAAAACGGATATCTCGACAAAGCCGTCCTGCGCGCGGCCATCCCGACCGGCACGCTCTGTGCGCTCGCCGCCGCGTTTTTGACGACAATGGTCGACAGCAGCGTCTTCCGCAAGCCGTTCGGGCTGTTCCTGCTCTACGCGGGGCTGTCGATCCTCTTTGAAAAGAAGAAAAACAGCAAAAAAGAAACGCCGTGACTTTTGTCATGGCGTTTTCGATTCTATTCAGATGCGCAGCGCCGTTTCCAGCGCGATATAGAGCTTGCCGAGGTCGTGGTTCGCGCCGCGAAGATTGGCGACATCGTAGCCGCTCTCCTCCAGCACGTCCCCCGCCTCGAGGAAGTTATAGAGCGATAAGCCGTAAAAACTGCACACCGCCTGCACACCGGCGAGCTCCATCTCCACGGCGAGACAGCCCTCGCTTCTTCGCTGCGCGACGAGGCCCGCAGTCTCGTGGATCATGGCGTCCGTCGTCCAAACCCGCCCCGTCACGTGCGGGACGCCCAGCTCGGTAAAGATGGCCGAGAGCTTCCGCGCGTTCTCGACCGTGATGTAGTCGGACGGCGCAGCAAAATAGTACGAGCAGCCCTCGCCGCGGTAACTCTCCGTCGGGACGATGAATTTGCCCCTCGTCGTCTCCCGATTCAAGCTCCCGCAGGAACCGAACATCACGAACTTCGACGCACCGACGATCCAGCTCGCCTCATAGCACTCCGATGCGGCAATCGCCGAGCCGATGCCCGAGAGGTAAAACGCGATGTCCTTTCCCTTGTAATTCATGCGGTAAATGGGGATATTCCCGTTGCACGCACCGATCAGGCCGATCTTTTCACTGGGAAAGGTGTCCAGCAGATGCTGATAGATCTTCTGCGAAAACAGGATCAGGCACGTTTCGACAAGGTGCTTCTGCTCGCCGTAAAAGTCCCGCAGGCTGATGACGGGTTCAGTCTTATCGTCAAAGCAGTCGGTGATCATCTTTTCAGCGCTGGTCCGTCAGTTTTTCGAGCGCGTCTTTTGCGGCCATCTGCTCGGCTTCCTTCTTGCTGCGGCCCGCGCCCTTGCCCACAGCGCCGCCGTTGAGCAGCACTTCAAAATAGAACGTCTTGTCATGGTCGGGACCGCTCTCACCAAACAGGCGGTAGGAAAGCGTCTGGTTCGGCGTGCGCTGCACGAATTCCTGTAAAATGGTCTTATAGTCGCGGCGCTTTTCCTCGGCGACCTCCTCGCGCTCGGTATCGAGCAACACTCGGTGGATGAGCGCGCTGGCCGCGCTGATGCCGCCGTCAAGATACACCGCGGCAAACACCGCCTCGGTCGCGTCGGCCAGGATAGACGGACGCGTGCGGCCGCCGCAGCTCTCCTCGCCGTTGCCGAGCTTTAAGTATTTTCCAAGCTCCAGGCGCTGCGCGACCTCGTGCAGGCTGTCCTCGCACACGAGCAGCGCGCGGATGCGCGTCAGCTCCCCCTCCGGCGCGGTAGGATGCTTGGCAAACAGATACTCCGCCGTCACAAAGCCGAGCACGCTGTCACCCAGGAATTCCAGGCGCTCGTTGCTGAAAAAGTTTGCGCCGCGGTGCTCGTTGGCATACGAGCTGTGGCGCAGCGCCTCTTCGAGCAGCGCCGGATTTTTGAAATGATATTGCAGCTTTTCTTCCAAGGCCTGCATGGTTTTTCCTCCTGATAAAAGGACGCCCCGCGCAAAGCGGGGCGGCTTTTTTCTTCTTAACCGAGCTTCGTGCTCAGGTAGCGCACGCAGTCGCCCACCGTCTTGAGCGAGGTGAGCTCCTCCTCGGGGATCTCATCGAGCTCAAACTCTTCCTCCATGGCCATCACCAGTTCGACAAGATCCACGGAGTCGGCGCCAAGATCTTCCTCAAAAGAGCTGTCCATCGTGACCTCATCGGGGTCGAGCGCGAACTGCTCGACGATCAGCTTCTGCATCGTTTTGAAAATTTCTTCGGGGCTCATAAGTCTTATACTTCCTCTCACGGTTTTGGTTCTTCCAAATGATACGGCAAAGGCACTGTACTGTCAATACCCATTTTGCCGCTTTTTGGCATTCGCGTTATTCTGCCTTCTGTTCAATACGCATCTTGTCGATATTTTGCGCGATGTCGTCGATGATACCGCTGCGCGCGACCTCCATCGCCTGACGGACCGCATTGCAGATACCGACCTCACTCGCGCTGCCGTGCGCCTTGACGACCGGCTTCGAGATGCCGAGCAGCGCCGTACCGCCGACCTCGTTCGCGTCGAGCATTTTCTTGAAATCGCCGAGCTGTCCCTTGAGCAGCAGCGCCGCCAGCTTCGTGCCGGTGCTGTGCATCAGCATTTCCTTCAATTTGATGGAAAGAAGCTTGCCCGTGCCCTCGATGCTCTTGAGCATGATGTTGCCGCTGTAACCGTCGGCGACGATGACGTCGCACTCACCGAGCATCGCTTCCTTGGCCTCAATGTTGCCGGTGAAGTTGAGATGCCCCGCCTCGCCCGCTTCCTTGAGCTTCTGATACGTTTCGCGGCGCAGCGTGTCGCCCTTGCTCTCCTCCGCGCCGATGTTCAAAAGACCGATGCGCGGATTTTCGACGCCGAGCACCTTCTGCGCGTAGTAGCTGCCAAGATACGCAAATTGCAGCAGGTATTCGACCGTGCACTCGGCGTTCGCGCCGCAGTCGATGAGTACCGCCTTGCCCTTGGCCGTCGGGATGGTCGGCGCGAGCGCCGCGCGGCGCAGGCCGCGGATGCGCTTGACAAGAAGCGTCGCGCCCGCGAGGAGCGCGCCCGTGCTGCCCGCGCTGACAAAGCCGTCCGCGTCGCCCGCGTGCAGCATATTGAGCCCCACGGTGAGGGACGAATCCTTCTTGTGCTTAAAGGCCGTCGCCGGATCGTCGCAGATCTCGACCACCTCGGTCGCGTTGGCGATCTCCATGCCCTTGGGGAGCTCCTTGCAGCCGCACTGCTGCAGGGCCTTCAAGATCTCTTCTGTTTTTCCGGTCAGGACGATGTCCACGCCGTACTTCTCCTGCGCCATCAGCGCGCCCTTGACGGGCGCGAGCGGGGCGAAATCGCCGCCCATGGCGTCGACGATGATCTTCACGGGGTCACTCTCCTTTCCTGTCACTCAGCACGTCCTCGCGCATCGCGTCGATCTTTTCAAGCGAGCGCGCGGCGAGCTGCGCATTTTTCACGCGCTTGCCGCCCTTGATGCGGTAGCCCAGCGGCGGCATGATACCAAAGTTCACGTTCATCGGCTGAAAGTCCGAGACCGTCGTATCGCTGATGTAAAGCCCCAGCGCCCCGATGGCCGTCTCGCGTGGGAAATCGACGGGCGGTTTGCCTTCGAGTCTTCTTGCCATCTCGATGCCCGCCAGAAAGCCCGAAGCCGCGGACTCGATATAGCCCTCCACGCCGGTCATCTGCCCGGCAAAGGCGATGCGGTCATCCGCGATCAGGCGATAGTAGCGGTCCAGCATCCCCGGCGAGCGGAGATAGGTGTTGCGGTGCATCACGCCGTAGCGCACAAACTCCGCATCATGCAGCGCGGGGATCATCGAAAACACGCGCTTCTGCTCGGGAAAGCGCAGATGCGTCTGGAAGCCGACAAGGTTATAGACGCTGCCCTGCGCGTTGTCGCGCCGCAGCTGGACGACGGCATAGGGTTCCTGCCCCGTCTTCGGGTCTCGCAGACCGCGCGGCTTGAGGGGGCCGTAGCAGAGCGTATCGTGTCCGCGGCGCGCCATGACCTCGACGGGCATGCAGCCCTCGAAGACGTTTTTATCCTCAAAGCCGTGTACGCTCGCTTCCTCGGCGGTCGTGAGCGCCTGCCAGAAGGCATCGTACTCCTCCTCCGTCATCGGGCAGTTGATGTAGTCCGCCGTCCCCTTGTCGTAGCGCGAGGCGAAAAACGCCGAATCCATGTCGACGCTCTCAAACGTCACGAGCGGCGCGGCGGCATCAAAAAAGTTCAGCGTGTGCCCGTCGCCGATCTTTTCGGCGATGGCGGCGGCGAGCGCGTCGCTCGTCAAGGGGCCCGAGGCGATGATGACGTTCCCCTCGGGGATGGCCGTCACCTCGCCGGGGACAACCGTGATATTGGGATGCGAACGGATCTTCTCTGTCACGAGCTTTGAAAAGCCGTAGCGGTCGACCGCCAGCGCGCCGCCCGCCTCCACGCGCGTCGCGTCCGCGCAGGCAAGGATCAGCGAATCGAGGCGGCGCAGCTCCTCTTTGAGAAGGCCGACCGCGTTTTCGATCTGGTCCGAGCGCAGCGAATTCGAGCAGCAAAGCTCGGCAAAATCCGCCGTGTGGTGCGCGGGGGTGGTCTTTTCGGGTTTCATTTCATGCAGCGTCACGCCGATGCCGCGCTGCGCAAGCTGCCAGGCAGCCTCGCAGCCGGCAAGGCCGGCGCCGATCACAGTTACTTGCATCAGTTCTCTTCTTTCTCCGCGGTCTTTTTGGCCGCGGACTTGGCGGTCGTCTTCTTAGCGGCCGCCTTTTTCGTGGTCGCGGTCTTCTTTGCCGCCGTCTTTTTTGCGGGCTTTTCTGCACCATCCTCGGCTGCGGCCTTCTTTGTCGTTTTCTTCGCTGCGGCGGTCTTCGTCGCGGTCTTCTTGGTGCTCGCCGCTTTTGTGCTCGTTTTCTTTGCGGTGGTGCTCTTCTTAGCCGTCGTCTTCCTGGCGGCGGTCTTCTTTGCCGCGGTCTCCGCCGCATCGGCGGCTTCGGCGCTCTCCGCGCCCTCTTCCGCGGTCTCGGTGGTCTTCTTTTTCACATAGCCGCGCTGGTCTTCCGGCACAAAGCGCGAACACGCGGGGTTGATGCAGTACGGGCGCTTAAAGCCCTTGCCCGCCTTTTTGAACATCGTCTGGCCGCACTCGGGACAGTCGTCCTTCGTCGGCACATCCCAAGTCATGAAGTCGCACTTCTTCTCGGGATCGCTGCTGGTGGAGAATTCGCAGGCGTAGTACGTGTACTGCTTGTTCGTCTTCTTGCTCACGCCGGTGCGCTTCATCATGCGCCCGCCGCACTTGGGGCAGCGGCCCGGCATTTCGATGACAAGGGGCTTGGTGAACGTGCACTCAGGGTAGCCCGGGCAGGCCAGGAAGCGGCCAAAGCGCCCGCTCTTGATGACCATGTTGCGGCCGCAGACGTCGCACTTCTCCTCGCTGACCTCATCGGGGACCTTGAGTCTCACGCCCTCAAGCGCCTTCTCGGCGTTTTCAAGGTCGCGCTCAAAGCCGCCGTAAAAGTCGCGGATGACGTCCTTCCACGCGGTCTTGCCCTCTTCGACGGTATCGAGCTTTTCCTCCATGCGGGCGGTGAACTTCATGTCCACAATGTCGGGGAAGCGCTCTTCCATCAGGCCCGTCACCACCTCGCCGAGCGGCGTGGGACGCAGGTATTTTCCGTCCTTGATGACGTATTCGCGGTCTAAGATCGTCGAGACCGTCGGCGCGTAGGTCGACGGGCGGCCGATGCCGTTCTGCTCCATCGCGCGGATGAGCGTCGCGTCCGTGTAGCGCGCGGGCGGCTGAGTGAAGTGCTGGAGCGGTGTATATGCCTCGAGCGTCAGGCCCTGCCCCTCGACAAGCGGCGGCAGCGTGCCCTCCTTTTCCTCCTTGCTGTCGTCGTCGCGGGATTCCTCGTAAACGGCGGTGTAGCCGGAGAATTTCAGGTTGCTGGCGCTCGCGTGGAACTCGTGTCCGCCCGCCATGATCTGCGCGCTCACGCTGTCATATACGGCGTTCGCCATCTGGGAGGCCAAAAAGCGGCTCCAGATCAGGCGGTACAGACGATATTGCTCGCCCGTCAAATCGCCCTTGATCTGCTCGGGCGTCAGGTTGACGTTCGAGGGACGGATGGCCTCGTGCGCGTCCTGCGCGCCGGCCTTGGCCTTGTAGTGGCGGGCGGTCTTGGGATAGTAGCTCTGCCCGTAGCGTCCTAAAATAAACGTCTTCGCTGCGGCGATGGCCTCTTCGGAGATGCGCAGCGAGTCGGTACGCATGTAGGTGATGAGACCCACCGTGCCCTCGCCCGTGATGTCCACGCCCTCATAGAGCTGCTGGGCGATGGCCATGGTGCGGCGCGGCGTCATGTTGAGCTTGCGCGAGGCCTCCTGCTGTAAGGTGGAAGTGGTGAACGGCAGCGACGGGGAGCGCTGCTTGTCCGTGCGCTTGATGTTCGTCACAGTAAAGGACTTGTCGCCGATGTCGGCAATGATGCCGTCCACCTGCTCGCCGGAGGCCGGCTCGACCTTTTTACCGTCCTTGCCGTAATAGTGCGCCTCAAAGGTCTTGTGCGTCGCCTCGTCGGTGAGGTCGGCGTCAAGTGTCCAGTATTCCTGCGCCTCGAAGGCCTGAATTTCCTTTTCGCGGTCGTCGACCATGCGCACAGCGACGGACTGCACGCGGCCCGCGGAGAGGCCGCGGCGGACCTTCTTCCACAGAAGCGGGCTCAGCTGATAGCCCACGATGCGGTCGAGCACGCGGCGCGCCTGCTGCGCGTCGACCAGGTCCTGGTCGATGGCGCGCGGCTCCTTGATGCTCTCGGAGACGACCTTTTTCGTGATCTCGTTGAAGGTCACGCGCTTGGCCTTTTCATCGTCCAGATTCAAAAGCGCTTTTAAGTGCCACGAGATGGCTTCGCCCTCGCGGTCCGGGTCCGTTGCAAGATACACGGTGTCGCTGCTCTTGGCGGCCTTTTTGAGCTCGCTGATGAGCTCCTCTTTTCCGCGGATGGGCTGATAGACAGGCTCGAAGTCGTGCTCGATATCAACGCCCAGCTTGCTTTTCGGCAGGTCGCGCAAATGGCCCATGCTGGCCTTGACCTCGTAGTCTTTGCCGAGATATTTTCCAATGGTTTTCGCCTTTGCCGGAGACTCGACGATCACCAGATGCTTTTTTGCCATGAATGTTATTCCTCCAGTAGTGTGACGGTCAAAGAAAAATGCTTGCCGCTGCCCTGCTCGACGTAGCCCTCAAGCTCCATCATCGTCAGCGCGGAAAGAACACGGCGCGTGGGGATCTGCGTCTTTTCGATCAGATCGTCCACCTGCAGCGCGCCGTCTTTCAGCGTGCGCAGAATGGCGATCTGGTCGTCGGTCAGCCCCGCGTCGTTGGTTTTCAAATTCAGTGTCGGCAGCGACAGTATTTCCTCCGCCGCGGCCTGCTTGGTGCGCGCTTGCTCCTCGCGCGCCTGATAGCCGAGCGTACGCGGAAGCTCCACGCGCTCGCCGAGTATTTTATGCGGATAGATGGCCTCGTACTCGCGCAGCACATCCCAGCTGTCGGTGATGAGGCCCGCCGCGCCGTCCGCGATCAAACGGTTGCAGCCGCGGCTGAGTGGCGCGTCGATCGGACCGGGAACGGCGAAAACATCGCGTCCCTGCTCAAGCGCGGTATTCGCCGTGATGAGCGCGCCGCTCTTTTCCGGCGCTTCAACCACGATGGTCGCGAGGCTCAAGCCGCTGATGATGCGGTTTCGCACGGGAAAATGCCACGCCTCGGCCGCCGTCCCGGGCGGATACTCGCTGATGAGCGCGCCCGAGGCCGCGATATCGCGGTACAGCCATTCATTCTCCGCGGGATAGACAATGTCCAGCCCGTTGCCGAGCACGGCGATGGTCTTTCCGCCCGCGCGCAGCGCGCCGCGGTGAGATGCGCTGTCCACGCCCGCCGCCGCGCCGGAGATCACGACCGCGCCCTGCTTGCACAGGCCGTAGGCGATCTTCTCCGCCGCTTCGATGCCGTAGGGCGAGGCCTTGCGCGTGCCGACCATGGCGACAGCGACCTCTTCGTCGATAACGGGGAGCTGGCCTTTGACATAAAGCAGGCACGGCGGCTCAAAGATATTGCGCAGGCGCATCGGATAGTCCGCGTCCTGCATCGTGAGAAGCCGCAGCCCCAGCCGCGAACACGCGCCGAGGATACGATCGGCGTTTTCCAACGATTTTTCCGCGAGCAGTGCGATCTGCCGCGGCTCGATGCCCTCGACGAGGCGGTACTCGTCCTCGTCGGCATAGTAGACGTTCTCCGGCGTGCCGAAATAGTCGAGCAGCAGAAGCTTTGAGCGGTTTGTCAGTCCCTTGACCTCCGAGAGCCACACCCAGTATTTAAGGCCCGCCATGAAGAGCACCTCCTTGTTTGTTTCAGCGATACATCTCCCACAGAACGACCGTCGCCGCGATGGCCGCGTTGAGCGACTCGCAGCGCGGGCTCATGGGAATTTTGAGCGTTTTGGCGCACTCATCCAGCATTTGCTGCGACAGTCCGCGCCCCTCGCTGCCGATGGCGACAGCGGCTTTGGACAGGTTCGCGTCAGACAGCGGCACGGTGTCCTCGCGCAGTGCCGTGCCGTAGAGCGGGACGCCGCTTTTACTGAGCAGCGCGAAAAGCTCCTCCGGCGTGACGCTGTACGCCTCGCGGCGGAAGATCGCGCCCATCGTGGCGCGCGCCGTCTTGGGATTGAAGAGGTCGGCGCAGGCGTTGACTAAGAACACGCCGTCGCACTCAAACGCGTCCGCCGTGCGCAGGATGGTCCCCACGTTCCCGGGGTCCTGCACGCCGTCCAGCACGAGATAGTGCTTACCCGCAAGCGTTTCGGGCAGCTTCGTCTCGGGAAGCGCGACCGTAAACAGTGCGCCCTGCGGCGTCTCCATCGGGCTCACCGAGCGCATCAGGTCTTCGCTCACGCACACGGCGCGCACGGTATCGGGAAGCGCTGGAATGTCCACGCCGTCAGAGAACACCGCCGTTTGGACCGGCGCGCCCCACTTGAGCGCTTCGTCCAAGAGCTTTGTCCCGTCGCAGAGATATTCGCCGCTCTTTTTGCGGTAAGACCGGGAGGAAGCGAGCTTGCGCAGGTGCGTCATCAGCGGATTCTGCCGGCTCGTGATGGTTTCCACGTTCATTTTTCCTCTTCCCTCCCAGTTTCTTATTTAATATGTATCACACTATATTATCAACTGCCGCCCTTTGTCAAGCAAAAGAATCTTTTGCACCGTTTCACTTTTGCGCGGATCGGTGCGCCGCGGCTTTACAGCTCGCCCCCTTTTGTGGTACACTGAGCGTGAAATATCACGCAGCATGACTGCAAGGAGGTACCCCAAAATGGAATCTGCCAAATCGCGTTTTCTGCGCTATGTGACCTATTACACCACCTCGGATGAATTCACCGGCACCTCGCCCTCTACGGAGCGGCAGAAGGTCCTCGGCCGCGCGCTGATGCAGGAGCTTGAAGTGCTGAAGCTCGAGGACGTCCACATGGACGACTGCGGCAATGTGCTTGCAACGCTCCCCGCGAGCGAGGGCGTGGACGCGCCCGTCATCGCGCTCATCGCGCACATGGACACCGCTCCCGACGCTTCGGGCGAAAACGTCAAGCCTCGCCTCGTGCGCTACGAGGGCGGCGAGCTGAAGCTCAACGACACTGTCTCCCTCACCGAGGCGCTCTGCCCCGGCCTTGAAAGCCATGTGGGCGAAGAGCTCATCGTCACCGACGGCACGACGCTCCTCGGCGCGGACGACAAGGCCGGCGTCGCCGAGATCATGGCCGCGGTCGAGACGATGATTGAGAAAAACGTCAAACACGGCGAAGTGCGCGTCATCTTCACGACCGACGAGGAGATCGGCAACGGCGTGGACGGGCTCGACGTGCAGGAGCTCGGCTGTGACTACGGCTACACCGTGGACGGCGGCCCGCTTGGCGAGATCGAATTTGAAAACTTCAACGCCGCGTCCGCCGTTCTGACGGTGCACGGCGTCGGCGTCCACCCCGGCAGCGCCAAAAATGTCATGATCAACGCCGCGACCGCAGCGATGGCCTTCCACGCGATGCTGCCTGAGGACGAAGTGCCGGAGAAAACCGACGGCTACGAGGGCTTTTTCCACCTGACCGAGATGAGCGGCAGCGTGACCGAGGCGACGCTCCGCTATATCATCCGCGACCACGACCGCGAGCGCTTTGAGGAGAAAAAGGCTCTCTTCGCCGACTGCGCCGCGCGCCTCAACGAAATTTACGGCGACGGCACGGCCGAGGCCCAGATCAATGACAGCTACTACAACATGAAGGAGAAAGTTCTCCCCCACTTCCACCTCATCGAGCGCGCGGAAAACGCCTTCCGCGCCAACGGCGTCGAGCCGCAGTGCGTGCCCATCCGCGGCGGCACGGACGGCGCGCGCCTGTCCTGGGACGGGCTGCCCTGCCCCAACCTCTCCACCGGCGGCTACAATTACCACGGCGTGCGCGAGTGGATCCCCGCGGACAGCCTTGAGGCCATGACGAACGTGCTCGTCACGCTGACGGAGAGCTTTGCCGAATGAGGCAATCGTTATCGTAACAAAGAATTGGAGTGATTTTGTGATGAATCCTGTCGAAAAGCTCGCACTTTTGCGCGCGGAGATGAAAAAGCGCCACTTGGACGCCTACGTCGTCGTGACCGACGACTTCCACACCTCGGAATATGTCGGCGCGCACTTCAAGGCGCGCGAATTTCTCTCCGGCTTCACCGGCTCTGCCGGTACGCTCGTCGTGCTGCCGGACGCCGCCGCACTGTGGACGGATGGCCGCTACTTTTTGCAGGCCTCGCAGCAGTTAGAGGGCAGCGGTATTGAGCTCATGCGCATGGGCCAGCCCGGCGTGCCTGAGATCCCCGCGTTCCTGCGCGACCACGTTCCTGAAAACGGCTGGATCGGCTTCGACTCGCGCACGATCAGCAACGACTTCGCCCGTTCGATCGGCGAAAAGACGCGCGAGAAGCACATCCGCTTTGCGGGCGGCGAGGACCTTGTCGACCTTGTGTGGGCGGACCGCCCCGCGCTCTCGTGCGAGCCGGTGTGGGAGCTGGACGTAAAGTATGCAGGCCTGACGCGCAGGGAAAAGCTCGCAATGGTGCGCGGCAAGATGAAGGAGATGGGCGCAAGCGTGTTCGTCATCCCCTCTCTCGACGAGGTCGCGTGGCTGCTGAATCTGCGCGGCAACGACGTGCTCTTCACACCTGTGTTCCTCTCGTATCTGCTGCTTGAGCAGGACACGGCCACGCTCTGCGTGCAGAGAGAGGCCGTGAGCGCAGAGATCGAAGCACATTTGAAATCTGACGGCGTAACGCTCGCCCCCTATGACGACATCTACCGCCTTGTCGCGGCGCTGCCCACGGGCACCCGCGTACTGCTCGACGGCGAGCGCGCCAACTACCGCATTCTGCAAAGCGTGCCGGAGAGCGCTGAAGTCCTCGACCGCACGAGCCCCATTCAGCTGATGAAAGCGGTGAAGACGCCCGCGGAGCAGGAGAACGAGCGCCTTGCCCACATCAAGGACGGCGTGGCCGTCACGCGCTTCATCTACTGGCTCAAGCACACGATCGGCAAAGAGCCGATCACCGAGCTCAGCGCGTCGAAAAAGCTCGAATCTCTTCGCGCCGAGGGTGAGCACTATCTTGAGCAGAGCTTCGACCCCATCCTCGCCTACGGCGCGCACGGCGCGATCGTCCACTACGAGCCGACCGAGGAGACCGACATTCCCATGGAGCCGCGCGGCCTCTGCCTCGCCGACACGGGCGCGCAGTATTTGGAGGGCACGACCGACATCACCCGCACCATCGCGCTGGGGCCGCTCACGGACGAGGAAAAGCGCATCTACACGCTTGTCCTGCGCGGACACATACAACTGGGCGCGGCCAAGTTCCTGCACGGCTGCATGGGCGAAAACCTTGACATGCTGGCCCGCACGCCGCTGTGGGAAGCGGGCCTCGACTTCAACCACGGCACGGGCCACGGCGTGGGCTTCGTCCTCGGCGTGCATGAGGGCCCTGAGCGCGTACACTGGGACGTGAAGCGCCAGAAGCGCCACTGCGTCATTGAAGAAGGCATGATCTTCTCGAACGAGCCGGGCATTTACCTTGCCGGCAAGTTCGGCGTGCGCATTGAGAACCTCGTCGTTGTACGCGAGGCTGAGGTCAATGAGTACGGCCGCTTCCTTGCGCTCGAACCGCTGACGCTCGTGCCGTATGACCGCGATGCGATCGATCTGTCGCTGCTCTCGTCGCGCGATGTGGAGCTTTTGAATGCTTATCACGCTAAGGTCTTTGCGGCGATCTCGCCGTATCTGAGTGGGGATGAGCTGGAGTGGCTCAAGGAGGTTACTAAGCCGGTTTTGTTCGGCTAAACCGAAGGGAAAAGGCAGCGCCGATGGCGCTGCACGGGGCAAAGGGGGAGATTCTCTTTCAAAAGAGAACCTCCCCCTTTGAATCCCCCAAGAGAAAGGCAGGGGGCGTTTCGACTTCGCCCCCTGCACCCCCTAACGACCAAAAGGGAGGGGCGCAGCCCCTCCTTTTTGGATTATCCACCCCGTGCTTCTGACGGTGCGGCATTGCTGCGCTCGCCGCTTTGGGGTGCCGCTTTTTTAGCTTTCTGCTGGATCGCCATTGCCAATAGGTTCATCGGGGATGATGTCTTGTAAAATGACTTGCTCTTCTGCGTCTAACAAGGCTTTTTTCAGGACTTCGCGGGCAAGGATGCCTTTGCCCGCATCATAAAGGTCGATGGCCTCGCTCATATTTTGGACCATCAAATGATATAGTGTCTTATACGTCGTCATCTTCATCACCTCATTTATAGTTTAGAACAGAATATTCAAAAATTCAATAGAATAATTTGTTCTACGTATACTGTGTTTGGTGATAAACGTGAAGAGATACCGGCGCATCCGCGATTTGCGGGAGGATGCCGATTTGACACAACGTCAGGTCGGCGAAGCGATCAACGTTCCGCAGCGCACATACGCATATTATGAAAGCGGCGAAAGAATGCTGCCGCCGCACGTTTTGTGCGCGCTCGCTGATTTTTATGGCGTCAGCGTCGATTATCTTCTGGAACGAACTGATAAAAAGAACGAAAACGACCGCTGACGCGGTCGTTTTTTCTATTAAAATGTGGCGAGCGCAGCAACGCCGCCTTGGCAGGCATCAGCAAGATCGTACAAATCCAAAGTAGACAGAAATTAGGCTGTACTTCTACAAGATGGGCAGAGCGGCAGCGGATAATAGGAGCAAGCCAAATTGTATCGCAGCAAAAAACAGCAGACACCCGATTCCGCAGGCTGAGCAGCTCTTCAAGCCCAAACCTCGCAATGGCGGGGTCAAGGGGCAGAGCCCCTTGTGTTCTCTTGGGGGTCAAAGGGGGCCATTCTCTCACGTGAGAGAATGGCCCCCTTATCCCGTGCAGCGCCTACGGCGCTGCTTCCCCGTGCCTTTGGCACAAAAAAGAGCTCCCTCTGCCGAGAGAACTCTTTTTCGTTATTTTTTAATACAGCTTTGCGCCGGCGGGGATGTGAGGATCCACCATCAGCAAATGCAACTTTTCTTCGCCGTTTTCGTGATGCACGGCGGAGATCAGCATACCGCAGGAGTCGATGCCCATCATCTTGCGCGGGGGCAGGTTGACGATGGCGATAGCGGTCTTGCCGACGAGCTCCTCGGGCTCGTAATACTCGTGGATGCCGGAGAGGATGATGCGATCCTCGCCTGTGCCGTCGTCGAGCACAAACTGCAGCAGCTTCTTGGACTTCTTCACCGCCTCGCACGCCTTGATCTTGACGGCGCGGAAGTCAGACTTGGAGAAGGTGTCAAAGTCGACCTGGTCAGCGAACAGCGGCTCGATCTCGACCTTGGAGAAGTCGATGACCTCCTCCTTCTTCACTTCGGCGGGAGCGGCTTCCGCCTTGTCGGCCTTCTTGGGCATGTCCAGCGGCTTCATCGTCGGGAAGAGGATGACGTCGCGGATGGAGTCGGTACCGCAGAGCATCATCGCGCAGCGGTCGATGCCGAAGCCCAGGCCGCCCGTCGGGGGCAGACCGTATTCGAGGGCCATGACGTAATCCTCGTCCATCATCTCGGCCTCGTCGTCGCCGTTGGCGCGCTTTTCGACCTGCGCCTTGAAGCGCTCGTACTGATCCATCGGGTCGTTGAGCTCAGTGAAAGCGTTGCCCATCTCGCAGCCGCAGACGAACATCTCGTAGCGCTCGGTGAGGTACGGGTCAGACGGGCTGCGCTTGGCAAGCGGGCTCACTTCGACGGGGTACATGGTGATGAACGTCGGCTGGACGAGGGTCTCCTCGACCTTCTGGTCAAAGGTCTCGTACAGGGCGTTGCCCCAGGTCTTGTCCACGCCGTCCATGTCGACGCCGACGCTCTTGGCGAGCGCGACGGCGGCCTCGGCGTCGCCCTCGATCGCCATAAAGTCCGCGCCGGTCACTTCCTTGACGGCGTCAGCCATCGTGACGCGCTTCCACGACGGGGTCAGGTCAATGTCCTTGCCGAGCCACTGGATCTGATAAGTGCCGAGGATCTCCTTCGCGGCGCCGGAGAGGATGGCCTCGAGGATGTCCATCATGCCATCGAGGTTCGTGTAGGCCTGATAGAGCTCGCAGGTGGTGAATTCGGGGTTATGCTTGGTGTCCATACCCTCGTTGCGGAAGATGCGGCCGACCTCGTACACGCGCTCCATGCCGCCGACGATCAGGCGCTTTAAGTGCAGCTCGGTGGCGATGCGCATGTACATGTCGATATCGAGGGTATTGTGGTGCGTGATGAAGGGGCGCGCGTTCGCGCCGCCCGCGATGGGGCTCAAAACCGGCGTCTCGACCTCCATAAAGCCGATGGAGTCGAGGTAGCGGCGCAGATACGCGACAAACTTCGAACGAATTTCGAAGTTGCGCTTGGACTCGGGGTTGATGATCAGGTCCACATAGCGCTGACGGTAGCGCGCTTCCTTATCGGTCAGGCCGTGGTACTTCTCCGGCAGGGGACGCAGAGACTTACTGAGCAGCGTGATCTTCTTGGCGCGCACGCTCATCTCGCCGCGCTGGGTGCGGAACACCTCGCCCTCGACGCCGACGATATCGCCGATGTCGTACTTCTTGAAGCGGTTGTACTCCTCCTCATCCATCTCGTCCTTGCGGGCGTAGAGCTGGATGCGGCCGGACTTGTCCTGCAGATCGCAAAAGCTGACCTTGCCCATGCCGCGTTTGCTCATCAGACGGCCCGCGACGCGGACCTCGCTGCCCTCAAGCGCGTCAAAGTTGTCCTTGATGTCCTGAGCATGGTGCGTCACGTCGAAGCGCGTCTCCTTGAAGGGATCGCGGCCCTCGGCGCGCAGCGCTGCGAGCTTTTCGCGGCGGACCTTCAGGATCTCGCTGAGGTCCTGCTCGGGAGCGTTGGTCTGGATATTTTCTTCAGCCATGATATTTCTTTACTCCTACTCTATATAATACAGCTTAACGTTCGATCTTGACGATGCGGTAGACGATGGTGCCGACAGGGGCCTCCACCATGACCTCGTCGCCCTCTTTTGCGCCCATGAGCGCCTTGCCGAAGGGGGAATCCTCGGAGATGGCGCGGTGCATGGGGTCGGCCTCCTGCGAGCCGACGACCTTATACTCGGGCAGCTCGCGGCCGGACTTCACATCCTGCACGGTCACACGGCAGCCGATGCTGATGCCGTTCGTGCCCGCGTCGTTTTCGTCGACGATGACGGTGTGCAGCAGGATCTCCTCGACCTCAGCGATACGGGAGTACAGCTTGCCCTGCTCGTTTTTCGCTTCATCATATTCGCTGTTTTCGCTCAGGTCGCCGAAGCCGCGCGCCTCTTTGATGAGGTCCGCCACTTCCTTTTCACGCACGGTCTTGAGGTAGGTGAGCTCCTTTTGCAGCTCTTCCTTGCGCTCCGCGCTCATCTTGTACTCTTTTTTCATGTTCGCCATATTGAGATCGTTCCTTTCTTTCGCGCCCGCAAAATTGCGCGGCGCGCACACGAATACCATTTTAGCGAAATAATTATAGTGATTTTGCCCCGTGTTGTCAAGGTAAGTTTGCGTTTTCTCCCCCATCGGGCGGCATTTTCACATCTTTTACCCAAATTTCGTCCGCGCGGCGCGCAAGCGAGGCGTAGAGTGCGCAGATGAGCTGATCTTCATTCCAGATCATCGCTGCATCGCCCAGGTTTTCCGTCCCATAGGCGACAGAAACCGCACCGCTCCCCAGCGGCAGCACAAGGCCGTCGGGCAGCGGGAAATCGTCGAAGCAGACGCTCAGGTCGGCGGCGATCCTCTCGTCCGTCTGCAATGTATGGACACTCGCGCCGCAGTCCCAGCGCAGCGTGCGCGCAAGGCGCTCGCCATTCGGCGCGCAGAGTGCAAGATAGCGCACATCTTTAGAGAGCTCGCGCGCCGCCGCTTCGAGCGCCGCACTCTGCGAGGGTGCGCACAGCGCGATACGTGCCCGCTCCGGCGCAAGGCCGAGCCGCGCCATCGCGCGGCGAATGATCTCCGCCGCCTTTGCCATGCGCAGCGGCTTTTCGGGCGGCGGCAGGACACCACAGCGCGCAAATACCTCCGCATATGGATAATCCTTGGGAAACACGGCATAACTCACACGGCTCTTTTGCAGGTATTTTGCTGCGCGCTTGGCCGAAAGTGCAGCAAGCATTCCCTCGCCGCGCGATGCGTAGGCCGCGTCAAAGCGCACGCCGCAGAGCATGCGCGCGCCGTTTTTCTCCCCCGTGTCCCGATAGCAGACCAATCCCTGCAAAATGACCCCTCCCCGCAAAAAAGCTCCCCGCCAGTATATGGCGGGGAGCTTGTGCGTTATGCGGTTTACCAACCCTTGATATAGTCCGTGAGGTACTTGAGCGGGTTGATGATCTGTCCGTTCTCGGTGATCTCAAAGTGCAGGTGCGGGCCGCTGCTCACGCCGGTCGTACCGGTGATGCCGACGACCTGACCCTGCGCGACATACGTGCCCACGCTGACCGAACGGGATGACAAATGCTGATATGTCGTCGTGTTGCCGCTGCCGTGGCTGACGACCACATAGTTGCCGCGGTACTTATTGTAAGCCGAGATGATGACCGTGCCCGCCTTGGCGGCGACGGCCTGCGTCGTGTAGCCCACGCGGCCGATGTCAATGCCCGCGTGATTCCTCGACGCGCCCGCGATGCCCGTGTAGCGCGCGCCGAGCGGCGAGGTGACATACTTGCTCGAGCACGGCCAGATGTAGCCGCCATAGGTCACGGTGGTGTTGCCGTTCTTTTCGGCAAGCTCACGGGAAAGGCGCACGATCTCCGCCTGCTGGCGCTCCATCGCGGCGTCCTTTTCCGAAAGGATCTGCTTGTACTGCGCTTCGTTCGCCTTGAGCTCGGCAAGCACCTTTTCCGCCTCAGCGCGCTGGGTGTTCAGCTCGCTCTTTTTGGCGACGAGCGTCTCCTTGGCGCTCTGCTGCTCGGCAAGGGACGTTTCGAGCGAGGCCTTCTTCTGCTCGATCTGCTCGCGCAGGGCACGCAGATCGTCGATGACCTTCTGGTCGCTGTCCATGATCTCGCTGATGAAGTCCATGGCACTCAGCAAGTCGGAAAAGCTCGCCGAGTCGAACAGCACCGACCAGTACGACACCGTACCGCGCTCTTCCATCGAGCGCACGCGCTCGCAGAACTTTTCGTACTGGCGCGCCTCTTCCTCTTCGTTCTCGCGGATCTCCTGCTCGGTCTGCGTGATCAGCGTCTCATACTCGCTGATGAGCGACTCAACGCCCTTGATCTCCGACTGAAGCAAGTTGATCTGCTTGTCGATGTTCTCCTTCTGCGCAAGCGCCGCGCTCTTGTCATTCTGGATGGACTTGAGCTCCTTTTCAAGCTGCGACTTTTCCGAGTTCATCCCGCTGAGCTCGTCTTTGAGCTTGTCGATATCCGCCTGCGTGACGGCGGAGGCGTCCTGCACCAGGGAAAGCGGCGTCAGCTCCGTCAGCGTCAGCGACGCGAAGACAGCCAGCACCAGGAGGATGCGTGCGATCTTTTTCTTACTCATCGTCCGCCTCCCTCACACGTGCAGGAACTTGCGGATAGCCGTCAGGCTGCCACCCACACCGATCAGGATACCGGCGGCGGCAAAGATCGCAGCCACGGGCCGCCAGATCGACGAAAAGTCGACGATCGTCAACAGCTGCAGCCGGTCGGACATCGCAAGGCTCTTTGCGACCGATTCATACAGCAGCCACTGCAAGCCAAAGCCAAGCACCGCGCTGAGAAGGCCGATCATAAAGCCCTCGTACACGAACGGCCAGCGGATGAAGCCGTTCGTCGCGCCGACCATCTTCATAATGGCGATCTCGTCGCGGCGGTCGAATGTCGTGAGCTTGATGGTATTCGAGATGATGAAGACCGACACGAGCAGCAAAATGGCAATGAGCGCGATGCACACTACGCTCGCAACATTTCGCAGCGTGATAAAGCCGCCCGCGATGTCTTCGTCCACGCGGACATTGGCAACGCCTTCGACATTGTCGAAGATATCCTGCGCAGTCTTGCCGGAAATGCTCAGATCGTCAACATAGACAGCGTAGCGGTCGCGCAAAATCTCGGGGTCAAGGTTCTGGAACATGTTGTCCCCCTCGTAACGCGCCTCAAAGGACTTCATCGCCTCTTCCTTGCTGATGAAGACACATTCTTTCACATTGTCACGCTGCTCAATGGCGCGGCCCACGGCCTTGGTCTGCGCATCGTCGCAGCTCTCGTCCACGAAGGCGAGAATTTCATACTCGCTCTCGAGCTGCTGGAGCTGCACCTGCGCATTGTACGCCACGAGCGAAAATGTACCCATGACGACAAGGCAGGCGACCGTGATGCCCACGGCCGCAAAGGACATGAATCCGTGCGAGAACATGTTGCGCATGCCCTCGCCGAAAAAGTAAGAAAAATCGTGTTTGCGCATAGCTTACCTCGCATTATAGCCGACGCCGTCGCCATCGCTCGTGATGACGCCCTGTTCGAGCGTGACGACGCGTTTTTTGAACTGATTGACAAGATCTTTCTCGTGCGTGACGACGACCATCGTCGTGCCGAGCTGGTTGATGCGCTCGAGCAGGCGCATGATCTCCAGCGAGCGCGCGGGGTCCAGGTTGCCCGTCGGCTCGTCGGCGATGATGGTGCTGGGGTTGTTGATGAGCGCACGCGCAATGGCCACGCGCTGCTGTTCGCCGCCGGAGAGCTCGTTGGGATAACGGTCGGTCTTTTCCTCAAGTCCGACGAGCTCAAGCACATAGGGGATGCGCTTTTTGATCTCGCGCGGCGAAGAACCGACGGCGCGCATGGCGAAGCCCAGGTTCTCGTAGACCGTTTTCTTCTCGATCAGGCGGAAGTCCTGGAAGATGACGCCGACGGAGCGGCGCAGCAGCGGGATCTGCCGCTCGGCAATGTTCGTCAGGCTGAAGCCGTTGACGGCGATCTGACCAGACGTCGGCACGATCTCGCCGGTGAGCAGCTTGATGATCGTCGACTTGCCGCTGCCGCTCGGGCCGACCAAAAAGACGAACTCCCCATCCTCGATGCGAAGCGAAATGCCCTTTAAGGCCGTCGTGCCGCTCTCGTATTCCTTTACTACATCGCTCAGGCGTATCATGCTCTTCCCTCAGTTTCCAGCAGGTTTTGACTCGATCCCGCAAATTTTCAGTCTTTATTATAGCGCGGCAAGTCCGCGATGGCAACAGGTAATTATGTAAACTTTCAACTTTTTTGCCGCAAAATGGCGAAAAAACAAGGGCTGTCCGAAGACAGCCCTTGTCAAATTTTTTTCTTTACGCTTCGATGCCGCGGGAGGCAAGGTACTTTTTGACCATGAGCGCGACCTTGAAGGTGATGGCGTCGTCGAACTCGCGCAGATCGAGGCCCGTGAGCTTCTTGATCTTCTCGAGACGGTAGACGAGCGTATTTCTGTGGACGAACAGCTTTCTCGCCGTTTCGGAGAGGATGAGGTTGTTCTCGAAGAACTTGTTGATCGTAAAGAGCGTCTCCTTGTCGAGCGCGTCGATGGGGTTCTTCTTGAAGACCTCCTGCAGGAACATTTCGCACAGTGTCGTCGGCAGCTGATAAATGAGGCGGCCGATGCCGAGGTTTTCATAGCTGATGATGTACTTCTCGGTGTCGAAGACCTTGCCGACCTCGATCGCCATCTGCGCTTCCTTATAGGACTTCGCGAGGTCGCGCAGGTGCGTCGCCACCGTGCCGATACCGACGACCACGGTGCTCTCACCGTTCACGCGCAGCGTCTCTTCGATCTGCGCGGCGGTCTTTTCAAGGTCGCTCATCTCCACATTGTCGCCAAGCTGCTGCACGAGCACCACATCGTCCTCGCCCATGGAAAGGACAAAGCTCGTCTGCCGGTCGGGGAAGATGTTCTGCACGGTCTCGACGGGGATAGCGTCGGCCTTTTCATCCGTGCGGCGGACGACGAACACGCCGCGGTTGAGCTCGGCCTCGACGTGCAGCTCCTTGGCGCGGACGTAGATATCGCTTAAAAGAATGTTATCGGAGAGGATGCTCTTGACAAACGACGTCTTGTCGTGCTTTTCCTCGTAATAGCTCTTGGCGGTGTTGAGCGCGACGGTCGCCATGCTGCAGACGGTCGAGCTGAGCGCGTCCTCGCCGCGGGTGAAGGCCGCAAAGTCGAACTGACCGCCCCAGCCCTCGAGCGCCTTGAAGGTCTTGCCCTCGAGCGCGGTGCAGGCGCCCTCGGCCTCATTGATGGGCTGCACCAGATGCGGCCAGCGCTGGCCGATCTCCGGCAGGTCGGTGCAGGCGATGACCGTGCCCTCGGAGTCGATCACGCCAATGACCGTATCGGTCGTTTCCTTAAACTGTAAAACGATGTTCTGAAAAATCCTACCGGACATATTCCGTGCCTCCTTGATTTATTAGGGAGTTTGTGCATTCTGCCAACTTGATGGGACTATTATACTTTCTCCGTCTGACGATTGCAAGAACTTTTTTCTCTTTTCAACAATTTTTTTCTTCTTTTTTAGGCATTCCGTAAAGGAAGGACAAACGCTTACTTGTCCGCGCCCGCTTTTCCTTGGGCAAATTGCCCACTTTCCCGCAGGTTTTTGATCTCTTCCGCCGTGAGCATGCGGTATTCGCCCTTGGAAAGCCCCTCGTCAAGCGTGAGTGAGCCCATGCTCAGCCGCTTTAAGTAAACGACCGGCTTTCCGCGCGAGGCCAGCATCCGCTTGATCTGGTGGAACTTGCCCTCGCGGATGGTGATGAGCGCCTCGCTCTGCGCGTCGCTCTTTAAAATCTCAAGCTTTGCCGGAAGGCATTCAAGCCCGTCGCCGAGCGTGATGCCCTGCTCGAAGGCTTTACAGTCGGCGTCGTCGAGCGCGCCGTCGGTACGGACAAAGTAGACCTTGTCGACGTGCTTTTTCGGCGCGAGCAGGTCGTGTGCGAGCGCGCCGTCGTCGGTCAGAAGCAGCAGCCCCTCCGTGTCCTTGTCGAGCCGCCCGACGGGAAACAGGCCGATCTTTCGATACTCGGGCGCAAGCAGGTCGAGCACCGTCTCCCCGCGTCCGTCCTCGGTCGCCGAGAGCACGCCCGCAGGCTTGTGGAGCATCACATACGTGTGCTCGCGATAAAAAAGCTCTTCGCCGTTCACGCTGATGCGCGCAGTCAAGGGGTCGCACTTGTCCTCCGCGCTGGCCGCGATGCGCCCGTCGACGAGCACGCGACCCTCGCGCACGAGGGTCTTGACCTCGCGGCGCGAATAGCGCCCGGTCGAGGCGATGATCTTGTCGAGTCTTTGCTGTGCCATGGTGGTTCCCGCCTTTCTGCATTCTGAAGTATCAGTGTAGCATACTTTTTCTTTTGGTGGAATAGCTTTTATCGAAAGGGTGTGGTCGCTTCATGTTCATCATCACCGCCAAGTGCTCTAAACGCCGCGTTGTAAAAATTCTGCTCATCTTCGCGCTGCTGCTCTCGCTCTTTCTGGCGCTGCGCGCGTGCCGGCATTCGTCTCCGCCGCCCGTCATCGCCGCCGGAACAAATGAAGAGCGCATTGCGTATCTTGCCTCCCTCGGCTGGGAGGTGAACGACCAGCCGATCGAAACGCTGAGCGTCACGCTGGGCGAAACGCTCGAAGAGCCGTATTTGAGCTACAACGACCTCCAACTCTCGCAGGGCTTTGACCTCACACGCTATTGCGGGCAGACGCTCTCGCGTTACACCTATGTTGTGACCAACTATCCTAACGCCTCGCTCCCCTGTCAGGCCGACCTGTACGTCTGCGACGGCGTGCTCGCCGCGGGCGACATCGTCTGCACCGGCGAAAACGGCTTCATGGCAGGGCTCGCTTTCCCCGCCGGTTGACAGCGCTTTCTTCTCCCTCTCACAGCCCCCGTGCGGGGGCTTTTTCTTTTTGACTATTGCGCGCGGCTGTGGTATGATTTCAGTGAATTGATATAAAGGAATCATCCCATGGAATTTTACACCCTCGCCAGTTCGAGCGCCGGCAACGCCGCGCTCGTCTGTCACAACGATACCCACCTTCTCATCGACGCGGGCATCTCCTGCCGCCGCATCACACAGTCGCTCGCAGCACTGGACCTTACGCTTGATGATCTCGACGGCATTCTCATCACACACGAGCACATCGACCATGTCCGAGGACTTGTGACGCTCGCCAAAAAATGCCCCGCCCTACTGTACGCGACGTTCGGCACCGCGGCGGCCATCCAATACCCCGAGCCGCGCCTGCGTGCCTTTGCCGCGGGCAAAGAGTTTACGATCAAGGACCTGCACGTCCGCTCGTTCCGCACGTCGCACGACGCGAAAGAAAGCGTCGGCTACCGCATCGAGAGCGACGCCGGCTCGCTCGCCGTGCTGACGGACACGGGCTTTGTCACCGATGAGGCGCACGACGTCGCCCTCGGCGCGGACATGCTGCTGCTCGAGTCGAATCACGATGTCGTGATGCTCAAAAACGGCGGCTACCCCTATTATCTCAAGCAGCGCATCCTGAGCGAGTACGGGCACCTGTCGAACGACGCCGCGGCGGAATTCGCCATCGAATGCGTCCGCGCGGGCACGAGCGACATTCTGCTCGCGCACCTGAGCGACGAGAACAACTCCCCCGAGCTTGCCGAATACACCGTCGGCCGCGCCCTACAATCGAGCGGACTGAGCGTCCGCCTTGCCACCGCGCCGCGCGACACCATCAGCGAGGTACACGTATGCAGAAGATCACCGTCCTTTGCGTCGGAAAACTGAAGGAGGCCTTCTACGAGCAGGCCGTCAAGGAATATGAAAAGCGCCTTTCGCGCTGCTGCAAGTTAGAGCTTTTGGAGCTGCCCGAGCAGCGCCTCGGCGACGAGCCGAGCGAGGCGGAGATCCGCCAGGCCCTCAAAAAAGAGGCCGCACTCGTCGAGCAGAAGCTTCCCAAGGGCGGCGCGCTCATCGCCATGTGCATTGAGGGGCAGGAGATGAGCAGCGTAGCGCTTTCGCAGAAAATGCAGCAGCTTGCCGCGCGCGGCGCGTCGCAGCTGACGTTTCTCATCGGGTCGAGCTTCGGCCTTGACGAGGACTTAAAGAAAAAAGCCGACCTGCGGCTCTCGATGTCGCCGATGACATTTCCGCACCACCTGGCGCGCGTGATGCTGCTCGAGCAAATCTACCGCGCCTACCAGATCGAGGCCGGGACCAAATACCACAAATGACTCATCATCAATATAAAGGAGGACACCACCCATGTCGGATGAAGTGAAGCTCACCTGGGGCAAGACAGAAAACGACCTTTTGCAGCGCTGGCCCAAATCCGCCGACGGCACGCCGGAGGAGCCCGCGCTTTTGACCGTCGCAATGGACACGAACGCCGAGACGGACATGCTCTGCGCCATGCTCCGCTCGTATGACATCCCCGTGCTGCGCAAGTACGAGGGCGAGGGCTCGTTCGGCAAGATCGTGCTCGGCACGCCCGGCAGCGGCACATGGCTCTATGTGCCGTCCTCGATGCTCGAGGACGCGAAAAATCTGATCCGCCCCATTGATGAAATTCCGGAACAGGAGGACATGCAATGAATTACCGTCAGGAATATGAAAAGTGGCTCGCCTCCCCCGCGCTGAGCGAGGACGAGAGAAATGAGCTCAAGGCCATCGCAAACGACGAAAAGGAGATTGAAAACCGCTTCTACGGTCCGCTCGAATTCGGCACGGCGGGCCTTCGCGGCACGATGTACGTTGGCCTTCACAACATGAACCGCCACGTCATCCGCTGGGCGACGCAGGGCTTTGCCAACGTCATCCGCGCTGAGGGCGAAGAGGCCATGAAAAAGGGCGTCGCCATCTGCATGGACTGCCGCAACCACTCGATGGAGTTTGCGCGCGCCGCGGCCTGCGTCATGGCGGGCAACGGCATCACCGTCAAGCTCTTTGAGTCCCTGCGCCCGACGCCTGAGCTCTCGTTCGCCGTGCGCGAATACGGCTGCGAGGCGGGCATCAACGTCACCGCGTCGCACAATCCCAAGGAGTACAACGGCTACAAGGTCTACTGGTCGGACGGCGCGCAGCTGCCGCCCCAGCACGCCGCGGCCATCGCAAAGGAATTAGAGCACATCGACATTTTCACCGGCGTCACGTCGATGGACTTTGACGAAGCCGTCAACAAGGGCCTCATCACGATGCTCGGTGAGGACTGTGACAAGCGCTTCATGGCAAATGTCATGAGTATGGTCAACGACTATGAGACCGTCAAAAAGGTCGCCGACGACTTCAAGCTCGTCTACACGCCCTTCCATGGCTGCGGCCACAAGCTCGTGCCCGAGGCGCTGACGCGTCTTGGCATCAAGCACCTTTTATGCGTACCCGAGCAGATGGTCATCGACGGCAATTTCCCGACCGTCGTGTCCCCGAACCCCGAGAATCCCGAGGGCTTCTACCTCGCCATTGACCTCGCCAAGAAGAACGACGTCGACTTCATCCTCGGCACCGACCCCGACAGCGACCGCGTCGGCATCATGGTGCGCAACAAGCAGGGCGAGTTCGAGCCTGTCACCGGCAACCAGACGGGCGTGCTGCTGCTCGACTATCTGATCGGTGCGATGAAGCGCGCGGGCAAGCTGCCCGCGAATGCCGCCGCGCTCAAGACTATCGTCACGACCGAGATGGCGCGCGCCGTGGCGGAGGCGAACGGCCTCGACTGCTACGACACGTTCACGGGCTTTAAGTTCATGGCCGAGAAGATGAATGAGCTTGAGGGCGCGGGCAAAAACACCGTCATCTTCTCCTACGAGGAGAGCTACGGCTACATGATCGGCCACTACGTGCGCGACAAGGACGCAGTCACGGCCTCGCTGCTGCTCACCGAAATGGCCGCGTGGTACTACTCCCAGGGCATGACGCTCTTCGACGCGCTCAACGCGCTCTTTGAAAAGTACGGCTGGTACGGTGAAAAGACGCACAACCTCGTCATGCCGGGCTTAGATGGTGCGGAGAAGATGGCCGCTCTTATGAAGTCCCTGCGCGAGACGCCGCCGAGCGAGATTGCGGGCGTCAAGGTCGCGACGTACAAGGATTATTCGGATGGCACCGCGCGCGACGCCGCAAGCGGCGAGGTCACGAAGATCGCGCTCTCGGGCTCGAACGTGCTGCGCTTTGAGCTCTGCGACGGCACGCACATCGTCGTGCGCCCGAGCGGCACCGAGCCGAAGATCAAGGTCTACATCCTCACCAAGGGCGCGGACGCGAGCGAACGCGACGCGAACCTTGTCAAATACTCCGCCTGGGTCAACACCCTCGCCTGATATTCCCCAATTCTACCAAAGCAGCAGAGGGCGGCGCGGATCACGCGCCGCCCTCATTCAATTTTAGCCGCACCGCGGCGAAAGGATGACGACACTTTATGACTCTGCTCGCACTCTACTGGTCCATTATGATCGCCTGCTACCTCCTGGCCTCGCGCCTGCGAAAGTACGCAGAAAAATTCAAATTCGTGGACAAGCTCATGTCGCTTTCCGTTTATGCGCTGGTGCTTTTGATGGGCCTGCGCATGGGCGCAGACGAGGAGGTCACGTCGAGCCTCGGCAGCATCGGCATTCAGGCGCTTTTTGTCACGGTGCTGACTGCTGCGGGCAGCATGCTCGGCGCGTTCGCCGTGCGAAAGCTGCTGCACATCGACCGCCACGCCCACCCCGCCGGTGCAGTCGTCAACGAAGCGGAGACTGTGCACGAAAAAGCCGACGTCTCGGGCGCGAAAATGTCTTTTATCATCCTGCTGATGGTCGTTGTCGGGATGCTGCTCGGCGATCTTGTCATCCGCCGCGTGTGCACCGACCTACCCGCCTTTCAGTCCCGCTCGGGCGACTATCTTGTAGTCGGTCTGTGTATCATGCTGGGGCTCATCGGCTTTTCCATGGGGCTGGACGGCAGCATTGCCCGCATTCTGCGCAACGCGGGGCTCGGCGTCATTTTAGTCCCCATCTTCGCCGTGCTCGGCACGTTGCTCGGCGGCGCGGTCTATGCCGCGCTCTCACCCATGACGCTGCGCGAGGGACTGGCCATCAGCGCAGGCTTCGGCTGGTACACGATGGCCCCGAGCGTCATCGCAAGCGCGGGGCACACGATGGCGAGCGCGGTCTCGTTTCTGCACAATGTGCTGCGCGAGATGCTCGGCATCATTCTGCTGCCCGTCATCGCGGGCAAGATCGGCTATATCGAGGCCATCACCATCCCTGGCACCGCCTCGACTGACGTATGCCTGCCGATCGTCGAGCAGGTGTGCAGCTCGGAAACGGTCGCCTACTCGTTCTGTACCGGCATGCTGATGTGCATCACCTCCGCAGCGCTGGTGCCGATCATCATCGGCGCGTAAAAAATCACCCCGCAATGCACGGAAGAAATCATAAAGGGGAGTTCTCTTGTGATAGAGGGCTCCCCTTTTCGCGTCTTTACACACGGTCAAGCAAGTGCGGTATCGGACGCTCACTGCACTGCCGGGCACTGCCGGCCTTCGTGGTCGATGGTATAGTCACAGGTGAGCAAGATCTTCGAAATCGGTACGATCTTATACCCCTCGGCGAGCAGGTAGTCGAGGATATCCGGCAGCGCCTCGGGCGTATGCTCGCCCGCATTGTGGAACAACACGATCGACCCGCTCTGCACCTTGCCCGTCACACGCTTCGTGATCTCACCCGCCGAGATGCCCTTCCAGTCGAGGGAATCCCCACTGGCAGCACTTGGAAACGCCTGTCGTGCCTCGCTTCATGGCCTCCGCTGACTGTCTTCTTTCCGCCTATTCATAGCCCACCGCTGAACATGCCCAGAATCAATTCCATATTAGTAAAGTGCACCAGACACACAGCAGGAACTGCTGCCGCAGAATTGCGGCAGCAGTTTTGTGAAATTCAATCTGCGTTTGCTCAAATCAGCCAAACAGGAGCATACCATTTTTTGATCGACCGGGATCATATCCGGCGGCATGCAGATCACGGCACCGGTTCCAATCTTCGTTTTCAGATGCGCTACTCCAGCCGAGATGCTGTCAGCATCTGGTTCTTTCTCAATAGGATTCAGCACGCTGAAATTCTTTGCGGCATCCTTTGTCGCAGAGTTTTTTTGATCTCTATCGGCGAAACGACACCATCCTGATAAATGATAAGGTCGATCTCCTTCTTGTTGCTGTCACGGTAGAAATATAGCGGCGGCTGAGATTTTCCCTGATTGAGGTAGCTCTTGTAGATCTCAGATACCACCCACGTTTCAAAGAACGCGCCGTCCATCGCTCCCCGCTCTAATGTCTCTGCGCTGGTCCATCTGGTGAGATGTGCGCAGAGCCCTGTGTCCAGAAAATACATTCTCGGAGCCTTGATCACTCGCTTCAAGGCGTTGTTGGAGTAGGGCTGGATCAGTGCCACAATCTCCGAGGACACCAGAATCGAAAGCCACTGCTTTGCGGTTGGTGCCGATTGAGCGAAGCAATTTTGATGCGGTGGAAAAACTCTGGCGTGCGGGTACCATCAGCGCAGCGGAAGCCATGCGTCGTCTGGATTTTTTAGGATTTTCAAGGGTTTCAAGATTTTCTGAAAAAATAATACATTTTTACACAGCCTTCAACAGGGTGGCAAAGCCGTCCGGAATAACTTCCGGCCCTGGCTCATACATTCTCGAAGGAGGAAACCCTTATGATTATCAAAAACACTTATTCAACCGTTGACCCTATAGAGCGCTCTGCGCGTCAGGCGGCGATCTGCCGCCGCTGCCTTCTGCTGCTGGCTGCCCGCGCGCAGAGGTGAGGCCGATGGATGCCATTTATGCGCGTCAGTCCATCGATAAAAAGGGCAGCCTTTCGATCGAGGGACAGATTGAACTGTGCCGGAAGTTTACTGCGGACGATGCCCTTGTTTTTTCGGACAAGGGCTTTTCCGGCAAAAACACCAAGCGGCCTGCTTTCGGCGAGCTCATGGAGGCGGTGGAGGCGGGCCGCGTCAAAAAAATCGTCGTGTACCGGCTGGACCGCTTCAGCCGCTCCCTCGCGGATTTCAGCCAGATTTGGGAGCTTCTGCGTAAAAACGATGTCGAATTTCTGTCCGTCAACGAGCAGTTCGACACTTCCTCACCGATGGGACGGGCCATGCTCAACATTGTGATGACCTTTGCCCAGCTTGAGCGCGAAACGACCGCGGAGCGTGTGCGCGACAACTACCATCACCGCGTTTCCCTCGGTGCATGGCCGGGTGGGCCCGCACCGTACGGGTATGCGCTTTCCAAAGCTGAGCTTGACGGGCGCAAGGTCTCATCTCTGATAGCCGATGAAAACGCAGAGACTGTTCTCCGCATTTTTGAAGAATATGTCCGGTCTGAAACATCGCTGCGCGCCCTTGCCAAAACTCTGACTGAGCAGGGCATTCACGGCCCCAAGCGCGAGGCGTGGGATAACGTGACTCTGTCCCGTATTCTGCGGAACCCCGTCTACGCGCAGGCTGACGAAGCGGTCTACTGCTATTACCTTGCGCAGGGCATCCAGATCCGCCAGATGCCCGAAGTTTTTGACGGCGTCCATGGCTGTCTTCTGATTGGGAAGCGCGACCGCAGCCGCGGCAAGTACACGAAAAAGGATGAGCAGATGCTCAGCCTGTCCACGCATGAGGGAATCATTCCGTCGTCCCTCTGGCTGCGTGTACAGGACAAGCTCTCCGGACAGATGCAGCTTCCCCGCGCCAACGCGGGTAAATACTCCTGGCTGACCGGTCTCTTAAAATGCAGCAAATGCGGCTATGCCGTCAAGGTCAACTACATAAAGTCGGAGCAACGCTGTAAGCTGGTCTGCTCCGGTCGGTCCAACTTCGGCAGCTGTGATGAATCGATTGATGTAGACCTTAGAGAGCTGGAGACCCATATTGCCAATGAGCTCCAGCGCATTCTCGATGCCTGTCCCGCCGAGCTTCCCTCAGTAAGTGAAGACCACGCGCAGGCGAAAGCTGTTTTGGAAATCGAGCAGAAAATCGATCGTCTGGTGAACGCTCTCGCCGAGAGCAGCGATGTGGCGGTCGTGTATATCTCAAAAATGATTGAAAAACTGCACGCCGAGCGGGAACAGCTCTTACATACCGCCCCGCATTCCGCGTCTCAGATCCGACGGTTGGATTTTTCCCGCTCTGCTTTTGACGAAAAAAAATTGATCGCCGCCGAATTTATCGAGCGAATTGAACTCGACGGCAACCATGTCAACATCATTTGGAAGGCCTGATGGGGCTGCACAATTGCGTGCGCTTCATCGGGCTCTTTCATAGTCTGCACCAATTTTTTATCACGCTACAAACATCTGAATAAAGGGTCGTCATACAATTTGCGCTCCTTGCCACGAGCAACAAGAAAGAAGGATTTCAATGAAAAATCGCATTCTGTCCGTCCGCCTCTCAGAGGACGAACGAAATGATCAGTGAGGAGATGAACCGGCTGTGCCAGACGTTATCTTGATCCGCAATCAGTATCCAGACGCAGCAGCTTTGCACCGCGTTCTTGACTATGTGTGCCGTTCCGGAATGATAGGCGGATATGCCGTCGATCCAGTCTATGCGTTCCGTGAGTTTATGCTTGTTAAAAGCACTTCAGCGGATTCCATGATCTTTTCCCGGTCCGCGATTTTCTGCAAGAATGCTTTCCGCGTTCGAACGTGCACATTTACCAGTCTTTCCCTGACTCCGATGTTAACCGCTTCGGATGCTCCGACGATGACGAATTGCTGCGGATCGATTAAAACTGCGAAAGAGCTGTAAGACTTTTCCTTGCCGCAGGAACCTTTTCAACATTTTCTGCAGCACAAGGCCGAATAGTCCTATTACACACTTTGAACTATGCCGGTTCGGCTGTATTGACAGTCCGCAGCAGGAATGCTACCATGAAATTAAAACTGGGCAAGAAAAGAGGAAAGCGAATGACATTGAATCAATTAAAAGTGGGGAATTCTGCCGTGATCACCACTGTTGGCGGAGATGGAGCCTTGCGCTGCCGCCTGCTGGATATGGGCTTGATCCCGCACACCCGTGTGACATTACAGAAGGTCGCGCCGATGGGTGATCCTATCGAGATCCGCGTGCGCGGCTACGAGCTAACGCTGCGCGTAGAGGAGGCTCAAAAAATCGAAGTGGAGGACGAGCCGAAATGATCTTTGCACTTGTTGGAAATCAGAACTGCGGGAAAACGACTCTCTTCAACGCCCTCACCGGATCCAATCAGCATGTCGGCAACTTTCCCGGTGTCACGGTAGACCAGAAGATGGGAGAGATCATAGACGAAAAAGGCTGTTCCGTGGTGGATCTGCCCGGCATCTACTCCTTGCGGCCCTATACACAGGAGGAGATCGTCTCCCGTGACTTTATCCTCAACCAAAAGCCGGACGGCATCATCAACATTGTGGATGCCACCAACATTGAGCGGAATCTGTACCTGACACTTCAGCTGCTTGAGTTGCGGATACCTATGGTGCTGGCGCTGAACATGATGGATGAAGTGCGTTCCAACGGCGGTTCCATCGACGTGCAGAAGATGAGCGCCTCGCTCGGCATCCCTGTCGTACCGATCGCGGCCGCAAAGGGTGAGGGCGTGAGCGAGCTGGTGAATCAGGCGATTGCTGTGGCTCGGAGCAGAACTCTGCCAAAGGTGACAGATTTCTGCGCGGATGATTCCGCCGTTCACCGCTGCATCCACGCCGTTACGCATCTGATTGCCGATCACGCCGACCGCATCGGTGTGCCGGCTCGCTTCTGCGCAGCAAAGCTGATCGAAGGCGGCGATGACCTTGCCGACCGTCTGGCACTTGATCAAAACGAGCGCGAGTTGCTTGAGCATTGCATCGTGCAGATGGAGAGTGAGGCAGGACTTGATCGCAACGCGGCGCTTGCTGATATGCGCTACACCTTCATTGAAGGCGTGGTGGCATCATCTGTGGTGAAATGCCATGAAAGTCGGGAGCACGCCCGCTCCATGAAGATCGACAGAATTCTCACCGGTCGCTACACAGCCATTCCGACGTTTCTGCTTGTCATGCTGCTGATTTTCTATCTCACCTTCAATGTTATTGGTCAGCGTCTGTCCGACTGGCTGCAAGGCGGGATCGATGGCCTTACCTTTCTTGTAGACCAAGCTTTGACTGCCTATGAGATCAATCCTGTGGTACACAGCTTGATTATTGACGGCATTTTTTCCGGTGTTGGCAGTGTGCTGGTGTTCCTGCCTATCATTGTGACGCTTTTTTTCTTCCTCTCTATCTTGGAAGATACCGGCTACATGGCCCGCGTCGCCTTTGTAATGGACAAGCCTCTGCGAAAGATCGGTTTGTCCGGCCGCAGCATCGTCCCTATGCTCATCGGCTTCGGCTGTTCTGTGCCGGCAATTATGGCAACGCGCACGGTGTCGAGTGACCGTGACCGCAAGATGACGATCCTGCTCACGCCTTATATGAGCTGCTCGGCAAAAATATCAATTTATGCATTTTTTACCGCAGCGTTCTTTCCAACGCACCGCGCGCTCATAATGATCCTACTGTATCTGCTGGGCATTCTGATTGGAATTGCTGCGGCCCTCATCATGAACCAAACCGTGTTCCGCGGAAAGCCCGTGCCTTTCGTTATGGAGTTGCCCAATTATCGGCTTCCGAGCCTCAAGAGCGTTGCGCTGCTGCTTTGGGAAAAGGCCGAGGACTTTTTGCAGCGGGCGTTTACTGTGATTTTTCTTGCTACCATTGTGATCTGGTTCCTCCAGAGTTTTGATACCAGGCTGAATGTAGTTACCGACAGTGCCGATAGCCTTTTGGCTCTCATTGGTCGATGGATCGCGCCGGTGTTCGCACCGTTGGGCTTTGCGGATTGGCGCTGCGCAACCTCCCTTATTTCCGGTTTTATCGCAAAGGAATCTGTGGTCAGTACGCTGCAGATCCTGTTAGGCGGGGCTGCACTTTCTACGATGTTTACCGGTCGTTCCGTTATCAGCTTTCTGGTGTTCACGCTGCTGTATACTCCCTGCATCGCGGCGGTAACCACGATTCGGCGAGAATTCGGCTCAGCGCTGAAGACAGTTGGGGTCGTGATGATGCAGTGCTGCGTGGCATGGATCGTGGCTCTTGCTGTCTATACCTTGGTGGGGATCCTGTGATGCATCTGTTAGATTGGGCCCTTCTTGTCCTCATCGCAGCGGCAGCTATCACAGCTATCCTGCACTGGCGAAAAAAGGCCAGATCAGGTAGCGGCTGCTGCGGAGTCTGCTCGCACTGCAAAAGGCGCTGTTCGTAAAGTCTGATAAGTGAATGATGCCGGAAGCGGGGCGTTACGACAACCACTCTTGGCAAGTTTCTCAGGTCTTCCTCTTCCTTTTTGCGAAAGCCCGGATCAAGCCGAGTTAAAATACCATTAAAATACTGTACGGTGGATTGAAAAAATGAGCCAACAGGACTATTTTATACAAGGTGAGTGTGTAAAATCAAATTTTTTAGGGGGAGGCGGATAAAAATGCCGCACCGAAAGAAGATTTTACTCTCAGACAGTAATGAAGCCTTCAGTATGCTCCTGACGGATTCCCTGCGTGAGCGCGGAGACTTCCGTGTATTCCACGCAAGGGATGCGGACGAGACAACCGAGGTGCTCCATCGGCACCGACCTCACGTTCTTCTGCTGGATTTTCTGCTGCCGCACAAGGGCGGCTTTCACGTTATGCAGCAGCTGCGTGAGGGCGGACACAAAATCTCGACGATCTTTATGACAGCGCTGCCGACGCACAAGGTCATAGAGGAGGCATACCGTCTGGGCGCAAGCTTTGTGCTCCCGAAGCCTTTTACGACAAGGGCGCTGGCCGAACGGATACACGATGCACTGCACAGTGATCGGCCCTAATTTGCACACATCAAAAATAGTGACCGCCATCTCAGTGAGCGAACGGCTCCTTGAGATGGCGGCCTTTTATATCCCCATCTACGCTGCTGAGGTCGACAGCGTTATGAAGCTGCTCACGTCCGGCTTCTCCGGCAACGCGACTACTGCTCTTGCCTACATCCTGCTCGGTACCTTCGCTACGGCGATCGCTACCACCGGCCTTGCCGACATTGTCTCCAAGAAGCTGAGCAAGATCATTGGCACCACTTCTCGGCATGATCACCCTGATTGCCTGCCTGTCTCAGAACCTCATCCCCATTCACATCGCTTATATCCCCATCCTGATTCCTCCCATGCTCGTGCTGATGAACAAGATGCGCCTCGACCGCCGCGCTGTGGCTTGCTGCCTTGCCTTCGGTCATAAGGCTCCCTACATTCGATTTCCACTGCACGGGCGACGCGCTCTACATGATGAGCTTTTTGCTGTGCCCTGCGGAACGGCACCGGCCGGAACAGGAAGACGAGTAAGGGGCGCGCATATCGCTTGCGCCGCGGGCGGTTCCAACCGCTGCCAGCGCTTCCACGTCCCACTGGATCGGCTCCATGCCTATCGAGCGGATGGTGGAGATGACGTGGTCGTCATACTCGCCGAACGGGCAGCGGATGAGCGTCGGGCGGACGCCGGTCAACGCCTCAATCTTATCGTTGCAGGTGTTCACGTCTGCGATGATCTGGTCGGCGGTGAGGGAATTATAATGATCATGCGCGTTGGAGTGGTTCATGAGCTCATTGCCGCTGTCCACGATGGCCTTGGCCTGTTCGGGATACTGATCCGCCCAGTTGCCCACGACAAAAAAGGTACAGGTGACACCGTACTCCTTGAGCACGTCGAGGATCTTCTGTGTGTTGTCCGCCCCCCACGCCGCGTCGAACGAGATAGAGCACACCTTCTGGTCGCGCTGGACACAGTAGATCGGCAGTTGGCGCGTGGCGGCCGACGCGCTGACGGCGGCGGGATAATTGACGGCGGCAAAGATTGCCGCGGCGGCCAGCACCGCCGCGCCCAGCGTCAGCCATTTGCGCCGGAGCACCAGAAAGCGCGGCGGCTTCTTCTCCTTTTCAGACTTCTTCCTGCGGTCAAAATGAAACAGCATCAGCATATCCTCCCCAATTCTCTTGGTAGAGGGTATGCTGGTGCTGTTCATATCATGCAAGGGGGACGGGCTTTACTCGATGCCCGCCAGCGTTTGGGCTTCGGCGACGTACTGGTCGATGAGGCCCTGCTCCTGCATCTCGGCGATCTTTTCGTTCAGGTAGGCGACAAAGTCCTCGTTGCCCTTCTGCACGCCGATGCACTGGCCCTCGCTGTCGCTTTCGATGCCGATGTCCTTGACCGTCAGGTCATCGTTCGCCGCGGCGAATGCAAGAGCTGCGGTATAGTCGATGTACACAACATCGAGCTTGCTGCTCTTGAGCTCCATGATGAGATCCTGCGCCTTGACGAGGCCGACGACGTTCTCTTCACCCGCAAGCTCGTTGGCGATGGGCACCTGAATGGTGCCGTTCTGCACGCCGACCTTGTGACCACTCAGGTCTTCGGGCTTGTTGTAGAGCGCGTCATCCTCCGCGCGGATCAGAATGGCCTGCTGCTGCTTAAAGTACGGGTCAGAGAAATCAACGGACTTCAAGCGCTCCTCGGTCGAGGCCATACCAGCGATGACAATGTCAAAATCACCCTTGGCGAGGTTGATGCACAGGTTGTCGAACGACATGTCGACGACCTTGAGTTCGACGCCGAGGTCATCGGCGATGTGCTGCGCGATAGCAACGTCAAAGCCGACGATGGTGTCCTTGCCGTCCACCTCCGTGTGGAACTCGTTCGGGGGATAGTCGGCAGAGGTTCCCATCACGAGCACGCCCGCCTCTTTGATCTGCTCGATCTTGGACTTGGCGGTGTCATCGGGCGACGCATCGCCGTCCGAGCTGCCCTGCGCGCTGTCATCGCTCTTGCTGCCGCAGGCGGCGAGAGACAGGATCATCATAAGCGCTAAAAGCAGCGCCGCAAATTTCTTGAATGCGTTCATCTTTGTTCCCTCCTGCGTGTCTTATTCCCACAGGGGCTTGTCCCAAAGGTTCACCTTGGTGCCGATGCCCATTTCCGTCGCGTTCAGGTAGAGCTGATAGGCGATCATGATGTCCAGCGCGCCGAGGCCCATGGACGCGGCGGCGACGAACTGATCGTCCGAGGTGCGCAGCTTTTTCGTGCCGAGCACCAGCTCGCTCAGGTCCATGATCTGGCTCTCATCGAGCTTGCCCTCCTTCGTGAGCTTGGACAGCGGGTTCGTGTGCTGCTTGAGCTGTGTCCAGTAGTCGGCGACGATGCCGTCGGCCTTGAGGAAGACGTCCTCCATCACCTCGTTGGAGTGCATGGAGACGAGGCCGCAGCCGCTCGTGAGCCAAGAGGTGTCCATGAACGGCTTGGGCGCGGTCGTCTCGCCGACGATGAGCTGGGACTTGAGCGCCGCAGCCTTGCTGTCGCTCGTCGGGATGATCTCGACGCCCAAGCTGTCGCCGTACTCCTTCGCGATGCCCTCGGCCTTGGCGACATCAATGTCGCAGAGGCACATGGTCTTGATCTGGGGCAGCGCCTCGTGCACGGCGGAGATCATCGTGCGGCCGATAACGCCCGCGCCGACAAGGCACGCGGTGTCCGCATCGGAGGGGGCGGCATACTTGGCCATCAGGCCGCCGACGGCGGAGGTGCGCATCGCGGTGATGAGCGTGCCGTCCAGAATGCAGAACGGCAGCACCGTCTCGGGGTCACTCAGGATGGAAATGTCGATGCCGTAGGGGATGCCAGGGATCGTGGCGTTCTTCTTGGACTCCGCCGCCCACTTGATGCCGCCGATGTTGATGTCGCCGCCGATGTAGCAAGGCATGGCGTTGAAGAACGACTGCCAGTTTTCCTTGTCAGGGATGCTGGTGTTGGTCTTGGGCGGGTTCTTGATGAGGCCCTGACCGAGCATCGCGTAGGTCTTTTCCGTAACGGCCAAGATCTGTTTCATATCGAGAAGGCCGGCCTTGATGACATCTTCCTGCTTAAGGAGCAGAATTTCGGGATTGATCGTGTGAAGCATTTTTGTTTCCTCCAATAATATCGTAAATTTTATTTTTTGTTTGTTAAATGACGTTGATGACTTTGGATAAGAACTCTTTGGTTCGCGCGTTCTGCGGGTGCTCGAAAATCTCCTCGGGCGTGCCCTGCTCGGCGATCTGTCCGCCGTCCATGAAGAGCACGCGCGTGCCGACCTTTCGGGCAAAGCCCATCTCGTGCGTGACGACGACCATCGTGATGCCGTCGCGGGCGAGGTCAGAGATGACCTGCAGCACCTCGCCGACCATCTCGGGGTCGAGCGCGGAGGTCGGCTCATCGAAGAGCAGCACATCGGGCTCCATTGCCAGCGCCCGCACGATGGCGATACGCTGCTTCTGCCCGCCGGAGAGCTGGGAGGGATAGGCGTTCGCCTTGTCCTCAAGCCCCACGCGCTTTAGAAGCTTGAGGGCCTTTTCCTCGCTCTCCTCTTCCGACTGCTTTTTGACCTTCGTGAGCGAGATCGTAATGTTTTCAAGCACCGTCAGGTTGTTGAAGAGGTTGAACTGCTGGAACACCATGCCGACCTTCTGTCGGTGCCTGTTCACATCAAAGCCCTTGCCCGTGATGTCCTCGCCCTCGAAGTAAATTTTGCCGGCGGTGGGCTGCTCCAAGAGGTTCAGGCATCGGATAAAGGTGGACTTGCCGCCGCCCGAGGGACCGATGATGACGACCACGTCGCCCTTGCAGATGGTCTCGCTCAGCCCGTCGAAGACGGTCAGGCTGCCGAACTTTTTCTGCAAGTCCTTGATCTCGAACAATACGTTACCGTTCACTCTTTCTCAGCCTTCCTTCAAAGATGTTCAGGCCCTTGCCGAGGATGATATTCAGCGCCAGGTAGATGATGGCGGAGATGTAGTAGCAAGGAAGCGGGTTATAGGTAGAGGTGACCACGATGCCGTTGTTGTACATCAGATCGCCGATGCCGAGGTACTGGATGATCGAGGTCTCCTTGACCATCGTGACAAATTCATTGCCGATGGCGGGGAGAATATTTTTGACCGCCTGCGGCATCACCACGTAGCGCATGGCCTGCGCATTCGTCATGCCGCACGAGCGCGCGCCTTCCATCTGGCCCTTGTCCACCGCCTGAATGCCCGCGCGGATGATCTCGGCGACGTAGGCGGAGGAGTTGATTGAAAGCGCGATGATACACGGCAGCGCCCGCTCCAGATCGACGCCGAAGAGACACCGGACGGATAGCTGATAAAATCGAGCTGGTAGCAAACGATGTAGAGCTGCACGAGCATTGGCGTACCGCGGATGACGGTGATATAGATGCTGGCGAACTTTTCCAGCGGCTTAAACTTGGATAGCCGCATGAAAGCGATCAGGCAGCCGAGGATCGAGCCGCAGAACACGGTGAGCAGAGAGATGAGGATGGTCGTTCGCGTCCCTCGCAGGAAGTATTGATAATAATTCGTTGCAATTTCCCAAATGTTCATGTACTGTGGTTTCCCCCTTCGTAGGACTGACTGTGATGCTGATTGTATATTTATGTTCTTAAAATGTTAATAACGAGAATAACAATTCATGCCAAGATTGTAGCGCTGAATAAATAGGCGAAATAGAGCGGAAAACGATTTGGTAAAAATATACACAAAAGTCAGCATAACTATGATGGTCGAACATCCGCTGCGGCACAATACGGGGTATTTATAAGCAAGCAAAAAGATTTTGCTGCATGAAAACACGCAAAAAAAGAAAGGTGCCGGGCTGAAACGTTCACTGTTTCAGTCCGACACCTTTTTCATAAAAGTGCAAAAGTGCGCAAATGACCCCTGCCATCCCCAAATGGCAGGAGCCGTCTGCGTGATCGTGTGGGGCGCGCACGCGCCCTGGTATCATAAAGCCGCGAGCGGCTCTATCATCATGCGTCGTTTTCGAGCATCCGGTAGCCCACGCCGATCTCGGTGAAAATATACTCGGGCGAGGCGGGATTCTTCTCGATCTTGCGGCGGATGTTCGCCATATTCACGCGCAAAATCTGATTGTCGGCCTTGGCCTTCGGCCCCCAGATCTGCTTGATGAGATAGTCATACGTCAGCACCTTGCCAGCGTACTTGCCGAGCAGCGCCACGATCTTGAACTCGTTGAGCGTCAGGTGCACATCCTGATCGCCGATGAGCACGTGATGCTTGTCATAGTCGATGGTCAGGTCCTTGACGGTGAACTTGCCCGACTGCGCGATCTCGTTGTTGTCGAGCGGCGTGCGCGTGTGACGGATGGCCGTGCGGATGCGCGCGAGCAGCTCGCTCGTGCCGAACGGCTTTTCGATGTAGTCGTCCGCGCCGAGGTCGAGCGCCATGACCTTGTCATGCTCGTGCGTGCGCGCCGAAACGACGATGATCGGCAGACTCGACCACGAACGAACCTCCTTGAGGATGTTCATCCCGTCCATGTCGGGAAGCCCCAGGTCGAGAATGATGAGATCGGGGCAGTGCGAGGTGATCATCGAGATCGCCTCGGCACCCGTCTGCGCCACCAGCACGTCGAAGTCGTTCGCGGTGAGAACCGTCGAAATAAAGTTGCTGATGTTCTGCTCGTCTTCCACCACGAGCACTTTATCCTTCAATTTCACTGTTGATGCCCTCCTCCAGCGGCAGATAGAAGCGGAAGCATGCTCCGCCCGAATCTAAATTTTCTGCGGTCATCGTGCCGCCGTGCGCCTTGACGATGGTGTAGCACACGGAAAGGCCGATGCCCATGTTTTTCTTCATATCAAAGTTGTTGTGCGACACGCCGGAAAGCCCGCCGTTAAAAATCGTCGAGAGCCTCTCCTTCGGGATGCCGACGCCGTTGTCGCTGACGGAAAAGCAGGCGTTCGTCCCCTCGCGTGAGAGGCAGACACGGATCTGCGTGACGTTTCCGCCGTGGATGGCGGCGTTTTCCAGCAGATTCATAATGACCTGACGGATGAGCGTCGCGTCCATCGGCACCATCAGCACCTCGTCCGGTACCTCGATCGAAACCTTGATCGCGGGGAAGCGCTTGGTGAACTTGCTGACCGAGACGCCGACGATCTCCTCGGCCGCCTCGCAGTCCTTTTCGATCTTCGCCTGTCCGCCGCTCATGCGCGTGATGGACAAAAGATTTTCGACCATGCGGATGAGCCACTGCGCGTCCTCGTTCACGTCTTCCAAAAGGCGGCGCTTCTGCTCGGGAGAAAACGAATCCTCGTTTTCGAGGATCGCGGCGGTGTTGCCGACGATGCTCGTCAGCGGCGTGCGGATATCGTGCGACATCGCGCGCAGGAGATTGGCGCGCACGGCTTCCTTTTCTGTTTCGATGCGCAGCCGCTCCTGCTTTTTGATCTGCGTGTTCATCGCGCTGATCATCATGGACACCGTCAGCATCGCAAGGAAGGTAAACGGGTAGCCGGTGATCGTGAAGTTGAATTCCCAGTAGGGATATGTAAACACGTAGTTGACGAACAGCACACCGGAGACAGCGCTGAATATCCCCCAGAAATAGCCCTCCGTCCAGCGCGAGATGGTCGCGACCGTCAGCACGAAGATGAGGTTCACGTAGCCACTGCCGTCGTCGATCCTTCGCAGCAGCGTGCAGAGCACCGTCGCCATAGCCAGGATCGCCGCCGTCAGCAAAAGGTCGTAGATCCAACGCATTTTTTCGGGGATTTTTGCCATGTCGCCGCCTTCTCTCGCTTGATCGTTGGCGCGGAGAAAGACTCCGCATGCTTTTCGTCCCCATTATAGCATACAGCCTGCTAATTTTGTGCTAAATCGAATATTTTTTTCATGGTAGCAAAAAGGACGGCGCGATGCCGTCCCTTTCGCTGATAAAGGAAGAAGTGGAATTCAAAATTAAATCTTGCGGATGCTGACATTCGTCACATTCGCCATGTTGAAACCGGGCTGCTGGGCGATCGCCGCCATGATGGCGACCTTGACCTCGTCGGTCAGACCGTCAGCGGGAACGGCGGGCGCTGCCGGCGCGGCAGCTGCTGCGGCGGGCTTCGGAGCCTCGGGCTTCGAGAGGATCTTGCCCATCAGGATCGTCAGGAAGATGATGCAGGTAAGGCCCACGAATGTGACGCCCATACCCATGATAACAACAAATGCGCTGGAAACTTGCATCGGCGGATACGCTCCTTTTATGTATTCTGGCGCTATTATAGCGCGCAGAATTTGCATATCAACCGTTTGGAAGTCCTCTTAGCATTGGCTTAACGCGAAGAGTTTTTCCCTTAACAGCGTTTTTATTGATGTTCAGTTTCCGCTAAAGATAAAACAGTCAGCACGCCGTCCTTTACGCGGAACTTAACGTCCCAGCCGCCAAAGCTCATACCGTACACGCGCTCGGGGTCGTTCTGGTACTGCGGGCGCGGGTCCTGCGCAAGCACACCGAGCAGCGCCTCGCGCTGCCCCTCCGGCAGCTTTTGCAGGAGCTCCGGCGGGCTTTTGACTTCGATCGTCTCTTTCGGCGACGGGGCAAAGCCGCCCAGCGCCTCGGGGTGCGCGTCGGCGTAAGGAAGGTAGGGCTTGATGTCATAGATCGGCGTGCCGTCCATCAAATCTGCGCCCGCGACGATCAAAACGTCACCGAAGCCATCCTCGTGCCGCACACCTTCGAGCTTCACGCAGGAAAGGCCGATGGCGTTTGGGCGGAACGGCGAGCGCGTCGCAAAAACGCCCACGCGCTCGTTGCCGCCAAGGCGCGGCGGGCGCACCGTCGGCGACCATGTGTCGCGCACGGCGGCGGAGAACTGCCAGATGAGCCACAGATGCGAAAAGCCCTCGATGCCGCGCAGCGCGTCGGGATTCCGGTACTCCGGTTCGAAGACGATCTTCGCACGAAGCGCGGGGACGAGCCCGCTCTGGCGCGGGATGCCGAATTTTTCCGGAAAGTCAGAGTGGATTCTGGCAATGACTTTCATTGTATATTCCATAGAGTGCTCCTTTCTCCGCACAGGTGCGGAGGGGATCGCGGCACTTGTGCCGCGGGGAAGCAGCGCCGTAGGCGCTGCACGAACGCGACCCCCATTTTCTTTCCGTGGAAAGAAAACGGGCGTCGCCCGTCCAAAAGAAAGGCGTTTGCATTGGCAGTCTCAATCTTGAAGAACTGCACGCGCTGCGCAATCGGGTGCAGTGTACATGGCTTCGCCATGAACCCCTACCGCCTCGTTACGACTCTCAACCGCGCCTTACTGTCGTGAGGCGCGAGTGACGTTCGTCTGGCGGCAGACTGCCTGCGAAATAGCGGCATTGCTTCGCTCGCCGCATTGTAGCGACTGGCGGTAGACGGAAATTAGGCTGTACTTCTACAAGATGGGCAGAGCGGCAGTGGGTAGTAGAAGCAGAGGCAAATCGTATAGCAGGGCCAAATGCGGCTCTGCCGCACGCAAGAGGTGCAATCGGCAAGCATTGCAGCTCTTCGAGCTGCTCGCTTGCAATGGAAATCCTTTCTCTTGGGGGTGTAAGGGGGATATTCTCTTTCGAGAAAGAGAATATCCCCCTTATTATCCGTGCAGCACTGTGTGCTGCAATTTTCTGAAATTACTTCAGCTTTATCGGCGTGAGCTGGAGATAATCGTCCAGCGTGCCGTCATGCAGGCAGCAATCGATGATCTCGCGGCCCAGCGGGTCGAGATCGTCGGAAACGAACTGCTGGAGCTGCTCTTTGAAGAAGTCGGTCAGGATCTTTGCGCCGGCGTCGTAGCCCGCGTTGCCGAGCTTGGACTGCGTCTCGGGGCGCAGGAACGTCTGACGGATGAACTGGCCGTCGAGCTTCATTTCATCGAGCGCGTAGCCGAACAGCGGGCAGCGCGCGGGGACCAGATGCTTTTCGCGCACAAAACCGTTGTGGCGCGCGAGGTATTCGCGCGAGAGCCACTCGCCCATGAATCCAACATGATAAGCGCCGATGTGCTGGTTCGGGATCAGCACGTTCGTCGTCTTAGGCGCAGACATGATCTGCTCGAGCAGCAGATTCGCCTGCGTGACTTTGAGGCCCGTGGCGAACGGCCAGTAGGAGCCGACGCCCTCGGCCTTCAGGCCGCTGCCGGCGTTCGTATCGGCGATGGACGGGTTCTTGAAGCCGCGTGGAGAGATGAGTCTCCATAGCCAGGCAATGGACTGCGGCACGACCTGCAGCATGCCCATGACGCCGTAGTTCGGGTCTTTCGCAGTAGAGGGCGGCATGCGCACACCGAAGCTGCGCACGTCGACCTCGACGGGCTCGGTATCAGGCACGATGTTGTCAACCATCTTGCGCGGCAAGATGACGCGCGGGTTGGAGCAGGGCTTGCCGTTCGACTCGATCACATGCTCCCAGATGAGGCAGGTCGCACCGGGGACGCCGTCCATGTTGAAGAAGACCAGCGGCTCGCTCGGATGGATACAGATGCGCTCATAAAGCGGGCTGTTACCGTAGGCATTCATGCCGTCCATACGCAGAAACCAGCCGTCCTCGGCATCGAGGATGCGCAGCTTGCCGCTCTCGGGATCCTGGAAGCTCTTGAGCGCGCAGGCCATATCATCGGCAATGGGGTGGATCTTGCAGCTCTCGCCAAGCGTCATGTAATATTTTTCGCCCGTGACCGTATGCGTACCGATGAGCAGGCGGTCGTCCTCTTCGCGGTGGAAGTCCTCGAGCATTTCGCTCTTACCGCCGCCGGACGCGCCCTCGTGCATGAACACGACCTCGCACTCATACGGCGTCTCGACCATGGCCGCGCTTGTGTGGCAGCAGACCCAGCCCTCCTGCTCGCCGATGTCGAGCAGCAGCGAGAAAACGCCCTTCTTGGCGCTGGGGCCGGGATAGAGGTTGTAGGCCCAGACCTCGTGCATCTCCTTGGAGCGGTTGTGCACGACGACCTGCTTGCCGTCAAAGTGCGTGTGGCGGAACGGCGGCGCAACGAAGATGATGGCGCGGGGCTTATAGTGCTCAGGCACATCGACAATGCTCGTAAAGCCCTGCATGTTCGCCAGCGACAGCGCGAAGAACGCGGCATTGAGCGGGCAGATCATCAGGCTCGGATAGCCGTGGCCGCGCGGACCGGCGGAAAACGGCAGCATGATGACCTGCTGCGTCGAGAGCCAGTCGAGCGTCTCCTGACGAAGGGACGAAAACTCGTAGCCAAAGCGGTCCTTGAAACGCGGCTTGTCGGAGGGCAGATCGTCGCCGATGGCCATACTGTTCGGGTCGCGGCGGCGCATGTAGTCTTCCATGAAGTTGACGACGCAGCCGTTCTTGCAGCGCACGACCTCCGCTTCCTTGACCGTGCCCTTGCCCTCAATGGGGTAGACCACGTCATAGCGGGAGGTGTGCGTGGGGCCGTAGGCCATCTCCTCGAGCTCCGCCTTCGTTTCGGCATAGGCGATGCACTTGCACTTTTTGAGTGCTGCGGTGACCTCGGGGGCTAAATCAAATTTTTCAAAATACTGGTCAAACATGAAAAGATCCCTCCACATCTCATTGGGGTTTGATGATTGTCTATTCGCTGCGGGACTTTTTCATGCCGCGTGTCTTCGGGGGAAGAACACTGCTGCGGCATAATAAAAGATTGAGGTAATGCTATCACGATTGATAAAAAAACGCAATAAAACATCCTTGAATGTTTTAGAAAACATGGATGATTTTTCAAAATAGTTAAATAAACAAAAAGAAGACGCTCTGCTGCGCAAAGCGTCTTCGCGGGAAAACCGAAAGGATTTACGAGATCTTTCTGAGAAAATTGCCGCCGATGCGCACACCCTCCTGCACGATGAAAAAGGCGTGGGGATCGAGCTCACGCACGGTCTCCTGCAGCTCCGCGACCTCGAATTTCGAGACGCAGACGCACAGCACGCGCATGTCGCTCTCCGTATATGCGCCCTTGCCCTCCCAGTACGTTACGCCGCGGCCAAGGCGCGACATGATGCTGCGCGGGAGCTCGGGGTCTGCGTCCCTTGTGAAGATGAGCACCTGCACATTGATGTTCTGCTGGTGCCCGCGGTCGATGAAGAGCGAGCAGAACACCGTGTAGATGACGGAGTAGATGGCCGTCTGGATGTCGAAGAGCAGTGCGCAGGCGATGTAGAGCACGATATTGAAGCCCAGCGAAAAACGTCCGACGGTGAAGCGGCTGCCGCGCTTCGTGAGGCACAGGCCGACAACGTCGAGCCCGCCGGTCGAGCAGCCGCAGGTTAGCGCTAAGCCGAGGGCAAAGCCGCACAGGATGCCGCCGACGAGGCACGAGGCGAGAGGATCATCCAAAATCGGCACGGCGGGCGACTGGATCACGCTCAAAAAGAGCGACGACGCGCCCACGCAGATCAGCGTGCGGATCAAAAACGCGCGCCCGAGGTCGCGCCACGCGAGATACAGCACCGGAATATTGATGAGAAAGTACAAAATACCGGCGATGTCCACCCCTGCGGGCAGCTCAACGGCCTGCGCGAGCAGTGTTCGGATGATCTGGCTCAATCCGACTACGCCGCCGGAGTAGAGGCCCATCGGTACGACGAAAAGGTTCACGCCCAGCGCGTAGAGGAATGTTGCGAAAACCGCGATCAGGACGCGCGCCCATTTGTTTTGCAGCGCTTTGTGCAGCATAGCTCTTGCCCTCACTTTTCTCCGCACTGACCATTATTCTATGTACCCGTGCGGGTCTTATTCGCTTGTTACCTTTTGATTATAGCCCATAGCGGAGGCACTTGTAAAGCCTTCTCCGCGCGCGGGAGAGCGTGCGCGACACCGTGGACTTGTCCCGCCCGATGGCCGCGGCGATCTCCGTGACGGTCATGTTTTCCTCGTACCGCAGGCGCAGCAGCTCGCGCTGGCGGGCGGTAAGCTCCTCCTCGCGGGCAAGGCGCAGATTGCGCTTGAGGCGCATGAGGTCGCTCTCGTTGTCGCCCGCGTGCGCGGCGATCCAGGCGGTCATATCGCCGTAAACTTCATTGTTGCGCATGCTATAAGGTGTACTTTTCATTGCGGTAATAGCCCCTTTCGTAATAGTGCCGCGTCAGCTCGGCCAGCTCGCGCGACTGGCGCTGAAGCTGCTGGAGCTCCAAAATGCGCCGCTTGAGTCGCTCGCGCTCCTCCTTCGTCGGTGCGGCCTTGGCCTGCTCGCGCAGGACCGTGATGCGCATACGGAAGCGCAGCGCGTCCTCGCGGTAGACGAATGACATCTGATACAGCGTCATAGCGTGCTCGCCTCCCCTGATATGTATTCAAACGACCGGAGCGCTTCGCGCGCAAAGCGCGGAAAGCAGTCCGCGCAGACGGTCACGCCGTTTCGGTACCACAGCGTTTCTCCCGCGTAAATGTCCTGCGCGCAGAGTGAGCAGACCGCGTGCACCGAATCATGGTGTCTTTTTCCTGCGTACAACAAAATTCCTCCTTTTTTCAAATTCCCTGTTGACAAACGAATCGAAGTCTGGTAATATACAATCTGTTCGTTGCTGAGATGCTGGTATAGCTCAGCTGGTAGAGCAGCTGATTTGTAATCAGCAGGTCGGGGGTTCGAATCCGTCTACCAGCTCCACCGACAAGCAAACAATTTCAGATGGGGGAATTCCCGAGTGGCCAAAGGGGGCAGACTGTAAATCTGTTGTCAGTGACTTCGGTGGTTCGAATCCACCTTCCCCCACCAAGAACGAGTTGATGAAAGTCAGCTCGTTCTTTTTGTTTTGTAGTGGTTTGGAAAATGTAAGCGATACGCCGGTGGTGTATCAGGGCCGCTCTGCGGCCTGCGTCGAGATCACACTTTCGTCGTTTTACCGCAAAAGCAAAAATATCGAGCTGCCCTTAGGCTGGCTCGATATTTTCTTTCTCTCTATTTTTTCGCGTCCGTCCTTTTCAGGGCGGCGCGTTTTCTTTTTCTGCTGCGGGGATCAGCCGCCGTACCGGTATCGGCGGCGTGCGCCGCGGGCAAACTGAGGAGAACGCTCGCCGCGGCATGCTGGCAAGTACAAAGAACTTGTCAGCAAAATCAAGATATCACAAGAATCTTGCTATGTCAAGAATAAATTTACAAGATTCTTGTTATAATTGATTGACAGTTACAAGCTTCTGCGATAGAATACAGTCAAATCTTGTCGCAGCCTGCGTTTTCTGGGGGAATCTTGATGAGTTTTGGCAAACAAATGCGTCTACGGCGTGAGGAGCTTCATCTCTCGCGCGCGGCGCTGGCGGAGGAGCTTGGCGTTTCGCCCTCTGCCATCAGCAACTATGAAAACGGCGTCAGCTCGCCGAAGGAGGAGGTGCTGCTCCGGCTGTTCGATGCGCTTGAGATCGACCCGAACTACCTTTACCGCGATTCGTTCCGCTCAGGCAGCTTCGTCTGCTCGCGCGCAGAGCAGGATTTGATCGAAAAGTGCCGCTCGCTCTCGCCGCTCGAGCGCGAGACGGTAGGCAGCCTCGTCAGCGCCCTGTGCGCGATGCATACAGGGCGGGAGGAAGCGAGCGCGCCGCGCCGCATCCCGCTCTACCGCTCGATCGAGGCAGCGGGCTACGCCGCCCCCGTGCCAGGCGAGGATTTTGACTACATCGTCGACCACGGCGATGTGCCGCCGGGAGCGGAATTCGCCGTGCGCATCCGCGACGACAGTTTAGAACCCGTGCTGCACGGCGGCAGCGTCGCCTACCTCAATCACGACCCGCTGCATGCGGGCGACGTGGGCATCTTCTGCGTCGGGGGCGACATGCTCTGCAAGCAGTATTACCGCGACCCGCTCGGCGTTTCGTACCTCTTTTCTCTGGGGCGGGACCGCAGCGCGGACGTCGTCTGCGGCCCTGAGAGCGGAAAGCGCTTTATCTGCTTCGGACACGTGATCTTAGATCATCGTGTGCCGCTGCCCGGTATGGGCCTGTGAGCGGGAAAAAGGCGCATTTTGCGCAGAAAAAGACTTGAATCGTTCACAAATTCTGCTTATAATGTAGGTTTGGAAATCAATAAAAAAGAAGGAAGCGTATTTCTTATGACGAAAATTGACATTTTCTCCGGCTTTCTGGGCGCCGGCAAGACCACGCTCATCAAAAAGCTGATCGCGGAAGCCTACAGCGGCGAAAAGCTCGTGCTGATCGAGAACGAATTCGGCGAGATCAACATCGACGGCGGCTTTCTGAAGGAGTCCGGCATCGAGATCTCCGAGATGTCCGCGGGCTGCATCTGCTGCTCCCTCGTCGGTGACTTCAACAAGGCGCTCAAAGAGGTCGTGGCGCAGTTCCACCCCGACCGCATCCTCATTGAGCCGAGCGGCGTCGGCAAGCTCTCTGACGTCATCGTCGCCGTCGAGCGCACGGTCGACGAGTGCCCGGGCGAGCTCAAGCTCAACAGCTATGTCACCGTGGCCGACGCCAGCAAGGTCAAGGTCTATATGAAGAACTTCGGTGAGTTCTACAACAACCAGATCGAGGCCGCCGGCACGATCATTCTTTCCCGCACGCAGAAGCTCTCGCAGGAAAAGCTCGAGGCTGCCGCCGCGATGCTGCGCGAGAAGAACCCCGACGCCGCCATTCTGACGACTCCGTGGGACGAGCTGGACGGCAAGACCATCCTCTCCGCCATCGAAAAGGTGTCGCTGAGCGACGAGCTTCTTGAAAAAATGCGCCGCGAGCACGAGATCGAAGAGGCCGAGCATGAGCATGAGCATCACCATCATCACGATCACGATGAACATGACGAGCACGACGAGCACGAGCATCACCATCATCACGATCACGATGAACATGACGAGCACGACGAGCACGAGCATCACCACCATCACGATCACGATGAACATGACGAGCACGACGAGCACGAGCATCACCACCATCACCACGACGGCGAGGAGTGCGACGATCCCGAGTGCGAGTGCCACCATCACCATCATCACCACGCCGACGACGTCTTCTCCTCCTGGGGCAAGGAGACGCCGAAGAAGTTCAGCAAGGAAGCTCTTGAGGACATGCTCCACAAGCTGGACAGCGGCGACTACGGCCACATCCTGCGTGCCAAGGGCATCGTGAACGGCGAGGACGGCTGGCTCGAATTCGACTACGTGCCCGAAGAGCATGAGGTCCGCGCGGGCCATCCCGACTATACGGGCCGTCTGTGCGTTATCGGCGCGGAGCTCAAGGAAGACGGCCTTGCAGAACTGTTTGGAGTGTAAGGCATGGATATTCCTGTTTATCTGGTCGCCGGATTCCTCGATTCCGGCAAAACGAGCTTTATCAACGGCATTTTAGAAGACGGCTTCGCCCGCGAGGACAGGACGCTTCTGATCTGCTGCGAAGAGGGCGACGAAGAATACGAGAAGAAGGCGCTCGACAACGTCACCGTTGTCACGGTAGACGACGAAGAGGAGCTGACGCTCGCTTTCTGCAAGGAGCTTGAAAAGAAGCACCGCCCCAAGCAGGTGCTCATTGAGTACAATGGCATGTGGCAGATGGAAAAGCTCTACCGCGAGGTGCTGCCTGCCAACTGGGTGCTCTATCAGATCATGACGTTCGTGCAAGCGCCGACGTTCGAGCTGTTCGTCAAGAACATGGGTCAGCTCATGATGGAAAAGATCACGAACGCGGACATGATCGTCTTCAACCGCTGCGACGACAAGCTCAAAGAGAGCCTGCGCGCGCGCAATCTGCGCATGGTCAACCGCCGCGCGGACATCTACCTTGAGGACAACGACGGCAACAGCGAGGACTACCTGACCGGCGACGAGTGCCCGTTCGACATGACGCCCGACCTCATCGACATTCCCGACGACGACTACGGCGTGTGGTACGTCGACGCGATGGACCATCCCGACCGCTGGGATGGCAAAAAGGTTCACATGAAGCTCATCATGTGCCACTCGAAGAAGTTCCCGGGCATCCACTGCCCCGGCCGCTTCGTGATGACCTGCTGCGAAAACGACATCCAGTTCGTCGGCATTGTCGCCAAGGGCGACAGCCTGAAGGCCTACAAGAATCGCGACTGGGTCGATATCACTGCCACGGTCAAAAAGGAGCACCTCGACGCCTATGAGGGCGAGGGCCCCGTGCTGTACGTCGAGCGCATCACCACCACGTCGAAGCCCGCGCAGGAAGTCGTGTCGTTCTGACGACGCGATTTGCGGAGGTAAGGTGAATCAGCAGCGCGCGCAGCGCTGCGGAGTTTTCTCCTGCTAACCCGCAGGGGAGAGCGAATAAAGGGGACATTCTCTTCAAGAAGAGAATGTCCCCTTTTGAATCCCAAGGGAAGGATGAGGGGAACCCCCTCGCCCCCCGACATTGCGGTTTTGAGGCTTGAAGAGCTGCTCAGCCTGCGGAATCGGGTACCTGCCGGGTGATGGTTCTAAACGATTTGACTTTTTTCTATCTTCGCTGTCGCTCCCTGATCTGAATGCAGTCTTGGTAGAATCCCCTGCCGTCGCTAGATTTTGCCAACCTTGCTGTCCCCCCAAAGCGGCATCGCTGCGCTCGCCGCACTTTTAAGTTATCGTATATTTTTTACGATGGCCATGTGGTCATATCCGCGGTGCGCCGCTTGCGCTGTGCGCCTTGCCGTCACCAAGCTTTACACGCAGCGGCGGCGGTTCGATGCCGAGCATCAGCTTGACGAGCCAGGCAAAAAACAGCAGCACTAAAATTGGGATCAGGCACGATGTGACGAGCATGACGGCGAGGGCCTCGATAAAGCGGTTCAGGACCGTTTTGAGCTGCTCGACCGCGGCGGTCGCCGCTCCGGTGATACCCTCAGTCACCTTGGAAAAGAGGCCGGAAAGGCCGCTTTTTTCGCTCTCGTCCGCCTCGCCCGAGGTGGCGGACTGGATATCCTCGGTCGTCTGCTCGGCGTTTGCGATGGTCTCTTCGATCGAGGCGCGGTATGTGTCCTCGATCATGCTCGAAACCTTGACACCCGCGGGAATGGCAAACGCGATGGCGAGCGCGAAGAGCAGCAAATGCCACGCGAGCTTCCCCAGCGCGGCGCGCAGCTTTTCGGAAAAGAGCGCAGCGATGCCAAGCGCGCAGGCTGCGGGGATCAGGATCGTGAACGACACGCAGGATGTGATCGTCAGCAGATACTTTTCCAAAAAGATGGCGCAGAGCACGATGAGGAAATAGCCGCTCAGGTCGGCGAGCTTTTCGGCGATGGGCGTCGCGGTGTCGCCCGGCAGGAGCGTGATGGCCGCGGACGCGGCGGTCGACGCCGCCGTCAGCTCAAGCACCGTCTCCTGCTTTTCCGCGAGCGCGTCGATGGACGCTTGATGGTACGCGGGGTCGGACGCTCTCTTCCCTACCGCGAAGATGGAAAGGAGCGCCGCCAGAACGAGAAGCGCCGCGAGCGCGGCCTTCTTAGTTGTCACTGAATGCATAGTTGCCTCCAAAAAACGGGATGGTTCTATCATACCGAAACGGCGGAAGATGTCAAGAAAACGCGGTTTCGGTCGCATCGCCGCGCGCGGTTTCTATCCTCCTCATCGCGTCAAAAACATAGAGAATCAGCATGAAAACGCTAATATTTCGTTAATTTCTTTCAGATTTTTTTAAATTTTATATCACTTTTCCGAATTCTGTCTTGTCCCCTGCCTTGTTTTTACGGAAAGTTCGTGATAGAGTACAGATATAGCAGGATCGGCGAATCTTTTTTCATTGATTCTGTCAAAACAGAAGTTTTTTCTTCCCCGTTTCCGGTGCGAAAGCGCCTGTACTGATCTGACAAGCAAAGCAATGTTTGGCAAACCTGCTGAAAAGCAGGGACGCAAAGCCAGAGGGGTCTAAGGCCGCCGTGTGCGGTTATGACAGCCGGTTGCAAATCATTCGGAAGGGCAGCGCCCTTCCTGCACCGCCCGGCCCTCTCTGAAAGCAAGGTACAGGCGGGAAACCTTTTTTGCGGAAAAGAGGGGGGGATGAACATGCGACAAACATTTTATGAGTTCTGCATGCTGCATGAAAGGACAAACTTACTGAAAGAATGGGACGAATCGCGCAATTTTCCGCTCACGCCGGACACCGTTTCCTACGGCAGCAAGAAAAAAGTCCGGTGGACGTGTGAAAACGGCCATTCGTGGCAGACGACGGTGCATGTGCGCTCCGAGGGGAGCGGCTGTCCGTACTGCACGGGGCGAAAGGTCCTGCTGGGCTTCAACGATTTGGAAACGCTCTATCCCGATGTCGTCGCGCAGTGGGACCGCGAGAAAAACGGCTTGCTTTCGCCGCGCGACGTCTCCACGGGCTCGAAGATCCGCATCTGGTGGCGCTGTCCGGAGGGGCACTCGCGGCAGTCGCCCGTCGCTTCGCGCACGGCGTGGGGGCACGGATGCCCCGTGTGCGCGGGCAAGACGATCGTCACGGGCGAAAATGACCTTGCCCACCTCCAGCCCGAGATCGCCGCACAGTGGGACAAGCGCAAAAACGGGTGCCTGAAGCCCAGCGATGTCGCCGTCAGTTCCAACCGTCCCGTTTGGTGGCGCTGCGAGCTGGGGCATTCCTACCGCGCCACGGTCTCGTCGCGCACGCAGCGCAAGGCCGGACGTCCCTATTGCGCGGGACGCAAGGTGCTCAAAGGCTTCAACGATTTGGAAACGCTCTATCCCGACGTGGCCGCGCAGTGGCACCCGTCGCTCAACGGCGCGCTGACACCGGAGATGGTCACGCCCGGCAGCAACAAAAAGGTCTGGTGGCAGTGCTCCATGGGACACGTGTGGAAATCCGTCATCTATCCGCGCACCGGCGCGCAGCAGTGCGGCTGCCCCGTCTGCGCCGGAAAGGTGAGCACAACACATGCGCGGCGTTACGCCCAGCTCGACGAAATTCGCACCTTTACCGAGCTGTGACAAGACCAATTCTATAAAAACGATCAAGGCCGTGGGAAGCGATGTGCTTTCCGCGGCCTTACTTTTGCCTGATTTGGACGCACTGTCAGCACTATGTTTAGTGCTAATGCGTTTTCTTTCCCGCTTTCGCCAAAAAGCAGCGCCCCTCTCTCTTGCGGCGAGGGGCGGTACAATCTGTTCAATGAGTCAACTTGTTGCCGCAGGCAAAACAAATGATTGTTATATGTGGACACTTGCGCCTGATTTTTCCCTGTGCTATAATGCAGTTACTTTAATCGGATAAATTACCTGTAAAGGAGAATCATCATGGATTATATGGCTCTTTCCACTGCCGAGTGGCAGCAGGAATACGACAAGGTGTCCGCCGAATACGAGAGCTGGAAGGCCAAGGGCCTCAAGCTCAACATGGCGCGCGGCAAGCCGAGCAAGCAGCAGCTCGACCTTGTCAGCGGCATCCTGACCGCGCTGACCAGCGCCGAGGAGTGCGTGGACAACGGCGTGGACGCCCGCAACTACGGCGAGCTCAAGGGTCTTGAGAGCGCGCGTAAGCTGTTCGCCGATATCCTCGGCTGCAAGACCTCTCAGGTCTTCGCCGGCGGCAATTCGAGCCTCCAGCTCATGTACGACACGGTCTCCAAGGCCTACACCCACGGCCTGCTGCACAGCGAAAAGCCGTGGTGCAAGGAAGAGAGCGTCAAATGGCTCTGCCCCGCGCCGGGCTATGACCGCCACTTCAAGGTGACCGAGAGCTTCGGCTTTGAGCTCATCACCATCCCGATGACCGAAAACGGCCCCGACATGGACATTGTCGAAAACCTCATCAAGGACCCGAGCGTCAAGGGCATGTGGAACGTGCCGAAGTACTCGAACCCCGACGGCATCATCTACTCCGACGAGACCATCGAGCGCAT